>Ga0126314_10000143_pt1 | contig 37810 bp, 32 predicted proteins | sample Plot105B_FD_92535 | JGI IMG/M metagenome (GOLD analysis project Ga0126314, IMG submission 92535) | Serpentine soil microbial communities from UC McLaughlin Reserve, CA, USA - Plot105B | ecosystem: Environmental > Terrestrial > Soil > Grasslands | place: USA: UC McLaughlin Reserve, Lake County... | reverse complement strand
CATTTTAACGTTCATGAGCGTTCAGGACTTCCGGTACCGGGCCATTTCCTGGTATGCGTTCCCGTTATTGGCGCTGTTCCTGTTACTGGAAAACCTTCAATTGAGCCTTACTGAAGTTGGTCTGAACCTGGGGTTCATACTGCTCAATTATGCTTTGACAACTGCAATGATCAGTTTAAAATATGGGCGGATCGTCAATCTGATGAATCAGCACATTGGTGTGGGCGATCTGTTAATGCTGTTCTGCCTGGCCCTCTATTTTCCTGCGCTAAATTTCTTCCTGTTCTACCTGGGCAGTTTGCTGCTCATTGCTATCGGCTCTGGCTTATATATCATCTTTAATCGCCCGAAAGCATATACCGTTCCGCTTGCCGGCCTGCAGAGTATTCTATTGTTGTTCCTGATGCTCAGTGCATGGACTTTCGAACTGCAGTTGAATAAGGCGGATTGGATTGAGCATCAATACTGGTTTCAAAATTATCTGCTATGAGGAAAAACGAAAATCTGATCGTCGAAGCAGAATTGCTCCATGAGATCACCACCACACAGGCCTGGCATTACCGGATATTTCCTTTTGCCGTAGAAAATGGGACACTTTGTCTGTACTGCGATGAAGATGCGAACAAAATTGAGTTAAACGATGAACTGGAAATCCTGCTTGGAAAAGAGGTGGCACTGCAAACCGCCGCGCCTGAGTTTTTGTCTCGATTACTGAACCAGTATTACCTGAAGGAAAACACAATAACCGGCACTGAAAACCTAAGTCATGAGCATTCTTCAGACGATTTTTTACAGAAACTTATCTCTGAGGCCAGAAAATTGAAAAGCAGTGATATACATATTGAGACCTACGAGGAGAAGTGCCGGGTCAGGATTCGAATCGATGGAATGCTGATCGAGCGATACCTGTTGAGCCGGGCGGAATATCCCTCTATCGTTAACAGGATTAAGATTCTGGCTAACCTGGATATCGCAGAGAAGCGTTTGCCGCAGGATGGCAGGATCACTTTTAAGCATGGCAGCGAGCAGTTTGACATCAGGGTATCTGTATTGCCTACACTGCATGGAGAAAAGGTTGTACTGCGTTTACTGAACAATGATGCCACCAATATCGATCTTTTTAAACTCGGGCTTTCTGAAACAGACCTGCGCAATTATCTGGAGGGGGTGAAAAGACCTAACGGGATTGTGCTGATCAGTGGTCCGACGGGATCTGGAAAGACCACCACACTGTATGCAACACTGAAATTATTGAATAAAAATACCCGCAATATTCTGACCATTGAAGATCCTATAGAATACACGCTGGAGGGCATCAACCAGGTTCAGCTGAAGGAGAGCATCGGGCTAAATTTTGCATCTGCACTCAGGACTTTTTTAAGGCAGGATCCTGATGTGATCATGGTCGGTGAGATCCGAGATCCGGAAACGGCTAACATGGCCATGAGAGCTGCGCTCACCGGGCATCTGGTGCTGTCCACTATTCATACGAATTCGGCCTGGGGTACCATATCAAGACTCATCGATATGGGCATTCCTTCCTTTCTGGTGGCCAATACCCTTAATACTTCCGTTGCACAAAGACTGGTGCGGCTGCTGTGCCCCCATTGCAAATCTTCAGAACCGATAGGGCAGGATTTGTATCCGCAAAGTTTTAAACCCTATTACCCTGTGGCAGATCAGCAAGTAGCTAAAGGATGCGATCAATGCTATTTCACAGGGTATAAAGGCCGTAAGGCAGTGTATGAAGTGATTCCGCTGGACAGGGAACTGTCTGCCCTGGTGAAGGCAGGAGATATGAATGCCGACGAAACCCTTAAGGCAAAAGGGATCGGTACGCTGAGTGCGAATGCCTTTGACCTTTTTGCTTCCGGAGCAACCTCTATAGAAGAAATTTACCCGCTGCTACTAAACTGACATGAAAAAAATAATTATACTATTACTGTGTGCTTTCGCACTGTTATCACCGGCTAAGGCTCAGCAGGAAAAGCAGGCACGGATAGATCTGCTCGAGAAAAAACTGGTGGGCTTGTCTGCTTTTGTACCCGGGCTTAAACAAAAGGTGCAGGTTGGGCTTTCAGGCGTATCGATTCAGGAATTTCTGCGGGCAATGGCGCAGAGCAACCAGTTGAATGTCAATGTAGATCCCATGCTGAACATTAAGGTGAGCAGTAATGTGACCAATGAGAACGCGCTGAACATTCTGCTCTTTCTGGCCAAAAACTATGATTTGGATATCAATGTGATCGGTTCTATCATTACAGTGGCACCTTATACCGCTCCTGTGGTAAAACCTGTTTATGTTCCTAAGGATATTCCCGTGAATTACAATGCGGCGGCAGGTACGCTTTCCCTGGAGCTGAACAACGACAGCCTGGTAAATGCCGCAAGAAAGATCAGCCGGCTGTCCGGAAAAAATATAGTAGTGCCCTTTGCGCTCAACGGAAAAATGGTAACAGGGTTTTTTAATGATGCACCCTTTGAAACGGCGCTGGAAAAGCTGGCCTATGCCAACGAACTTAAAATGGTAAAGACCAGCGACAATGTGTTTGTATTTCAGCCCCTCGGCGAAGGTGAAGAGCTGTATATCAATGGCGATAAAAATACAGATGTCCGCAGGAACATGAAACCGTTGAACAATCAGGGCAACGGCGCTGCCCCGGGTGGCTTCAATATCGATAAAAAAGGCAAGTTGCTCAACATCAATGCGGCCAATACACCGATCGCGGATCTGGTAAAATCTGCTGCTGAGGAAATGGGTATCAATTATTTTCTCTATTCGGAGCTGAAGGGAAACATCAGTACAAAGGTGAGTGACATGACGTTTGATAATTTTCTTACCGCAATGTTTAACGGTACGGAGTATACCTACAAAGTCGAGAACGGAATCTACCTGATCGGCGACCGCAGGCTGGAAGGCTTACGCAGAAATAAAGTGCTGCAGTTGCAGTACCGGTCGGTAGATACGGTGATGATGATGATCCCGATGGAGCTGAGAAAGGGACTCGATATTAAGGAATTTAAAGAGCAGAATACCCTGCTGCTGTCTGGCGCTTCGCCACAAATCGCAGAGATTGAGGCTTACATCAAAGAACTGGATAAGCTGGTGCCGATGGTGCTGATCGAGGTTACCCTGCTGGACATCAGGAAGGGCCATACGATAAAAACAGGTATAACAGCAGGTCTGGCAGATTCGGTTGTCAGGACGCAGGGGCAGGTGCTTTCTGGAGTGGACCTGACCTTGGGCTCGGGATCAGTTAATGATCTGCTGGGCAGGATAGGCAGCAACAGTGTTTTTAATATAGGTAAAGTTACACCCAATTTCTATATGAAGCTGAATGCGCTGGAGGCCAACAACAACGCAGAAATCAGACAGGTGCCCAAACTGGCCACGCTGAACGGGCATACGGCCAATCTGAGCATCGGTACAACAAGGTACTACGTGACCAAAACACAGAATGTATTCTCATCGGTAAACACGCAAACTGTTTTTACGGAGCAATTCAATAAGGTAGACGCCAACCTTTCGGTAAAGATCAGTCCGGTCGTTTCCGGTGATGACCAGGTTACGCTGAGGATAGCTGTCGAAATCTCCGATTTCATTGGTACCCCACCGGCCAATGCGCCGCCTCCAACCAGCACAAGCAAGTTTGAGTCCATCATCAGGGCGCACAATGAAGACATGATTGTTTTGGGAGGGATGGAGCGTACCGAAAAAAGTGAAGCCGGGAGCGGAATTCCTCTGCTGTCCAGAATCCCGGTTTTAAAATGGCTGTTCAGTACCCGTGAACGTACGAAAAGTAAGGTGATCACTCTGGTATTCATTAAGCCAACTATAATTTATCAATGATGAGGGCGAAAATAAAGGCATGGTTTGAATTGAGTAAACTCACCGGGATTGAAATAAACCTGGGCAGTGAGGGCGTGGAAACTGTTCATGCCTGTACCCTGCAGATTTCCGGAGATCAGCTGGGTATAGCAGCACAAAATGCCGGATTGAAAAGCATTGAACATTTCGCTAAAAACTATAAACCGGGCCCCGTCACTTTATGCTTAACCGGAAAAGGCATTCTAACTAGGCAGATCGCGCCGGTACAGGTCATCGACCGGCAGGTCATCAGCCAGATATTGCCCAACGCCAATGCGGAAGAATTTTATTTTCAGCTGTACAACAGCACTGAATTTTCAGTGGTATCGCTTGTCAGGCAGTCTGTGGCAGATGCGGTTCTTGCAGAATTGGAACGGTCTGGATTTCAGGTGCTGGTATTGAGCCTTGGCTCTCCTGACGATGATGTGCCTATTGCGAGCCTGAGGCCAGAGCTTATTCCTGCCAGTCAAATTGCTTTTCAGGTATTGCTTGGCAGGACGGTTGCTGGGGTAGCGATTGAGCAATTGAAGACAAACAAGCTGCAGGCCTTCGCAAAGGCAAAGGTATTGGGCATTGCTGCAGTATTCGGTTGCATCCTGTTGGTCCTGCTGCTGATCAACTTTTTTGTATTCAGTCATTATCAGGATGCAGCAGGGCGGCTGGCGATCCGGAGAAATCAGAGCGGAGTGGAAGTTAAAAAGTTCAGGCAGGTAGAGTCGGACATTGTGCAAAAGACAGCGCTGATTACCACTGCCGGTTGGGCAGGAGGTTATCCTTATGCCTGGCTCACGGATCAGCTGATGGCCGGAAAGCCAGCAGTCATCACCATCTCGGCTTTTAGTATCAACCCGTTGAAGGCTCAAAAGATTACGGATAAAAGGGAGGAAGTATATGAAAATAGAAAGATCAGCATCAGTGGAAGCTCCGATCAGGCGGCTACGTTAAACAACTGGCTTTTTGAAATCAGGGCAAAGGACTGGGTGAGTGATTGCAGCATCCGCGATTATGAGCTGAACAAAGAGAGCGGAAAAGGACAGTTTACCATTGAAATAGAAATACGTGACTATGAAGGATAACAAAGTAAACTACCATCTGCTGCTTAAGCTGATCCTGCCCGCAGGTTTGCTGCTTTGCTTTACGGCCTATCAGCTGGCCTTTAAGAAGACGGTCGAAAGCTACCTGACCTATACGATTTTGAAAGATGCGGCATCTGAAGAAGATCCACTGAGTGTCAGCCCGGCTTATTCAGCCGTGCGGGAGGCAAGAATTGATACCCTGTACAACCGGTATCGTGTTGACAGCCTGAGCTGGAAAAATCAACTCTGGAATCACTGTGCGGTGCTTTCCCGTGAATACGATTGCACAGTACAGGGGTTCCCGGCATGGACGCACCTTGCCTCGGGCTCTTATACTTTGCTGAAGCAGGAGGTAACATTCAATGGCAATTATTTTAATCTGCTGCGGTTGCAGCGGGCAATGGATACCCTAAAAAATGTGGGCCTGACAGGTGCCCTTAGCTATATACGAAACCAAAGAGATCAGTATACAACTTTAAAACTGCAGCTATTTGGACTGCAAAGAGAGGAAAGATAAATTCATGAACAGGTATAAACATAATTTTGCTGCGATTTGTGCTGTATTGCAGCTGATCACAATTTGCGGATGCAAGGATTTTATAGAGCCATCACTGGAAAAAAGGCAGGTTGTATTGGTGGCTCCGGCAGATGGCACAGGTACGAATACCTACCAGGTGGGCTTTGCCTGGGAAGCTGTGGAAGACGCATTGGGTTATCGGCTGCAAGTAGCAACGCCGGATTTTGATAACGCCGTTTCATTGGTTACCGATACGGTGATCATCGACGGGAATAAGGAACGGCTTGAACTTACCCTCGACCCGGGACAGTATGAATGGCGGCTGCGTGCGCAAAATGGAAGTAGCGTTTCGGCCTATCAGCGCAGTTCGTTTACCGTACATCCTTCCAGTCTGGAAGAGCAAAAAGTAACACTGATTGGTCCGGGTAACGGTTATTTCAGCAATCAGCCACCGGTTCTGCTGAGCTGGAATACTTTGTTTGGTGCCCGGGAATATCGCCTGCAAATTGATACACTGAGTTTTGCGGATGAAACTAAGCTGGTTTACAACAACACATTTAGCGGAAGCCAGTTCAACTTCAGCTTTCCGAAGGATCAAAGCTACCAATGGCGTGTTCGGGCAGAAAATGCAACGGAGAACAGCAAATGGTCTGAAACCAGGATCATGAGCTTTGATAAAACTCCACCGGCGAAACCTGAAGTGATTACCCCGGCAAACGGGGCAGTGCTTTCGCAGCCCATCGTACTCTCCTGGAAGCCTGTAGCCACGGCTAAAAAATACAAGCTGTACGTGTTCAGGAGTGATGGCACTACCACATATAATAGCACCTTTCCATTGACATTGGGTAGCACCAGCTATTCTTTTGAGCTGGGGCAGCAACCTGGCGAAGTGGTATTCTGGCGGGTACTGGCCCTGGACGAAATTGGTAATGAGGGGCTGCTAACTGATCAGCGCAATTTTAGCATACAATAAAATATGAGTACTAAAAAGCCATTGGTTTATGTGTTGGGTATTGCTGTTTGCTGCATCTGGGGGCTGGTATTGCATCGGGTTTTTGCGGGTCATGGTGATGAAGCGGACGGGAATCTGCCTGCAAGAACTAAGGGTACCACAGACAAACGCACGTTACCAAAACAATTTCCTGGCAACTTCAGTCTGCTGCTCAATTACCCGGATCCTTTTACGGGTGAGGCATCGAGGGTAGCGGATACAGCGAAAACTAAGATGAAGAGATCAGCTATAATACCTGCAGCTATACCGCAGACTCCGGATCCTGTGGAACAAATGAAATACCTGGGTTTCGTAGCGGATGGAAAAGGAAACAAAAAGGTGGCCATCATCAGTTACCAGAAACAGGAAAAAATGCTGAAGGAAGGCGACACCATTAGCGAGGTGAAAGTGATTGCCATTGGAAAAGACGCAGTAATGGTTAGTTATAAGGGAAAGACCAGAAGGCTAAAAACAGAATGATATGAAGAAACCTATACAAATGCTTGTTGCATTGCTTTACCTGGCTTCCTGTAAGCCTGTAGAGTTGAAATATATGGATAACCCGGGTAAAAATGTTGTGATGCACACCGATAGCACTACAATAAGGGCGCAGGTACAACAGGAAAATTTGCTGGTGCTGCTAAAGATGGAAAATACCTATTATTGGTTCGATAAGGGCAGCATCAACAAATCGCAGGGTGCCTATGCCGGAAAGGTATTGCATGGGCAGTTCAGAATTTATAGCCGGGAAACCAAAAGGCCCCTGCAGTCGGGGCGCTTTAACAGGGGGCTGAAGACGGGCAGGTGGCTGAACTGGAATAACAGCGGCATGCTGCGGCAAAGTGAGCTATATAAAGACGGGCATCTGAATGGGCCGCTACTGAAGTATGACAGCCTGGGGATCCCCGTTGATACGCTTAAATTCAGGAACGGCAGGCTACTGATTAAAACGAACACTTCCGACAGCGCTGGTTGGTTTTCCAGAATAAAAAGATTTTTAAAACGCAGTAAGTAATGATTCGTTCTTCGGCACTTTATATTTCACTGATCATCTCCATACTCATTGTATTGGTCTGCGGCTCGATGTTGATGATCGGCTACACATACAAGTTGCAGGAACGCAAACAAATGCGTGCAATAACGCTAAACCAAAACCTATCGTCGGCTACGCTGATCCTGTTGACAAAGGGCTTTGGAGGCGACACAGTTAAGCGGTTTAGCTTGTTTGGAAATGGCCGTGACAGCGTGTCTTTGGAAAAGAAGACCTGGGGCCTCTACGAACTCGGTCTGGTAAAAAGCTGGATCGGAGCAGATACGTTAAGCGATTCTTTCCTAATCGGAACGCCCCTGATGGATACTTTAAAAGTTTTGTATTTAGCTGATGAGGACCGACCGATGTCCATCAGCGGCAAGAGCCTGATCAAAGGAACTGCTTACCTGCCGAAATCGGGGATTAAAGCGGCGTATGTAGAATCATCTGGTTATGATGATAAGAAATTAGTTTACGGAGCCATCAGAGACAGCGGCAGGGAACTGCCGGAGCCTGATGCAGCCCTGCTAAAACACATTCAGGACTTAATCGCTGACGAAGCGGAGGTCTCTGATCCTTTGCCTGATGCCATGGAAAATTCTTTTTTTCATCCCGTAAAGCGGTTGCATTTGAAGGGCTACGATGGTTTTCTTTCCCGCTTTAAAGCAAGGGGAAATGTAATTGTGTCTTCAGACAGCCTACTGGTGATCGATGCGCATTGCAGGCTGGACAGGGTGATTCTGGTTGCCCCTTATGTGAGGATTGAAGATAACTTCAGGGGAAACCTGCAGGTGATTGCTACTGATTCTATTTCTATAGGAAATGATGTACAACTGGACTATCCTTCTGCATTGATGGTCTTGAAAAATGACAGTGCGGGTTTTCAGCCGAAGATAAGGATAGGGGAAAGAACGACTGTTGAGGGGCAGTTGTTCGCCTGGGAAAAAACAAGCAGCCTGCTGATGCCGCTTATTCAAATAGGTTCAGCATCTGTTGTTAAGGGGGAAGTCTGGTCCAAAGGTTATATCGCATTGAGCAAAACGGCCAGGGTAAATGGATCGGTCTCTGCAATCAGGTTAATGGCGCGGGTTTCTTCTGCCATTTATGAGAATTACCTGATTGATGTAAAGCTGGACAAAACGCTATTGCCAAAATATTATCTGAGTACAAAACTGCTGAATGCTTCAGCTGGAAAAGGGAGGGTCCTGTGCAGGGTAAACTAAGGCATAAAAAACTGAAATCGGCTACAATCATTGAAACCGTGATCGCATTGCTGATCCTTATGATCAGCTTCTCGGCAGGGATGGTCATCTACAACAGGATCATAGCTTCTGGTGTAAATGATCTGGAAATGAAGGCAGGGCTGGAAGCTGAATTTATAGCAGACAGCCTCGGAATGACAGGAAACAGGGAAGACATGGAAATAGTTAGACCGGAATATACCTGCCAGGTAAGATACAGCAGCAGTGAGGGATATCCTTCGTTGATCAGAATGAGTGTGACAGCCCTGGATGCCAACCATAAAGTGGTTGCAGCAGACATTAGACTAATAGCAAAAGATGAAAAAAGGGAGGATTAAGGCATTCACATTGATCGAACTGGTATTGGCTATGATGCTGGCAGCTATTGTTATCGGTATGGCTTACAGTGCATTTACCATTTTTAGCAGATTGTATGGAAGCTATCATGGTAAGAACCTGGCTCATGCAGATGTGCGGACCTTTAAACAGGTGGTGCATCGGGATGTGAAAAATGCAGTTCGTATAGAACAGCAAAACTCGGGAATAGTCTTTAAGGACAGCTTAAGCATGGAGCAGCTTGCCTATTCGTTTGGACCTGATCATTTGATCAGGATTAAAAACGCTGTTCCGGATACGTTCAAACTGAAGCACCTAACAGTACATACTGCCTTTGAAGGCGTTGCGGTTTCAGACGGAATAATAGACCGGCTGACATTCAGGTTTGACTATGATGCCGCCCCAATGGTGGTCACAGCGTTTAAAAAATATACCGCCACAGAATTATTTAATTACCAGGATTCGCTATGGAAACAGTAGATATTTCAAAATACAGGAAACAGGCGAAACCCGAACATGCCAATAAGGCTGAAGCAGCTCAGGGTTCGAAGCTGATGAAACTGCTGTCAAAAGACATCAGTTTTGGGGGTGGCAGATTGAACGATCAAAAAAAGGAGCATTTCTTTTTTGAATTGAGTACGTTATTGCAATCTGGTATTGACTTGAAGAACAGCCTGGATCTGGTAACACTGGAGAGTTTGAAGGATAAGCATCTGGGCATTTACAGGGAGATTAAGACGAAAGTGATTGAGGGATATTCGCTTGCGCGTGCCGTTAAGGAGACCGGAAAGTTTTCCGACTATGATGAGTTCAGCATAGAGATTGGCGAAGAGACAGGAAACCTGGACGAGGTGCTTAAGGATCTGGCTCTGTTCTACAAGCGTAAGGTAGAGCAGCGCAGAAAGATTCTGGGTGCGCTGACTTATCCGGCCATTGTACTGTGCACTTCGGCCGGCGCGGTGTTCTTTATGCTCCGGTTTGTGGTGCCGATGTTTAGTGATGTTTTCAAACGCTTTGGTGGGAAACTGCCCTGGATGACGGAAATGGTGATCCGGGCATCTAACCTGATGGGTGCATTGTTTCTGCCGTTACTGTTGATCGGTGCGGCCATCGTTTATTTTCTTTTTACTTACCGGAATCATGAAAGCTTCAGAAAGATTTCCAGCAGGCTGGTATTAAAGATCCCTTTGGTGAAGGAACTGGTGATTAAAATTTACCTGGCTAGGTTCTGCAACACCATGCGGCTGCTGATCAGCACCAAAATTCCTTTACTGCGGGCCATCAGTATGTCCAGACAGACCATCGGTTTTTACCCCATGGAGGTTTCTCTCAAAATAGTGGAGCAGGACATCATGGAAGGTAAGTCATTGCACATGAGCTTGTCTGCATTTAGCATCTATCCGGCCAAGATGATCCAGCTGGTGAAGGTCGGTGAGGAGATCAATAAGCTTGATTATTTCTTTGAGAATATCGCCGACCAATATGTGCAGGAGGTAGAATACCAGACGGGGACGATCAGTAAACTCATAGAGCCGCTGATTATCATTTTTCTAGGGCTTGTGGTTGGGTTTATCCTGATTTCCATGTACCTGCCGATGTTCCAGATGAGCAACAGTTTTTAAACTAACCAATTCATATAAATCAAACAAACTAAAACCAAACTACTATGAGCTTAATTGACACTTTCAAAAGACTAGAAAACCTACACCACCACATTCAGAAACGCAACACAGGGACGAGAGAAGATCTGGCGCGCCGGATGGGTGTTGGTGTCAGTACAGTTCAGGAATACATCAATTTCATGAAGAGCGCTTTAAATGCGCCCATTGAGTATGATCACCTGCGCAAAACCTATTATTACATAGAAGAAGGTGCTTTCAACTTCAGCTTTCAGTCCCAATCGCAGCGAATTATAGAGCGGGAATTTTACGATTACCTGCAAAAGTTTTTGTTTGAAAAGCATTTGCAGTTAAAGGGTAAAGGGGATCACCCTCAAATCTAGAAATCAGGGTTTGGGAATAGCACACTCCCTCGCTTAAGTTGTATAGATTTTAGGGATAGTTCCTTTGCATTTAATGCTGGAACCTGGGTTTTGAGCCTGTGCGTGATGATTTCAATTTATTTTCAAAAAAATGCGGGAGTGCGGATTAGCCACACTGCTGAGTTTTAATTTGTCGCCTGAAACAAAAGTATTTGGCAATGAAAATAAAACTACTATTAAAGGGGCTCGCAGGTTTGATGATACTGCTATTCGCGAATCAGACAAATGGTTACAGTCAGAATCTACTTGACCTTAGTGGCTGGACGGTTGGTACAGGGACGGCAGGCGTATTTACGATGAGTGGAATAGCATCTGAAAATACCAGGGAATGGGGAATTGGTCCCGACAATAAAGGAGCGATTTTATGGAAGGGAATTCCGTCCGGAAGTCAGAACGGCGACGGAGGATGGACTACTCAAACATTCCCGATTATCCATACAAATATGTACAGGTACACCATATGGCTGAAAAAGACAAATAGCTCTAATGGCGTTACCTATTTTGGATGTGGAGCTTTACTGAACTTAGCAGGTGCTGCTGCAAGTAATCCGTATTTTTTTAACGGAGATTTGCCCGCCCTGGATAAATGGTATTTGTTAGTAGGTTATATCCACGCAAGTGATGATGGTTCGGTTACGAACTATGGTGGAGTTTACGATGGAGCGACAGGCGCCAAAGTGCAAAGTACTACCGATTACAAATTTGTTTCAGGTGCGGTTAATAATCTTCATAGAACATTCCTTTATAACGACGCTGAGCTAAACGATAGATTATATTTCTATGCTCCCCGTGTGGATCTTGTAAATGGTAATGAACCTTCCATTGCCGCTCTTTTAGGTATTCAATCTTCAGCTTCTGACCCGGCTTATTTTGCGGGTAAGGTTGGAATCAAAACAACAAATCCAGGGGCTTTCGACCTGGCTGTGAACGGAAACGTCAGAGCGAGAGAGATCAAGGTTGATGCTGAAGTCTGGCCCGACTTTGTATTTGCGAAGGACTACGAACTGCCCTCGCTTAAGAAAACAGAAAAACACATCAAGGAAAAGGGGCACTTGCCAGGTATGCCATCTGCCACAGAGGCTAAGGCTAAGGGCATTGAGTTGGGAGACATGAATAAGAGACTACTTCAGAAGATTGAAGAGTTGACTCTGCATTTGATAGAAATGAAGAAGGAAGCTGATGTGATGAGGTTGACCTTTCAGGAAGAGATCAAAGACTTAAAGACAAAAATTAAATGATATGAAAGGCTTCTTTACGACACTTTTGCTCTTGTTAACTTTTTCTTGCGCGATGGCGCAAACCAATACTTTTCCGACTACCGGAAATGTCGGAATTGCTACCGGATCAGTAGTGCCGGGCGCCAAGCTTAGTTTTAACAATTTGAATGACGGGACCAATGGTGCTGATGGTATTACATGGTATAGTCCAAATCCCTTGAAGTACGGAATATTCAGAACCGCAGGAACTTGGGTTGCACCGAACTATCAGCAATTAAAGCTGTCCTGGGAAAGTGGGATTGTGATGGATCCGGGCACAGCATATGGTAAAAGTTATGTCGATGTTCAGGGTGCAGGCCTTAGAATAACATCCGGAAACCTCGGTGTCGGGACTGCCGATACAAAAGGTTACAGATTAGCAGTAGCTGGCAGTATGGTAGCTGAATCTGTGACTGTGAAGCTCCAGGGTATATGGCCGGACTTTGTATTTGCGAAGGATTACAAACTTCCCAGCCTTCACGAAATTGAAAAGCACATTAAAGAGCAGGGTCATCTTCCCGGAATACCATCGGCTGCGGAGGTGCAGGCTGACGGCATTGAATTAGGGGAAATGAATAGAAGGCTACTTCAGAAGATTGAAGAGTTGACTTTGCATTTGATCAGTGAGCAAAAGCTTGTGCAGGAGGTAAGGCAGGAGTTGGACATGCAAAAAGCGCAAATTTTGAAACTGAAAATCAGGCTTGATAAAGCGAATAAAAAATGATTTACTCATAAATAGCTTATAAATGAAATTCAAAATCTTAATCAAAGTTTTTTTGGGTCTGGTAGTCATACTGACTGCAAGTCAAGGGAAAATTTATGGACAGAATTTACTTGATCTAACTGGTTGGACCGTTGGGACAGGATCAACGGGGGCATTCGTCAGAAATGGCGGTGCAGATGAAAATACTCGTGCCTGGGGACTAGGACCAGATGGGAAAAGTGCTATTCTGTGGACGGCCATCCCTTCTGGAGACGCAAACGCCGATGGTGGTTTTGCTTCACAGCAATTTCCGATCCTTCACACCAGTATGTATAGATTTACATCTTGGGTAAAAAAAACCAATTCGCATGGGGGTAATACTTATTTGGGGTGCGGGCCACTTTTAAACCTAAATGGTACTACAGCCGCAAATGCCTACTTCTGGGCTGGTGATGTACCTGAGTTAAACCGGTGGTATTTAATGGTTGGCTACATACATGCGAGTGATGATGCTTCAACGACAAATTTCGGAGGCCTTTATGATGGAGTTACCGGGGCAAAAGTTGCCAATTTCACTGATTTTAAGTTTGCTACTACTACGGTAACTAGTGTCCATAGAAACTACCTTTATTATGATGCTAATGTTAATGACCGTCAGTATATGTATGCTCCACGTGTCGACCTTGTAAATGGTGATGAGCCCTCTCTTTCGTCTCTATTAGGCATTCAATCTTCAATTTCAGATCCGGCCTATTTTGCAGGTAAGGTGGGAATCAAAACAACAAATCCAGGGGCTTTCGACCTGGCTGTGAATGGAAATGTCAGAGCGAGAGAGATCAAGGTTGATGCTGAGGTCTGGCCTGACTTTGTATTTGCGAAGGACTACGAATTGCCATCACTTAAGAAAACGGAAAAACACATCAAGGAAAAGGGGCACCTGCCCGGAATTCCTTCCGCAGCAGAGGCTCAGACTAATGGTATTGAACTGGGAGATATGAACAAAAGGCTCTTGCAAAAGATCGAGGAGTTAACCTTGTATTTGATCGAGCAAAAAAAACAGGGTGATCAGCAGAAAAACCAAATAAGAGAACTGAGTGAAAAGGTAACACTCCTTCAAAAAAACCAAAAACAATAATCTGATTAACTATGAATATAAAATTTTATATCGCTTTCATTCTAATTGTTTTGGGGGTGAGCGTGCAAAGCCGGGGGCAGGTGAGTTATAATAAAAGGGCAACTGGGTCTATCGGTACAGTACCCAAAGCAGCCGATTTTCAGAACAGCGCAAGTTTGGAAAATGTAGATTATGCAACAGGCACAGTAAAAATCGGAATACCTCTCTATGAGATTAAAGTAAACGACATTTCGGTACCGATCACATTAAGTTATTCTGCCCTTGGAATCAAGGTCGGAACGGAAGCCGGGGCTCCGGGCATGGGCTGGGAGCTGGCGGCCGGAGGGAAAATTATCACCAACATGCAGGGAAGAAGAGACGGGCCAAACTTCACAGAACTATATTCACAGTCCTGGGCGTACGATGTGATTAGCGGCAATGTGCCTTTCAACCCTTACCAAAATACAGCACACCAGGGCTTTTTGAATAATGTACTTGATGGAGTAAAAGATGCCATGTGGGATACCTACAATTACGTGTTGCCCCAGGGTGGCGGGACATTCGCGGCCAATGGACTGACCTTTCCTTATGATCCAACGATTAAGTTCACTTCCACAAGCGAAATTGCTACGACGGATGGGTTGATCTATCATTTTTCTTCAGGGGACAAGAAAACAGTAACAAAAAGAAAGGCCTATGATGCCAGCGCTGTGCCAAACCCAAATTCTTGGCTCACTGACGTGCCTACAGAGTATACGGATCAGGACCTTTGGAAAATCGTTTCTACCAGATTTAAAGATACGGTGAATTTTGGTTATCAAAGGTTTGATTACCCTCATGCAAAGCTTGCCGCTAAAATGAGAATCAATACTTCAGAATCCCTTCCGCTTTACCGGGACGTAAAACCAAGAACGGTGAGTGAAGGTGGGGTTGCTAACGACGCACAATCTCAATGGTACAAAATATCGGAACCCATCGTTTCGCAATCCAGAACGGATTATAAAGCACATACGAGAATTAAACATATCAGCTTTCCCAATGGCAGCGTAATTTTCGATTATGCTGAAAATGATGTATTGAGTAGGGATGTGCTGTTGAGCATCCGGGTGTTTCAGAAATTTAAGAATGATTCTACCATGCTGAAAAGGTATGTTTTTGAAATGAATAGTCACATTGGTTATGGCCATTATTTGCAGGCCTTGCATATTTATGATGGGAAAAACGTATGGCAGGGTGCCTACGATTTTACCTATCATGGAGACAGGCTTCCGGTGAATCCTACAGCAGATAGCTTTATGCAGGACAGGTGGGGATATTATAATTCTGCAATTTCTAATAAAACCTTAATTGAGCATCCGGATAAAAATCTGGCGATGCTCAGCCGCAATAGATATCCGGTTTATAACAATGTCTCGACACCGGGCACAAAAGAAATTATTTATACGCGTATCGATGCCCGGGATTTTTATGGTGCAAGCAATCCTGGAACAATAAACGGCATCATTACATATCGCATTAATTTCGCAGATCGGGACCCGAAATTCAGCAGTGCTGTAGCGGGGACGATCAAGAGTGTAACAATACCGACCGGAGGGAAGTTTGAATACGAATATGAACCCAATAAGATGACTTACACGAATCGTGAAGCCAATCAAAGTTCTACGCTGACCTTTATAAACGGCGGCGGCATCAGGCTTAAGAAACTGACAAAAAGCATGCAGCATGGGGCCATGTACAGCGACTACTACAGAGATTCAATACCTGTCTTAGTTAAAAGATATGTATACGGCGATGCTCCATTTAACCAGGCTGGGGGTGCTAATGAAACCAATGGTTACGGCATCGGTACGATACCTGGCACAGCCTTGTCTAATCTTTCAAAATACTATGACGCTGGTAGCCCTTCGGTTGATTATGACGTATACAATGTTATGCTTCTGTCTCATCCGGTGAATAGCCTGAGCCAGCATGGCGGCAGTACGACAATTTATCAGTCGGTTACCGAATATTTAAATAGTGCTGCAGATACAGCAGTAATGGGTGCTCTGGGTAAAACCGTTTACTACAGTGATCCTTTACCGGAAGGACAGCGCTCGGATTTTCTTTGGCAGGGAATTGGCGCATCGCCGGAATATCCGAATCTGCCGTTTGCAATGGACCGGCCCGGTGTGGAAAGGGCATATCCAACGGGATCGAACGGTTACAGAAAATATGCGAGAAAATCTGGCGGTGGTTTCAGAATTCTGGAGCAGGGAAGAAGTTTTCATACCTCTTTTGATGCGCCGGTGAATACGACAAACAGGTTGGTGTCTCTGGTGGCCAGTCCGACGGGTCAGATGAGTGGGCCGTATCCTGGTACAAGCGCTCCAAGGGACATGCCAAAAGTTAACCCCCTTGGTGGAGGATTGTATTTGTTTAACAACTTTGTTGGAACAAGTAATGTAGGGGTAATGGATTATATCGCTTATAACAACGTTGCCCAGGAAAGTAACACGGTGGTTTATCCGCAAAAATATTATTATAAGCTTATAGATTTAAATCATTTATCTAACTGCGTAAAAAAAACCAGAGATGAGAAAATGTTCTGGGATGATAATGAGTATACAGCCGGAGTGGTAAATACAACTTATTACTACGACAATCTGGCCCACATGCTGCCGACAAGGATTGCTACTTTAAATTCAAAAGGTGACTCGGTGATCACAAGAAATAAATATCCACAGGATTACCCTGTTACCGGTACTGTGATAGACCATATGAAAACCAACAAACTGAGCCTGACTGATCCGGTTGAATCTTACACGACCTATAAAGCTCCTGCCGGACCGATTTATGTTACCTCAGGCAGTATCAACACCTATAAACAGGAGGATAATGTGGTATATTCTGACAAGGTTTACCAGATGAAAGTGAACAATGAACTGACACCTTATGCGGCTTCCGGCTTTAACGGTGCGGTAAGTTCTATAGATACCAATAAATTTAAGCCACAGGTATCCTACGATCTGTATGTTAAGGGAAATGTGCACAAATACGCCGAACAGAATGCAGGTGCGGGAGTAGTGATTTGGGGTTATAACAATCAATATCCCATAGCCAAAGTGGCGAACGCAAACAACATTTCCAGCAATACCAGCGGTCGTTTTACCAGTGCTGATGTGGCCTACACAAGTTTTGAACGTAATGACGCGGGCAACTGGACATATGCCGGGATTGCCCTTGCAGATACGACAGGGCCTTCGGGCAAAAAAGTATATAGCCTGGTGAGTGGCGACATTACGAAGACTAATCCGACACCTGCGGGTATGAAATACGTGATCAGTTACTGGTACAAAAACGGAGCTTCGGTAACCATTACCGGCGGAACAGTTGGCGCGTTAACTGTTCGCAATACCTGGAGCAACTGGACATTGGTGGAGCGTGAGATCAGCAATGTGACGGGCATAGTTAAAGTCGCCGGAAGTGGTTTTATTGATGAACTGAGGTTTCATCCTGCTGATGCGCAAATGAGCACTTATTTGTATGAACCTTTGATCGGGTTGACCACGGTAATTGATGCCAAGGGTGCGCTGCAGCATTATGAATATGATGATAGTCAAAGGCTCAAAAACATCAGGGATCAGAGAGGCAATATTGTCAAAGCCTATAAATATCAAATGGGAACATTCAACTAAGAGGCAACATGAAATTAAGGACATTCAGCACCATCATACCGGCAATTGTGATCGCCGGAGTATTTTACTGCGGCCAGGCATTCGGCCAGCAAATGAAAGAAATTGCCAAATATCAGGGCCAGACGGAAATGACCGCGACCACAAGTTTAATCTTTCTTCCGGGCTTTACTGTTCCGGCGGGAGCTACCTTTAAAGCTTACATCAGCAGCACGCCCCAGGGTGTACTCAATACGTTAGTAAAACCTGAAATGAATGCTATTGTGAGCTACAATGTTCGCGTACCCGGAATTCTGGACCCGACGGATATCAAAAATGGCATCAACCAGGTGAATGTAGATGTACAAACGCTTGATCATTTTGGACGAGTAGTTGAAACACAAAGTGTAAAAGCTACTCCTGACTTTAAGGACGTAATTCAGCTTAATAAGTATGATGTTTTTGGACGTCCAAGTCGTGAGATTGTCCCTTACGCAAAAGGATCGGGGATGGCAAATTTTGCCGACAAGGGAAATTCCAGTATCCTTTATGATTATTATTATCAGGCGACCATACCCAGAACGCCTTCGATTTCTTATAATCTTTACCCATGGTCTGTTAATAAATACGAAAATTCTCCTGATGGGAAGCTAATTGAAAAGATTCCTGCCGGAGAGGAGAATCAGGCGTATGTTACACGGTCCATGAAATTCGGTATGCTGACTGCTACGGGGATGACAGTGGCAAAATATACTGTCGGAATTAATGCCACTACTGGTTCGAGGACTTTGATTCGAGTAGGTAATACCGCCATTTACGGTGATCTTGATTTAACCGTAGATGTTTCTAAGGATGAGAATGTTACCGATCTGAATGGTACGGTTTATCAATTTAAGGATAAGGAAGGGCGTTTAGTGCTAAAGCGCAATCATAACATGGTGGGCAGTACCACAGAGGTTTTATCTACTTATTATGTCTACGATGATCTGGGTAACTTAAGTTTCGTATTGACGCCCAAATCTAATCCCGATGCAAATGTAGCGATCTCCCAGACAACATTGGATGAACTTTGCTACCAGTACGGATACGATGGTATGAACCGTTTGATTTCGAAAAAAGTACCGGGCAAGGGCTGGGAGTTCATGGTGTACAACAAGCTGAACCAGGTGGTGATGACACAGGATGCGATCCAGCGCAGTAAAGCCAAACAGGAATGGACGATCAGTAAGTATGACGGCTTAGGGCGCGTGGTATTATCCGGGGTTTATAGGCAGGGTTCGGGAGGTGCGGGCACCAGTTACCTTGCCCTGATGCAGGACAGTGTGAATAAACAGGGAAAACAATGGGAAACCAGAATCACAACTGGGACCGGTTATACAAGTATAACCTTTCCTAAAACAGCCTACACTGCTTTAAGCCTAAACTACTACGACGATTACAACTTTCCCGGCGGCAATCCTTACCCTTACGCGGGATCGGATACCAGCAGTATGGTGCGTGGTCTGCTGACCGCCAGCAAAGTGAATGTGCTGGGCAAAACTGACATGCTCTGGACAGTGAATTATTACGATGCGGAGGGGAAAGGTATAAGAGCCTTTAAACAGCATTACAAAGGCGGAACTGTAGTTGCAGGCAATTATGATGAGATCAGCAGCAGCTATGACTTTACGGGCGCTGTGACCAATGTATTGCGGAGTCATAAAGTTAACGCAGTCGAGCAGCTTAAGGTGCTGAACGAGTACGAATATGACCACCGTGGCAGAAAGACGAGTACCTGGCAAACGATGAACACCGCCACTCGTGTACTGCTCTCCAGATTGGAATATGACGATCTGGGCAATGTATACAAAAAGAAGCTGCACAGCACCAATTCAGGAACATCCTTTCTGCAGACCATTACTTACGGCTACCATCAGCGGGGTTGGCTGAAGTCCGCGACTGCGCCGCTTTATGCCCTGAATCTGCGATATGGAAGTGGTATTAGTCCACAGTACAATGGAAATATTTCAGCAACGGGTGATCCTACTTCGAGTTTCCAGGAATATACTTATGACAACCTGAACCGTTTGACCAGTTCTGTTTACGGCAACGGAAGCTCATTATGGAGGGGACCCATGGAGCCAGAAGCGCTAAGCAAATACGAATCGGAGCTAACCGAGTACCAATTGGAGCCCAGCGAATACGAATCATCGCTTACCGCAAGCGCCGACGACCTGAATGAACAGATCAGCTATGATAAGAACGGGAATATACTTACTCTAAAGCGGGGTCCTTCGACCAATACGGCTACCACTTATACTTACAGCAACAGTGGGCTGAGTAATATCCTGACGACGACTGCCGGCCCTGTGGCTGGTACCTTCAGCTACAACGGCAACGGCAGTATGACCGCCGATACCCGTCGTAAACTGACGCTGACCTATAACCTGCTGAACCTGCCGGATTCTGTTGCCAGCACGTTAGCCGGCGGAGCAGGTGCCCGGTATTTATATGACGCTGGCGGCAATAAACTGCGCTCGAGACAAGGGACTATGGTGAGGGATTACGTTTCAGGCATTCATTACAAAAACAATGTGCTGGATTTTATGTCTACTGAAGAAGGCAGGGTAGTACGGAATCCGTCAAACAATACTTACCGATATGAGTACAACCTGAAAGATCATCTGGGCAACGTGCGTGTCTCATTTGATGACAATGCAGGCGTGGCAAGGATGATTCAAAGTGACGCTTATTTCGCCTTCGGATTAAATTTCACAAATGGTGTTGCAGGTGATAAAAATAATTATCTTTATAATGGTAAAGAGGAGCAGGACGTTCTTTCAGATATGTATGATTACGGGGCACGCTTCTATGACCCTGTGATTGGTAGGTGGAATGTGATTGATCCGTTGGCGGAGAAGATGAGAAGGCATAGCCCGTATAACTATGCGTTTAATAATCCGATAAGGTATATTGATCCTGATGGAATGATGCCTTTAACAGATTATTATAATTTGAATGGTAAGATGGTTAAGCATGTCGAAGATGGGAAAACGGATAAAAAACTAGTGTTATCCTTCTCAAATAAAGTAGATGATGCCATTAATAATGGGAGTGTTATTAATAAGCCTTCTATGACTGAAGTGGATAGAATGGGTGATGCGTTTGATAAAACAGAAGCAAGTGGCAAGGAGAATTATTTTGCTGTTGGTTTGCAAGGTAAGATGTCTTCTACCATTGAAGGTTCTTCAGGAGATGTGGGCGATAAAGAGATAAAAACAGCAATAAACGATTTGAAAGGTCAAGGTGATTTAGTCGGTCATGATGTTCATACACATCCGTTAAAAAAGGATTCATACGGTTCAGTTACAAGCATTGGATTACCTAAACCTTCAGGGACTGATATGGATAATATCTTTAAATCAGGGAACCAGCCGAGTGTAGTTTTGGGATATCGGGAAGTTAGCACTGGTCCAAGTGCTAATACTATAGGAGGACCTCCTAAAGTGGATTATATTAGATCTGTAGGTTTTTATAATTCAAAAGGGCTAATTCATCCTGGTGTTAATATTAGTTTAAGTGACTTAAGAAATGCGGTTAAGAGAATTGATAAGTAATCATTGTTTAAGCATGAAGATAAGAATAGTATCTCTGATAAGTATTTTAATTATATCGTGTTCATCATATAAGGATTCGAAGCTCAGTGAGAGGGTGTTTGATCAAGGCTTGACGATATATAAGGATTATAATCTATTTCGATATAAAGCAAATTATAATCTGACCATGGATAAAGAAGTAATTATGCCTGTATCATTTGAAATTAGATTACCTAAAAAAATGAAGTATTATAAAGCTATTGGGTCTTCTGATTTTGCGTTTTATTACATTAAAAATCAAGTCGTTTTTGTAAAAACGGGGTTAAAAGATTCTGTAGCGGAGAACAAGGTTTACGAGCCATCCAGTAAAGAATTGGGGGACTTAATACAAAACCAATTGGTAACAGATGGAGGGCGGTATGACATCAAAGAGATCGCCCCTAACTTTAAAAACAAAAGTGTCATTGTTAGGATGGGAAATACTTTGGTGTTGCTTTACAACATTCGAAAGGAAGATGTTAAACCGTACGTTTCTTTAATAACCACATTTAAATTTTTATAATAAAGTTCCAGGGTCAACTGACCCTAGAACTTTATTATTTATAATTATTTATGCGCTAATCGTGTTTTAGCGTGCTGAATGAGTCCATCCAATGAATACATGATGTGGCTTTTATCTTCTTCGGGAAGCTTCTGTATGGTCACCACTTTATCCAGGATAGACTGGTCGAGTTCGATATCTGTTTTGCCGACCAAGTAATCAAGGGAAACACCTAAAACGTCGGCAATCTTTGCTGCCATTTCCACAGATGGTGTAGCCTCTTCCCGTTCGTATCTTCCCAGCACATTGGAGTGAATACCTGCCTTTTGAGCCAGTTCGCTTTGCGAGATCTTATGTTCCTTTCGGATGATGGTTAAACGGGTTCCAAAACTCATATCTGTAGTGCTTTTACCTTAAAAGTGATTGATTATACAAATATAGTAACCTTATCTGTAGTAAAAAATTCATAAAAGTTTGTTTACCGGACCATTGATTTCATATTACCGGGTCAGCTTGGCTTTAATATAACAGAACTGTTAGTTTTGCACCTGGTTAGTTGTTTTAAACTTTTTTTATGCAAGAAGCTAAACTCGTTACTGACAATGGCTTGCAAAGGGAATTGGAGGTTTGAAAGGTGCTTCGCCAGCAGAATCTATTACCCTATATAGGGGGGTTAATGAATCCCATCCTGGGTTTTCAAATGCTGTTGATGGTGTTGCAGCACCACGTGGTGGACTTGCAACGGCTGCAGAACATAATGCAGGGAATACGGCTAGTAATTCTACTTCATGGACAACAAATCCTGATGTCGCGAAAAACTATGCATTACGCCCAAATCGGTCTGGTGTTACCTTAGAAGTTACGGTACCTACGAGTAGTACAATAGCAAGTCCAAGTTTATTAATATACAACTCAGAGGAACTAAAACTGTGGTAAATGAGTCAGAGGTACTACTAAGAGGTAGAACAACTGGCGCCAAAGTAACACCAGTACAAACTTAAATAAGAACAAATATGGAAGAATTTCCGTTACTAAAGAACGAACAGGTCTCTTTGTTAAGAGCAGATATAAATACAGGAACTGTATTAGATAAGAATTATATTTATGCAACTACACCAGATCAAGAGGTTTATGTTGTTTTTGACAATATAGGTTTAGCTATAGAGTTTGCAAAATCCGTTATAATGGAACGGAATAATGTTGAATGTGGCATATATGGAAATGATCCAGTGGCACTTTTAATTTTAGATAGGTATAATGTGAGCTCTTATTGACCAATGGAGTGTCATTTACTCAAACTAAGATTATTGCTTATCAAAGCCGAGACAATCAGCCCGGCTTGTTGTTCATGATTACATACACCATCAAAAAAATGACGATTGTTATCGTATAGACTTACTTATTGCCTTTTAAGAGTTCGTTCTTTTCCCGTTCGGCTTGCAGGAGACGTTCATAAAGTTCCATTACTTTGTCCAGCGGGTTAAAGGTACACTGGAAGTTAAACGAACTCTGATCGTGAAAGTAGTTGATAATTGCATCCTCACTAAAGTTCTTGATGGCCTGAGTTGTAACCCCTAAAACCTTTGCGATTTTACCAAGTGTTTCTTCTTCCACGCTCTCGCTTTGCTCGATCTTGAAAATCGTCCGTGGGAGAGCTGTCAAGGGAACGTGGCATAATGGCCAATGCGGGCAGGATAAGAGCGTTTATGCCGCAAGTCCCTTTACTGCTTTTCCTTCTGAGGCTATCTTTGTGGCTGCAACATATGATCAACCTTGCCTACAGCAGAAAGTGACTGAAGAACGAAATTACCCCTCTTGTAAAACCCAAACAAAAAACTAACTTTATCGTAAAGGAACGTTCTTTATAAAGCTGAAAGTTGCTACCAGCAAATCCGGTGAACTGTAAAAAAGTTGCGTTAGGGTGTTTGATTACGGGGCAAGGTTCTATGATCCGGTGATTGGTAGGTGGAATGTGGTGTATCCTAAAGCCGAAGAGATGCGAAGGTTCTCTCCTTACGTTTATGTATACAATAATCCGATAAAATTTATTGATCCGAACGGGATGAAAGGAACGGATATTTTAGAAATGGAAAATCTGATGGGATGTGCCAAACTTTTAAGAGCGGTAAGATAAAATCTATTTCTTACTACAAGGATGGCAAAGAGGTAGGTGAATGGTTCACTTACGATGAGAGTGGAAATGTTGTAAAAAAAATGCAGTATTGATCTTCGATTTGCATTTACGTCTGGTAATTAACTTTATAAAAGCAATCATTCTTATCGCAGGGGTGCTTATCTGATACAGTCGCTACTACACAAAAATTCTATATGAATAAAACTAGATTTATTTCGTTTATAATAAGCACTATTTACGTGCTTTTAGGGACCATTGTTGTTATGGTGAGTTTTCCAAAATACGAAATGATGGGGTTTGATTATAATCATCCTTTGTGGACGCCTCTCATGGTAATAACCTTCCCTGTAAATGTATTATCGTTTGGCTTGGTAATGGTTGATAATTCGATTATGTCAATTGTGATATTGCAAACAATTGTGCTTTGTGTGTTTTGGTTTGTTTTGTACAAAATATTAATCAGGAAGTCGAGAAGATAAAGCAAATTACTTTACATCATACTGATGTTCTATAATTATTCCGATAAAGTTAATAAAATGGATCCGACTCGAGCTTATTCGTGGGCAGAGGTTACGCGTACAAATGGGCGTGTTAGTGCAAAAACTATAGAGCTTTTTTTGGTGTCGGCTTACGTTGCTGCTCATAAAACAATGCCTCCAAAACAATATTTACCGCTACCAAAATAATAAGAATATATATGATTAAAAGAAGACTTTACATCCAGGTAATTTACCAAGCTGAAATAGATGATTCAGAATTTAAATATTATGCTGCCTTGGCTAGTAATCTTCTTACTTTTCACCTACCAAAGCTAAATGTAAAAAAAACTAGAAAAATCCTCATTGAGTTTGCCGACACTAAAGGTGCTTTTTTCATATTCCCACAGGGTCAGGAGGAATCAATGTATACAGTTTGCGAGACATTTCAATTTGCGGATTTCTTTTTGTTAGATTATTATGGAAGAATGAATTTTATTATTAGAAAATCGGTAGAATGTTTGAAGAAACTATTTGAAAAATTGCACCTTGCTACTGATATCGTAATATTTGGAGAACAGGAGATTTATAGAAATAACTTTAGGTTAGATTTAGAGTTGTGTGGGGGATTAAAGATAAATAAGAGGCGAACGATAAAAGCTGTTGTGAACGCTGAACATTTTTTAAAGTATACATTATTGCAAATAGTTTTTTTCACCGCTAATAATGAAGAATTTAACAGAGTTTCTTTATTTAAAACCTCGCCATCTCATGTAATATATAATCAATTATTAGATTCTGCTAAATGGTTAAATGACGAGGTTTTTCGAGTTGCTAATGTTTCAGAGGAATTTGCCGTGGAGGTAAGAGCCGATGGAAAATGTCGTATGATCTATAACCCAAAGATGAGAGAGGTTCAAGATATCCAGGAGGAAATCAAATTTCTTACTGAAGAATTTTTTGTCTCTTAATGTGTATATTACAATGAACTTTTGGCGAAATACCCATCCTACGCGGAATATCAGAGTATTTGCTTAAATTTGTTTTCAAAAGAGTGAAGGATGAAAATAATATTAGACATTCGAGATGAGAAGGCCTCCTTCATTATGGAGGTATTAAAAAACTTCAAAGATATTAAAGAAGCTAAACTATTAACTAGCTATAAAGCAGAGGTGCTAGAGGGTTTGCAAGATGCAATTCAGGAAGTTCGGCAAATTAAGCAGGGCAAATTGAAAGGTGTTGCAGCTATCGACCTGCTAAATGAGCTTTGAGATTATTGCCACTCCACGTTTTAGCAAGGATATAAAGAAGCTTGCAAAAAAGTATACCTCTCTAAGAACAGAATTTTCAAAGCTGTTGGATGGCCTTGCATCAAATCCCAAGCAAGGTACATCGCTTGGAAATGAATGTTATAAAATTCGACTGGCAATCGCCTCTAAAGGAAAAGGGAAAAGCGGAGGTGCGAGAATAATTACTAATATTGTGATAAGCGATGGAATTGTTTATCTCCTCACTATCTATGATAAATCTGAAAAAGAAAACGTATCGGATAAGGAACTTAAGGAACTGTTAGCGCAATTGGCTGATGAATAATTAGGGGAAGCTAAAACTGTTAGATTACGGGGCAAGGTTCTATGACCCGGTGATTGCAAGGTGGCATGTGATTGATCCGATGGCGGAGAAAGGCAGAAGATGGTCACCATATACATATGCATTTAATAACCCGACGAGATTTACAGATCCTGATGGTATGTGGCCAGACGATGGCTATGGCCCGGGAGATGACGAATTGATTGGTGTTCAAACCGGAATGGCTATAGGGGGTGCAAGAACCAGATCTTTTATCAAATAATGGATTACAAATCCCCGGAAATATCACAGTAAGACTCCGCTTTATTAGATACATAGCATTTCTTTCTGGTTGAATAGTCTCATAGCAGCTCATATATTTTACGGCACTTTGAACATTTGTAACGCATACGGTTCTTAAACACATATGCCTTTTCATGTTATTTTAGATGATCTAATCTAGAAAAAGATTGTTACCCCGAAGCCCTTCAGATAATGATAGGCTTCGGGTTTGTTTACCTCAACACCGTCAAGCTCCCCTTCAAGGGCTTAGCAGTACTACTACTCTGGATCACATAGTAATACACCCCACTCTGGACATCCGCACCCCGATACCTGCCATCCCATGATGGTTTTGAACCTTGGCTCTGAAAGATCAAAACACCGTACCGGTTGTAGATGGTGATACTTGCCTTCGTATCATCCTCCAGCCCGGCCACCAGCCATACATCATTGGCGCCATCTCCATTGGGGCTAAAGGCATTTGGTATGCTGATCTCTTTACACCAGGGGATAACTTTGTATAGTACTTTTGCCTGACAGCCATTTTGATCTTCAACCGTCAATTGATAGTCGCCGGATTTTGAAATGGTAAGGGTATTATCCGAACCCTTTGAGCCGTTCCAGGTGTAGTACAAATAGCCTGGTTCAGCCCTTAAAATCAGCTGATCGCCTGATATGGTACAGATTTTAGACTGCAATGGCTGGGGCAGGATTATTTGATCATTTATCGATAAAGAAACCTGATCACTAGTGGTAGCGCATCCAAATTCTGAAGTTACCTCAACGAAATAATCGCCGCTTTCAGTAACAGTAATCGAAGATGTAGTCGCGCCGGTATTCCATTTATATTGTGCGCCAGCAATTATCTGGGTGCTTAAAGATGCGGATGCTCCATAACAAAGGCTATTAGCCGGGTTTTTGGTAACCGAAACCACAGGAAATGGGTGCATCTGCAGGTTGTATAATGTGGAACTTTTGTGGCATCCGTTGGCGTTTTCAACCATTACCTCATAACTTCCATCTTCGGTAGCGATAATTTCATCTTTATTGAGAAAGGCCATGATTTCGACTCCGTTTTTATACCAGTGTGTTTTATAAATTAAAGTATTATCGATGCGCAGTGATGCGGTTTCCCCAAAACAGTAGCTGGGTTTGTTGCCTGCTATCACTGGAGTTTGAATGATCTCTATGCGGATGTTTACTTTATTGGAGGCAATAAAGTTTCCTGCACAATTGCTTACTTCTACATGATAGCTGCCTTGGGCATCGGCAGTAAAATTATGATCGGTAGCGTTTTGAATTTCTGTGTCGTCTTTAAACCATTTATAGACATATCCTGCTTGCTCAACTGTTGAGAGTTCTTTGCTTCCACCTTCACATAATTCTATTTCAACAGGATAGTTGAAGGTAATCTGGGGCAGGGCTTGTGCTTCGATCGTAAAAGTTTGCGAGCGCATCCTAATGCCTTCACACTGCATGAAGAGTTCGGCCCGATAGCTTCCTTCTTCGGACAGTTCTACTGTGCGTTGTCCGGTCCACTGCGGAATTTCGATTCCGTCTTTGGTCCATTGAATCAGGACGGTACCCATCATTCCAATTGTCAAATTTGAATTGATTTCTACGCTTTCGTTTCCACATAAATTAAAAGTCAGCTCATTGTTCAAATCGGTGTCTGGCGCCCGGTTGTAGCGAAAGGTTGTCAGTATCCTTTCCTGATAAGTTGTGCCATCGAGCTCCGGATATATTTTTCTGATTCCATCTTCAGTAGCCAGCCAGATTTCTTTTTCGCAAATTGATGCTGGATCGTACAGTGGCCTGGTTCCCGGGGCTGCGTAGTTTTTGTAATCAATAGCAAAATTTTTTATAACATTTTCCGATAGCCCTGACAGCCGGGTAAAGCCAATATCATCAACGTCGGTTTGTTTTACGCCATCCCGGACAGGGGCTTTAGTGTAATACAAGCCATTATCTGAAGCAGCAATTACAAATTTCAATTCTGACACCGCTGCAAGGAAATGCAATTCCTCGATGGCATTGACAGACTGGTTGTTGATCGGGTTTCTTATCGGGAAGCTATTGTCACAATTACCCCAGGAGCGAATGTACAGGCCGCTGTTGGTACCCCAATATTGATAAATGTCGTTAACACTTATTGGGTCACCAGGATCATAATTGAACAATGAACAATTGATATCGCCATAGGTGGCGTGTTGAGGTACGCCGGCAACATAGACGGCTTGGCGAATTTGCTGGGCTATGCTTTGACCCGTGGGCCATCCGCACCTGTCGTTAATACTGAAGTTTCCCCTGAACTCGACGCCTTTGATACCGGATTTTGTAATGTTGAAACCCTTGACATCAAAGTTGGGCTGGTTGTATATATCGTATTGTGTAATGTTATTTTCATCCCTTAGAACCATATAAAGGTATTTATTGGTTGCTATCGCCAGCCTATCCATAGCGAAGTGTGCCTGGCTAGTTTGTAATTGTTTCATCCCATCCAGCATGACAGTAATCCCATTGATAGTGGTGATTTCCGGATCTATTAAGGGCAGGATCGTTTTGACCCCGTTCTTTACCTGGATCAGCTTTTTAGGTTTTACGGAAAAATATATCTCCTGTTCTCCATATCCTGAAAGGTCATCTACCATTTCGTTGATGGTTTGCGGGTATAGGCTGAAATCAGCAGCTGTAGTACTTTTATAATATACTTTCCCGTCTGATGTTAGCGCCCATACGGTATGATCATCGTAGGTGATCGTGACTTTTTTAATAGCTCTTCCCTGTAAAAACGACTCTCCAATTCGCAAGCTTAGTTGGGCATGGACTGACGGGATCCACAACAGAACTGGAAGTATGATCAGTAAGAAATAAGTTGAGCGTAACATTGATGTTCTTGCACTAAAATAATTCAATTCTTTGAATATTTCGTTGACTATAAACACCAAATGACAATTAAAAATCTGTTCCACATTCAAGGTTTAGGAATATTGAGTGTAGAAATAGCACACTCCCGGCCTAACTTTAATGGGTGCTTATGGAATAGGTATCCGAATTCGGTGCGATAATCTTGTTTTTTACACTTGCAGCGTGTGATCTAAATTATTTTCAGAAAAATGCGGGAGTGCGGATTAGCCACACTGCTGAGTTTTAATTTGTGTGTCGGAAAACCGATACAACTTGGCGATGAAAATAAAATTACTATTAAAGTGGATTGCAGGATTGGTCATTTTGCTAACTGCGAATCAGACGAGTGGTTATAGCCAGAATCTACTTGATTTAAGTGGCTGGACAACTGGCACGGGATCTACCGGAGTATTTGTTAGAAGTGGCAGTAATGAGGAAAATAGTCGTAGCTGGGGTATAGGGCCAGATGGGGAAAGTGCCATTTTATGGACAGCAATACCTTCAGGAGATGCGAATGCTGATGGAGGTTGGACGACTCAGACCTTTCCAATTGTTCATACCAGTATGTACAGATTTACTGCCTGGGTGAAAAAAACCCATTCCAATGGTGGCGCAACTTATATAGGGTGTGGACCGGCTTTGAATCTTAGTGGTACTACCGTTAGTAATGCATATTTCTGGTATGGTGATATGCCTGAATTGAATAAATGGTATCTGATGGTAGGCTATGTACATGCAAGTGATGACGCTTCGACTATAAATTATGGCGGTCTGTATGATGGAGTGACTGGAGCCAAAGTCGTTAGCTTTACTGATTTTAAATTTGCGACAACAACAGTAAATACTGCTCATAGAACTTTCCTTTTCTACGATCCTGAGGTTAATGACCGCCAGTACATGTATGCGCCGCGCGTTGATCTGGTTAATGGCAATGAGCCCTCTCTTGCCGCTCTGTTGGGTATTCAATCTTCATCTTCAAACCCAGCTTACTTTGCCGGAAAAGTGGGGATTAAAACAACAAATCCAGGCGCATTCGATCTGGCGGTAAATGGAAAAATAAGAGCGAGAGAAGTCAAGGTCGATGCTGACGTTTGGCCGGACTATGTTTTCGCAAAGGGTTATGAACTGCCGTCACTTAAGAAAACAGAAGAACACATTATGAAAAAGGGTCATCTGCCTGGAATTCCTTCAGCAGCAGAGGCTCAAGCCAATGGTGTTGAGCTGGGAGATATGAATAAACGGCTACTGAAAAAGATTGAGGAATTGACCTTGCATCTTATAAGACAGCAAAAAGAGATTACGGAATTGAAGAGAGAATTCAAAGCATCACAAATCAAATAACGCCTATGAAAACCATATTGATCTTTTTAAGCATTTTTACAGGTGGCTATTGCTTCGGGCAGGATGCCAATATTCTAATATCAATGGCTTCCCCTGCCTACGGAGTTAAGATAAAAAATAGCTTTCCGACCGGAACCGGCGGCTTCGCACGGGCATTTATGTTGAGTAACCAAAATGCATCGACTGATTTTATTGGTCTGGGTGTCTACGGAACTTATACTGGCGGAGTCTCTGTCATGGATTACGGTTACATAGGTTCGTCAAATTCGAATACTTTTTTATCATTTAAATCGAATGGGAATGTTGGTGTAGGTACCAATGCGCCAACTGAGAAGCTTTCTGTGAAAGGCAAGATCAGGGCACAGGAAATTAAGGTGGAACTTACAGGTTGGGCGGATTTTGTATTTGCCAAAGATTACAAACTTCCGCCCCTTCAGGAAACCGAAAATCATATTAAACAGAAAGGGCATTTACCAGGAATTCCATCTGCTGCGGAAGTGCAGGCTAATGGTGTCGAACTGGGCGATATGAACAAGAAACTGCTTCAGAAAATTGAGGAACTAACCTTGTATTTGATTGAACAAAAGAAGCAGAGCGATCTGCAGAAAACGCAAATCGAAAAATTAAATGAAAAAGTAGAGCTCCTTCAAAAGAAACATTAATAATCTAATAACCATTGTTATGAAAAAATACTTTGTAGTACTCTCCTTGTTGGCTTTCACATCTACATGTTTTGCACAGACAAACATATTTCCAACAACGGGAAAAGTAGGGGTTGGAACACTAACACCAACTTCCCAGATTCACGGGTTAATGCCGTCTGTCAGCGGCTCCGAAAAGTTGTTGAAACTCCAAATATCTGATGCTGCTAACGACTATTTCGAAATCGCCAATATGACAAATGGAAGCAGCACTTTTGTGCCATCCCTAAAAGGGAATGTAACCTCGATCAATAACAGCGCTCTGTTCCTTGTAGGCGAAACAGACAATACTAATGATAATGGTACAACACCTTTAATGGTGTTTTCGTCAAGATATGCTAGTGCAGTGGTAGCAAACAGGCCCTTATTCGGCTGGACGAATTATAACATAAGACATATGACAATGCTTGCCAATGGTAATCTAGGGTTGGGTATCGAAAATCCTGCAGAAAAACTGGCGGTAAAAGGCAAAATTAGGGCACAGGAAATCAAGGTAGAACTTACAGGCTGGGCTGATTTTGTATTTGCCAAAGATTACAAACTTCCAACGCTTCAGGAAACAGAAAATCATATTAGAGAGAAAGGTCATTTACCAGGAATTCCATCGGCGGCTGAAGTGCAGGCTAACGGGGTCGAATTGGGCGATATGAACAAGAAGCTGCTTCAAAAGATTGAGGAACTGACACTGCATATGATAGAGATGAAGAAAGAGATTACGGAACTGAAAGCAAAATTCAAGAAATGAAAAGAATAATATTCATTATATGTGTGATTTCTACACTATCCATTGATAGCGTTTTTGCTCAACAGACTGTAACGGTAGCTACCGGGGGAATCGGCTGGAAAAGAGTTGCCGTGGTATTGGCTAATGGGGGAAGAAGTTTCGGCAGGCTTAGCATATTTACTACAGGTGGTGATCATACTCCGGTAATGACGACAATTAATTGGTATCATGATTGGAACATCAACGGTGGCATTTCCATTCAAACCGACTCGAAGGCTTCGGGGTACTGGAGCCAGTTTCGGCTTACGGATGACGGGACGAATGCCTATATAGAAGTCAACTTCGCAGTTGATGTTTCTGCGTTGGCCGTGATGTTAGATGAATACAGCTGGCGGGCCGCAACGGTATACACCGGAACGCTGCCTGATGGGGGTGGTACTGTAAGGGCCGTTGCAGATCGGGGCAGATTCAATATTGAAAATCTATTTGTTGTGGGTCATGACGGAAATGTGGGAATCGGGACTCCAAGTTCAACTTCAAAGTTATCAGTAAACGGGCAGATCAGGGCGAAAGAAATAAAGGTAGAAGCTTTGAACTGGCCAGATTATGTATTTGCGAAGGGCTATCAACTGTCTTCGCTTCAGGAAACCGAAAAGCATATCAAAGAGAAAGGTCATTTACCCGGAATTCCATCTGCCGCGGAAGTGGAAACTAATGGTGTCGATTTGGGTGACATGAACAAGAAACTGCTGAAGAAAATTGAGGAGCTGACGCTTCATTTGATTGAGATGAAAAAAACCATGTCTAAACAATCGGATTTGCTCTCGGCTCAACAAAAGCAAATCAACAAAATGAAACAAATCAACTGATGGAAAAAATAAAACTTGTTTTATTGTTCTGTATGCTCTCATCCCCTTTTGGAGCCGTGGCACAGAATGTTATCGACTGGACGGGCAGGAGTAGCGTATTTACTAATGGGGTATCTGATTTGGTTTCTTTTATTGATTTAGGAGAGGTCCCTTTTTGGGGGTTTCTTGAGGTTTCATTAACTGACTCATACAGTAATGCCAATACCGCAGGCCTTTATCGAAAAACCTTTAATCTTGGAACCACTGTCACCACCTTTTCTTCAAATACCTCGCAGGTTTCAGAAGCGATCGGCCCTGTTTGCGCACAGTGGAAACTCGGCGAATTTCAAAGGGATGCTAATAATCATCTGGTTGTGCCGATCTATCATTTAAATGCGCTTGGGAACAGAATCACTGTTAATATTAAAGGGATTTCTCTTGGGGTTATCAATACAGCGGATTTTTTAATCACCACTGCGCAGGTTATTGTCAATAATGAGACGAGGGATTATCCTTTTTCCCGGGAAAAAATGGCTATAGGCACCTCGAAACATGACGCGGATGCATATTTGACTGTGGGTGGAAATATAAATGCCCGAGAGCTAAAAATCAAGGTGGATGCGGGTGCTGATTTCGTATTTGACAATGATTATGCATTGCCTGAATTAGCACACATAGAGGAGTATATAAATCTGAATAAACATTTACCCGATATTCCTTCGGCAAATGCTATGAGGCAGAATGGTCTTGCAGTCGGTGGTTTTCAGATCAAACTACTTCAGAAAATAGAGGAGCTGACGCTTCATTTGATCAGGCAGCAGAAGGAGATGGAGATGTTGAAGAAACTGGTCACTGGTAAAAATTAAAGTATTATAAAAAGTGAATAATCATGAAAGCTAAATTATTTATTATTTCTTGTCTGATCTTTTTTGGATTGGGCTTTAAGGTCAGGGGACAGGTGAGTTTCAACAAATGGATCAGTGGTCCAATCGGGAGTTCTCCTAAATTATCCGGTTTGGGAATAGGGAGTGCAAAGGTGGATGAAGTGCAGCGAAGCACCGGAACTGTAAACATTAACATTCCCTTATATGAAATAAAAGCACATGACATCTCGGTTCCCATTTCTATCAGTTACAGTGCACTGGGCCTAAAAATGGGTCAGGAAGCCGGGCCTGTGGGTATGGGTTGGGAGTTGAATGCTGGCGGTAAGTTAAACAGGCAGATTAATGGGTTGGACGATGAGACCACCACTTCGTCAATAAAATCTTCTACATGGTTTCAGCTGAATCCGAATACCAACCCCAGTGACCGCACCACGTTCATGAACATAGCTCAAGGTGAGACTGATTATGCCTATGATATTTATTCCTATTCTGTTCCTGGCGCTTCTGGTAAAGTGGCGAGAAATGGATTGACCTTTCCATATGATCCGGGTACAAAATTTGACTACTACAGTAGTAAAATAACGACAGAAAATGGACTTGTCCATGCTTTTGAATTAGGAGATATTTTACTTGTCAATAGAAAGAAATCATATAAGAGGAAGACTGATGGAACATACAACATGGAAGAGATTCCACCAGGGTTGCAGTGGGTGCAGGATATCAAAGAACAAAAAACTGACCACAATCTTTCTTCAATTACTTCTCCCAGAACGAAAGAAGTTGTAGAGTTTCAATATGAGACAATTGAGTCGGCGGGACCCATGTCCGGAATAATCGGCAGAACCAAACTTACGACGACAGAGCAACTCGGTTTGACCCGCAAGTTGATCCGGATGTCTTCTGGTGGGTGGAGCGATTTACATGGGGAGTATTATTTTCTAAGTGAACCCATTGTTAACCAGACAAAGATTGATATCGTAAAGCACCGGAGAATAAAGAACATTTTATTCGCAACGGGAAAAGTTGAGTTTATATACCGTGACACCGCTCTCCTCGGTAGAGACGTGATGACACATATCAAGATTTATCAAAAGTCGAATGGTGGTTATAAACAATTAAAACAGTATCGATTCAATTACGATGCTGATGAGCGATTTGGCCACTATTTAAAAGACGTCATTGTATTGAACGCAGACAGCGTAAATGCAGGAGTTTGGAAATTTAACTATAATGGTTCTGCAGGTAACGGACAGGTAGGAAAAAGATTGGTGATTCCGAATATACAGAGTAACGCGCAGGACCGTTGGGGATTTTTTAATGGTAAATTAACCAATAATACTTTGCTCGAAAAGCCAAGCGAGATCATGGGATTAAATGACCGCCCTACGTACCGGTCGTGCCTGGATCTTCCGGGAAGTGCTTCGGCTTTTTTTAGAGCCAGCCGTACCGAAAGCATTAAATATTACTCCACTGGCAATATACCAGTGGAAGTAAACTTCGCGGATAGGAGTACGCAGTTTTCGAGCATGGTAGCAGGAACGATAAGTAAGTTAACTACTCCGACCGGAGAGACAATCACTTACGAATACGAACCTCACAAGTTTTATGTTCCAGGTGCGAATGCTGTTTTTTCAAAAACGCATGAGGGTGGAGGAATCAGGGTAAAAAGCATAACTCGCAGAGATCCTATGTTGTATGGACTTAAAGAGCTCTCGAATCGAACGTTCACTTATGGTATTGGCACCTATAATTCTCAATCAGCCACAGAGAATGGCAATGGATTGGTGAATATTCCAGGCATGGTGACCAGTATTAAACAGTACTATGAACACAACGGAAGTGGAGAGTTTTATGAGAACTTGATGACCTATTCACATCCTGTTAATGACCTCACGCTTTATGCCGGAAGTTACGCGCATTATCCTTCGGTGGTTGAGAGCACGTATAAGGGATTATATGTCAATCATCAGACTGTGTACTATTTCTCTTCCAGCCCACCGATGAGCAAATGGACAAATATGCCTATCGGTACGAAATATGACCAGGGCTTTCCTGATAAGGACTTTAATTTTGGTATCAAATACCATACAATTGAAGGACAGCCGACATATGTTGTTGAATACAATGGTACGCGTTCGGGAAATACAATTGTGAGTGTGACAAACAATCAATTTACAAGATATGCCGCGCCTGCAATTGCTTCAAAATTACTTTATTCCTTTTATGGAGGAGTAAATAGCACTAAAATTTCAACATCATCTACTTTTATGATGATTTGTGTAGCGGATTCGCCCGACGGCATGCAGTATAATTGTACGCAGATAGGGACTGTGGCAAATATGGATCCGCTCGGCTATCATACGTTCGGGCCTGAGCCTCCCCAAGGTTGGTACGAGGGAAAATACCACGGCGCGGTTGTCGAGTATTCGGAGTATTCGGATGTCTATAAATTAACTAAGACAACAAATACTACTTACAACACAATTTATGTTGACCCCTTCCTTACCGTTGATGAAACTTTGTACGATAATGTTTTACACATGCAGCCAACTCAGTTCATTAAAACAGCTTCTGAAGGAAGCGCAAAGATAAAACGAGTAAAATACGCTTATGACTTCCTTTCGAATCAAATACCGGGTGTTGATCTTCTGCGGGGCAAAAATATCATGAACGAGCCTGTCGAGGAACTGGAGATGTTTAATCCCTCGGCACCATATATTATGCATGGGAGGAAAAAAACATTTAAGACCATTAATGGTCTTATACTTAATGACAGTACCTATTACTTGAATACCCAGGGTAAAACGGTAGCGCTGACCAACTATAGCCCGAATAGTACCCTTTTTGAGCCGCAACAGAGTATAGACAATTATGATGAGATGGGGAATCCTGTTTTTGGATCACGCACCAAAGATTCGAAAACTGCTGTAATCTGGGGTTATAATCAACAATATCCAGTTGCTGAAATAATGAATGCCGGTAACTTAAATGAGGTAGCTTACACTGATTTTCAAAGTGATAACAGGCCAGAATGGAAAGGAAACTGGTCTTATACCGGCGTTCCTGTACTTGATCAGTCTTCGCCATCTAAAGATCTGGTATATACGCTTTCGAGTGGCAACATTACTAAGACCCTACCAGCGGGTAAAAAATTTGTACTGGCTTATTGGTATAAAAATGGGTCTGTTGTTACAGTAACAGGTGGCACGGTAGGTGCCGAAGTGATTAAGAACCGGTCTGGCAGTTGGCTTTTTGCAGAACGTACAGTTACCTCGGGGACGTCGGTTGCTATATCAGGGACTGGTTATATTGATGAACTCCGTTTGTGCCCGTACGAATCCATGATGAAGACTTTTACTTATAGCCCCGGAATCGGAGTTACAAAATCACAGGATGAGAAAGGAAATTTCGCGTTTTACGAGTACGATAAAGAGCAGCGCCTTAAGATTGCTCGTGATCAGCGGGGAAATGTGCTGAAGGCCTATGAGTACAACATCGGAAGTGATTTCAAACAAACGCTTATTAATTAATCTAGAACAAGACTCATGAGAAGAACATATTTATTTTGTTTGTTTTGCCTATTACTTAACCTCAGGGGATACGCACAGGAACATGTTGTTGTTGAAGAATACCTGAACCAGGAAGTTATTACTGCTGCAAAGACCATTACATTTAAGAACGGCTTTTTCGCTACATCGGGGACGACCTTGCATGCCTACATCAATCAGTCAAATAATGGGGTTAAAAATCGGCAAAAGCCTGATGTAAAACTTAATTACGTAGCTGTTTACGATGTCAGACAACCAGGTATTGTTAATCCTTTTGATTCCACAAACTATAACACGGTGGTAAATGTAGACATCGGGTATGTTGATGGCCAGGGGAGACCGGTTGGAACTATTGGGATTAAAGGTAGCCCTGGAAATAACAGTGCGATACAATATAGGCAGTATGATGAACTGGGACGAGAGGCCACACAATATCTGCCTTACAGCAAAGTCGGTG
>Ga0126314_10000142_pt1 | contig 37863 bp, 27 predicted proteins | sample Plot105B_FD_92535 | JGI IMG/M metagenome (GOLD analysis project Ga0126314, IMG submission 92535) | Serpentine soil microbial communities from UC McLaughlin Reserve, CA, USA - Plot105B | ecosystem: Environmental > Terrestrial > Soil > Grasslands | place: USA: UC McLaughlin Reserve, Lake County... | reverse complement strand
TCAGCAATATCAAAAGTAACTCCGACTTCAATGCTTAAATATTTCGCATTTAAACTATCTTCATTTAAACTAACGTGAAAATCTTCTCTAAGTAATTCTCTTTCAGGAAATGAGCTACCGAAAACCTTTTTTAAAGCCTCTAAAGCAGAACTTTTTCCTGAGCTATTTAAGCCAATAAAAGCCGAAAAATTTTCATTAATTAATAGGTCTGAGCCTGTTACATTGTAAGATAGGAAACCTTTGATTGTTAATTTTGAGATACGCATTATATATATTTTGCAAACAATATATCAATTAAATTCTGCTCGAGCTCTTAAATTCTACCATAAGCTTTTATAAACAAAACATTTGTTGAAAAGAGAATGCATTTATTTCACAAATTTTGGTACCTAATTAAAAATTAATATTTTGCAAAACGTTAACGCTCAATTAATCTTAAATAGAATATTACCTAAAGTGTTTTATTTCAATTTGAGGATTGATCTTGCGTGGAAAACGAATATTATCGCTAATCGCAATTAACATGTTAGATCAATCATTTTCTTATGAAAACTTCCGAATTATCCTCGACATAGAAAACAGAAGAGGCAGGTATCTTGAAGACGGCAATTTTTTTGAGGGAGACGATATCTTTGAAAAGACCCGAGAGATCTCAAAGGAAATTGTAAATATTAATGGGTTGACCAGATCAGAGCGTCTCAGAATCAGCATCATTCCTGAGCCCACGCCTGAAGACTTCGAGCCTTTGAATATTCTAAAAAAATCGAAAGAATATATGTTATCAAGAAGAGAAGAAGTTTTAGAAGAAACGTTAACTGAAATTTCTGCACTAGCCAATCAAAATGATTATCGAATATCACTTATTAAGGGAAAGATAAAACATGGAAGCCAACTTTACATTCATGAAAACCTAGCCGTCCATCATTTTGTACTTAAACAGCTTCAAAGAAATGTTTATAAAACTTTCAAGGTAAAACAGGCAAATCGGCGACATATAGTTTCTCAAATTAAGCTGCTTTTAGATGATGGATTTCCTAAGGTTATTGTCAGAACAGACATCAGCAGTTTTTACGAAAGCATTCATCATGAGCAATTACTTTCTAAAATTGAACAGAACAGTTTACTCAGCTATCCATCAAAAAAAATCATTAAGGATGTACTAAACCAATACTGGCAAACCTTGATTGCTGACGGGATAAAAACATCCGCTGATGTAAGGAAAGGTATTCCCAGGGGCTTTGGGATCAGCGCTTATTTATCTGAATTGTATATGCGGGACTTTGACCGAAAAATGTCTCGCACGCCAAATGTTACCTATTATGCTCGCTATGTTGATGACATTATTATTATTTTCACTCCAGAAAGTCGGACAGAAAATAAAACTGCCGATTCCTATAAAAACCAAGTTAAATCGCTGATCGTTCAGTCTACCCAGTTAGTTGTCAATGAAGATAAAACTAATGTAATAGATCTACGTAAAGAAAATAGAGACCGTAGGGCAACAATTAACTATAAGCTAACCTATCTTGGATATCAGTTTGTAATGGGTTATAAACTTAATCCAATCGAACGAACCACCACAAGATTAGCGCTAATAACCAAGATGTCAGAGAAAAAGTTTGAAAGATATCGTTCAAAGATTTCCATTGCTTTCGATGAATATTTACGACATTCTGCCAAATACGCAGGAGCCGAATCCAGAGCTAACCGAATGCTGTTACAGCGGATAAATTTCATTAGTAACAACTTTCGGTTGACCAGCAGAAAAGACAACGTGTTTATGGGGATTTACTTTTCAAATGAGTTCCTTTCAACGACTACTGACTTGAAAAAACTTGATGAGTTTTTAAAAACTGAAATCGGCCGAATTACCAAACCGACCAATACATATTTAATTGGAAAACTCGATAGTATCTCATTTGAACAGCGATTCGTAGAGAAAAAAATGATGAAGTTTAACCTAGTCGCCTTTAGAAACGGCAAACTACTTAGCATTTGGAAAAATTTATAATGAGACAAAAGATATCTATTAGTTACCCTAAACAGCGGGCTGTCCTTTCAGACGTCTTACCTTATGAAGGTCCCTTAACCTTCAGCAATCGATATTTTTATAAATATCTCATTAAAAAGGAAAAATGTGATCATAATGATGATTTCCGTGATAAGCATTGCAAGGCCTACAAAGAAGTTGAGTCCATACTGTTCAAAGGCGATGGAAGAAATTCTCCTTTCTGTTTTACAATCAACCATAAAAAGACTGATTTTAGAACTCTGAGCGTCATTCATCCACATAACCAATTAAAGATTTTAGAATTTTACGACCGTTACAAATCTCTAATCCTATTCTATTGCAGCATTAGTCCGTTTTCAATTAGAAAACCAGCAAGTATCGCAAAGTTCACGTTTTTTAATGACCTATTGCATTCAAAAAACCAAGATGGAAGCCTAGAACATGCACAGGTTGAACAGGATGAACAAGAGTATGAAAACCTTAAATCTTATTTTACTTACCAAAAGTATAGCAATATTCATCGTTTCTTTGAATCTTACCAATTTCATAGAAGTGAAAAAAAATACAACAAGCTGCTCAAAATTGATATCTCTAAGTGTTTTGACAGTATTTATTCTCACACAGTTTCCTGGGCCATTTTCAATAAACAAATCATAAAAGATAATATTGATCCGTCGAGAGTTACATTCGCTGGAGAATTTGATGATTTAATGCAAAAGTTAAATGCAAATGAAACCAATGGAATCGTGATCGGACCTGAGTTTTCGAGAATATTTTCTGAAATAATCCTTCAGCAAATTGATCTAAATATTTTCCTCAGATTAAAAGGTGAAAAACATAATGGTAAAGAAATTGTACATAAGATTGATTATGAAATTTTTCGCTATGTGGATGACTATTTTGTTTTCTATAATGATGATTATGAAGCAGAGCAGATTCTGGCGGCATTAAAACTTTCCATTAAAGAATATAAACTCCATGTGAATGAAGAAAAGTCAATCACTTATGAAAAACCAATTATAACCGAGATAAGTTTAGCCAAACAACAGATAAGCGATCTCTTCAATAATCATCTCAACCTTAAGATTATAGAAAAAGGTCAGGAACCAGAAGTGGATGAAGCTTTGGTGCTCAAAAAATACTCAGTTTATTTTTCTTCAAACAACCTCATAACCCGTTTTAAATCCATTGTAAAGGAGACAGGCGTCGAATATAAGGATATCATGAACTACAGTCTAGCGGTGATTGATAGAAAGACACAAGGACTTGTAAACAAACATAAATCATTTAAAAAAGAACATTACAACGAGCGAATTGAAAAACAATTCGAAAAAGGCTTCTTGGAAATATTGGATGTTGCATTTTTTCTATATTCAGTTTCACCAAGAGTCAACTCAACAATCAAATTGTGTTTGATCATTGATAAGATGATTGGTTTTTTGAAGAAAAATCGGTCAAATGATTATTTGGAACCTTTTTTTGTCAACAATAAGCATAACATTTTCAAAAAGATTTCAGATGAAATTTATTTGATCCTTCAGAAAAACAAAACTAAAAAAAATACCCCGGTTGAAACCCTCTATTTACTTATTGCACTTTCTCAGCTCGGACGGGAATATAAATTGAATATCAATAATATCTTGACATATTTTAATTTCGAAGCGACTAAAGATAAAATTATAAAATGCGGTCATGACCTTAACTACTTTAGTTTGACTGTCCTGTTATTTTACATCAAAGACAGCAAGCAATACCAGCCATTAAAAGAATCGATTAAAAGTCACATCAAAGAGCGTTTCAGCAAGTCCAAATCTTTGAAATCTTGGACTTCAAATGCAGAATTGGTTATGCTTTTAATGGACATATTAGCCTGCCCTTTTTTAAACGATAAGGTTAGTGACCACCTTAAAAATAAAGTAGTGGATGCGCGGCTTAACAAGCCTAGCAAGGTTAATAAATACATCAAAGAACTAAAAAATGTAAAGTATAAATTTAAAAGAGAATTGTTAACTTTGATGGGGATTTCCACCAATCACATTGCTTTGATCGAGCAGGAAAAGTATTGGTTTACCAAGTGGACCGATTTTGATTTTAGCATGGAACTTCAGGCAAAAAGAAGTCAAGAAGTATATTAAGATACCGCTACAACCGATAGCTAGCAATAGCACACACACTAGTAGCATGTGAGTAGTTCTAATACTGAGTTATTTACAGTTAAAAAAAAGTAGCCTACATCGGGGGCTACTTTGCTTTTCAAATGATGGTTTTCGCTTTACCTTCCTGAAATTCGCACGTAATCTCTTGTAATATTTCAACAAAGTTATGAAAACCAGCTATTTCAAACCCCGAAAACCATTTTTATTTTCGCCTCATCCATATGATCTTGGAACCTTCATGGGCTTATGGCATAGCCATGATGATAACCATTTCCTGTTGAAAATCTACAGGATGGATGAAAAGGAGTTTTTCTTGTCCGATCTCAGATAATGGTCAAGCCCGTTCAGAAATGCTTGGTCGATCCTTTTGATGTCCATATCGACAACTCCATATTTCAGGCGGATAAAAACTTTCAGGTGTGTTTCTAGAACCTTGTATCTGTTTAATGTACCACGAACGTAATCTTTCCCAACAAGTTGCTCCATTTTAAAATTATGGTCAGCAACTGCTTCCAATAGGGTATGGGAATTTTCCAATGTACCCAGATAACTGGATTTGATAACATCAGTGGTAATCGGTAAACCCATATCGAAAGCACATTGATGCGCATAATAGACCGCGTTCTGCAGCTGGTCGAGATGGGTATTCAATACCCTGGTCTCTTCTTTAGAGCCGATGGCTCGGCCACCCTTGGCGTTCCATCGCTTGGGATCGCAGTCTCGATTGGTGGCAATCTCTGCACGATTTCCCTCTACGGTAATCCTCATGTAGATCGGCACATTTCCACTCACATAGTTCTTTTGCTTTTTCAGATAGAAAAGCAGGCTAAAATTGGTCTTCATAATCTCTCGATTTTAGTTATACAAATGTAGCTTTGCTTCTAAAAACATACAAGATGTACAGTTTATAATAACCTGTACAGTAATTGATTATGTGTTATTCGGTGAGCCAATTTTAACCGTTTTGCTTTACTCACCGAATCACTCACCAAAGTTTTGTGAATTCATGCGAATTTTGGCAATTCCCTAAAAGCAAAAACCCTGCTAATCGTGCGATTGCAGGGTTTTATACATTTTGATAGTCTTTGGTGTGATCCCGCTGGGATTCGAACCCAGGACCACTACATTAAAAGTGTAATGCTCTACCAGCTGAGCTACGGAATCATTCTCTTTTTGAAGAGGGTGCAAAGATAGAATTATTTTACAATCCTGCTAAATAAATTTTAAAAAAAAAAGTTTGTTCAGCAGGAAGAAGCCGGGATTTTCATTTTTCAGCTATCAATTTGTCTAAAAGATTTTCACTGATATCACCAATCCGGTGCCTGATATCGAAGACCAAATTAAAGGTAGTTAACTTAGCGTCACTGGTATACATGCCACACAATCGCCGGGTTCAATTAAACTGAGAGGAAAAGAAAAAGAAATGCAGCTTGTAGCTATTAAGCCAATCATGTATATTCAATAATTGTGGTTTAATTATGAAAGCACTTTTACTGACAGCCGGGCTGATATTTCTTGCATCCTTATCTTTTTCCCAGGATAACTATACGGGCAGTATGGATTTGCTCAATCGAAGTATTGCCCAGAAAAATGACTATGATGAGGTTAAACTGAAAAGGATCGCAGACCTGGAAGCTTCACTTAAGGAGCGCTTAACGGCTGCTGAAAAATACGACCATTATGCCTTGTTGTATGATGAATACAAATCCTTCAATTACGACAAGGCCTTTTATTATTCGCAGAAAATGCAGGCAGAGGGCCGGCGGCTGAAAGATCCGGTAAAAATAGCAGACGGCAAGATCAAGTTTGGTTTTATCCTGCTTTCTTCCGGAATGTTTAAGGAAACAGTAGACTCCCTGAATACTGTAAGCGTTAATATACTTCCCGACAGTTTGAAAAGAGAATACTACTTCCTTATTGCCAGAACCTATTATGATCTCGCAGACTACGATAAGGATAAATATTACACCCCGATATACAATAAACAAGCCAGCATATATATTGATTCGGCCATAGCGTACTCCAGTAAAACCTCCTATGATTATACCTACAATCTGGGTCTGAAATTTCTGAAACTGGGAGATAGGGATAGGGCATCAGTTCTGCTGAAAAAGCTGATGGACGGTTACCAGCTGAGCAGCCATCATCTGGCGGTAACGGCATCTACACTGAGTGACATATACATTCAGAACAGAAAAGAAGACAAAGCCATTGAACTGCTGATCGTTGCCGCCACGGCAGACATTAAATCTTCTACCAAAGAGGCCGCGGCCATGCTCAACCTTGCCCAGCTTCTGCACAGGAAGGGCGACGTAAAGAATGCTTATGCATTCATCAACCAGGCCATGAACGACGCGAGTTATTACGGTGCGCGCCAGCGCAAAATGCAGGTTAGTGCCATCCTGATGGTGATAGCCAGTGAAAAGATCAACTCTGTAGAAGAACAGCGGAGGATCTTATTTATATATGCTTCGCTGCTCACGCTGCTCGCAGCCTTGGTGATTCTATTCGCGTTCATCATCTCCAGGCAGCTTAAGAAACTGAAAAAGGCCGATAAACTCATTATACAAGCAAATATCTCCCTTCATGAAACCATCGATAAGCTAAATGAGGCCGATAAGATCAAGGAAGAATACATCGGTTATTATTTTAACCTCATCACCGAGTACATTACCAAGCTGGACAAGTTCAAGAGATCGGTAAACAATAAGCTGGTGACTAAGAAGTTTGATGACATCCAGGGTTTGGTTAACAACATTAACCTGAAAAAGGAACGGGAAGAGCTTTTTGTCAATTTCGATAAGGCATTCCTCACCTTATTTCCTTCCTTTGTCGAGACCTTCAATTCCCTGTTTGCTCCTGAGCATCAGGTCACGCTCAATTCAGGTCAGTTGCTGAATACCGACCTCAGGATCTTCGCCCTGATCAGGCTGGGGATTAACGATACGGAAAAGATTGCCAGCATACTCGAATATTCTATGAATACGATCTATAATTACAAGGCGCGCATCAAGAGCAAATCACTAGTGCCCAACGATGATTTTGAAGCGATGATCCTTTCCATAAGGACAACATAATCCGGCTTTTCATTGATATCTGGTTTATATTTTTGATCGACCCTTTGCTTGCAAGTGCTTATTAAACAGTATGTTGTGTTTTTAAAACGTCAATATCGTTTATATTCGATTTTTGAGAATTGATACTTCTCTATTTTTAGATTCTCTTTGATTTGTATTTGTAAAGGCCGCCCGGCCGGCGCGAATGCCCAAATATAAATCTTATCAATTATGGAGGCTAACCAAAGACCCAGACAAACAAGGCATGGCACCGAGGTGCATATCGTTTCGATCATCCTGCAAAATCTATAGCAATACCCAAAACCATAACCAATATAAACTAATGAAAAAACAAGTACTTAAATCCCTGTGGGTTTGTTGTTTGTTTCTGCTTGTTTCCCTGGCCTCATTTGCCCAGAAGAAAACCATCAGCGGAAAGATCACAGACCAAAACGGAACGCCGATTCCCGGAGTTACTGTTCAGTTAAAAGGAGCATCGTCAGGTCAGATTGCTGATGCACAAGGCAATTATGCCATTACCGTTAACAATTCACAAACCGACAAGCTCATTTTTTCTATGGTCGGTTTTGCCAGCGCAGAACTATCCATTGCCAATGGCACCGTACTGGACGTTAAACTAACTGAAGACAATACACAGCTCAATGAAGTTGTCGTTGTAGGTTACGGTACACAGAGAAGGAAGGACCTGACCGGATCTGTGGCCTCTGTAAAGGGCGACGCCTTTAAAAACCAACCGATCACCAATGCTACAGAAGCCCTTCAGGGCCGGATTGCCGGTGTAAACATCGTCAAGAACTCCGGTGCACCGGATGCTTCACCTACCATCATTATCCGTGGGGTTTCTTCACTCAACCAGCCAAATCCCTTATATATCGTAGACGGCGTGCGGGTGACGGACATCAGCAATATCAATATCCAGGATATTGAAACCATGGATGTATTGAAGGATGCCGCTGCAGCTTCTATTTATGGCGCATCAGCCGCAGGCGGTGTGGTGCTGGTAACTACCAGGAAAGGAACTACCGCAGCTCCTAAATTCAACTACAACTACCGGTTCGGTGTAACCACACCGAAGGTAGGAGAGCTGCTGGATAAAGACGGTTACATCAGGCTCCAGAACATCATCAATCCGGGCAGGTTTACCAATGCTCCACGGCTGGATACCCTCGCCAATACAGACTGGATAGACGAAACCTTTAAAAATGCGAAGGAACAGAACCATAACTTTTCATTTACCGGTGCGGCACCCATAGTCGATTACCTGGTTTCCGGTTTTCTGAACAAGCAGGAAGGGGTGGCACGCAAAAACTATTCAGACATAGGTGGCGGAAGGCTGAACACCAATTTCAAGATCGGCAACTGGCTTAAGTTTGGCGAGCAGCTATCCGTATCGCGCCGTACAACTTCCAATCCGCAAAATGTCGGTATAGAAGCGCAGCTGCACAATGCCCCTTTCCGCACCATTCCGATCATTCCGGTATTCAACAGCAACGGAAGCTACGGTACAGCGCCAACGGGCTATGGATTTGCATTTGCAGGGACACACCCGGTAGGCGCCATAGACAACGCGAATGTAGAGAACTTTAAAAACAATTTTCAGGGCAATATCTATGCAGAAGTAAAACTGCCACTGGACCTGACTTTTAGATCGAATGTGGGCTATACATTTTACGACGAAAGCCAGAATTACTTTCAGAACGCATTTTCAATAGGAGGTGTGGGTGCAGGTAAAAATTCCCTGAATAAGTTGTCTGTAGAAAGCCAGTCGCTCCTGACCAATTATATCCTGACCTACAACAAATCTGTCGGCAAACACAACATCAATGCGATCGCAGGTTTCGAGCAGATCACAGGAAGATACAACGACTCCAATGTAACGGCTACAGATGTATCTGCCGACGCGGGCAAGGAATATTCATTGATCACCACAGCCAATACCACCTATTTTTTTACCGGCAGGAAAGACAACAATGCGCTTGTTAAATCCCTGTTCGGACGTTTGAACTACAATTACAACAGCAAGTATTACCTTTCTGCATCCGTACGGGAAGATGCGAACTTCACCGTGTTCGGTCCTAAGAGGCAAAGGGGTGTATTTCCTTCTGTTTCCGGTGCATGGAACATCTCTGAAGAATCTTTCTTTAAGGAAGCTATCCCAGCGATAAACACACTGAAATTGCGAGCCAGTTATGGCGAGCTGGGCAACAGCAATATCGGAACCTATTCATTCCTGTCACTTTATCAAACCTATTTTGGTCTGGGTAATGGCAGCGCGGGTGGGGCCAACTTTGCGCCGGGCGGCACCATTATTCCTGGTGTAACCTATAGCGGCATTCCCAATCCGGAACTGCACTGGGAAACCGTTCAGGAAACCAACATCGGCCTGGATGGAGAACTGATGAACAACAAGCTGTATTTCAGCCTTGAATACTACAATAAATATACCTACGACATGCTGTATGCCATGCCACTGGCACCGAGCGCAGGTATTTCAGGCGATTACCTGACCAATATAGGTACCGTCAATAACAGGGGTATGGAACTCTTGCTGGGTTACCGCTCAAAGATCCGTGACTTTGGTTTTGACGTGAGCCTGACCGGAGCATGGAACAAGAACGAAGTAACTAAACTTACCTCAGAAACCTCATCTGAAAAGCTGGACGGATACAATTACTATAACAATGGCGATGTAGCCTTCCAGATGATGCCTAACCAAACGATAACTGTTACCAGGAAAGGACTTCCATTTGGTTCATTTTATGGATACAAGGTGCAGGGCATCTTCCAGAACGATGCCGACGCAGCCAAGCAAAAGGTAGCCGGTATTCCTGCACACGCCGGAGACCTGCATTTCCAGGACCTGAATGGTGATGGTGAAATCACCGATAAAGACAGACAGGTGATAGGCAATCCAAATCCAAAACTGGTATACGGTGCAAATATTCGTCTTAACTTCAAAGGTTTTGATGCTGCTTTCTTATTTCATGGTGTAGCAGGAGTAGAGCTTTTCAACGGAGTAAAAGCCTATGAAATGCGTCCCTTCGCAGATGGAAACACCTCACCAAAGGTATGGGGAGCTTCATTCCTTAACGGAAACGGGATCACCAAACAACCGAGGCTGGGCGTTGTCAATCCAGACGGCAGCTTTACACTCGATCCAAACGGGAACTATTCATCTGTGAACAGTTATTTCGTAGAGAACGGCGATTACCTGAAACTGAAAAACCTGCAGATTGGCTATACTTTCTCCAACAGCCTTACGAGTAAAATTAAGGTTAAAAGCGCGAGAATATTTGTGATGGGCAATAACATCTTTACCATCACCAATTACAGCGGACTCGATCCTGAACTGGGCGCTTCCTTTTCTCCGTCTGGATACGCAGGCGTAACAGCAAGAGGAATCGATGTTGTGAGCCAATATCCGCAGACCCGGATCTATTCTTTTGGAGTCGATCTCAATTTCTAACCTGATAAAAACAAAGAAGATGAACAAATCAATATATATTCTACTCCTGGCTGCCGGTATTGCAGCGGGATGTAAGAAAGATCCTTCCATTGTGGGCCCGTCCGATAAGGTCTCTACCGGATCGTTCCCAAAAAGTATCAACGACCTCAATACCATTTTAAACCCTGCTTATGGCAACTTAAAAAGCACCGGTCTTTATGGTTTCGAACTGATGCCCAAAGCCTTGGAAAACTCTGTCCATGCCGGTGATGCCAATTACAACGGTGATGCCGCATGGAACGAGATGACGGCCAATAACCTGACGCCCACCAACGGCAAATCTGAAAATGCATGGAGAGCATTGTATGCTGGTGCGAGCTCGTGTTCCATTACACTGGAGGCAGCCGATTTCTTCGAGCAAAACTACGCTACAGCGGGTCAGAAGGCAGAGATAGACGCCATCAGGGGTCAGGCGAAATTTATGCGCGCTTTCTACTATTTTCAGATCGAAACCTTATTTGGCGAAGCCTATATCAAGGCAGGAGGTGTCAATGAAAATAAAATGGGCGTTCCCATTTACCGCGAAGTACCGAAAAACATTGAAGCTACCCAGCAGGCCCGTGCCACTACAAAAGAAACCTGGGACTTTATCAAGCAGGATCTGAAAGACGCAGCAACGCTGCTGGACAACAAAGTATGGCCGGCCGCAGAGATCGGAAGAGCTACCGAATGGTCTGCGAAGGCACTTTTAGGTAAGGCATATGTGTTCACCGAAGACTGGGCCAATGCAAAAACCACACTGATCGATGTGATCACCAACAGTGGAAAAAGCTTAATGCCTTTTGCAAAATATAAGGATGCCTTTAACGGCAATACAGCCAATGAATTCAATGAGGAATCGCTTTTTGAACTGAATATCGACGGCGATAATAAAGGCAATTATGGCCCATGGGGAAACAGCCCGAATGCAACCACCCTGAACGGTGTGATCTGGTCGCCTTATATTCTTAGCCTGACTGGCACGGAAACCGGCTCCCGTCCATTGGGATATGGTGGTAACCTGGGTGTGCACGATAAGAACATCACCCGCTTCGGTTACCCGCTGGGTTACTATACCCTGGTGAACAACCCGGCGTTTGATAATGGGAAACCTGCCAGCTTTAACAATCCTGAAAAGATCATGGATCCCGATTACAGGGCCAAAGCGCAGGCAGTGAGAACCAATAAGACAGCCGATCCGCGCCTGTATGTAAACCTTGTGCAGCCATGGCTGGATGTATTGAACATCAACTGGGATGGCGGCCCGAGACAGGATGTGCCGGTATCCAAACCCGATTACCTGGCCGGAGAGCCAAATACTTATGGATGGGGCTTCAGAAAATACGCAGCCATCGATTACCACCTTAATATTGTTAACTATGACAAATGGAACTGGTATTTTCTGCGCCTCGCAGACGTGTACCTGCTTTATGCAGAAGCAAGTATAGGTGCCGGTGATGCGGCTACCGGACTGGAATACATCAATAAGGTTAGACGCAGGGCCTACGATCTGCCGGTGAACGCAGCCTCGGCGAAAGATTATCTTTCCTTATCGGCGGCAACCCCTGCCATTAACGATCCTGTGCTGGGTACAAGCCCATTACGCTACGAGCGCTGGGCAGAATTCTTTCATGAAGGACTCTGGTGGTTTGATGTGTGCAGGTGGCGCTTAGGACCTCAGGAAGCTGCATTTTATGGCAGGGCCAGAAATCTGTCTACTCCGCTGACCTTCAATGAAGCCAAAAGCTATTCCTGGCCGATACCGCTGGCAGAGTTCAATTCCAACTCCAAAATTGCAGGACAGCAGAATCCTAACTATTAATTAACCCTCCGGATGATGCAGGTCAGCAAGCCTGCATCGTCCTTAATTCGCTTTCCTGATGAAATTACCTAAATCATTCCTGTTTTTGCTGCTGTTTTGCTGCTCCTGTTCCTTCGCTCAGGATTCTCTGAAGAATTTGGCCGAATACAGCCTTCCGCTTACAAGCGCCAGTGACAAACTCGTCATTGCACATTGCATGACCAATATCATCAGGTTCAAAGGGCATCCGCTCGAAGATAGCTGTAACCCTGATTATTATTCAGCAAAAGACAATGCCTCGGCACCGCTTGGCGGATTGACACAGGTAAAGGTAATGGCAGACAGCCTGATGGCCAATTTCTCTTTGGATGAGGCCGTTGAATTCGAAATGCGCGCGGCACTGAGGTCGGGTATAGACGGCTTTCAATTCTATTATACGCTGGGCAATAAATCCTGGGACGATATTATACTCGCCTATTTCAGGGTAGCTGAAAAAAAGAACATCCCGTTTAAGTTCACCTTTTGCATTTCGCATCCCAATGGCAGCAGCGAAGCGCAAAAGATCAGCGAATTTGCATCCCGGATGAATAAGATACTGGAGGTTACCGGTAGAGACAATCCCCGCTGGCTGCGTACACCAGATGGAAGACTGATGACCTACCTGTGGGACGGTGAAAACCTTGCCGACATACCGGCCGATAAAAGAGGCTTACCGGTACCTTTTTATATCGCCAGGGCATACAAACGCCTGGCCGATGCAGTCGGAGAACGCTTTGCCTGCATCTTTACCATCAATAAAGAAATCAGTAAAAGTGAACTGAACGATTTTCTGGATTACTTTCCTGCGACATGGCTCTGGACGCTTCCATACCACGATCAGTATATCGGCAATAGGGTAGCCGCGCAATGTAAACTCAGGAAGAGAACCTTCACCGGCTCTGTATTTAATGATTTTTATACTTCCAAATTATTGAAGAAAGGTACATGGGACATGTATCATGAGGTAGACGACGCAGTAAAGGCCGGAATAACAAATACTGAACGAAAGTATATTACTACGGGCTTGTCTTACAATTTCAGGAAAATGCTCGAGTTCGGGATCAAAAATGAAGTCCCAATCATCAATGTCATCACCTGGAACGACTATCCGGAAGGTCATCATCTGGCTCCGGAAATCAACCACAATGAAGGATTTTCTATTTTACTGAATCATTATAAGGGCGTTTGGAAAAAAGACAACAAAAGTTACAAGGACAAAGATGTAGCTATTGTTTTCTTCAAAAAATATAGTCACCAGGTCATACCAAAGCCCTTCCATATTCCTGTAGTCCCTTTCCAGAAAGAAGTGATTGCCCCAGCTGCTGAAGATTCCATTGAACTGGTAACGATCCTGAAGGCCCCGGCCACCGCAGTGGTAAACGGTCAGATGCGGAATGTTCCTGCTGGTCTGTTTGTCTCCAGGTACCCTATGAAAGTTGGTGCGGTATCCGTCGCGGTGATCCGAGATAAGGAAAGGGTTTTGAAATTTACTACGTCTGAAGGCATTACAGATCAGCCTTACCGCTCGGACCGGCTTACCTATACGTACAGCAGTGAGTTCAGCAGTTTTTACAGCGGACTCTTTCCAGGGTTCAAACCGATTTATTCCACCGAATACAATCCTTCATTCAAAGCAGAATGGCCATTTAAATAATTACAAATATCAAAGATAATGAAGAAACTATTTATCTGCATGCTGCTGTTTGCCGCAGCCATCCAGACAAGCGGGCAGGACAGCAAGGAGACTGAGATCAGCAAAGGTAAGGTGAAATTGAAATTTGCCCTTGATGAACAGGGGCGGGCAGGCTATTCACTCTATTTTGATGGCAAAACGGTGATCAAACATTCCCTGTTGGGCATCAACCTCGCCGGCGACAGCGCCTTTAACCGGCAATTGAGCATTCTCGCCACTACGAAGACCACATTCGATGAACAATGGAAGCCGGTCTGGGGAGAAGTAAGTAATATAAGAAACAACTATGAACAGCTTACCGTAAGGCTAAAGCAACAGCACAGCCCGGGCAGACTGATCAATATCGTTTTTCGTGTGTTCAACGATGGGGCAGGCTTCAGATATGAATTTCCGAAGCAGGCGGGTCTTAAATACTTTACCGTTTCAGAGGAGCTTACAGAGTTCCGCCTTACCGGCGATCATACCGCCTTTTGGATCCCTGCCGATTACGACAGCAACGAATATAAGTATACAACAGGGCCATTGAGCAAGGTTGATGCCTTCGAAGTTTCCAAAATAGCCACCGATATTGCGGTCAGGGTAGTACCCGATCAGCAGGGTGTACAAACACCGCTGATGCTAAAATCGGCAGAGGGGCTTTACATCAATATTCATGAAGCCGCCCTTACCGGCTATCCGGCCATGCAGCTGCATGTAGACAAAAATGACTTTAGCCTCAGTGCTAGGCTGGTGCCCGATGCGTTGGGCAATAAAGCCTATTTATACGCACCCTTCAACACGCCCTGGCGCACCATACTGGTAAGTGATAAGGCTGCAGATCTGTTGAACTCTAAGACCATATTGAACCTGAATGAGCCGTCTGTAATTAAAGAAACGAGCTGGATCAAACCCATGAAGTTTGCCGGTGTATGGTGGGAATACCAGACCGGCAAAAGTACCTGGAGTTTTGCAGACCGTGCAGATACCACAGATCAACAGGGCGGACTGATCCCCAACGGTCGTCATGGCGCCAGCACGGCAAACGTAAAAAAGTACATTGACTTTGCGGCTGCCAGCGGTCTTCAGGGCGTGCTGGTAGAGGGATGGAATTATGGCTGGGAAGACTGGTTTGGCAACTGGAAGGAGAATGTTTTTGATTTCACCAAACCTTATCCTGATTTCAATGTCAGGGAAATCGCAGACTACGCTGCAGGCAAAGGCGTAAAAATGATCATGCACAATGAAACCTCTGGTTCTGCTACCGACTACGAACGGCAGCTGGACACCGCCTATAAATTCATGAATACATACGGTTACCCTTCGGTGAAGACAGGTTATGTAGGCAAGATTGTTCCAAGAGGCGAACATCATGATGGGCAGTGGATGATCAGCCACTATGAGCGGGTGCTTCAAAAAGCAGCAGCGCATCAGGTAACGGTAGATGCCCACGAGGCCGTCAGGCCCACAGGACTGCATCGTACCTATCCAAATTTCATTGCTTCGGAAGCAGGCAGGGGCAACGAATACAACGCCTTCAGCGACGGAAATCCGCCTGAACATGAAACCATCCTGCCTTTTACCAGGCTTATGGGCGGCCCGATGGATTATACCCCGGGTATTTTCAGGATCAAGGGCTATTCTACCGTGGCTGGCCGACAGGTGCACACCACGATGGCCAAACAGCTGGCGCTTTATGTTACCCTCTACAGTCCGCTGCAGATGGCTGCTGATCTGCCCGAAAACTATGCGGCGCATCCCGATGCCTTTCAGTTTATAAAAGATGTAGCAGTAGACTGGGACGATACTAAAGTAATAGCGGCCGAGCCGGGCGATTATATCACGATTGCCAGGAAAGCCAAAGGAAGGCATGTATGGTTTGTAGGCGCCATTACCGATGAGCACAAAAGAACAGCCACAGTAGCCTTAAATTTTCTGGACAAAGGCCGAAAATATGTGCTTGACCTTTATAGGGATGCGGACGATGCAGACTGGCAGAGCAATCCTGAGGCCTATGTGATAGGACATTACCTGGTAGACGTAGCTACGGTTTTAAAGATTAAACTCGCCGCAGGTGGCGGTTCGGCCATGACGATCAGGGAAGCTCTGCAACAGGATCTTACCACACTTAAAAAATACAAGTAGCTGTATTTTATCATAAAAATTTATCATATTAACGACAAAAAATGAGGCATGTATTGCGAATCTTAGTTTAAGCTATATCTTTGCCTTAAGAGCACCAGTATAAATTAAACGATTGCAAATATGTTCAGGCAACTGTTAGGCATACTTATCCTTTTCACTTTCCTTTTTGTTAAAGGCAACCAGCTTTTCGCAGGGTACACAGTGGAAAAGATTGTAGTAGCCAGCAGTCCTTCTCAAGATGCGGATGAGCAATCCGATGACGAAAAGGAGTCAAAAAACACGGAGTTCGCAGACGAATTTATTCACGATACTGTAATCAGCCTTTCAGCGGCTGCACCTTCAAAAAAACTTATTCATACACATTTATACCACATTTCGCTGGTTCATTTTCCTGTGTGGGGGCCCCCGCCCAATTGTGCCGTTTCCCAAAACGCATAATGAATAATTAAAAACAGTATTTACCAACAATTTATTTTTATGAAGTATCCTTTATTGGGTAAAAGTGCCTTGTTCGGGCTTTTACTAAGCGTTTGCGCCTTTTCTGCAAATGCACAGAAAATCGATGAAAAAGAACTCAAAGTAGAGGTTCAAAAGGTCTCAGGCTCAACACAGCAACTGATCAGTCTGGAACCGGTGAAATTCAGGTATGATGTTAAAAAGTACAAACATCTCGGGCTTCCTGCGGGTAGTCAGTACGGTTTCCTGGCCAGTAATGTACAGTCTTCCTTTCCTGATCTTGTGCACGAGACCAGCAAGCAGGTACCTTCCGGGAAAAACAGCAGTAAGGTAGCCTCTTACAATGAGGTAGATAACAATGACCTGATACCTGTGCTGGTGGCTGCTATAAAAGAGCAGCAGGCTGAGATCGAAAATCTGAAAAAAGAAGTAGGTCTGCTGAAGCAAAAAGCAAAATAATTTAAGTTCCTTTTAGTTTAGTTTAGTTAGTTTTGAGAGGCGTCGCATTTATGCGGCGCTTTTTTTATGGTTAAAATTGGACCTTGATACATTCTCGTGCATCGCAAGCAGGAGATTTAGTTGAGGTTTATTCGGGCTTTGTACAGGGTTTGTTCGCAAAACGGGTAGCTTTTTGCGAACAAACCCTGTACAAAACCCAACCAAATCCCGAATAAAGCACAGATCAGGTAGAAAATTGTCACGTTGTATATTCGGCAATTATTGATATTTTTAAGCACACCAAATGAACAACCGTTATGAAATATCTACTAAAGCCGTGCTTCCTGTTGTGCCTGCTTTTTCTTTCAATACTTTCAGTTGGCCAGGATAAGTTAAGTCCGGCATCATCCGAAACGATTAAGGGCTTTATCGGGCAGCGACTGCAAAATTCTTATAACAACCGAATCCTTGCTCAGGATGCCGATGAACTGATCGAACCGTTCAAACAACGAAACGAGACCAGCCTGTGGCAGAGTGAATTCTGGGGCAAATGGTTCACTTCTGCCGTACTGGCCTATAAATATCAGCCTACAACGGAACTGAAACAAAAATTAGACAAGGCGGTAACCGGCCTGATGGCCACGCAAACACCGGATGGCTATATTGGTAATTATAAGAAAGAGAACCGCCTGCAGCAGTGGGACATCTGGGGTAGGAAATATTGCATGCTGGGGCTGCTGGATTATTACGGTGTTACTGGGGATAAAAAAAGTTTAAGGGCTGCAAGGGCTGTGGCGGATAACCTGATGGCTGATCTGAAACGGGCAGATGGCATCATCGTTACCAAGGGCAATTACAGAGGGATGGCGGCTTCTTCCATTCTGGAGCCGGTATGCCTGCTGTATAAACTGACTAAAGATGAAAAATATCTGGCCTTTGCACAAGAAATTGTAAAACAATGGGAGCGCCCGGAGGGCCCGCATCTGATCAGTAATGCGGGAACGGATGTAGCGAGGCGTTTTCCCAAACCAGCCGATTGGTATTCTTTTGAACAGGGGCAAAAGGCTTATGAAATGATGTCCTGTTATGAAGGTTTGCTGGAGCTGTACAGACTTACAGGCAAAAAAGAATATAAAACTGCTGTGGAGCGGGCATGGCAAAACATTTTCGATACTGAGATTAACGTGGCCGGATCCGGCGCGTCAACGGAAATGTGGTTTGGAGGCCGGCCATTGCAGACTGCAGCCATCAACCATTACCAGGAGACTTGCGTTACCGTTACCTGGATCAAGTTGAGCCATCAACTGCTGCGCTTAACCGGTGAGGCTAAATATGCTGATGCGGTAGAAACCAGCTACTACAATGCCCTACTGGGTGCGATGAGTGCCGATGGCAGGATCTGGGCGAAATATACACCTTTAACGGGCCATCGCCTGCCGGGCAGCGGACAATGCGGTATGCATATCAATTGCTGTGATGCCAGCGGACCTCGTGGTCTGTTTAATTTGCCTGCCCATGTAGTGATGAAATCTGGTGATGGCGTATACATGAATTACTATGCAGAGGGTAGTTATAGCTTAAGTACGCCCACAGGAAAAATGCTCAAAATAGCGCAGGAGACTACTTATCCTGAAAATGCGGATGTAAAGCTGAAGCTGGAACTGGCAAGGCCCGAAGAATTTAGCCTTTCTTTGCGCATCCCTGTATGGAGCCAGAAGAACAGCCTGACCATAAATGGTGAAAATGTTGACGGTTTAACAAGCGGGGCCTATAAAACCATCAGAAGAAAGTGGAAGAATGGTGATGTGGTCATACTCAGCCTGGACATGCGGGGCAGGGTCGAATTCATGGGTCAAAAACCTCAGTATGCCGCCCTGATGCGCGGGCCAATTCTTTTATCAAGGGAGGAATCCTTGCCGGGTGTCAGCATGGGTGCGCTTGTGGGGGTAAACAGCAAGGATGGCTATGTTGAGCTGGAACCCATTGCCCATGATGCCAAAGCTACCTGGATGCAATTCAGGTATAAATTTGCACCCGAGTCTTATACCGAAACGGGTTCACCGGCTGTTACGGCCGATTTTTGCGATTATGCGTCTGCAGGGAACGGCGGCAAGGGAGGTTTTTTTATCACCTGGCTTCCACAGATCATTGATCCGAAGAAAAATTGACCTGTGCTTCAGATTTTTTTGAGAAGGGACTTTAATTAGGTATTTATTAATCTTTTTTTAATTGTTAATGCTTCTTTTGGAATTAAAATATAAACCGGTATGCCTGATCGGGATTGACGAAGAGGACCACAATCTGAGCAGGTGAAAATTGCTGAGGGCAGACTGAGCGAACATACAAACATTACAAACAAGGATGAAATTAAGGTACTTACTTTTTCTGGCGTTACTGCCTTCACTGAATAGCGCTATTGCACAAAGCAAGCACAGCAAAACATCGAGGTTTAAAAGTTATAAGGGACTGATCATGGCTGGATACCAGGGTTGGCACAACGCCCCGGAAGACGGAGCGGGGAGAGGCTGGTACCACTACCAGTCCAGGGGAAAGTTTGAGCCGGGAAGCACCAATGTAGATCTTTGGCCGGATGTAAGTGAGCAAAAGAAAACCTATAAGACTCCTTTTCTTCATGCTGATGGTACTTCGGCTTACCTGACAAGTGCACATGACGCATCGACTGTTGAGACGCACTTCAGGTGGATGAAGGAATATGGTCTGGGCGGGGTATTCATGCAGCGTTTCGTTGCCGAGATCAGGGGCAGATCCGGACGCAATCACTTCAATAAGGTGCTGGGTAATGCGATGGCATCTTCAGCAAAATATGGTCGTGCCATTTCTGTAATGTACGATCTTTCTGGTTGCCGCGATAGTGTAGACGTACCTGTACTGATCAACGACTGGAAAAATCTGGTAGACAGCATGAAGATCACCAGCAGGGGTAATGATCAAAGCTACCTTTACCATAATGGCAAACCATTGGTGGTGATCTGGGGCGTCGGTTTCGGAGATAACCGTAAATATACTCTGAAGGATGTCAATAAAATGGTAGATTTTTTGAAGAATGATCCTGTTTACGGCGGCTGCTCAGTGATGCTGGGTGTACCTACTTATTGGCGTGAGTTCGGTAACGACACAGAGAAGAATCCGATGCTGCACGAGATTATAAAAAAGGCAGATATTGTTCATCCATGGACCATTGGACGTTATGGCAACGAAACAGCCTATAACCGGTATGCGGAGGTGCAAAAGGGAGATGCAGAATGGTGCAGGGACAATAAGCTGGATTATGTAGGTGTGGTATTTCCGGGTTTCAGCTGGCACAACATGAATCCGAAATCTCCTGCTAACCAGATCCCGAGGAACCGGGGGAGTTTTTTCTGGAAACAATTGTCTGGCGCTATACAAAATGGCATTGAAATGCTTTATGTAGCCATGTTTGATGAAATAGATGAGGGAACGGCGATCTTTAAAATTTCAAAGAACCCACCGGTAGGTGCCAGTACTTTTGTAACATTTGAAGAAGATATTCCTTCAGACTACTATTTATACCTTTCCGGTTACGCAGGTAAGATGCTCTGCAAACAGGTACCTTTCCGTATGGATGTGCCGCCACCACCCGCTCTGAAGAAATAGGTTTTAACTGAAAATAAGAAAGCATTGCCGGAAGGTTTAGTCAATTACAATGGGAAATTCGCGATAACCGCTGCCCAATGTCCAGCGTATGTTGTAGTCGCCTTTGAAGCTGATTCTCCTGGCAGCGTCTTTACCGTCCCAGTTCAAGATAAATGTCTGCCCGCCGACCTTACCGGTATAAAGATTGGTGATCAGCTTATTGGTTTTTGAGTATAGATCTATCTGCAGGGTGCCGGGGGTTGAGGACTTACTGATGAGGATGGCGGTCTTGCCTTTATAAATGCGATGCGGAAGTACAGTTGCGAGGTACAATTCTTTGCTTTCACTGAAGTTAAGGGAGGGAACTTTGATGTCGTTCCGCGCAAACTTTCTTCTAAACGACGGTGGGGATTGCAGGCTTTCATTTTCAAAAGCGATGCGGCCCTCAGGATCTTTGCCTCCTTTAAATTTCAAAGCATAAAGATCTCTGATGGTCTGATCAAAATCGAGCAGGCCCGTCCAGAGCTCTCCTGTATTTCTGGCTGCTGCGCCATGGCCGTACGCCTGTTTAAATCCCCCGGCACCACTTGTGTCCTTTTCAGCGCCCTGACCGTTGGAATTGATGAATTCGGGGTTTAGTCTGTCTTTGTTCCACATCACATCCAGGTTGGTCCGGATGATCCGTTTGATATCAGTTTCGTTGAATACAATTCCATAATGATAAGCCTCCGCTATTTTTTCCACTTCTCCTGCCTGGTAACCTGATCGGAAGGGATGGACCCAAACTCCGTGCCTGGTGTCCTGCTGCTCCAGGTCCACGTCGGCCGGACTGAGCGGTTCAAAGTAATTCCAGCGATAGTGGCCATCGACATATTGAAAGTGGCTTTTGACCGTAAAATAGATTCGTTCTGCCCGGGCTTTGTATGCCTTGTTTTTGGTAAGTCTGTACAAGCGAAGGAAAACCTGCCCGGCATCCATCTGCTTATTGAAGGGATGACTGATCCCCGTGCGGCTAACCGTTGTGTCTTTGATCCACCGGTCAGTTTTCCCGGGTGTCATAAATTTAGCGAAGCCGACATAGGAACCGTATGGGCCGTCCTGGTACCAGCTGCCGCGTTTGTCCCACTTCTCTGCAAAGTTTCGTTCTGCCAGTTTTCTATAAGCAATTGCCTTAGCTGAATAATTTTTTTTCAGGCTATCTGTTTCCTGCACGAGCACACAAAAATCTAAAATGCCTTTAAATAATATGGCGTCGCCCACAAGGGCATCCTGCCAGTACTTTTTATCGTATTCATAGGGGCCGATCCAGCCTTTGTATCCATCGGGATCTGTGTCCATCGTTCCGATCAGAAAATCATAATAGCTTACGGCTGCATCCAGATAGGCCTGGTTCCTGCTAAGCTGGAAGTTTTGAATAAAACGGCCCATACCATACGCTGCGTTCCAGCAAAAATCTTCACCTCTGGCGCTTTCCTGAAATGCAGGATTGTGGATCATAGCATAGGCAAGTTCTTTTGGAGTTTGCCCGGATTCCTTTGTATGCTGGGCAATAGCCATAGTCTGAATAAACAGGCTCAGCATGAGCATAACCGTCAATTTGCTTTTCATAATTATAAATATAAAGAAATACTTACACTACCGTGATGATCGGCCAAGGAAGCTTAATTACTGATGACAATGTTTATCATTTAAGCGGCTAATTTTGATCAAATCTATTTAACAATGAACTTTCAGGAATATCAGCAGCAATTTGTTGCAATTTTAACCGATGCAGCTCCGGCAGCACCGTACGACAATCCGGCTTATTTGGATTATACCAAGCTCAACTGGTCCAGAATGAACCGCTGGCTTAAACAGGGTGTTTTATCTGATGAGTTGAAAACAGTGGTTTCAAGCATCAGTACGCCCCGTCATTGGATCATTATCACTGAACCCTGGTGCGGTGATGCCGCGCACATTGTACCATTTCTTCATATGGCCGCAGAATTAAATCCACTGATTACTGTGGAGTACCAGCTGAGGGACACCGAGCCATTTCTGATCAACGATTACCTGACGAATGGAGGTAAGGCGATTCCCAAATTGATCATCAGGGATGAGGCGGGCCTGGATCTTGCCAATTGGGGTCCTAGACCGGCAGCATGCCAGATTTTATATCACAGGCTTACTGCTGAAAAAGCCGACTTCGAGACAGTAAAGAGCGAACTGCAAAAATGGTATAATAATGATAAGGGTCGGCTAATTCAAGAGGAATTGGTTGCACTGATCGCTCCATAGAGGCGGGTTAGAAAAATACGAGGGCCCGGGCGCACAGCTTGAAAAGAACCGTGTAAAAAACCAATCAATTTTTGCTTAGCCGGGCTTCTTCCAGATCCAGGTTTTCTTCCATTTCACGGAGTACTTCGTGGTCATACAGCTTGGTGGCCTTCAGCTTGTGCAGGCCTGTTCTTCTCAGCAGAATGAGCTCAATCATGATCTCCCTATACAGCTTTCTTACAGAATTGACTTCCTCCTTTTGAATTTGTTCAATCTGCTTGCGTTCTGTAGCCCTGATGCTGCGCTCCAATTGTTCTTTGATGCGGGCAATGGTCTCAAACTGGTTCATTTCGTCGCTGTATTTATTGTCCAGGTAGACCACACATTCTTTGGCCAGCTGTAGCCTGATCGACTCTATTTGCTCCTCTTCGGGCATTTGCCCGTCCATTTCCTCAATCTTCAGCCATTTGAGAAATAAAGGCAGGGTAAGGCCCTGAAAAACCAGGGTAATGAGAATAACGACAAAGGTAATGAACAGGATCACATTGCGGTGCGGAAAAGGTTCTCCTGTATTTAGGGTAAGCGGGATTGCCAGCGCAGAAGCTAGTGAAACAACGCCACGCATACCAGCCCAGCCTATGATGAAAGGGAGTTTCACACCGGGGCTGGGTTCATTTCTTCTGATTCTTGCGCTGAAAAACCTGGGCAGAAAGCCCGCCAGATAGACCATCGCGATACGTACGATGATGACGATTGCGCTGATCATCAATGAATATTTAATGGCTTCTTCCATAGAATAATCTTCCAGCCCGGCCACAATAACCGGCAGCTCGAGCCCGATCAGAATGAAAACAAATCCGTTCAATAAGAAGCCCAGGGTGGCCCATACCTCTTTAGACTGCATGCGGGTATGATAGTTAAGAAAATCGTGTGAGCGAAAGGATAGGAACAGCCCGCCGCTGACCACCGCCAATACCCCTGACCAATGAAATTCCTCTGCTACGATATACATCAGGTAGGGTGCTATTAAGGTGATGGGTGTGGTGATGTTTGAGGATTTTGCCCAGTATTTCAGGATGAAATAGAGAATGTGTGCAATGACCAGACCCACCAGGATGCCCATAACAGACAGTATAAAGAAATCAGACACAGCTTGCTGAAGTACAAACTGACCGGTTAGTATCGCCGCCAGGGCGAACCTGAAGACGGTTAATGAGGCGGCGTCATTCACCAGGCTTTCACCTTCCAATATGGTAAGTCCTCTTTTTGGCATATTCAGACCTTTCAATACTGATGAGGCCGCAACTGCATCGGGGGGAGAAATAACACCGCCCAATAAAAAGCCGAACGCAAGTGTGAAACCGGGAATGATACTTACTGAAAAATAGGCAATGGCAACCGAGGTGATCAGTACCAGCCCGAAACCTAAAAGTGAGATTGATCTCTTCCACTTCCAGAACTCGTTCCATGAGGTGTACCATGCGGCTTCAAACAGCAGTGGAGGCAGGAAAAGCAAGAATACAATGTCTGGATCGATACTTACCGCCGGAATGCCGGGTATGAAGCTGATCGCAAGACCACCGATGACCAGGAAAATTGGAAAAGAAATCTTCCAGCGCTGGCTCAGCAGGTAAAGCATGGCCATGGCAAAGAATAAAGCGAGGATCAGCAACAGGTTGGCATGTATCATCCGGCAAAAATAAATTATTTTTCAGATAAACATTAAAGCCGTAGATTGTAAGTCTCAATTTTATATACCTGAGCAAATATGGGCGAACAGCAAAATGAAGAACAGCTTATGGAAACAGCCAGGCAACTGAGCTGTCCGAGCGGAGCATACGGAATAACAACTGCCGGAAATATGGCTGTGCACAACAGCAATATGATCTCGGTTACAATTTCTACGCTGAAATCTGAAGATAAGGACAGGATTCTGGAGATCGGTCCCGGCGGGGGCAGTCATGTGCCTGAAGTGCTGCATCAGGCATCTGCACTGCTATATTACGGAGTAGATATTTCGGAACTGATGGTAGCCGAGTCTTCAAAATTCAATAAAGAACTGGTCACATCCGGTCGCGCAACCTTTAATTTATCTGACGGAGAGACCCTTGATTTTGTTGACGACTTTTTTAATAGGGTTTTTACCGTAAATACATTGTATTTCTGGAAAGATCCCGATGCCTTCGCCGCTGAAATATTGCGGGTGCTGAAGCCAGGCGGCACCTTATGCGTCGCGTTTGCACCAAGGTCTTTTATGGAGCAATTGCCTTTTACGAAGTATACCTTCCGGTTGTACAGCGCGGAAGAAGCAAAAGAACTGTTTCAGCGAAAGGGATTTGTGCTAAAAGAGCTCGATATACATCAGGAGGTTGTTCAGGTAAATCCGGAACTCAGCATCAATCGGGAATTCATTGTGCTGACGCTTCAAAAACCGGTTTGATTTTATAAGTGCCGGTAAAGCTATGCGCTGGGCTGGGTTAGCTGTGCCGGTAAATGCCTTCAATATATTCAGCTGCGGAATCCAGCACAGTTTTAAAATGTGCTGAATCTTTTGTCGTTCTGCCCAATAAAATGCCTCCTTCAATTAGTGCGAAAAAAGTAAGGGCGGTTTTATGTGCGTTCGTCCCGGGTTTGAATTCTCCGGATTCGATGCCTTCGGCTATCAGATCGGTAATGTCCCTGATCCATGCCAGCATACTTTCTGCTGCTCTTTGGCGCAATGGCTCATGGGTGTCGTCGGCTTCTACACCTGTATTCTGCATTGGACAGCCTCCGGCTTCTGCTTCGTATCCGGCATATGAACTCAGATAAGCCATCAATTTCTCTTTGACGCCAGTACAGCCTTCTAAACCCCCGAGCAGCTTTTCATGGAGATTAGCAATATTATAGTCAAATACAGCCAGTGCAACCTGTTCCTTGTTTTCAAAATTGCCATAGATGCTGCCTTTGGTAAGGCTGGTTGCTTTCTCCAGATCAGATAGGGAAGTTCCGGCAAAACCTTTTTTGTTAAAAAGTTTTGCCGTAGCCTCGATGATAAACTGTCTGGTAGATTCAGATCTCGGTACAAATTTCATAATCTATTCTTTTGATGCGTTCAACGCATGTATTGCTGCATCCGGGCCTGCCGTTCTCAGCACGTCATAAATCTGTGCTGTAGCGCCCACATGGATTTCAAATGTATCACTTTCCAGCGCAGCCACTAATTCTTCTGCTACCTGCTGAGGAGGAATTCCATTTTCGCCACCAATTTCTTTAGAAAATTCGGTGTTTACAAGTGGAGGCATCAATTCAAAAACTTTGACACTGGTTTCTTTCAGGTTCAGCCGCAATAATTGTGTATAGGCGTGTACGGCTGCTTTGCTTACACTGTAGGTTGGTATATGGAGGCCAGGAGCAAGCGCAACGATAGAACTGACTAATCGGTTGAATTGGTGTTCTGAAGCTTAGTTGCTATGTTCACCGGTACTGGTATAGATGCTATTGGAATGATTTACTGCCAGTATAATCTAGATGAGTAAAAGATGTCAGACATTTAGCCGTAGTAGCAGATGTATGCGGCATCAGCATCGCATACAACTTCGAAGCTCGAGCCTGCTGCAACTTCAAATTGTTCCTGAGGGCCGTAACTGGTATAATTACTGCCGTCTTTAACTTTGAGTATACCTGAAATAACCAGCATCACTTCGGGTGCAGATGCTGAAAAGGTATAGGTGCCGGGTTTCATTACACCTACGGTTGCCTTGCCTTTATCGGTATCGAGGCCAAGACTTTGGACGTTACCATTAAAATATACGTTGTGTTTGATCTCTCCGCTTGCAGGAGATGAACCTTTTGAATTGCTCATGGTCTACTATACTATATTAATGTTTAAGGTTTTGTGTAAATCTAACGATTTCAACAAACTATGCCCTGAAAAAGATTTGCTTCCTGTACAGAAAGTAGCAGATGCTCCACTCCAGTGAGAAAAGGATGAGACAGGAGATGATTCCACTAATATTTTCCGGGATGCTCACCAGTTGCATAAGTCCCTGACTGACTGCAAAAACATATCCGTTGAACCACCTGGCACCTACAATCTCGAAAAAGAGATACAGAAAAATAGAATTCATACCTACAATGGTGAAGAACTTCAGGTGTTTTTTATGGTCCTGTACATCTATCCACCAGTAGATAAAAGCCAGGGCCAGCAAGCTCCATCCACCGGAAACCATTACAAAAGAACTTGTTGCAATTTTTTTTATGATCGGTGTGATGTTCATGAGATCCAGCCCATAGCCGGCAACCAGGCAGCAAATTCCTGCGGCCACTAAAGCCCATAGTTTATTACGTGCCGGCCGGTTATCCAGTAATACTTTTCCTGCCATCATTCCCCAGATCGTATGTGCCGCAGTGGAAACACAGTTGATGGCCACCCAGCCTCCTGAATTGATTTTGTTCATCAGCAGCAGATCTATATAATTTCCAAAATTCTGCTGATCTGTAAAGGGCTGGCTGAAGCCCTGGATGTTTGTAAACCGGTACAATGATTCTGCAAGGAGTAATAAGGCGACACTGAAGATCAGTTGTGCGCCTGCCGACCACCGGTAGATTAAAAAAGCAACCAGTAGTGTAAATGAGAGTTGGGTCAGTACATCCCATAGTTCGAATGAAAGTCCGGTCTTTCTGACTGCATAATCGAGTATACCCCAGAAAAAAAGCCAGCCGCTGCGTTTCAGTGCCTTCAGGAAAGATTGCGACCAGCTTGTTCCAAGTTTATACTGGCTATGCAGCGAAAATGCGAGTGCCGTTCCGGCGATGAACATAAAGCCCGGCTGTATGAGGTCCCAGAAGTGCAGACCATGCCATTCATGGTGCTCAAACTGCAGCATCAGCCCGTGTAAAAAAGTCCCTTCAGACTTTTCTGTCAATCGCCAGTACAGTCCGGTACTTTCCAGTGCCAGCAGTACCATGATCAGTCCGCGCATAAAATCCAGGGATAACAGTCTCTTTTTTACAGGTTGGTCCATCAGTGTAAGGTTTGTATCTCTAATGTGTCATTCTGCCCCAGTGCCAGGGCTATGCTTCAAAAGGCATTTTCCGGAAGCGTTTGCCTGTTGCCGCAAATAATGCGTTGGCCAGTGCTGCAGCTATTGGTGGCAACGCAGGTTCACCGAGTCCCGTCGGCGGATCTTCTGAGGGAACAAATTTCACGACTATATCCCGCGGGGCCTCCTTCATCCTCAAAAATCTGTAATCAGAAAAATTTGTTTCTACGACGGCGCCCTTATCAAAGGTAAGCTGAGTCAGCAGCGCATGTCCGATACCATCTACAATAGCACCCTGCACCTGATTCTCGGCTCCACTTAAATTGACCACCTTACCACAATTGACTGCACAATATACTTTTTGTACCCTTGGTTTGCCATTGATCATTTTCAACTCGACTACTTCGGCGACATAGGTATTAAAAGAAAACCAGGAAGAGAACCCAAAGTACGTATCTGCAACCGGTTTTTTTCCCCAATTGCTCATGGTGGCCACCAGTTCGATCACACTTTTAAATTTATCGGGGTTATAGTTTATTTTCCCTACAGGCTGCTTCTTTGCTTTTTCCATTAGTTCTAAACGAAATGCAAGGGGATCTTTCTTCAGTTCGTAACAAACTTCGTCCATGAAACTTTCGGCGGCAAAGCCGAGTACATTATGGCCCGGAGCACGCCAGTAGCCCATAGGTATGTTCGTAGCCAGACCCTGACTTTCGGCTCGAAAGTTTTGCAACGCTCCGGCAGGATAGGTGTCGTCGTTATTGCCGCGGTTAAGCCAGACGGAAGCCTGGTGCCATGCCAGCAGATCGCCGTTTTCAAAACTGGCCCGATAGCGAAAGGATGCACTAGGACGGTAGAAATCATTTTGCATGTCGTCTTCCCTTGTCCATTGTACCTGCACAGGGCATTTTGCGGCAGCAGAAACCAGTGCGGCTTCAAGCCCATTATCAGGCATTAATTTTCTGCCAAATCCACCGCCTTGCCTCGGTAAGCCAATCGTAACGTTTTCCGGCGCAATATTGAGTTCTTTAGCGACTTGCCCGCGCAGGGATCCTGGAACCTGCGTAGGACCAAACAGTTCTGCCTTGCCATCGCGCACGTCGGCAAAAAAATTCAGCGGCTCCATTTGGGCATGTGATACTACGGGTGTGTGGTAGGTAACATCCAGCACCTTGTGGTTGGCCGTCATTGCGGCTTCTACATCTCCATCATTTCTGGAGGTGTCGGGTGCCTTTCGCGACAGCATATCCAGAAATGCGGCATCATGGTCTGCGGTACTTTCCAGTTTGTCTGTGTCTTCCCATAACACATTTAGTGCGTCGCGTCCTTTTTTTGCCGCCCAGGTAGATGTAGCGAGTACTGCAATTGAGTTTTTTATGGGGATGACCTGCTTTACGCCCGTAATTTTTCTGGTCTCGGCATCGTTGAATGACTTTAATTTTTTACCATAGGCAGGGGGGCGTGCTACTACGGCGAAAAGCATGCCTTCGCGGCGTGTATCTATTCCGAACAGCGGTTTACCGGTAATGATCTTTTTTACATCTACATCCTTTACCCTGGTGCCAATGATTTTGAAGTCTTTTGGATCTTTCAATTTTACTTCGGACGGTACCGGCAATGTAGCCGCCTTTGAGGCAAGTGATCCGTAGGAAAGTTTCCGGCCGTCCGGTTTGTGGATTACATAACCGTTTTCCGCATAGCATTCTTCTGCCGGAACTTTCAGGGTTTGAGCTGCGGCATCGACCAGCATGGTCTTTGCGGTAGCGCCGACCTTTCTTAGTGCTGTGAATCTGCTGCGCACAGAGCCGCTGCCTCCGGCCACCTGGTTTCCGTACTTCGCATCGAGTACAGCAATTTCTATATTTATTTTTTGCCAGTCAACACAAAGTTCCTCAGCAATGATCATCGGTAAAGATGTTTTTACACCCTGACCGATCTCCGGATTTGGTGCCATAAGTGTAATGCTGCCATCGGGACTTATTCTGATAAAGGCATTGGGAGTAAATTCCCCTTCTGTAAGGGTAGGATCTGTATGGGCAAATACGGAAAAACCAACAAGCATACCGCCACCGGTAATTGCCGATACTCTGAGAAAATCCCGTCTGGAAATGTTAGAAGCTATACTCATTTTGCGGCTCCCCCTTTCTTCGCTGCGACGTGAATTGCCTTACGGATGCGCACATGTGTTCCGCAACGGCAAATATTGGTCATCGCTGCATCAATATCAGCGTCGGTGGGCTTTGGATTTCGCTTTAACAATGCTGCGGCAGCCATGATCTGCCCTGACTGGCAATAACCACACTGTGCAACATCGAGCTCTTCCCAGGCCTGTTGCAGCGGATGATCACCATTTACGCTCAATCCTTCTATGGTAACAACTTTATTGGTGCCAACGGCTGAAACCGGATAAAGGCATGAGCGAACGGCTTTACCGTTGATGTGTACAGTACAGGCCCCGCATTGGGCTACACCACATCCGAACTTCGTTCCAACCAGGTTGAGGTGGTCGCGAAGAACCCATAATAATGGTGTGTCAGGATCTGCCTCTGCAGTCATCTCCTTGTTATTTATGAACAGTTTAAATTCTTTCATCTTAACTTCTGGTTAATTGAAATCATCAGTTTGTTGATTCGAAACTAAACCGGATTCGAAGGACTGAGCTGATTGTTTCATCATTTGCATTGCGCAGATGGAATATAGGAAAAATTCTTGGTTGTCGCCAGGTATACAAAATCTACATTGCTGTAAAAGAAAAATTTGTCACAATAGAAATCCGTCTTAAAATGGTTATACATGTTTTGTGTTGAGATAAGGAGTTTGTATATCGCCTAGTTTGTCTAATATACTGTTGCATAGTGCTTTACTATGAATTTGATTGCGTTTAGACGAAACACATTTTCTATCAATCCTTAAAAGTGAGTAAGTAGTTTCACAGGTGTGAAATGTTTTATACACTTGTGGGATACATCTTGTATAATTAGCACAACTCGTTGCACAATATAGAAAATCATGCAATTTTCATAATTTTTTGTCCAGATATTTAAGTCATAATATTTAAGGCATCATTTATTCGTGTTAACTTTTATAACTTTGTTATGTGTGTAAGTAGAATTTGTTTATCTTTTAGTTTAATTTTGTTGCTTTCATGTTCAAGGCAGCGTGATTTGGTCTATTTCAGCGATCTAAAGAGCAAAAATGAAACCACTGACCCGATCTTGAATGATGGCGAACCCCGGATTCTTAAAAATGATATTCTGAATGTCGTGGTAAATTCAACAAGTCCGGAATCGAATATGATGTTTGCTTTTAATTCTAACGGCAATATTGGTTCAAATGGTTTTTATGAAAAGGAAGGTTATAGAGTAAACGAAGAAGGTAAGATCAAATTTCCTGTTCTCGGAGAAATAAAGATCGACGGATTAACGGTTGCGCAGACACAGGAACTGATAGAGCAAAAGCTTAACAGGGTGGTGAAGAATGCTGTGGTTAATGTTAAGTTCATAAATTTTAGAATCACAGTTATCGGTGAAGTGAATCATCCCTCAACTTTTACTGTACAAAACGAGAAAATAAATTTACTGGAAGCCCTGGGCCTGGCTGGCGATATGACTGCTTATGGAAAACGTGAAAATGTTTTGCTTATCAGGGAAACTGAAGGAAAGAGAATGATGGTAAGGGTTAACCTGAATAATAAAAATGTATTGAATTCGCCTTACTTCTATTTAAAGCAGAATGATGTCATATATATAGAGCCAGATAAGGCAAAATCAGTGGAATACAGCAACAATAACAGGATGATGCCACTGATAGTGGCGACCATCTCGGCGGTGGCTGTTTTAGCGACCACCTTTTTGAACAACAGGTAATCAATTTATAGGCATAATAGAATATCATGTACGTTAATCAACAACCGCAGATGAAAAGATTGAATCTTAAAGATCAAATCACAAAATACGCTAAGTACTGGCATTTATTTGCCATCACACTTGCAGCCTGTTTATTTGGAGCTTATCTGTATCTGCAGATTGCCACTCAGGAGTATAAGATCACAAGTACACTTTTGATCCAAAATGATGCTCAGGGGGAGGGTCTGTTAAAAGGAACTGCTTTTAGTGATTTGAATATGTTTCGTACTTCCAAAACGGTTGACAACGAAATGGAAGTACTGAGGTCAAAAGACCTGATCTACGAAGTGCTTAAGGGTCTTGGTATGGAAACAGGATATTTTTACAAAACCACATGGAAAACAAGAGCGCTTTATGGATCTGCTCTGCCGGTAAAAGTTGTTATACATCGTATAAATAAAAGTGCCTATTCTAAGAAAAAGTTGGCGATCATATTACTAAACGACAATCAGGTTGTATTTAAGGAAAATAATAAAAGAACTATATACAGATTTGATCAGCTTATTTCCCGCTCGGAGTTTCAAATTAGTATAAAAAAAGGTCCTTCTTTTAAAGTGAAAGGCCAGCCTGTAGCAATTAGTTTCATCAATCTCCATAATGTAGCTGAAGCATATAGCATTTCGAAATTAAACGTAATGCCGGTTATAAAAGATGCCAACACTATTGTTCTGAGTTTGAATGATGCTATACCACAACGGGGTATCGATATTTTGGAAAGACTCATAGAGACTTATAATCTGGAGAATGTGAGTAATAAAAACATCATGGCTATAAACACAATTAAGTTTATCGATGGCAAACTGGATTATCTTTCTAAAGATTTATCGAGGGTAGAACAGGATGTAGAAGATTATAAAAAATTTAACCAGGTTACAGAACTTAGTACAAATGCACAAATAGATCTACAATCTTCCGGGGCTTACAATGACCAGCTCGCATCAAATGGAGTTCAACTAAGCCTGGTGGAGTCGATGCTGGCATATCTGTTGAATCAGGATAGCAAATTTGAACTGGTACCCAGTACAATGGGTCTTAAGGATCTTACATTGCAAAACCTTACTGATAAATATAATAATCTTCAAATAGAAAGACAACGGCTTATGCGGACAAATCAGTCAGATAATCCGCTGGTTGTGAATATTTCTGAGCAGTTGACTGGTTTGAAAGCTAATATGCTCGAAAACCTTAAAGTCATCAGAAAAGGTTTACGTTTGGAAAAAAATAACCTCAATAACAAATCTGCTCAGTTTGGTGCCAGACTCAGGAGTGTCCCGGTTTTGGAAAAGGGACTTCAGGAAAGGACCAGGGAACAGGGAGTTAAGACAACGCTTTATCATTATCTGCTTCAAAAACGTGAAGAAACAGAATTGTCGCTGTCGACCACAGTACCTACATCGCAAGTTATCGACAAGCCGGCGGCTGCTTCAATACCTGTGAAACCGAAGGTTCAACTTGTCTACTTGCTGAGTATTTTGATTGGTCTTTCTTTACCTGTAACCATATTATATGCCCGGAACAAGTTAAGTGATAAGGTTATTGATATCTATGACTTGGACTATTTGACAGGTAATGTAAAAATATTAGGTGAGTTGAGCCATAAAACAATTGGCGAATCTATTGTAGTACATAAGGATAAAAGCACGACTATTTCCGAGCTCTTCAGATTCATCAGATCTAACCTTGACTTTATAGGTATTCAAAAAAATAATCAGGTAATGCTGGTAACCTCAAGTATGAAAGGTGAAGGAAAGACGTTTTTTAGCATTAACCTGGGGATTACACTGTCTTTGGCGACGAAAAAGGTTGTTATGCTTGAGTTTGATCTGCGTAAACCGGATATGCTTAAGGATATGAAGATAAAAAATCGGGTGGGGCTTTCTGAATATCTTCAGTCTTCGGATGTGACTATTGACGACATCCTTACACCTGTGTCGAATCTGGATAATTTGTTTGTGATTGGATGTGGTAAAATCCCCGAAAATCCAAGTGAGCTGCTAATGACTGACAGGTTGAACGAACTGTTTGAAGAATTGAAAAATAAATTTGACTATATCATAGTGGATACGTCTCCGGTAGGACGGGTTGCGGACGCCTTTAGTTTGGCCCAATTCGCAGACGTTAGCATTTATGTTGTGAGATATAATTTTACCAATAAAACCGATCTGGGCATTTTTGAAGAAATCTGTGAAAACAAAAGGCTTAAAAATCCAATGTTAGTGTTTAACGACGCTAAAAAAGAAAATAGAAATGTATACAGATACGGACGATATGCATATTCTGCATAACTGAACTGTAGGGCAGTTGTATTAGTGAAGTAAATAAATACCCAAATGCCGGTGAAATGGGAATCCGGTGGTGAGTGAGATAATGAGGACTAGCGTCAGGGATAATGGCAATCTATTCAGATTGCAAAGGGACTATCAACTATCAAAGAATCAAAAAGCAATCATGTAAGTGAGGTAGCGAAGCTATATCCGCCCGGCATGATGACGTGTTTATCTAAATAATGACTCAAAATGGAAAATTTATTACCCTCTTATCCGTCGGCCGGCAGAAATTGGTTTGTGATTTACACCCGTCCAAGGTGGGAAAAGAAAGTAGACCGGTTACTGCAAATGCAAGACATCAAATCTTATTGTCCGCTTAGGAAGCAAAAACACCAATGGGCCGACAGAATGAAAGATGTTGAGGTTCCATTATTCAGCTCTTATGTCTTTGTTTACATCAATCCAAGAGAAGAACTGAAGGTAAGACTAACAATGGGTGTGGTGAACTTCGTTTACTATATGGGTAAGCTGGCACGAATCCGTGAAGCTGTAATTGAAGACATCAGGTATTTTGTGGAGTTTTTCCCTGATGCGGAAGTGATTAATACAAGGAGCATGGCGATTGGTGATCAGGTGAAGATAAAGGAAGGTATTATGTCGCAGCAACGTGGTGAGGTAATCAAATTACAAGGAAAAAATGTACTTGTTGTTATCGATAATATGCAATGTGTCCTGATCACCAGGGTACCCGTCTCTGCGCTGGAATTGATCTAGCTATCTCTTTTGTACCCGCAAATTGCTTTGCATTAGCCTTCATTCATGACTTTAAGAAAAAAAACTGTGTCTGGTCTTAGCTGGACATTTGCTCAGCAATTTGGCGTACAACTGGTCAGCCTCGGTGTCACCATCATACTAACCAGAATCTTATTGCCTTCAGAGTTTGGGTTAATTGCTATGTTGGGTTTGTTTATTGCTGTAGGCAATTCGTTGTTAGATAGTGGGTTATCGTCATCCTTGATTCGGTCTCAGGACCTTACCCAAACAGACTATTCAACGGTGTTTTTCTTTAATCTGGCGGGGGGAATCGCGATTTATGGACTGGTTTTTTTGATCGCTCCATATGTTGCTCTTTATTATAATCAGCCGCTCCTGGCGCCGATTCTCAGGATATATGCGCTGGACTTTATTATGAATGCTTTTTTCAGTGTTCAAAATGCGCGCCTTACAAAAGAGATGAATTTCAAGCTTCAGATGAAGATTCAAATTCCAGCTGTTTTGATTGGAGGGGTACTGGGGGTGTTTTTAGCCTCACTTGGTTATGGAGTCTGGAGTTTGGTATGGATGACATTATTTCAATCTTTCCTTTCCACAGTTATGCATTGGGTATATTCTGGCTGGGTGCCAGACTTCATTTTTAGCCGGAGCTCATTTAAAAAGCATTTTCACTTTGGCTATAAAATGACCCTGACAGGCTTGGTGGATGTTATCTATAAGAACATTTACATCTTGATTATCGGAAAAAACTATTCCGCTGCTCTACTTGGATTTTATGCAAGGGCTGATTCTATAAGTCAGTTGCCTATAGCGAACATTTCTGCGGTGATCAATAAGGTTACCTATCCGCTGTTTGCTTCAATTGCTGATGACGATATAAAGTTGAAGATGGTTTATAAGAAACTAATGCAGCAGGTTCTTTTTTGGAACGCTCCTATTTTAATTTTGCTTGCTGTTGTTGCAAATCCACTATTTAATTTTCTCCTTACAGAAAAGTGGCTGCCTGCGGTTCCATATTTTCAAGTGCTTTGTCTTGCGGGGATTATGTATCCGCTGCATAGTTATAATCTGAACATTTTGAAAGTGAAGGGTAGAAGTGATTTAATCCTCAGATTAGAATTCATTAAAAAAGGCCTTTGTGTAATTGGGATTTTTTGTGTCATCCCCTTTGGTATATATGGCTTACTTTACTTTCAGCTCATGTTCAATTTTGCTGGTTATTATATCAACTCCCTTTACAGTGGCAAATTGATTGGGTATCCGTTAAAAGAACAGATTTTGGATATCTCTCCAATTCTGGCAACTGCTGTATTTGCAGGTATATTTTGCTATCTGACTGACGCTATATGTATGCAACCTTTGCGCCTTCCTGATATGATCAGAATAGTTATTGACAGCCTGCTCTTCTTTTTAGTTTACATGGGGAGCAGTATCGCGCTGAAGCTGGCGGCAATTCACGAATTCAAACAACTAATTCTAAAAAGATGATACCTGTAACAAAACCCTTTCTACCCAAAGTCCAGGAATTTGAAACTTATGTGAGCAGCATATGGGAACGGCAATGGCTAACCAATAATGGTCCGCTGGTTAATGAACTTGAACTCAAATTGAAAAATTATCTGGGAATAAGGCACCTGTTGTTTGTCTCTAACGGCACGCTGGCATTACAGCTTGCAATAAGGGCTCTGGATCTCCGGGGAGAAATTATTACGACACCATTTTCATTTGTTGCTACTGCAAACAGCATTGCATGGGAGGGTTGCAGTCCGGTATTTGTTGATATAGATGCGGAAACATTTAATATTGATCCGGCTAAGATAGAGAAGGCAATTACGCCCGAAACCTCGGCAATTCTTGCAACTCATGTATATGGAAATCCTTGTGATATTGATGCCATTCAACGTATCGCCGACAAATACTCGCTAAAAGTTATCTATGATGCAGCGCATTGTTTCGGTACAAAATATAAGAACAAATCGGTGTTTGAATATGGCGATATCAGTACAACCAGCTTTCATGCAACCAAACTCTTCCACACCATTGAGGGAGGAGCTGTTTTTACGCAGTCTCCCGAATTGTTAAAGAAAATGGCTGCCTTGAGAAATTTTGGGCACGACGGACCACAGGAATTTTCTGAATTGGGCATAAATGCCAAAAACTGTGAATTTCATGCGGCAATGGGCCTTTGCAATTTAAAGCAGGTTGATGAGATTCTCGACAAACGGAGATTGTTATCTTTTTATTACTGGAGGGCACTGAATACACTGAAAGCTACATATCCTAAGCTGAATGCTGATCTGGATTATAACTATGCTTATTTTCCGGTTCTATTTGATGAAGAAGATTTGATGCTAAAATGTATCAAAGCCCTTGAAAATGAAAAGATTTATTGCAGAAGGTATTTTTATCCAGCGCTTTCTTCACTGCCGTTTCTGAATCCGGCAGTAATGCCAGTTTGTGAATCGGTTGCGCGGAGGATCCTTTGTCTGCCTTTATATCATACGCTTACGAGCAGCGATCTTGATCTGATCACCAGGATCATATTGAGGACTCAGAATTATGAAACACTAGCTGAAAACAGTATTTCTTCTCATTTATCTGAAGTACAGGTAGGGCAGTTTGACAGAACTTATAATTCTTTATAAAAATGATGAGTACCCAAATCGATCAAATAATGGTCAGCGTATGCTGCATTACCTATAATCATGAGTCGTATATCGCTGAGGCTTTGGATGGTTTTCTGATG
>Ga0126314_10000141_pt1 | contig 37954 bp, 25 predicted proteins | sample Plot105B_FD_92535 | JGI IMG/M metagenome (GOLD analysis project Ga0126314, IMG submission 92535) | Serpentine soil microbial communities from UC McLaughlin Reserve, CA, USA - Plot105B | ecosystem: Environmental > Terrestrial > Soil > Grasslands | place: USA: UC McLaughlin Reserve, Lake County... | reverse complement strand
GTCACCGTCGACGGCGACCGCGAAGCCATTCAGGCACAGCCACTCCTGGATGCGCCGCACGCCGGAGGACTCCTCACCCCGGCGATACACCTTGTCCAGCTCCAGTTCGCTCATGGGGCCCCCGCCAGCCACTGCCTGGCCACGTGCACCATCCTGGCACCGCGTCGAGTCACGGCGCCAGGAGGGCTGCCCCGACCTCAACGCGGAGGTGCTTCACCTGGCACATCGCGGTCATCCACCGAACGTTCCCTGTCTTCGTCCACCTCGTTCGGCGCCGGCGTGGCCGCGTCGCCCTCCGAGCCAGAGCCGCCCACGCCTTCCCGGAAGCCCCTCGAGGCCTCCTCCGCGGCGGTCTTCATGTCCTTGGCCGCCTCGCGCGTGCCGTCACGCACCTCCCTCGCCGCGCTCCCCACCTCGCGGCCCACCTCACGGGAGTTGTCGCGCACCTTCGCGTCGTCGCAGCCCGTGAAGGCCGCGAGCGAGGTCCCCAGGCCCACAAGCGTGAGCCACTGCCAGCGTGTCCGTGTCATCTCTCGCCTCCCGCGCTCACGTCGCGCTCGTGTCGTCAGGACCGGAAGGTAGGCATGGGAGCACGCGAGAGCGGGCCTGCGAGCAGGCGCCCCCTCCCTGGTCGCGGGAGCGTGCACCCGCCGGGATGACGCACCGCGCCTGACTGTCAGGTGACCCTCGTGTCGGAGGGTTCCGGGTGGAAGTGGACAGAACGACGGGCCTAGGCTCGGCACATGGACCTCATCGTCGAGAACGGCCTCGTATTCGATGGTCTGGGCAACCCACCCCGCAAGCTGAACGTGGGCATCCGGGGAGGCACGGTCGCCACCCTCACGGAAGGGCCGATTGAGCGCGCGCCGCACACGCGCGTCATCGACGCCGCCGGCCACTGGGTGACGCCGGGCTTCATCGACCTGCACACCCACTACGACGCGGAGGTGGAGCTGGCCCCGTCGCTCTCCGAGTCGGTGCGCCACGGCGTCACCACGGTGGTGGTGGGGAGCTGCTCGCTCAGCCTCGCGGTGGGAAAGCCCGAGGACCTGGCGGACATGTTCTGCCGCGTGGAGGCCATCCCCTACGACGCCGTCCGCACGCTGCTGGAGGAGCGCAAGACGTGGGACACGCTGGGCGGCTACCTGGAGCACCTGGAGACGCTCCCGCTGGGGCCCAACGTCGCGTCCATGCTGGGACACTCCGCGCTGCGCGCGCACGCCATGGGCCTGCATCGCAGCCTGGAGCCGGGGCTGCGTCCCACCGAGGACGAGCTGCGCCGCATGGAGGCGCTGGTCACCGAGGGCCTGGACCTGGGCTACCTGGGCATGTCCATCATGACGCTCAAGTGGGACAAGATGGGCGGCTCGCGCGACGTGCGCAGCAGGCCCCTGCCCTCCACCTACGCGCGCTGGAGTGAGTACCGCCGGCTGACGAAGCTGCTGCGCGAGCGGGGCCGCGTCTTCCAGGGCGTGCCCAACATCAGCACCAAGGTGAACGTGGTGCTGTTCGTGCTCGAGAGCATGGGCCTGTTCCGCAAGACGCTGAAGACGACGGTCATCTCGATGATGGACCCGCGCGCCAGCCGGGGCATCCACCGGCTCATCGGCGTGCTGTCGCGCGCGGCCAATACGCTGTTCGGCGCGAACTTCCGCTGGCAGGCCCTGCCGGAGGTGTTCGACTTGTGGGCGGACGGCATCGACCTGGTCGTCTTCGAGGAGTTCGGCGCGGGCGCGGCGGCCCTGCACCTGCAGGACGCGGCCTCGCGCGCGGGGCTCTTGAAGGACCCGAAGTACCGCTCGCGCTTCCGCAGCCAGTGGACCAACCGCTTCCTGCCGCGCGCCTTCCACCGCGACTTCAACCAGTCGCGCATCCTCGCGTGCCCGGACGCCAGCATGGTGGACAAGTCCTTCGCGCAGGTGGCCCAGGAGCAGGGCCGCGACGCGGTGGACGTGTTCCTGGACCTGGTGGCCACGCATGGGGACGCGCTGCGCTGGTACACCGTCATGGCCAACGACAGGCGCGAGGAGCTGGAGTTCATCTGCCAGCACCCGGACATCCTCGTCGGCTTCTCCGACGCGGGCGCGCACCTGCGCAACATGGCGCACTACAACTTCCCGCTGCGCCTCTTGCGGCTGGTGCGCGAGGCCCAGAAGCGCGGCGAGCCCTTCATGACGGTGGAGCGCGCGGTGCACCGGCTCACCGGGGAGATTGGCGAGTGGTTCGGTCTGGACGCGGGCGTGCTCGCGGAGGGCAGCCGCGCGGACCTCGTCGTCATCAACCCCGATGGCCTGGACGCGAAGCTCGACGAAATCGCGGAGGCGCCCATGGAGAACTTCGGCGGCTTCGTCCGGCTGGTGCGCCGCAATGACGCCGCGGTGAAGGCGGTGCTCATCTCCGGACGCGAGGCGGTGACGGAAGGCGCGGTGTCCGCGGCCCTGGGTCAGGAGCGCGGCTTCGGGCAGGTGCTCCGCGCGAGGGCCTGAGGACGTCGACGTAGAAACCCGGCGAAAAACACGCCGGGAAGATTCGTGAAGGGGGCCGTTCCATCGAGCGAAACCGGGACAACTCCCGGGGCGGTACTCGACTGAAAAGGCACTTTCACCATGAAGCGAAACACGAAGCTGCTGTGGGCCCTGCCGTTCACCCTGCTGGCCGTGGGATGTGGCCCTGAAGGACTGGAAGCGGAGAGTCCAGAGGCGCCTGTCGCGCCCGCCGCGGAGAGCCTGGGGGAGACGCAGCAGGGGCTCGTCGTGACGGGGACGTGGGAGTCGGGCACCGGCGAGGCGGACATCGACATGGGCCCGTCGAACACCCAGACCTGCTTCCTCACGGGCATCCGGGGCAACCTCAAGGGCCGCGACACGTTCCCCCACACCCCCCTCGCCAGCGTGGGTGTCTACGAGGAGGGCGGGCACTGGAGGCTGAAGACGCGCCACGGCGTCGGCACGGGAGTCTCCGGCAGCGCGACGTGCATCTCCAACGTGGCCAACCGCGTGTCCATGTCCTGGTCCGAGTGCAAGACGTTCAGCTGCGCCTTCTCCTTCGTGCCGGTGAACGCCAACCGCCGCTGCTTCCTGACCAGCATCTGGTCGCGCGCCGGCATGACGTTCCACAACTCAGGAGACTCGCGGCCCGGCCTGCTCATCAGCAAGCAGACCATCTTCCCCGGCGGCGGCGCGCCTTCGTATGACGCGTGGGTGCTGAAGGGCTGGACGTCCAACGACGCGAGCGAGCCCGCCAACGGCGGCGGCACCGCGCACTGCGTGGACTTCCCGGGCGGCGGCGTGGCTGATGGCGCGTGGGATGGCAACTCCACGACGCCCATGTGCAACGGCCCCTCCACCGTGGGACTCCTGCGCGGCATCTTCGGGGACTTCACCGGCGGCTACAGCGACGGCGTGTCGCTCATCAAGAACGCCGGCACCGGCTGGACGGACCTGAAGGTCACCAACAACAAGGCAGGCTACGTCTCTTGCGTCTGGTGAGTGGCGCGAGCCCCAGCACACCGCGTGGCGGAGTGATGGCCGTGCGGTGCTCAGCGGGCGTGCACGGAGACAAGCTGGACGACCTCCTCCGCGCAGCCCCACGACAGCGTGACACCCGCGCCACCGTGGCCGTAGTCATGCACCACGACGCGCTCCCCGAAGACCTCCGCCTCCAGCCGCACGGTGGGACGGCCGGGGCGCAGCCCCACCTTGTGCTCCACGACGTTCAATTGCACGCCCGGAGGCAGGAGCGGCGCATTGCGCTCCAGGATGCCCCGGGCCGCCTCCGCGTCGGGAACGAGCGACGCGTTCCCCTCCTCCACCGTGCCGCCGAGGATGCAGTCATGGGCGCGGGGAATGACGTAGGCGATGCCCTGCTCGCACTCGTCGTCGAAGATGAAGCGGTCCGTGGGGGGCGGCGTCACGCGCAGCACCTCACCCCGCACCGGGAAGAGCGTCTCGTCACCGACGACCTCGCGCGCCCCCAGCCCCGTGCAGTTGACGACGAGGGACGCCCGCGCCCACGGCTCCTCCAGGGAGCGCACCTCGCGCTGGACGATGCGGCCCCCCAGCTCGCGCAGGCGCCCCATGAGGAACGGCAGGTAGCGCGGCATCTCGATGACGGGCGCGGTGAAGTGATAACCCTCCAACAATCCCGGCGGCAGCTCGTCCGCGCGCGCCCGACGGAAGTCCGGCACGCTGTCGCGCCACCACGGGTCCTCGACGTGGCGCCGGAACACCTCCACGCCGGGGACGCGCAGGATGCCGGCGGAGGGCTGCTCGCGCGCCAGCGACTCCAGCACGGTGTATGTCCGCTTCGCCCACGCAATGACGCGCTCCTGCGGCCACGCCCGATAGGGATACCAGACGGCCGCGGCGACATCCGACGTCGTGTGCGGGGTGAGCTCTCGCGCCCACACCTCCACCGAGTGCCCGGCCTCCAGCAACCGGATGCCGCACGACAGGCCCGACACACCCCCGCCGAGGATGACGATGAACATGGCGTCACCCTAGCCCCAGGCGGCGCCTTCGGGCCTCGCCGACGCACACCCGGGTCGCCTTGACTCAGGCCGTCAACTCCAACCCAGCAAGTCTTTCACTGCGACGATTTGTCCCAGTCAGGCGTTATGGCTTAAGACTCGGAGTCTCAGTGATGGCTCCACGCCATGGGACGTGGAGCGACGGGGAGGGTCCAGCGAATGGCTGCAGAGCTGGATGCACCAGGGAAGTCCACTCGCGGGCGACGCGCCCCGCGCCTGCGTGCGTGGCATCTCATTCCCCTGCTCGTCTTCCCCGCCCTCCTCATCGCCCGCTCCGGGCCGCTGACGGACCGTCGCGAGGAGCTGCTGTGGCTCACCGACACCCGCACCCGTCCGCTGGAGCCGCGCCTCAGCGTCCCCGCCGCGGATGTGCACCGTCCCTATGCCCGTCCCCGCGAGGAGCGTCCCTCCATCGCCGTGCCCCTGCGGGAGCTGGCCCGGCTGGAGGAGCGTGGAGACCGCGCGGGCATCGCCGCGTCCTATCTGCTCCATGGAGATCCCCAGCAAGGCCTCGCGCACCTGGCGCACGCGCCACCGTCGCTCAATCGCGACAATGACCAGGCCGTCGCCGCCTTCCTGCTCAAGCGCCATGACGAGGCGCTGGCCTCGCTCGACGGAGTCCTGGAGACCTCTCCTCGTCATCCCCAGGCCTTGTGGAACCGGGCGCTCGTGCTGCGGGAGATGGGGCTGCACCTGCTGTCGGCCTCCGTCTTCGACCAGGTGGCCGCCCTGGGTGAGCCCGGCTGGAGCGCGGAGGCCCGTGAGCACGCGGCCTCGCTGCGGGCGGCCGTGAGCCAGCGGGACGCGTCCTGGAAGCGCACGCGGGACGCGCTCACGAAGCTGGCCCAGGACCCCACGCTCCCCATTCCCCTGGACGAGGCCCGCCAGCATCCAGGCATCTCTCGCGGCCTCTTCTACGACGCCGTGCGCACCGCGCCCACGTCCGCCCGGGTGCTGGCGCTCCTGCCCCTCGCGGAGCTGTTGGACCGCATCCACGGTGGCACCGCCCTGGCCAACCACACGCGCGCCATCGCCACGCGGGACTTCACGCGTCGCGCGCCGCTGGCCGCCGAGTACGCGCGGCTCGTGCGCGAGCGCCAGCCCGCATCGGCGGAGTACCTCACGCGCCTGCGTGGCGCGGGCGAACATGACCTGCTGCTCGGCGCACGCCTGCTGTCGCCGGAGGCCCAGAGCCCTCCTGAGGAGCTGGAGAAGCTGGCTCGCGAGTGGGACGACCCGTGGATCCACCTGCTGGTGCAGGACGAGCTCGCGCGGCAGGAGGAGCTCGCGGGCGAGTCGTGGCAGGCGGACCAGCGCCTCAAGGCCGCGCTGACGTTCTGTCGCGAGAAGCGGCTGCGCCCGCGCTGCTCGGACCTGCTGCGCAAGCTGAGCCACCGCGCGACGACCGCGAACCGGCTGTCGGAGGCCGAGGAGACGGCCCTGGCGAGCTGGCGCGAGGCCCAGGCGATGGGCGAGTGGGGGCTGGAGTCCGCGGCCCTGCGCGCGCTCGCCCAGGCGGCCCGCTTCCAGTTCCGCGTGGCCTCCGCGCGCGCATACCTGTCCGAGTACCTGGCGCGAGCACCGGACACCTGCGACGTGAAGAACTACGTCCACCGCAACATGGCGGCGCTGGAGCTGATGCGGCTGAGGCCCAAGGAGGCCCGCCGCGCCCTGGTGCGCGCGCAGGAGTGCGACGCGTCCGTGGACCTCATCGGCGCCTGGATTCTCACCGACCTCATGCGGCTGGACCCAAGGCCGGAGGACGCGGCGCAGATCAGCGCCGAGCTGGCCCGGGCCCAGGCGAAGCGGGAGACGCCCGGCCGCCGCATGCTCGCCCAGTTGGTGCGGGCGCGCTTCGAGCTGCTGAAGGACCGCAAGCAGGGCAATGAGCGGCTCTCCGCCCTCATCAAGGACGCCGCGCCGTTCCTGACGACGGACGCGGACGCGCGCGACGCGGTGGCGGTGGCCTGGCAGACGATGGCCGTCACGGCGGGCGAGGCGGGCGCCTTCTCCGAGGTGCCGGGTGTGGTGGCCAGCCACCTGGGCGTCACCAGTCCCAAGCAGTGCGCACTCATCGCCGCGACGGAAGCCGAGCGCACCGTGGTGGTCGCGCTCGGTCCCCGGGGCCAGGTGCTCGGTCACCATGACGCCTCCCGCAGGGAGCCCTTGGGAGAGGACCTGTCCGGGCTGGTACCGGAGAAGCTCCTGACGCTGCTGCGCGCGTGCCCCCGGGTGGATGTGCTCGCGGCGCCGCCGCTGGACAGCCGGGCCGGACTGCTCCCGCCGGAGATGGCGTGGAGCTACCGCGTGGCCACGGGCGCCGCGACGGAGCCGAAGAAGAAGCCGCCCCCGCCCCTGCACCTCGTCGTGGCCAACGTGGAGACGCCCTCGGGCCTGGGGCTGGCGCGGCTGTCCTCGTGGGAGTCCACGCCCGCGCCCATCGGCCAGTCGATGGAGTTGTCCGGCGCGCAGGCCACGCCCTCGCGCGTGCTGGAGGCGATGGCGCGGGCCACCGACATCGAGTTCCATGCGCACGGCGTGGTGGACCGCAGCCTGTCCGAAGCGCCTGTCATTGCCCTGGCACCGGAATATGACGGTCGCTACGCATTGACCTCGGAGGCGCTGAAGCAGGTGCAACTGGAGGGCTCGCCGGTGGTGTTGCTGGGCGCGTGCAGCGCGGCGCGGCTGCCGCCCCTGTTGCATCAGACGTCATCACTGCCCCAGGCCTTCGTCGGCTCGGGGGCCCGCGCGGTGTTCGCGGCGACGGTGGACATCCCGGACTCGGCGGGCCGCTTCTTCCAGGGCGTCCGGGAGCGCATCCACGCGGGCGCGACACCGGCGGTGGCCTTGCGCGCGGAGCGGCTGCGCTGGCTGCGCGAGGTGAAGGGCGCGCCGTGGGTGACGCGCGTCTTGTTGTATGAGTAGGACCACCGGCGGCCCGTGGGGGCGTCGCCGGAGGCCGTGAAGCCGTGTCCGTGCCCCTCTGGCACGGGCGAGGGGGGGTGGACATGCACGTCGCGGAACCGCTGGCCATCTACAGCCTGCACTTCGACCGGGGAGACGCGGACAGCGGCACGGTGGCCTTGTGGAGCCCCGTCACGGACACCCGGCTGGGGGAACAGCCGGAGTGGATTCGGGACCACCGCGCCGAGCCCGTCGCCTACGTGCGCGGGACACGGCCTTCCGTGCAGGTGTCCCTGCTGGCGAACCACTTCGTCCCCGCCTCATTCGAGCTGAGCGCCTTCGGCCGCGCTCTGTCCCCGGCCCACGGCCCGGACACGCCCATCCGCTGGCTCGGGCCGCACCCGGTGACGCTGGAGCGCACGGCGGGCTGGAGCACGCTCGCGGAGCCGGTGCCCTTCAACCGGCCGCTGCCCAACCACATCGGCACGCACTCGCTGGAGCTCCAGTGGGTGGCCGAGTGGACGGACGCGGACGGCAGCGCGCGCCAGCTCTTCCTGGGCAACAGCCGCCATGAGCTGTTCACCACCGGCGCGCCCATGCGCGACGGAGGAGCGGGAGCGCCGCCCTCGGGGGCCTACCTGCCGCTGGTGCGTTGGTCCTCTCGCTGGTGCGCGGGGCTGGAGTCGCGCAAGGACATCTGCGACGCGCTCTTGCGAGCCCTCCCGGAGACGGGCCTTCGCTACGGCGTGCCCGCGTGGACGGTGCGCCACATGTTGATGGTGGGCGGCGGCATGTGTGGCGGCTGGTATCAGCTCTTCCAGCAGCTCGCCAACTGCCAGGGCGTGACGCTGGAGGGCCGCACGCTGCACCTGGTGCCCAAGGACGACCCGCGCACGGACGAGGTGCGCTGGGAGGCGATGGTGGCGGTGGCGCCGGGCATCAACCAGGTCGAGCCCAGCCGCCTGACGCGCCTGCAGGGGCGCTTCCAGGACTGCGTGCGCTATCCCTTCGCGCCGGACGAACCCGTGGAGCTGTTGGGCCGCGTGGAGGCCCGGTATGTCTTCATGGCCGGCTGGGATGACGGCCACTGCCTCAACTTCCTGGAGGACGCGGGGCGGCTGTATCTCTACGACGCCTGCTTCCGGACAGAGGCGGTGGAGCTGGACATGCCGCTGCCCCCGGCGGATGGCCGCCCCGTCAGACTGGGCGCGGAGTCCTCCTTCCGCCGCCGCTACCTGCACCCGACGCTGCCCTTCCTCATGGGGACGCTGCGCGCGAACGGAAGACTCTGGGAGGTGGACCTGGGGCGCAACGAGTTCGGCATCACCGTCGGGACGGCGCAGGTCCCGGAGATAGACATCATGTGGACACGCTAGGAGTTGTCATGCCGACGACACGCGAGCAGCTCAGGCGGATGGTGGCGGAGCGAATACCTCCGCCGCGCGGCTTCGCCTGGGGGGAGCTGATGGGTGCCCTGGAGCAGATGGAGGTCGGCCCCCTGGAAGACGCAGACGTGGGAGTGCTGGTGGGACTGCTGGCGCAGCGAGGCCGTGTCCCCTTGAGAGGACAACCCCCCGTCCCCCACTCCATGCCTCCCGAGGAGCTGGTGCAGTCCAGAGCGCTGAAGATTCTCGCGCAGGCGGGACGGCTCACCCTCATCCGCGACGACCTGGTGCGACTGGAGCGCGAGCCCTCCGCTCCCGCGCTGCGGGACCTGGCCCGACAGCTCCTCAGCCGACTGGAGAGCGAGGAGGGGGCGTAGGCTCGCGGGACTCCGGCCGGGGTGTCCACGACACGTTGGGCTCGGCCGCGGCGAAGGACTCGAAGACCATCGCGGCGCCGCCCTCTGGCGAGTGATGGGCGAACCACCAGCCCACGGGAAGCAGCAGCAGCTCACCGGGCGACAGCTCCACCTCCAGGCGCGGCACGCCGTCCGGCACCGAGGTGGCGCCCAGCACGCGATGCAGCGCATGGGCGGGCACGAGCTGGAGTCGCCGGCGCCCTCGCACCTGACACACCAGGGTGTTGCGACGCGAGGGCCGCAGGGGCACCTGTGCGCCCGGCTCGTCCCACCACAGGCCGGCGGGTGCCTCCGCCGTCACCAGTCCCGGGGGCGCGTGCACGGGGATGCGCGACAGCTCGCTCGAGCCCGGAGGCAGGACGAAGGCGCCGGGGGCCACGCTCGTGGCGCTGGCTTCGCGCGCGAGCGTGGCCAGCAGCGAACCCATGGCCTCCGAGGCCGCGTCGGTGAGCACCGTGGCGTGGGCCACGACGGGGAGGTTCTGGAAGTAGTAGCGCTCGAAGAAGTCCTCGGGCGACAGCGCGTCGTGGCGCGCGACGTGCGTGGGGTCCGCTGACTGGCGATGGAGGTCCGCGTAGAGGTCCAGCAGCCCCTCCAGCTTGCGCTGCATCGCGACGGCGCGCGCGGCGCCCAGGTAGCAGGGGTCCTCGGCCTCGGCGCGCACGGCCGCGCGCGCGAGCGCCGTGTCGACGCCCGAGCGCTCCAGCACGGCCACCAGGTCGTCATGCTCCGCGCCGCGCAGCAGGTTCTCCACCACCCAGCGCCGCCACTCCGGCGCCAGCGAGCCCGTCGTTCGCGCTCCAGGAGCGCGCGTGTCCGCATCCGTCATCGGTGGACCTTCTCTGGCCTGGGGCCAATCCAATAGTCGCGCCACTGCACGTTGCGCTCCGGCCGGTCGAAGCTGACGAACGTCACCGACAGGCTCACGTCGAGCGCCTGCACCGCGTGCCACCACCCCACCGGAATCAGCAGCGCGTCACCCGGCCCCACCACGCACGAGTGCAGCGTCGCTCGCGCGAAGTCCGGGAAGCGGCCCAGGTCCGGCGCGAGGATGTCCACCGCGCTGTAGAGGCCCCTGTCATTGTAGAGCCGAGGCGTCTCGCAGGGCGGCGCCAGCCAGAAGCGCTTGCGGCCCAGCACCTGGCAGAAGAGGACGTTGAGGTGGTCGTGGTGGAGGTTCGACAGCGTCCCCGCCGGGCCGAACCACAGGTGCACGCTGTCCGGGGCGCTCAGGTCCGGATGGATGAAGCCCCTGGGCGGAGTCAGGTCGTCGAGCAGCGGACGGAACGCGGCGCGCAGCAGCAGGCTGTTTCGCGCCACCAGGTACACGTCGTCCGAACCGGGCGTGCCACGCACGTGGGCCACCAGCTCGCGCAGGGGCAGCGTGTGGCGCAGGCGCTCCGCATGGAAGTCCGGGTCCGGCTCCGCGTCACGGCCCGCCATGACCTCCACCTCCTCGTCACCGAAGCACTCGGCCAGCCACTCCGGACTCCAGCGCTTCAGCGCGGGCCAGTCGTCCAGCAACCCCTCCAGGATGACGGGCCGGTTGGTGACGTAGTAGCGCTCGAAGAAGGCTTCGGGAGCCAGGTGGCGTTGCCGCTCCACGCCCAACGGAGACGCATCGGGATGGTGGCGCTGGGCATGGAGCCGGGCCCGCGTCTCCAGCAGTCCCTCCAGCTCCCGGCGCCGGAGATGGGACTGCTGGCCGTGACGCACCGCGGGGTGGGAGGCGACTGCGTCCACCGCTTCACGGGCCTGTGACTCGGACAAGCCCCGGGCCTGGAGCGCCTGGACGAGCCGTGAGGGGTCCACGCCCACGGTCAAGTTTTCAGCGAGCCAGGAACGCACCGGGGGCGGCAGGCTCTCGCGCTCGTCAGGAGTCATGGTTCGCGCGGTGCGATATACCACCCGGGTAGGCCACACCGTTGCATTGGGGACCGCATGACGACTTCAAAGGATCCTGCTCCAAAAATCGTCCCGAACCCGCCACCCAACCCGGCCACTCGGATAGCGCCGCGCATCGTCCCCAACCCGGGAGGTCATTCCGCGCCGCCGGAGGAGCGCGCCGTTCCCACTCCGCCGCCCACCACGCCACCGCTGGAGAAGTAACGGCGCGGAGTCTGGGCATCATCCCAGCTTCCACCACGTATTGCCCTCCGGGACGTCGAACTCCTGGAAGGTGACGGACACGCTGACGTCGAGCGCGTGCACCCAGTGCCACCACCCCGCGGGAATCAGCAGCATGTCTCCGGGCTCGACGATGACTTCGAGGACGTCCGCCTCCCGGTACGCGGGGAAGCGCGTGAAGTCAGGGCGGTCCGCGTCGACCTGGCTCCACACCTCGAGGTGGCTGTAGACGTGGTGGGTGTGGAACGAGGGGATGAGCCGGAAGCGCTTGCGGCCGAAGACCTGGCCGAAGAGGACGGTGCCCAGATCGTGATGCAGCTCCGTCCGCGTGCCCGCGGGGCCAATCCAGAGCTTCACCGCGCCGGCCCGCGTTGACGCGCGCAACAGGCCCGGTGGATAGCGCACGTCGTCGAGCAGCCCGCGCAGCTCCTCGCGCTCCAGGGCGAAGTTGCGGGCCGTGAGGTAGAGGTCATTGGTGGGGCCGCCCTCCTCCAGCCTGCGGAGGAACTCGCCCAGGCGCATCACCGCGCGACAGGCGTCCGGCTCCACATCGTGGTCCGCGCGGGACTCCCTGCCGGTCATGACTTCCACCTCCACGTCACCGTAGCGACGCGAGAGCGCCTCCGGCCGCCAGTTCGTCATGAGAGGCCAGCCCCGCATGAGGCCCGCGAGCAGCACGGGCTCGTGCGCCAGGTAGTAGCGCTCCATCAACGTGGGCACGGGCAGGTGTTCCTGGCGCGCCAGGCGCTGGTGGCGGCCAGAGTGACGGTGCAGCGCGACGCGGGTGTCGAGCAGGGAGAGCATGTCCTCGTGAGGGCGCATGCGACGTAGACCCTCCGCCACGGCTGGGTGCGCACGGGTGGCTTCGATTTCCACGTGAGCGCTCGCGAGCGGCACGCCCGCTGACACCAGCGTATCGACGAGTCGCGCCGGGGCCACGCCTCGCACCACGTTCTCCGCCAGCCATGCCCTCCACTCCGAGCCCAGACTGGATGCCACGTCGGCCATGTCTCCTCCGCTGACCTGCGCGGCGGGCACTGTACAAGGCGCTCGGTCCTTCGGGGCAAGCAGGCGTCGTAGCTGGGGATGCGGAATTCATTTCCGAACCGTGAGGCATGAGGCACGGGTGGCGCCCCACCGCTCGTCCCGACGGGGGGCGACTGCACGGGCCATGAGTCCCGTGAGCGGAGGGAGTCCTAGATTCTCCGCACGAGGCCCGCGATGAAATCATCCAGCTTGAGGTTCCGGTCGTGCCTGTCGCTCGCCAGCACGGGAGGGTTGGGTGCGTTGCTCCTGCTTGTCGCTCCGGCAAGTGGACACGCACAGGACGACGATGACGACGAGGCGGTCGCTCCCCAGGTCTCCTGCTACACGGCCGCCAGCCAAGGGGGGCTCAGCGATGACTACGTGGCCACCCAGCTCTGTCGAGGTGCCCGCTCCAATGCTCCCGCGAAGTGCTTCCTGCGCGTCCAGGACGAGGGCTCGCTGACGCAGGGCCAGGCGCTCCAGCTCTGCCAGTTCGCCACGGACGACGACGACCCCGCGGCCTGCTATCTCCAGGCACGCAGCAAGAGCTTTGGTGACGACTCGCGCATCCTCCAGCTCTGCCAGCCACCGGTGACGGAGTTCCTGCGCTACTGCCCTGTCTATGTGCAGTGAGCCTTGGCCTCGCCGCTCACCGTAAGCCAGGGGGTTGTACGTCTTGACGATGGAACCGTGGCGGCGCGGCGCGGAGGTCGAGCGACGAGCACGAGGTAGGGTCCTTCGATGAAGCACGCGGGGCGCGAATCGGCTGACCTTCAGCCTGGGTGGCACACGTTGTCGCGCCCCGGGTTAGGGTGAGGCCATGACGGAGCAGCCGCCCCCCGAGGAGGACCTTCCCACGGCGCGTGAGCTGGAGCTGGGCGAGGCCAGCGCGTCGCCCGCGCCGCGCCTGTTGTTGCCACCCGGCAACGAGCCCCTGGCGATGCTGGCGCGCCGGGGCTTCCAGGCCACCGTCGCGCCCCTGGACCTGCCCTTCCCCGCTGACGTGAGCGGCGCGCGGGCGGAGCGGCTGGTGGAGCGGTTGGGCCACTATGCATTCCGCCTCTTCCTGCGCGGGGCCATCCTGCGACGTGGGAGCTTCACGCCCCTGGAGGCCACTCGCTACCTGGAGGAGGCTGGTGCCACGGCCTTCGCCGAGGACCTGGTGTCCCTGGACCTGGCCACGCGCGAAGCGGATGGCCGATACCAACTCGTGTACCCAGCGGCGAGCTTCGGCGGCACGCTGGAGTGGTACGTCGCGCACGAGCTGCGAGTCAGGTTCGGCTTCGACGTGGCAGCGGGCGTGAAGTTCCACGCGCCCGACGTCGGTGGAGACCTGGACGTCGTGGGCGCGGCGGAGGGACGGCTCGTGTATCTGGAGATGAAGTCCTCGCCGCCCAAGCACCTGGCGCCGGATGAGGTGGGAGCGTTCTTCCGACGCGTGCGCGCGCTGCGTCCGCACGTGGCGGTCTTCGTGATGGATACGGCCCTGCGGCTGTCCGACAAGGTGTTGCCGCTGCTCCAGGCGGAGCTGAGCACTCAGCCCCCTGCCCCGCCGCGCCGCATCGTCCGAGAGGTGTGGGCGCTGACGCCCCATCTCTATGTAGTCAACGCGCGACAGGACCTGATGGGCAACATCGGCCTCGCGCTCGCGGAAGGATTCCGGGCGCTCTCTCCTCCCGCACCGTGAGCCCGCAGTCTACGAGCCGCGCGCCGTGACTTCGACAGTGTGTATTTGAGGAACACAATTGCGTCCCGCGATGACGCGGCGGAGCTCCAGGCGACATAGGGCCCGGAGCACCCGTGAATTCGCCGCCGCTGACACGGGAGGTTGATAGGGCACTGGAGGCACTGCTTGTGAGAAGGCTTGAGCAGGCCATGCCTCGTCCGTCCAGCCTTCACCACCGGATTGCCTGTGAACCACACCCCCAAGTCCTCGAAGTTTTTCATTCTCGCACTCGCCGCGAGCAGCGCATTGATATGGGGCTGCGGAGAGCAGCCCGCACAGACGCAGGAGATCGTCGACAATCTGATACAGGCCGGTTTCCCAGCCAATGACATCCAGGTCATCGGCGAGACCGTCTATGTCGGCAGGGACGCGGAGGTCAGCCTGGAGGCCTCTCGCGAGATGTTGGAGGCGCCTGACTCCGAGGAGCAGTACCGCACGACCAACCTCGTCGGCGCGTCCGTGACGAAGATCTGCGTCAATGGCGCTGCGTTCTCCGGGGTGTTCAGCACGGCCCTCAACCTGGCCATCCAGAACTACTCGGAGCGGTCACTCCGATTCTCGATGGCGCGCACGCCGAGCACCGGCTGTAGCTTCACCATCAACGCGAATATCGACCCGAACATGAACGGTGGCGTGGCGGGGTTCCCGGCCAACGGCCTGCCGTTCGGGTCCATCACCATTGGCGGCCTGCTCAGCCAGTACGGCGTTGACGTCATCGAGCACGTCATCACGCACGAGCTCGGCCACACCATCGGCTTTCGTCATTCGGACTACTACAACCGCACCATCAGCTGCGGCACTGGCGGCAACGAGGGCGCCGCGGGCGTCGGCGCCATCCACATCCCCGGCACGCCGACCAACGCGGCGGTCGGAGGCTCGATCATGAACGCCTGTTTCCGCTCATCAGAAACTGGCGAGTTCACGGGCAGCGACGTCACCGCGCTGCTCGCGCTGTATCCCAGGAGCGGAGCGAGCCTGGCCTTCCGCACCGCCACCGGCCACTACCTGGTCGCGGAGAACGGCGGTGGCACGTTCGTAGGCGCGGACCGCACGGCCCTCGGCGACTGGGAACGCTTCGGCTATGTCGACTTGAACGGCGGCGAGCTGCTCAACAATGACGTCATCAACCTGCGCGCCTTCAACGGCCAGTTCGTCACGGCCGAGAACGGTGGCGGCGGTGTGGTCAACGCCAACCGCGCCGTCGCCCAGGGCTGGGAGGCCTTCCGCCTCGTCAACCTCGAAGGCCGGAGCCGCTTCCAGACCGGTGACCGTGTGGCCATTCAAGCCTCCAATGGACAGTACGTGGTGGCCGAGAACGGTGGCGGTGGCAGTACCTCAGGCGCGGTGAACGCCAACCGCCCCTCGGTCGGCGCGTGGGAGACGTTCGTCCTCTTCAGGCAGTGACATCTCAGCAACTCATCATAGAAACTTCACCAGGCTCAGGGCCCTGGTGAAGTTTCCAGTAACACCCGTCCAGCAATTGAACAACCAGTGACTACGGCCCTGGTACGTGTACCGGTCTATACCGGTCGATAGTCGTCCCATCGCCAAGTTGACCATCAGTGTTGCGGCCCCAGGCCGAAAGGACGCCATCGGGCCGCAGTGCCACCATGTGACTGCCGCCAGCGGCAACGGCTGTGACGCCGTACACCCCCAATACCTGTACCGGCGCTGCGCGGCGGCCGGCCGTCCCGTCACCGAGCTGGCCGGAGCTATTGCTGCCCCATGCCCAGAGGGTGCCATTCTGACGCAGCGCCGCAGAGTGATTTCCGCCGGCAACAATAGCCGCCACCCCAGAGAGCCCCGTCATCTGCACCGGTGTTGAGCGATCGTCGATCGTTCCGTCACCGAGCTGGCCGGAGGAGTTGAAACCCCACGCCCAGAGGGTACCATCCTGCCGCAGCGCCAAAGCGTGGTCGCTGCCAGCGGCAATGACAGTGACGCCGGAAAGTCCCGTCACCTGCATCGGCGTTGAGCGCTGGACACGCGTCCCGTCACCAAGCTGGCCGTCGAAGTTCTCGCCCCAGGCCCACACCGTGCCGTCCTGCTTCAAAGCCAAAGAGTATCCACCGCCAGCGGCAATGGCCGTCACTCCGACAAGCCCTACTACCTGAACCGGTGTAGTGCGGCGGGTGGTCGTCCCGTCGCCAAGCTGGCCGTAGGAGTTGCTACCCCAGGCCCAGACAGTGCCGTTCTGCCGAAGCGCCACAGAGTGACTTCCGCCAGCAGCAATGGCCGTCACGCCGGAGAGCCCCGTCACCTGCACCGGCGTTGAGCGCTGGCTGGTCGTTCCGTCACCTAGCTGGCCGGAGGAGTTGATACCCCACGCCCAGAGGGTACCGTCCTGCCGCAATGCCACGGTGTGATTGCTGCGACTGGAAATGGCCATCACCCCGAAAAGCCCCGCGACCTGCACCCTGCTTGAGCGCCAAAGCAAAATTCCGTCCCCAAGCTGACCGTGATTGTTGTTGCCCCATGCCCACACATCCCCGCTCTGTCGCACTGCCATGGTGTGGCTGTCACCAGCGGCAATGGCTGCGACACCAGACAACACATACCCTGGCGCGGTGCGCCGCGTGGTCGTCCCATCGCCGAGTTGGCCGGATTGGTTGTAGCCCCAGGTCCAGAGGGTACCGTCCTGCCGTAGAGCCATGGTGTGGTCACCATCCCCGGCAATGGCGGTTACTCCAGTGAGCCCCAGCACCTGCACTGGTGTTGAGCGTCGGGTAGTCGTTCCGTCGCCGAGCTGACCATCGGAATTGAAGCCCCATGCCCAAAGGCTACCGTCCTGCCGCAGCATCACTGTGTGCTCATGGCCCGCGGCAATAGCAGTGGCGCCGGAAATGCCCGTCACTTGAACCGGCATCAGGCGATCATTGTTCGTCCCATCGCCAAGCTGGCCATAAATGTTGTCGCCCCAAGCCCACACGGTACCGTCCTGCCGCAGGGCTACGGTGTGACCACCACCCGCAGCAATAGCCGTCACTCCGGCGAGCCCCATCACTTGCATCGGCGTGCGACGGTATATGGAGGTCGCCCCATCGCCGAGCTGGCCATCCATGTTATAGCCCCAGGTCCAGACAGTGCCGTCCTGCCGGAGCGCTACCGTGTGGCGGTCGCCAGAAACAATGGCGGTAACGCCCGCCAGTATCTGCACAGGTGTCTTGCTACCGAAGGTCAGCCCGTCGCCGAGCTGACCGTAGAAATTGGTGCCCCAGCCCCAGACAGTGCCGTCTCGCTGCAGCGCTATGGTGCAGCCATACCCAGCGGCAATAGCCGTGACGTCGGAAAGGCCCATCACCTGCACCGGCGTCGAACGTTCAATGCTTGTTCCATCGCCGAGTTGACCGTCGGAATTGTATCCCCAAGACCAGAGGGTGCCATCATGCCTCAGCGCAACGCTATGGTTCTCACTGGCTGCAAGGGCCTTGACGCTGGCAATACCTATCACCTGCACCGGCATTAAGCGCTGAACAATCGTCCCGTCGCCAAGCTGGCCGGACGTCGTACGACCGGAAGTCCAGACTGTGCCATCCGGCCGCACCACTGCGGAGTGAGTAGAGCCAGCTGCAACAAGCGGGGACGCGGAAGCGGCGCAGACGAAGCCCTCCTGAACAGCATCCACCAGCGTGTCGCAGTTATTATCCAGACCGTCGCACACTTCGGCAATACCAGGATGGATGCCTGAGTTGGCGTCATTGCAGTCCGTGGTGTTGGCCACGTAGCCCGAGGGCTGCGAGCACGCAAGCGTGGACTGGCCTGCATTGCCGTAACCGTCACTATCCCCGTCCCTGTAGAAGGTGGTTTTCACTCCCTCGTCCACGACGCCGCTGCAGTTGTTGTCCACGCCATCGCAGACTTCCTCGACACCGGGGCGGATGGCCGTGTTGGCGTCGTTGCAATCACTGGGGTTGGAGACGTAGCCCGAGGGTTGCTGGCAGTTCTGCACGGACTCGCCCGTCACACCGTAGCCGTCACCGTCCGCGTCGCGGTACCAGACATGGGTAGGCAGTCCCTCGTCCACGGCACCGCTGCAGTTGTTATCCACGCCGTCGCACACTTCCGTGGCGCCTGGATTGATGCCCTCCTGCCTATCATCACAGTCTCCTGGGTTGGGGGCGTGGCCAGAGGGTTGCGCGCAGGCCAGCACCGACTGGGACGTCACGCCGTAATTGTCACCGTCCTGGTCCCGGTACCACGACTGGAAGGCAAGCCCGTCGTCCGACTGCCCGTTGCAATCATTATCCAGTCCATCACACGCTTCGGTCGAAGGGCCACGTAAGGGTGCGCATTCAATGGCTCCGTGGGTGCAATACGTTACACCCTCGCCGCACACCCCCTGTTGCCCCGTCGAGCATGCCTGGCGCCCCCCGGGGTTGCCCTCGTCTGACACACCATCACAATCGTTGTCCAGGGCGTCGCATGTCTCGGCGGACGCGGCATGACGCTGCACACACGCCACGCTTCCAGCGGTGCAAGCCGTGGTCCCCGTCGCGCAGATGCCCAACTGTCCGGTGGAGCAATTCTCGCCACCACTCGGGTCCCCATCATCCACCACTCCATCGCAGCTATCATCCACCCCATTGCACACCTCCGGCGCGCCTGGGTAGGTGGTCGCCACGTAGTCGTCGCAATCGAGTTCCTCGACGAACCCCGGAGACGGCTCGCACGCCTGCTCGGAGAGGTACTCGTCTCCGAAGCCATCCATATCTCCGTCGAAGTAGAAGGTATTGGAGAGGAGCGTGGACACGGGCGCCGTCGGCCCCGGGTTGCTGGTACTCCCCGTCCCCATCTGCCCCTGAGCATTATGCCCCCAGGCCCACACAGGGCATCCAGGGCGCAGTGCCAGCGCGTGCTGAGCACCCACCGCGAGGCTGTGCGCGTCCGCCAGTCCCACCACATTCACGGGAGTGGCGCTGTTCGCGGTCGTACCGTTACCCAGTTGACCGGAAACGTTGTGGCCCCACGCCAGCGCCAGACCACCGCTCATGATGACATGGGAGCTGTTGTGTCCCGAGACGAGCGTCGCGACAGCGAACACGCCATTGACAGGCGTGGGCGACAGCACGGGTGACGAAGTATTGCCCGTTCCCGCTTGCCCGAAGGTGTTCTGCCCCCAGGCCCACACGTTGCCGAACTGCTCGTCGGCGATGAGCGAGTGTCCGGAACCCGCGGCCACAGCCTTGACCGGGGGCAGTCCCACCACCTGCGTCGGCGTCAGGACCATGGTGCTGACGCTTCCAGTGCCCACCTGCCCGAAGGTGTTCTGCCCCCACGCCCACACCTTGCCGCCAGCATCCAGCGCCAGGACGTGGTTGACGCCCGCCGCAATGGCACGAATGGTCGGCAGCCCCGCTATCACGGTGGGGCTGGACACCGAGGCGCTGCTGGCACGGGTGCCGATCTGGCCGGAGGTGTTCTGCCCCCACGCCCACAACTGGCCATCCTCCCGCAGCGCAATCGAATAGTTTCCATTGGCCGCGATGGCCTGGATACCGGAGAGCGCAGGGACCTTCGTTGGCACCAGCACCGTGCCACCTGTACTGCCCAGTCCCGACTGTCCGTTGGCGTTCTGTCCCCAGACCCACACGTCGCCATTCACATCCAGCGCCACCGAGTGGGCAATCCCCGCGGCAAGCGCCTTGATGGCGGGGAGCCCATTGACCCTCGAGGGCGAAGGCAGAGGAGTGCTGCTGGTGGTGCCTGTCCCCAACTGTCCAGCCGCGTTCTGGCCCCATGCCCAGACCGCACCGTCCTTCTTCAGGAACAGGGAGTGGTAGGCACCCGCCGCGACGGCTTGGGGCACTCGAATCGATGCGAGTGCTCGAGAGGAGGAGGCAGTGTCTCTGCCACCTTCGGCCTCGGGCTCCGGCCCGCGACAACCCAGGGCCATGAAGACGAGGGTGGCAACACCTGCCGCGAGGCCATGCCGAAGGCCTGACAAGAACTGGCTTCTCACGTGACGAGTCCTTTCATCGACGCCTTCTTGCGTCGACCACTCTTGCGCTCACTCGCGCGGAGACTGACGGGAGCACGCCTCTGTACCTCAAATGCTTTTGCGTGCGCCGCTGAGTCCGCTGAACCCCATGGTGCGCATAGCAGTCTGTAAATCTGACCGGGTCCGCGCCGCCCCATTGCCTCAATGCCTGACATTTCTGGCAGGATGCCGCTCCCGCCCAGGAGGCCTTCTTGACCGTCCGCTTGAAGCTGACGTCTGTCCGTATGGCGTTGAGTCTGCTCATCGTCGTGGGGTGCGCGGAGGCACCTCCCGGCTCAGCAGAGGCGCCACCACCACTGGGCCAGACGCTCAATGCGCTCTCGGCCGCGAGTGTGCGCAGTGCCGTGGGAACCGGGCACTCACTGGTGGTCGCCGAGGATGGGACGGTTTGGGCTTCGGGTAGCAATGAGTTCGGGCAGCTCGGAGACGGTACGACGCTCGCCCGACGGACACCCGTCAGGGTGGTAGGGCTCACGGACGTCGTGGCCGTTTCCGCGAGAGGTCTCTGGTCGCAGGCGCTCAAGTCCGACGGCACCGTCTGGGCATGGGGCCGCAATTACTATGGGCAGCTTGGCGACGGCACGACAACCAACCGCTCCTTGCCCGTCCAGGTGACAGGCCTCACGGGCGTCCAGGCCCTGGCCTCGGGAACTGACTTCTCCCTGGCGCTGAAGACCGACGGCACGGTCTGGGCATGGGGTGACAACTACTTCGGACAGCTCGCGGATGGCACCTCGATCTCACGACGCCTGGCGGGTCCCATCCCCGGGTTCACCGGTGTCGTGGCACTGACCGCCGCTGGGGGTTTCGCATTCGCTGTCAAAGCCGATGGCATGGTCTGGGCTTGGGGTTCCAACTCGGGAGGCATCCTCGGAGATGGCACCACCATGACCCGGCGCACGCCCGTGCGGGTGCCCGGCCTGACGAACGTCACCGCCATCGACGTGTCCGCCAGACATGTGCTGGCGATTCGGACCGATGGCGGCGTCTGGGCCTGGGGTGCGAACGGTTACGGCCAACTGGGCGATGGAACCCTCAACTCCCGGTGGGCACCCGCACCCATTCTCGGGCTGACGGGAATCGTGGCGGTGGCCACCGGCTCTTCTCATTCGCTGGTGCTTGGGGCCAACGGCATTGTCCTGGCGGCGGGAGGCAACACCTTCGGGGAGGTGGGTGACGGCACGACCACCGATAGGCGGAGCTTCGTCCCCGTCACGGGCCTCACGGGCGGAGTCGCGCTGGCGGCCGGGGAATATCATTCGCTGGCGCGCACGTCCGATGGCACCGTGTGGACCTGGGGCTACAACAGGGTGGGCGCGCTTGGGAACGGAGTTGCGACGCACCACCTCAGCCCGATTGTCTCTCTCATGACAGGGCCGGCGCGCCTCCATGCCGGCTCAGTCTTCTCGATTGCCTTGAAGCCGGATGGAACCGCGTGGACCTGGGGCGACAACGACAACGGTGAGCTGGGAGATGGCACCACCCTCTTCCGCCCAGGCTTCTTCCAGATTCCCAACCTCCCTCCCATCACCTCCATGGCGGTGGGCCACGCCCACGCGTTGGCGCTGACAATGGATGGCACGGTGTGGAGCTGGGGCTACAACGGACATGACCAACTCGGGCGCCTTCCGACCCTCGAATCACCCATTCCCACTCGGATTCCGCAGCTCACGGACGTCGTCTCCCTGGCCGCGAGCAGCATTCACTCGCTGGCCGTCAAGGGCGACGGGACCTTGTGGGCCTGGGGAAACAATGGCTACGGCCAGCTCGGTGATGGCACGCGAGTGGGACACCGGGAGCCAAGGCAGGTGATAGGGCTGTCGGGGATTGTCACCAGCGCCGGGGGCTCGGTCTTCTCGCTGGCGCTCAAGAACGACGGCACTGTCTGGTCCTGGGGGAACAACTACGCGGGCCAACTGGGGGATGGATCCAGCGTGAATCGGTTGACCCCCGTGCAGGTCTCCCTGCTCACGGACATCACCGCCGTGGCGGCCGAGGAGCACTCGCTGGCACTCAAGTCAGACGGCACCGTGTGGGCTTGGGGCCCCAATGGCAACGGCGAGCTCGGAGATGGAACCACCATCACCCGGCAGACGCCCGTCCAGGTGTCGGGCCTCTCTGACGTGGTCTCCATCGCGGTGGGATACAACTATTCGCTGGCGCTCAAGTCCGATGGCACCGTCTGGGCCTGGGGCAGCAACGCAGCAGGGCAACTGGGAGATGGGACCCTGACCTCGCGGTCGCTTCCCGCGCAGGTGCCCAACGTGTCGGGCGCACAGAACCTCGACGCTGGCCTCTACCATGTCCTGGTGTCCCGGACGGATGGCTCCATCTGGGGATGGGGCGCCAATCTCGACGGACAGCTCGGGACGGGAACCCGGTCCTTCGGTCCGCTCGCCGCGCCTTCGCTGTTTCCCCACTGAGCCAGCACAGATGTTCGCGGTCACTCCACGGGCAGGAACGCGGGTGTGCCGAAGCCTCGACGGTAGGTGCTCGGGGCCACGCCGAAGCGGCGCTCGAAGGCCCTGCGGAAGACATCCGCGCTCTGGAATCCCACGGCGAGGGCCACCTGCTCGATACCGCCGTCTCCATCCACCAGCCTGCGGCGCGCCTCCTCCAGACGAAGCCGTTCCACATACGCAGCAGGCGTCTGCCCGAACACGGTCCGGAACTGACGGGCGAAGTGTCGGGGACTCAGACACGCGCGCCGAGCCAGCACTTCCACGGAGAGGTCTCCGGCGAGGTTGACCACCATCCAGCTCGTCAAATCACCAAAGCGCCCACCGCCCTCCTCCTGAAATCGCAGAGGCTCGGAGTACTGGACCTGTCCTCCCGGGCGCTTGAGGTACATCACCAACTCACGCGCCACGGAGAGGGCCGCGCGCGGACCGTGGTCCTCTTCAATCAACGCGAGCGCCAGGTCGATGCCCGCGGTGATTCCCGCGGACGTGTAGAACGCACCATCCTTGATGAACAGGGCATCCGGCTCGACGCGGACCTTCGGAAAGCGCGCCGCCACGTCCTCCGCGAACTGCCAATGCGTGGTCACCCTCCGACCGTCGAGCAGGCCCGAGTCCGCGAGTGCATAGACGCCCGTGCAGACAGAGACGACCCTCCTGAGCGAATGTCCATGGGCTCGGAGCCAGTGGACCACAGGCGCCCTGACTTCGGGTCTCCGGAGGCCCGCGCCTCCTGGAATGATGAGCGTGTCCAAACCCTTGGCCTCTTCCAGCAGGACATGTGGCTTGAAGGCGAGCCCTGACTCGGACCGGAACTCCCCCATGTGCAGACCCGCGAGCACCACCTCGTAGTGGCGCTGTCCGTCCGTCTGGACCTTCGAGAACGCCTCCAGCGGCCCGACGAGGTCCAAGGCCTCCAGACCCTCGTAGCCGAGAAAGCCCACCCGCCGCACCGCCGCTGTCATGTGCACCTCGAGGCCGGCATCGTAGTCCCGTCCGCCAGGCCGTGGGGCCCCCACGACGTGGGCATCACGTGCTCCGCAGTGCAATCGCCGGGTCGGTCCGAGCGGCGCGCAAGGCGGGCAGCAGGCAAGCCACCGATCCAGTGCCGCCCAGCAACAACACCACTCCCACGAGCGTCAGGGGGTCGGTGGGCTCCACGCCGAACAGCAACCCCTCCATCAGCGACGACAGCCCCAGCGCGCCGGCCGTCCCCAGCAGCAACCCGGCGAGCACCAGGCGCATCCCCTGCCGCAGCACCAGTCCCAGCACACTGGAGGGCTCGGCTCCCAGCGCCAGGCGGATACCGAGCTCTCTCACCCGCTGACTCACGGAGAACGCCACCACTCCCGTCAACCCCGTGCAGGTCAGCACCAACGCCAGCACCGCGAAGAAACCAAGGAGCAACGTCACCAGGCGCGGCGCCGCGAGCGACTCGTTCCGCAGACTCGACAGTGAGCGCACGTCCGTCACCGGCTGCACGGAGTCCAGTTCGTGCACCAGCTCACGCAGGCGTGGCGCGAGCGCCATCGGAGCCCCGCTCGTGCGCACGAGAATCCGGAGGTCACGCAACGGCTGCAGCGCGAACGGGAGATACACCTCACGCGGCGGATCCTCCCCGAGCCCACGCTCGCGCACGTCCCCCACTACGCCCACCACCGTGACCCAGTTGCGACCCTCATCGAACGAGATGCGTCGCCCTAGCGGCTCCTTGCCCGAGAGAGACGTGCGCGCGAAGGCCTGGTTCACCACCACGACCGGAGCCGAGTCCGGACGGTCTCCGGGCTCGAAGAGGCGCCCCTTCAACAAGGGCACTCCGAGCGCGTGGAAGTAGCCGCTCGTCGCACTGCGCAGGTCCGCGCGCGGACGCACCTGTCCGGCGGAGACCTCCTCGCCTTCCACTTGCAACGCCGTCGTCCAGGGCTCGTTGCCTCCCAGCGGAAGCTCGTTGGCGAGGCCGACGACCGTCACCCCCGGCAACCCCTCCAGGCGCGGCACCAACTGCTCGGCGAAGGCGCGAACCTTGTCATCCTCCCGGTAGCGGTCCCATCCGAGGTCCACCCGCGCGGTGAGCACGTTCTCCGGGTCGAACCCCGGGTCCACCCGATGCAGGCTCACCATGCTGCGCAACATCAACCCCGCGCCCACCAACAGCACGCACGAGAGGGCCACCTGCGAGACGATGAAGAAGCCTCGCAGGCGTGGGCTCACCCGGGAGCCGCCAGCGCCCTGCATGGCCACCGCGCCGAACAACGTGCGTGCGGGAAGCGCGGGCAGCAGCGAGAGCACCAGCCCCGTGCCGAGCGACAGTCCCAGGTTGATGAGGAGCATGGGCGCGCCCACCTCCACCTCGACAGCGCGGGACGTGTAGCGCGCGACGAACGCCACCAGCAGCTCCATCCCGGCGACAGCCACCACGAGCCCGAGCAGGCCGCCCAGGAACGACAGCAACAGGTGCTCCGTCAGCAACTGTCTCGCGAGCCGCCCCTGCCCCGCGCCCACGGCGACCCGAACCGCGAGTTCATGTTCGCGGCGCGCCAGCCGAGCGAGCGTGAGGTTCGCCACGTTCGCGCAGACGATGAGCAGCAGGAAGACGGCGGTGACGAACAGGAGCAGCAGCGTGGGACGCGCGCGGGCCACGAGCCTGTCCTGGATGCGTGACGCAGTGGCCGTGAACCCCTGGGCGGAGGGATACGCCTCGGGCCAGGACTGATGAAGACTCGCGGCGGCCCTCGCCAGTTCAGCGCGAGCCTCCACGAGCGACACGCCAGGGGCCAGCCTCCCGAGGACGGTGAGCCCACGGCTGGTGCGGGTATGTGCCCAGTGCTCGCCCGAGCGGAACGGACATGCGGAGACGGGCATGTACACGTCGTTCTCCCCCGGGTACTGGGGCACGGGTGGCAACACACCAATGACTGTGTGCGTGCGCCCGTTCATCGTGAAGGTCTTACCGACGATGGTCGGGTCCCCACCGAGCTCGCGCTGCCAGTAGGCATGGCTGAGGATGAGCACGGGCGCGGCGCCGGGTTTCTCCTCTTCGGGCAGGAACGTGCGACCGAGCAGTGGCCGGACGCCCAGCGTGTCGAAGAAGCCCGAGGACACCACGGCCGTCTGCACCCGCCGTGGCTCACCATGCCCCACGATGTGGAACGGCATGGAGTGGTACTCCACCAGCCGCTGGATGCCGGTGAGGCGCTGCCGGTAGTCCTCCAGCTCGAGCGGCGAGAAGCCCGCGCTCTCGCCCCCCAGCCGTGCCACCGGCTGCTCCAGGTGCACCAACCGCTCACCGTCCACATATGGGAGCGGTCGCAGCAGCACGCCATGGATGACGCTGAAGATGGCGGTGTTCGCGCCGATGCCCAGTGCCAGCGTCACCAGGATGGCCACGGTGAATCCCGGGCCGCGGACGAGGACACGCGCGCCGTAACGGAGGTCCTGCCAGAGCGTCTCGAACACCACCCGCCTCCCGCGCCGGGACGGGCCCGGGTCGCTGGTGGCGTCCCCTCACTGAAGCGCGCGAGCAGTGGCCACCGAAGGCCCAGGGATAGACGGACGCCCGGACCGGGACAATGACGTTGTCCCGACGATTCCGGACGTCCCCCTGTCGAACCTGTCCCTGCTCAGTGCCGGGCGGCGCGGGCGTCGCGGCCCCGGGCGCGAGCGGCCTTGGAGAGCGCGTTGGCGCCTTGCTCGTCGCCGCGCATCCACTCCTTCATCGCCGGCACCACCTGCTTGCTCCAGGTCTTCCCCACGCGAATCTTGAGGAAGTCGCCCACCAGCGCGTCGATCATCGCGGAGAGCTGCTCGGTGAGGAACAACCGCTCGTTGAGCTGGTCGTCCTCCTCTTCGCTCATCAGCGCGGGCAGCTTCGCGGCGCGAACGTCGAGGAACTCGGAGTCGAGCGTGGCCTCGTACTCCTTCTCGCCGTGCGTGAAGCGGATGCGCGCCTGGGCCACGAGGAGGCCCTTGTCCAGCGCGTGCTTCACCTGCTCCGAGTACGGCGCCAGCGTGCCCTTCGCGCTCAGCTCCGTGACGTCGCCGGCCACGCCGCGCAGGGTGATGCGGCCCATGAAGAGCACGTTGACGCCCGTGCCCTCCAACTCCACCAGCGCGTCACCCGTCTCCGAGCGCCACAGCAGCCACGTCAACAGCTCGCGGCCCAGGTACGCCCGGCCTCGCAGGAGCTGCTCTCGCGCCTGCCCTCGCTCCACCTCGGCGACGTCCTGGGTCTCCTCGGTGGCGGCGCCATCGACGCCCACATCGCCTCGCGCGAAGGCGGCATCCGCCCGCGCCTGCTCACGCTTCGCCATGTGCCACCTCCGCCGACGTCGCCGGCAGGTCCATGCCAATCAGCTCCGCCGTGGGCCCCAGCGCGTTCTCGTCGATCCCCGAGGTCTGGGCGATGGCGGCCGGAGTCAGGCCCACGAGCTTCAGGCCCAGCGCGTTCTCCAGCGCGATGATGATCTCCTCCACCACCTTGCGCGACGCGGCCCAGATTTGGAGCTGCTGCGTCTTCTGGTTCCAGCTCACGTCCAGCACGTTGGTGCGCGGCGTGGCGCGCGTGCGGAGCATCTGCTTGATCTGCGCCTTGGCCTGCGTCTTCTCGCCACGGCTGGGCGGACGGTCATTCTCCGCCTCGAAGTTCGTTGACCACTTGGCCATCTCCTCCTTCATCGCGGAGGCAGGCACCTTCAGCGAGTCGATGCGGAAGGAGAAGAGGACGTACTCTCCGTAAAAGACGCGGCCAACGGAGAAGTCGACGGCATCGGCGTTCTCCAGTTCGACGAAGCCGGCCGCGCGGTCATCCTCGGAGCGGCGGTCGATGGGCTCGAACGCGTGGGCCTTGAGACCCCGGGTCAGCCAGCGCTTGATGTCGGAAGGCGCTTCCTTGGCGGGTTCGACCCGGAAGCGCGAGAAGGTGACGGCACCACGAAGGACAGGCATGGGGCGCGGCAGGATGGGGGGCGCGAGCCAAGGCGTCAAGGCACTCTTGGTGCTGCCCTCCGGCCGGGGGCGATGGAAATTACAGGGCCCAGGGTCCTTGCTGCCTCCTGGCGTAATTTCGCAGGAGTCCATCCGCCACCACCTCCTGAGAATCCTTCGGGAAGCCGAGCAGGCGTTCACCGCCGCACTCCAACCGCAGCGAATCCACCAAGGGCATCCGTCCCCCTACGTACTCCTGCTCCAGACGGACCACCTCCGCATGACTCCAGTGCCGGCTGGCGGTGGACGCCAGCACGCGGCCCAGGGCTGCCTCGAACTCCACCTCCGGCAACCACCGCAGCAGCTCCACCAGTCGGTCGACGTCGAATGCGGGGAGGGACACCGCTCCGCCGGTTATCGCCCCCAGCGCCTGTGGCCCCTGTCCCGCGGAGATGAAGGACAGGTGCTCGAGGCCGAGGACACAGTGTCCCGGCACACCCTCGAGCCTCGCGGGAAAGAGGGCTCTTGATTCCAACCGCCTGCCGGAACGGAGCGCGTCGCGCAGGCGAGGCCAGCGCACCAGTTCCACCAACGCAGCGATGTTCACGGCATCGACGCTCCGCCGAGCGAACACGCCCCAATCCCCGCCCGCACGAACCTCTCGCGTGTGCGCGTCGAGCCGGAGCCCGTCCTCAAGAAGGTCATCCAACCGCACACTTCGGGGTTGACCGAACGCGGAGCGCCAGAGCAACCGCTCGTTGGAGACCCGCACCTGTCCCGAGCCCGGCACCCACCCGCGCCAGGAGGCGTTCGGCCCGAACAGGGTCGCCACGCGGCCCGAGTCCTTCCCAATGACACCCAGGTTGCGACTCCAGCGTGCGTCCGTCTCGAATACGAGCACCTCGCGCGAATCCAACTCCCAGCTCGCTGACTGACGCGCCAGCACCGCCAGTCTCGTCAGCGTCTCTTCGAGAGACCCATGCCCCGGCGACACCCCCAGCGCCGTGAGCCTGCGCCGCGCGAGGGCCAGAAGCCGTTCACGCCGAGCCGACAACTCCCGCGCCATTCGCAGCACGGGAATCGTCGCGGGCCAGGCTTCCAGTTCCGCGCGGCGATGGACCCGCTCCAGCGCCTCCGTCAGCGCAGCCGCCCCTTCCACGAGCGCAGGCACCCACTCAGGATTTCGTGTCAGCGCGCGCCGCCACCTCCAGCCCGACAGCAGCTTTTCCAGCTCCGCGTGGGAACGCCGGCCCGCCGCGAGGACCTCGGCGCGGCCCTCCAACTGGCGCTCGGCATCGGACGCCTGGAGGGCCTTGGCAGCAACATGGGTGTGCACGGGCTCGGACATCTCCGTGGCAAGAATAAGCCAGGGCTCGCGATTCACGTGCAGCGTGATGAAGGGCCGGGGCTCGCTGCTGGCAACCCTGAAGTGAAGTGTCCGGCCGGGCACACGAGCTCCGGGTGCCTGTCATGACCGCTCGTCTCTCGACGCTGTTCGTCGTCGCATGGCTGTCTGTCCCGAGCCTCGCTCAGGAGGGCCTCAGCCCCCCTCCCCTCACCTCCGCGCCCGAAGACGCTCCGAGCGGCGTGCGGGGCGCCTCCACGCCCATCGATACCCGTGTCCGACTCGCGGGGGCGCTCCTGGGGGGCGCCGCGGGCACCGCCGCTGGCGGAACCATCGGAGGGCTTTTCTCCATGGGCAAGCTCACGAGCTGCGGCTCCTTCCCCGCCACCATCCACTGCGGGCAAAGCCTGATTCCCATCTTCATCGGCATGGCTGGCGGCTCGGGCGTGGGGGTCTTCGCCACGGGCCGGGCCCTCGGAAGCAACGGCAACTTCGCGCTCAGCGTGCTGGGCGGAGGGCTCGGCACGGTGGTCGTCGCCCTGATGACGGGAGACAACGCGCCGGGCGAACCGCTCGTGACCGAGGGAGGCACCCACATCGCGCTCAGCCTGCTGATTCCCACCGCGGGCGCGCTCCTGCTCAACGAGCTTTCACACCGATTCAGCGGGGGTGAGCCCTCCTCGCGAAGTCAGCATCGACGCGAAGGGCTCCAGCTCGCCCCCACCGTGGGCGCATCGAGGGATGGCGGTTTCGCGGGACTCGTCGGCCGGTTCTGATTCGACCCACTCCCCTCGGGAAAACGTGGCATCGCGGCACGAGCCGCCACCGTCAGTCAGCGCATACCTCGGCGTCGTTGAGCGCGCCCCCGACAGGCTAGAGTCAGCCCGGGGGCCGCATTCATCGAAGCATCGTCCCGAGGGGGACTGTCGTGTCATTGATTCCAACGCATGTTCCAAGAAGCCTGACTTTCGTCGTCATGCTTGCATTGCTGGCCACGGGCACCCAGGCAACCGCCGTGAGGACCCCGCAACCACCCTTGATTCTCAGCGTCGGCCAGTCCCAGACCCTCCTGCCCTCGCGCGGCACCGCGCAGTTGATGGCGATGGCACGTGATCCCCAGGGCGGCAGGCTCGTCTTCAACTGGACCGCCAGCCTGGGAGAGCTCGGCACCCCGCTTCACGGCGAGGGCATCAGCGAAGTCACCTGGACCGCTCCGGACTGCATCATCCCCGGCAGCTTCCCCGTGAAGGTCACCGTCACCAACGCACAAGGCCTCTCCGCCGAAATGGACTTCTCCTTCCATGTCGGCCCCACCATCCACGACAACCATCAACCACCGTTCGCGCAAGACTCGTTCGAGCCCCTCCAGAACATGTTCCTCACGTCGGACGGGACGCTTCGTTACCCACAGCCAGTCCCCTTCACGTTGAGCGCCGAGCGCATCGTCTCCCCCACGGACCAGGAGGTCTCGCTCACGTTCCTGAGCCGGAACGCCCTGGCCTCTCATTCGATGGGCTGGCTGTACTACGACGACGTCGTCGCGCGAGGCTACGTCGACACCAAGGGCACCCCTGACTCCTCCGACGACACCCTGGTCGACACCAACGGCAATGGCATCACGGACTTCCACGAGGACCTCTACAACCTCGCCCCGACCGGCGGCCCCCAGGCGCGCCCCTACGTCGGAAGGACGCGCCGCTGCGCCCGACCGTTCGACTCCGGTGGCTTCGTCTACAGCACGCCAGACCTCGCGATGAACTCGGGTTGCTCCGCGGCCTTCTCACGGGACGTGTCCCTGGACGACGCCCGCCCGGGGCGGACGGATGAGCTCATCCGCACGGATGTCGTCGGCTCCCTCGCCCTCTCCTCCACCGCCCCTCCCGGCAGCGGCTTCTCCGACGGAGGCCTCTTCCCTCGCATTCCCAACCTGCTCGAGCCCGCAGCGACTGAGAACGGAGACAAGGGATTGGGGAACCTGGCCTTCCTGCTCACCGATGACGACAGCGACAGGACCAGCTTCAAGCGGCTCGGTCCCGTCGAGGACAGGTCGGAGGTTTCCGGGGACGGACTCCCTGACTACGACGTCTCCGCATACACGCCCTCGGGCCTGCTCAGGGCCACCAATCCGGACCCTGGAATGACAGCGTTCGACCGCACGGTGAAGCTCGGAGTCATCCAGGGTGGCCGGGAGATCGTCTTCTTCCTCATCGCCTACTACGACTCCACCCACCTTCCGAACGTCGACGGCACGGTGTTTCCATGTCTCAAGAAGGCCGTGGATGGCCGGTGCACCCTGCACCTCAAGACCTCCACGTCCGTCTTCTTTTCGAAGTCGCGCTGGAACCTGGACCAGGACTCCCGGGGCTCCACTCCCGTGGCCGAGCACAACATGGGCTGCGTGGCGGATACGCAATGCAATCCCTCCGCGCCCTACAACGCCTCCGCATGCCCCCTGTACACGACGGGCCAGCGGCTCTGCGGCTGGCTGGACTGGTCGGCCCATGACCTGCTCCGGTCTCCAGCCTACGGAAACATCACCCTTCCAAAGGAATACAGCGGAGTTCCCGCCGCGAGCCACGGCAACATGCCCCATATGGAAGTCGGCTCGATGACCACGCTTCCTGGAACCTGGCTCCTGGGCTTCGAGGACCTCAATGGAGGAGGCGACCGAGACTTCGCCAACGTGGTGTTCCTCCTCCAGTCACGACCCGTGACAGGGCTCGTGCGCTCCCATGTCATCAGCGACATCCCACCGACCCTGGACAGCCACTGCGCCATCTCCCGCGTGCGCATCCATAAGGCCGAAGGGGGACTCCTGAGCTGCCAGACGAATCCGCCGGGCAACCAGTTCTCCTATGCCATCGCCACCGACTGCAGGGCGTGCACGGAGGAGGCCTGCGTGAGAAACCCCTCACCCACGTGGAGGCCCATGTCCTTCGTGGGGGGACGGCCCGAGGCCATCCTGGACCTCTCGCCGGCCTCGGGGACCCAGCTTTGCTGGAAGGCCACCGTGAACACCTCGGACCCCAACTGCCAGCCGGAGATCTTCTACCTGGATGTCGGCTACGAGCTGGGCTTCGTGCCGTAGGTCCAGCTCCCTCGAAACACTGACGTGAGGCGACGAGCCCCTTCCTTCGTGGAGGGGCTCGTCGTGCGTCAGGGCTGCGATTCCGCCACGGATGAGCCCGCGGGCTTCAGCTCGGAGTAGACGCCGTCGCTGAGCTGGTAGCGCGTCTGCACCTTCGTCGTCAGCACCTTGCCGGACTCGTCCTCTTCCTCGTTGGTCCTCACCACCGTGGCCTGCTTCTTCCCGGCCTGGAAGGAGACCTTGAACTTGGAGAAGGTGGGCGAATCCGACAGGCCGACCAGGCCCAGCGCCACCTTCGCCTTGCCCAGCACGCCCTTCTTCTTCCCCTGCCCCGTGTAGCTCACGTACGTGGTGCTGAAGTCGGCGCACGCCTCCGGCATCGAGTCCACCTGAAGCAGGACGAGGCCCGCCTTCTTCGCGGGGACGAGCTTCACCTCCGCCCGGCCTCCGCTCACGCTGAGATAGCCCTCTCCCGAGGGCGAGACGTCCACGCTGCTGACCCGTCGCGGCGGCTTCACGTTCGGCTCCAGGACGCGGACGCGAATCTTGAAGTCTCCACTCATCACCACCGTGGCGACCTCCTTCTCCCCATCCCCGTCGAAGTCCTCCTCGAAGCGGAACGGCGTCAGCGTGTTGCCGAAGAGCCAGCCCTTGTGGACCGCGTCGTCCGCGGCATCGGCCGTGCCCTTCGCGTCCACGTACTCCACCGAGTACCAGTGGTTGACGTACTCCCCCACCTTCAAGCGCTCCTTGCCCTTCTCCAGCACTCGCACGGCCGCGCCCAGGGGCAGCGTCGCGACCACCGCGCCTTCCGCCGAGGCGGTCTGCCGGAGGTTCGCCTCATCCACGCCCACGTAGAGCGCCTCCGTCTTTCCGGAAGGCTCCCACTCCGTGAAGGAGTAGCTCTCCAGCGTTCGCTGCACGCCCTCCTCCACCGACTCGGCGGTGTAGTGGATGTCGGACACGGGCGTCTGCGACACGAGCAGCGACAGCAACAAGCCGGGCGTCATCGGGAACCATCCAGGGCGAGAAGCAGCGGCGCCCTTTCTGCGACAACCCGAGCCTCCGAAGCAAGGCGTCCCCCTGATTCCCAATTCCTCGCATCCGCCTGGGGCATCTCGGCCCCCATCCCGCGGGGCCTGGGCGGAGGGGTCGCATACCGGACGGCCAGGGTGGCATGACACCCTCGCTTCGACACCACGCCGCATGACACCCATGTCCGCGAAGCGTTAGCGTGGCCCGGGTGATGAGCCGCGCCCTGCCCCTCTCCTTGTTGCTGGCCTCCGCCCTGCTTCCCGGATGCCGCCACGCGCAGCACCCTCCCGCGCCCACCGTGGGCTCGGTGGCGAGCAGCCTCTTCGCCACCCTGGAGGATGAGGGCGCGCTCGCGAGCGCCTTCGTGCTGGATGCTCGAACCGGCGAGCCGCTGTACGCGCACCGCGAGCACGTCCGCCTGCTGCCCGCGTCCACCATGAAGGTCGTCTCCACCGCGTCGGTGCTCTCCGCGCTCGGGGCGGACTTCCGCTTCCAGACGCCGGTGACGCTGGAGGGCACGTTGACCCACGGGCTCTACCTTGGCGACCTCGTGGTGGAGCCGTCGGGCGACCCGTCGCTGGGCTCGTGGCGCTTTCCGGAGACGGCGCTCGCGTGCGAGCAGGTCGCGGACGCGCTCCAGGCACGCGGCGTCCAGCAGTGGCGCGGACAGGTGCGCGTGCGCGGCACCGACGACGTGGAGGCCGCCTTCGGGCCGGGCTGGGCCTGGGATGACGCGGCCTATGCGTACAGCGCCGCGCCCACGCCCTTCGTCTTCCGGGAGAACGTGGTGGACCTCGCGCTGTCCCGCGCGGACGGCGCCGACTGCGCGCTGCCTCCCACCGTGCAGCTCACCCCCGCCTTCGCCACCCTCTCCGCCATCGTCCGCGTGGACGCGAACGCGGAGCGCGCCAACCTCTCCTGCACCCGCCAGCGCGGCGCCCCCGGCGTGCGCTGCGTGTGGCGCTCTCCCGTCAACCAGTGCCCCCGCTCCGCCGCCGTGAAGCTCTCCGTGGACGAGCCCCAGGTCCTCTTCTCCGCCTGCGTGGAGGAGGCCCTGCTCAAGCGCGGCGTGCCCCGGCTCCCCGCCACCCTGGAGGCCCCCGGCCCTTTGCGTCCGCCCGTGCCGGAGCCGCTCGTGACGCTGGTCAGCCCGCCCCTGTCGGAGCTGGTGAAGGCCACCAACAAGGAGTCCCTCAACCTCTACGCGGAGCGCCTGGGCCTGCGCTTCGCCCGCGAGAGAAGCGGCACGGAGGGCTACGCCACGCTGCGCACCGCGCTGGCGGACGAACTCACCCGTCGCGGCATCCCCGCTCGCGACTTGCGCCCCGTCGACGGCAGCGGACTGTCCCGCTACAACCTGGCCACCGCGCGGGGCCTGGCGCGCGTGCTCTTCACCAGCCTGCGAGAGCCCTATGGCGACGCGCTGGTGGACAGCCTGCCCATCGCCGGCGTCGACGGGACGTTGGCCACCCGCCCCGTCACGCCCCTCACCGCGGGCCGCATCCGCGCCAAGACGGGCACGCTCTCCGGCCAGAAGTGCTTCGCGGGCGTGGTGGACCGGCCCGGCGACGCCGAGCATCCGCGCGTCGTCTTCGCCCTGATGCTCGGCAACATGGACGAGAGCACCGCCCTCCCCGCCAATGAGGCCTTCGACCGCTTCGCCGCCGCGCTGGTGGAGCTCCCCCTGCGCGCTCCTTGACGTAGGGCGTCCTCGAATTCCCCCGCGGGTTTGACGCGGTGCACGCCTGGAGGCAACCCGAGGGAACACCCGTCCCATGCCGACATTCCCCTGTCGGGAACGAGCGCCATGGGGGATGGGACGTGGCAGGCTGCGTCCGCCTTTCCCCATCCCGAGGTGAACATGAAGCTGACAACCGCAATGGCCGCGGCGGCACTGCTGCTGCCACTCACGTCCCCGGCCGCCGGCAAGGGCGCGTCCAAGCCGCCCGTCACCGAGAAGCAGGAGGTCGTCGACACCTACCACGGCACGGAGGTGAAGGACCCCTACCAGTGGCTGGAGGCCACCGACGACGCGAAGGTGAAGCAGTGGAATGACGCGCAGAACGCCCACACGCGGGCCATCCTGGACAAGCTGCCGGGCCGCGAGGGCATCCGCCAGCGCGTCTCCGAGCTCCTGTCCTGGAGGTCCCCGGGCTACGGGGGCCTGACGGAGGCCAACGGCACCCTCATCGGCATCAAGATGCAGCCGCCCCGGCAGCAGCCGTACGTGGTGGTCATCGGCTCCCCGGACGACACGTCGAAGGAGCGCTCGCTGCTGGACCCCATGGTCATCGACCCGTCGGGTCACACCACCATCGACTTCATCGAGCCCACGCTGGACGGCAAGAAGCTGGCGGTGTCGCTGTCGAAGAACGGCACGGAGAGCGGTGATGTCTCCGTCTACGACGTGGCCACGGGCAAGCCGCTGCCGAACGAGGTGGTGCCTCGCGTCAATGGCGGCACGGCGGGCGGTGGCCTCGCGTGGAACGCGGACGGAACGGGCTACTTCTACACCCGCTATCCGCGCGGCGAGGAGCGCCCGGCGGCGGACCGCGACTTCTTCCAGCAGGTGTACTTCCACAAGCTGGGCACGCCCACGGAGCAGGACACGTACGCGCTGGGCAAGGACTTCCCGCGCATCGCCATGACGGAGCTGGAGACGTCGCCCGACGGCAAGTACATCAAGGCGATGGTCGCCAACGGCGACGGCGGCGAGTACATGCTCTACCTCCACGGCCCCGACGGGAAGTGGACGCAGGTGACGAAGTTCGCGGACAAGGTCATCCGCGCCCGCTTCGGCCACGACGGCGCCCTCTATCTGCTCAGCCGGCAGGACGCGCCGCGCGGCAAGGTGCTGCGCCTGGCGCTGGCCACGCCGACGCTGGACAAGGCCACGGTGCTGCTGCCCGAGGGTGAGGCCAGCGTCCAGGGTTTCTTCCCGACGAAGTCGCGGCTGTACGTGAGCGAGCAGCTCGGCGGCCCGTCGCAGCTGCGCATGGTGGACCTGAAGGGCAAGGACCTGGGCCTGGTCCCCACCCCGCCGGTGTCGTCGGTGGGCGGACTGGTGAGCGCGGGTGGCGACGACGTCTACTTCAGCAACTCCAGCTTCGTGCAGCCGCAGGCCTGGTACCGCTTCACCGCCGCGGACGGCAAGGTGACCAAGACGGCGCTGGCCAAGACTTCGCCGCTGGACGTCAGTGACGTGGAGGTGGTGCGCGCCGAGGCCACGTCGAAGGACGGCACCAAGGTCCCCCTCACCATCCTCAAGAAGAAGGGCACCAAACTCAACGGCAACAACCCCACGCTGCTCACCGGCTACGGCGGCTTCAACGTCTCCATCAGCCCGGGCTTCAGCCCGCTGGCGGGCCTGTGGCTGGAGCAGGGCGGCGTGTACGCCATCGCCAACCTGCGCGGCGGCTCGGAGTTCGGCGAGAAGTGGCACGCCGAGGGCTCGCTGACGAAGAAGCAGAACGTCTTCGACGACTTCTACGCCTGCGCGAAGCTGCTGGTGGACCAGAAGTACACGCAGCCCAAGAAGCTGGCCATCCAGGGCGGCAGCAACGGCGGCCTGCTGATGGGCGCCGCCGTCACCCAGCACCCGGAGGCGTACGGCGCCGTGGTGGCCCGCGTGGGCCTCCACGACATGCTGCGCTCGGAGCGCACGTCCAACGGCCAGTTCAACGTGACCGAGTACGGCACGGTGAAGGACCCCGAGCAGTTCAAGGCGCTGCTGGCGTACTCGCCCGTCCACAACGTGAAGGACGGCGCGAAGTACCCGCCCGTGCTCTTCACCTCCGGCGCCAATGACCCGCGCGTGGACCCGTTCCACTCGCGGAAGATGGTCGCCCGGATGCAGACGGCCACGTCGGCCAAGAACCCCATCCTCCTGCGCGCCGACGCGGAGACGGGCCACGGCTCCGGCACCCCGCTCAGCTCCCGCATCGAGGAGGAGGTGGACGCGTACTCGTTCATCTTCAGCCAGCTCGGCGTGAAGTATCTGCCGCCCGCGAAGAAGGTGGCGGCCCCCAAGCCGCAGTAGCGCGCTGAATCCTCGCGCTGTCGTCAGGCCCGTCCTGGGCCCGGAGGAGACACTCCGGGCTCGCGGCGGGCCTCGTCATGTCCGGTGACGCCCACGGACGCCTGGAGCGTCGGCGCGCGCGGTGACAGATTGCGCGGCATGGACCTGTCCCCGCTCGAAGCGCTCACGACTCCCGCCGCCCTCGTGGACCTGGACCGCGTGGAGGCCAACCTGCGGCGCGTGGCCGCGTACTCGCGCGAGCACCGCCTGCACTGGCGCCCCCACACGAAGACGCACAAGACCGCGGAGCTCACCGCGCTCCAGCTCGCCGCCGGAGCCGTGGGTGTCACCGTCGCCACCCCGCGCGAAGCCGAGCTCATGGCCACCGTCTCCGAGGACGTGCTGCTGGCCTATCCTCCCGTGGGCGCGAGCAGGCTCGCACAGCTCATGGCCCTGCCCCACCGCACGCGGCTCATGGTGGCGCTCGACTCGGTGGAGGTGCTCCTGGGCTTGAGCCACGCGGCCCGGGACGCGGGCCGCACCGTGGGCGTGCTGGTGGAGTTGGATCTGGGCATGCGCCGCGTGGGCGTGCAGACGCCTGCCGACGCCGTGGCCCTGGCCCGCCGGATCGCCGCCATGCCCTCCGTGACATACCGGGGCGTCATCTTCTATCCGGGCCACGTGCGCGCGCCGGTGGAGCAGCAGGAAGCCGCCGTGAGGGAGCAGACCGCGCGGGTGCGCGAGTTCGTGGACGCGCTCGCCACCGAGGGCCTCCGCCCCGAAGTGGTGAGCGGAGGCTCCACGCCCATGCTGTGGCGCTCACACGAGGTGGAGGGCCTGACGGAGATCCGCCCGGGCATCAACGTGCTGAATGACCGCAACACCGCCACGCTCGGCGCATGCGCGTGGAGCGACTGTGCCTTCTCCGTCCTGACGACGGTGGTGAGCACCGCCGTCCCCGGACAGGTGGTGGTCG
>Ga0126314_10000140_pt1 | contig 37994 bp, 32 predicted proteins | sample Plot105B_FD_92535 | JGI IMG/M metagenome (GOLD analysis project Ga0126314, IMG submission 92535) | Serpentine soil microbial communities from UC McLaughlin Reserve, CA, USA - Plot105B | ecosystem: Environmental > Terrestrial > Soil > Grasslands | place: USA: UC McLaughlin Reserve, Lake County... | reverse complement strand
TCCTCCAAGGTGACACCCTGCCCGCCTACCGCGAGCTGGCCCGCGTCCTGGAGCCCTGGCTCTTTCGCGAGCAACATCCCTACAGCCTGGGGCTCTCCGCGGACGACCTGCTTCGCTGGGAACGTCGCTTCCTCGATTGAGGCACGCCGAATTCACGTGTCGAAACGAAAGGTCGTCTCCATGGCCGAGGCCCGCGTCTCGAACCGCTGACAGAACGCGTTGAGTTCCTCGTAGGAGGTCATCGGCAGGACCTCCCGAAACTCCAGGTGTCTCACCAGGCAGAAGAGCGTGACCTCCAGGAAGCTCAGGTCCCGCTGCGACGGAAGCGTGGCGAGCACCGTCGTCAGGTTCTGCTCCAGCCACGACATCATGTTGGTCAGCCCCGTGCGCATCTTCGACTGATGGGCACTCTCCCCCGTGCCCCCCAGCTTGGACATGATCAACGTCACTTCCGTCGACATGGCTTGAAGGACGAGCTCCTGCGCGTTCGCGAGCACAGGCGCCTCCAGGTCCTCGGGCCAGACCACATGGGGTGTGAGGCTCGACATCCGACGGAGCTCACGACAGACGTTGAGCGCCCCGAACCAGACACCTCGGGGCGTCTGCATGACCGGAATCCGCAGTGCGGGGTTGCCACCGTAGTCCTCTGGATTCGAGGACAGGAGGTCTCTCAGGACGCGGAAGGAATAGTCGACGCGCAGCTCCGCGGCGAAGAGTCGCGCGATGCGCGTGAAGTGAGAACTCGAGCGACCCACGATGACAGGCCTGGTGACGTCTTCGCGTGCGACAGACATTGCGTGCTCCTCCGTTCAAGTCGACGACGTGCCACGCACCGGCAACCCGAGGACAGCCCGCACCTCGGCGGTGGTGCGCCCCGCCCAATACCGGCGGTGGTTCTCCGCCGTCGCGAAGCTGCGCGTCTCCATCCGGTCCACGTAGAGCGTCCCGTCCAGGTGGTCCAGCTCGTGCTGGAGAATCCGCGCGTACCACCCCGTCGCCCGAATCGTCACGGGCCGGCCCTGCTCGTCCAGGGCCTCCACTCGCACTCCCCGAGCCCGAGCCACGAGCGCCGCGAAACCCGCGACACTCAAGCAGCCCTCATGGAACTCGGCGGGCGTTGCGTCCTCCACCGTCAGCTTCGGATTGATGAGCACGTGGAACGGCACCGGCGTCCGCTCACGCGACGACAGGTCCTCGGATGACACCCCTGCCTGGTACTCGGCCCGGTCCTCGACGACCACCAGCCGCAAGCCCACGCCCACCTGTGGCGCCGCGAGCCCCACGCCCGGCGCATCCCGCATCGTGTCGCGCATCAACACGATGAGCCGCTGAACCTCGGGACTGACAATCTCCTCCGGCGTCAGGTCTCGCGCCTTCTGCCGAAGCACGGGTTCTCCTGCCTGGACGATCTTGAGCATCATGACGCAAGCGTAGCAGGGCCCCTCGCGCCAACGCCGCGCGAAAGAGAGACCTGTCGCCCATCAACCCACCGCATCCCCAGGCCTCAAGGCGTCCCGCGTCACGCACGGAAGCGTTCTGCACCGCACGCCTCGCGCCTGAGTAGCGACAGGGGCGCGCAATCCCGAAGCCTCTCTTTCGTAGGGGCTCAGGACCTCGGGATTGAAGACAGGTAGACTTTCGAGGCCAGAGGGCCGGCTCTGGAGTCATCCACCGCGTCATGGGTGGGCCTTCCACGTGTTCGTGGAGTCGCAATGCGGCGGTTTCGACGCTTCGGGTGGGCCGCACTGGCCTCACTCGCCATCCATGCGGCCCTCCTCTTCCTGCTCTGGGACGAGACGCCGTCGGTGCGTCCGCGCCCCACTCCCGTTCGGCCTGCGCCCTTGTTCGTGGAGGTCGTCACTTCGCCACGGTCCGAGCCTTCCTCGGCCCCACCACCGACGACGCAGTCCCCTCCTCCCACACCACCGCAGCGGCCTCCCGTTCCGTTGGCGAAGCCGGCTCCTGCGCAACGAACGGAAACCGCCCCGCGAACGTCGGCGGCCCAGCCCTCTACGGCGCCCGCATCCGCGCCAGACGCCGTCGCCTCGACGCCAGGAGGAAGGCCAGACGCAGTGGCCACGGCTCCAGACGCGAGGCCGGACCCGACCGACCCACAGGACACGTCGCCGACCGCTCCCACCACGAGTCCTCATGAGGACCGGCCCGAGTCACTCCCTCTCGCGATGGGAGTCACGGACGCCGGTGTCCTTCCGCACAACCCCGCGCCGCCTGTCGCAGCCTCCGTGGAGCCCGAACCGCGACACGCGGACACCCCCATGGGACTGCTCGCGGGAGAGACCACGCCACTCGGTCCTCGACAACCGCGAGACCACCTCTTCCCCCTGCCCTCCGCGCTCACGCCCGGAGGAGATTCCCGTCCTTCGGGCCTTCCCATCCAGAGCGGACGCACGCTGCGCCCAGGAGATGTGGGCCCATCTCGGGAAGCCCTCATGGCCGAGGAGCGCGGTCGCGTCGGGGAACGCGTGCAAGGCGTCATCGACGACCAGCAAGCCACCCTGCGCGTGGCCAATGGGTTGATAGACCCGTACTTCAGCCGACTGCGCGAGGCGCTCGAGAAGGGCCTCGAAAACGCACCGGTGTTCCCGGGCACGAGCCTGCTCAATCAGGTCAAGACGTCCTGGGCGGCGCAGTCGAAGAACTTCGGCGCCACGGGCAACCCGGGAGGCCCCGTCCCCAACGCGCCCACCGGCGCCGAGCAACTCCAGGCCCTCCAGAATCGCGCGGGTGACGATTCCATGGATGGCCTGCGGGGTCGCGTCCAGGCGGGAGACGAGCTGCAGAAGCTCGCGGGCGGCGGAGGCGCGAAGCTCATCGTCACCCTCGAGTTGCACCAGGACACGGATGGCACCCTGCGCGACGCCAGGCTCGTGACGTTGAGCGGCAATCCGGCCTACGACACCTTCGTGCTGAACGCCGTGCCGTCCTCACTCGCGAAGCTCGGGGCACCTCCCGCTGGGGCGCGAGGCGTGAAGGCCACGGGCATCCACACGCTCTGGGCCGTGGAGGGGCGCGTCGTCTACTTCCGCAAGCTCAAGGAGCTCCAGGGGCAGGACAGCCTCTACATCGCGTCGGCGGTGGCCGCGGGAGTCCTCGCGGGCCGCTTCGAGGAGACCACGGGCGAAATCGAGGTCGTCGACTTCCGCAACCCGCGCTTCGTCTGTCAGCCCAAGCTCCTGAGGGTCTACTGACCCACCGGCCCCCCATTGGCTCGGCTCGGGTTGGGGGGCTAGGCTGGCCGCCATGGCTCGCCGCAAGAAGGCCGATGAGATGGCCGCTCGCGTCCGCAATCTGATTGCAATGGACGCCGCCGGCATCATGCGCCGGCTGGAAGCTCGACGTGACGAGATGTTCGCCCTCTTCTCGCGCCTGCGCAGTCGAGAGCCGCTGCTCGACACCATCGCCTCGCGCTACGCCGACGGCGCGTTCGAGAACCTCATCCACCTACCGGAGCAGGAACAGGCCGTGGTGGACCGGTACTACAGCAACCTGGACGAGCTGCGCTGGTACTTCACGTACACCGAGGACATGCCCGGCACCGCGCAGGTGAACTTCATCAAGCTGCACAAGCGGCTGGAGGAGGCCTACCGGGTGCTCGTGGTGACGCTCGGCCCGCCCGCCTCCGCCGACGGCGCCCGGGTTGTTGACGTCGAGGTCCTCAGCCGTGAGGACAAGGAGAGCGTCCCGGAGAAGACCCTGGCGCGCGCGGCCCTGCCCAGGCAGCGCCGCGCGGCACCGCGCTGACGCACTCGCCTGGGACTCAGGCCACGTGGGCCTGGAGCTCCGCCTCGGCGGCCACGGGCGCTTCCGAGCGCTCCCGGGGCGCGAGCTTGCGCATGGACCGCTTCCCCACCACCACGTCGATCATCTTCCGCACGCGCGTCCAGACGCTCTCCTGCACGTAGGGGACGCCGTACTTCTCGCACAGGGCGCGGACCTTCGGCTGGACCTCGCGGTATTTGAGCATCGGCAGGTCGGGCCAGATGTGGTGTTCAATCTGGTAGTTCAGCCAGAGGTGAGCGAAGTCGTTCAGGTCTCCGCCCGTCCGGTAGTTCGCGCTGCCGATGACCTGCTGGATGTAGCGCTCGCCCTTGTTCGCGGGCTTGTCGTCGAAGCGGTACAGGTCCTCGCCCGTGTGGTTGGGGCCCACGACGAGGAAGGTGTGGACGCTGGTGAGCACGTCCGCCATCAACGAGTTGCAGAACGCGCTGAACGCCGCCCACGGGCCGATGACGAGGAACAGCGCGGGGAAGAGCACGAACTGCACGGCGGCGTACGGCAGGTAGCATTGGAGGAGCAGCTCCTTCCACTCGGCGCCCGTGAGGGCCCCACCGTCACGGCGGCCCTTGCGGCGCAGGGCGCTCAGCGTCTCGGGCGCGTAGTACGAGGCGCGCCAGGTGAGCGCCAGCAGCGTGAGCTGGAGGTAGCGCAGCGCGAGCGGCCGGGACGGGTTGCGCAGCGTGCCTTCCGCGTTGCGCTCCAGGAGGTCCGGGTCCGCGTCTTCGCCCGTGTGCGAGTGGTGCAGGACGTTGTGCTCGAAGACCCACGCCTCGGGCAGCATCCAGTCGAGCCAGTCGAGGTAGCGCCGGCCGCCCTTGGCGAAGCCCCTGCCGGTCCGTGACGCCGGAAGGCCCGGGACACGGTCATAGCCCCGGTGCCCCACGTGGTGCATCAAGAGCCAGCGCGTGGAGCGGCCCAGGCTGAGCGCGGCGGCGCTGAACGGGTTGGGGGCCAGCCAGCAGGTGGCCATGCCCAGCAACGTGGCCACGCGGCCCCAGCGCTCGATTTTACGCAGGTGCTTCGCGTCTGCTTCCCCCAGGTTCGCGTCGATCTCCTGCCGCAACGCCTTCAGCTCTCGGTGGAAACCCTCCACGTCCACGGACGCGGGATTGAAGGCGGGGGGCAAGGACGACGACATGCGGCGGGCTCCTCGGACGAAGCAGTCAGACGGGGGGACGGAGCGACGCGTCAACGGTAGCCGCCACAGGGGGCCTCGGGAAGCGTTTCCGACCTCGCCGCCCGGACCTGCACCAACCGTGTGGGGCCTGGCCCCATGGCCAGAAGGCAGGGGTCCTCGGGACCCAGCGCAATCCCTCGCCCTGGAGAAGCAAACCGCGATGCAGGGTCAATGCCGGCCTTGATGCCAGCCATTGCGGAAGACAGGTGTTTGGGAATCGCCCCGCTTCGCTTTTCCACTCACTGGCCACGAGTCACGAATTCCGGCCTACACTGGAAATTCAACAACCAATCAGGGGACAACGTGAAGCTCATATCGAACAGCGCGATCGTGACGGGGGCCGCACAGGGCATTGGCCGGGGCATCGCCGAACGCTTGATGCGAGACGGGGCCAACGTGCTCCTCTTTGGCCGGACGGGCGCGAAGGTCGAGGAAGCAGCCAGGGACCTCAACCGCATCTCCGAGGGGCGTACGCGCGCCGTGCCCTTCGAGGGTGATGTAAGCCGGGCGGAGGATGTCGCCCGGGGGATCGAGGTCGCCACGCGCGAGCTGGGCTTGCCGGGCATCCTGGTGAACAACGCCGGGACGGCGACGCTGGCGCCGCTGCTCGAACTCCCGGACGAGGACTTCGACCAGGTGATGGCCACCAACCTGAAGGGGCCCTTCCTGTTCATGAAGGCTTTCGGGCGGGCGCTCGTCCAGGCCCAGCAGCCCGGCGTGGTGGTCAACATCTCGTCCCTGAACCAGATCGCCGTGACGGATGGACTGGCCCACTATTGCGCCTCCAAGGCAGGACTGGCCAACCTCTCGAAGGTCGCCGCGTCGGAGCTCGGACGTCATGGCATCCGGGTCAACGTGGTGGCGCCTGGCGTCATCCGCACGCCGCTGGCGGAAAGCGTGGGGCTCCTCGACGTCATGGGGCAGGAGTTCCTCGCACGGACGCCGCTGGGCAAAACCTGCGGCATGCCGGCGGACGTCGCGGGCGTCGTCTCCTTCTTGTGCGGCGAGGATGCCGCGTGGATCACCGGGGAGACGATCTCCGTCGATGGTGGCAATCACATCCGTGGCTTGCACAGCTATTGGGACATGATGAGCCGCGCCGCGAAGTAGCGTTGAAACCCAAGCCGAAGACCCGCGCATGGCTCTCTTTCAAGCCTCGCTCATCGTTCGTCGGAACCCCGAGGTCACCTTCGCGTTCGTGAGTGACTTTCGTCACGCGACGACGTGGGACCCGCGCACGTATGAAGCCACGAAGACGACGGAGGGCCCTATCGGACTCGGCACGAAGTTCATGCTGCTGGGAGGACTCTTCCCGAAGGACACGCGCGTGTGTGGCGTCACGCTGCCGCGAGTCCTCCTGGGTGAACAACGGTTGCCGTATGAAATCGTCGTCCACCAGCCGTCCCGGGAACTCGCGCTGGCTGGAGAGACAACCACCCTGCGCTACCACGACCACCTCCAGTTCTCACCCGAGGGGCCAGATACCCGGCTGCTCTACACAGCCCGGATTGAATTGAAGGGGCTGCTGAAAGTGGGCGAGCCGCTGTCGCGGTGGATGTTCGACAGGATTGGCACCGCGGCCACTCAGGGGATTCCAGACGCCGTGGTGCGCGGCACCCGGTAACGCCAACGGCCCCGCTCCCACAGGGGAACGGGGCCGTCCGGTACATCCCGAAGCGCGTCCTACCGCCGGGCCTTGTCTGCTCCGCATGCCTCGGCCTGACCACCTGCAATGTCGAGCGCCGTGAGTGTGAGGTGGACTCCGCCGCCCTCATCGCCATCCAACCCACCCAGGCAGTCCTCTCTGCCCGAGACCCCACTGACGACAGTGCCTGGGACCTGGACGGCTCCGTCCCCGACGTGGTCGTCGAGCTTCGCTGTCCGAACCCTGGCTGTGAACCGCTGGTCACTCGCACACCGAGGTCTCCAGCCTCACTCCTCAGTGGACCACGGGCGGCTGCGGCGTGTCGGCGGAGCTGCTGCTCACCCACCCCATCGAAATCAAGGTCTTCGACATCGACACCCTGTTCGATGACGAAGTCACTACGTTCAGCCATACCCTGAGTCGGGAAGAGCTCAAGGCAGGGACCCTCTCCCTGTCCATGCCTCCCGCCGTCACGTCGCTGACCCTGACCTTCGCACGGGCGCGCTGAGCTGAGATCCAAGCGGCCTGTCCCTCTGCACGCCCAGGGAGAGGTAGGACCGCGCACTCACATTTCTCGGTCATCGGTCAGCCACGTCACTTGACGCACTGGCCGCAATCGAGCGCACCGCCACACCCATCCGTCGAGGGGCCACACTTGAGTCCCTGCGACGCACAGGTCTTCGGCTTGCAGCACAAGTTGTTCGCCGTGCAGACCTGACCGAACCGACAATTCCCACAGTCCATGCGACCAAAGACCGTCCGAGGCACGATGCCGCACTCCTTGCCGACGCTCGCGCAGACCTCGGGAGAGAACCTGATCGAGGTCAGGGTTTCCATCAGGTCTTGTTCGGTTTGATAGGTGGCTCTGGGCTCGTTGGCTGGCGGCGTACGGATGTTGATGCCGGAGTGGGCATCGGCGGCCAGCGCCCTGGCCTGTTCTGACTTCAGGTCAGCCCCCTTGAGGTCCATTGGAGACACGCCTTCAGAGGTCATCCAGAGTGCCACCTCCGTATCGGGCGGAGGTGAGTCCATCAGGAGCACCACCTGCCCCTCGTTTCCCAGAGGAGAAAGCAGCATCTCCCCCATGCTGTCCCCCAGCACCAACAACGGCGGGGTGAGGGCCCGTGGAAGGAAAGTCATTGGGCTCAGGCCGTCGACGCGAATCAACAGCCCATCCTTGATGGTGACCTCCACACCGTCTCGCCAGACCCTGAACCCCTCCATGATTCGCACAGGCTCGACCGACACCAACGTTCCCAACCCGGAGTTCAACGAACGAACCGGAGGGGGCGGCGAGGGTGGCGCAACAGCCATCGGCGTTCGGTCGTTACAGGCAACCGCGAGAAGCAAGCAGGAAAGAACCAAGGGGCGCACACGCTCCAGTATCCCCTGCTCTGCGCTCCAACACGATTGTCATTCGCCTCCCGAACTCCCGCAAGACTGGCTTTGCCTCTAAAAACTTCCTTTGAAGCCCTACCGAAACGCAAACGGCCCCGCTCCCACATGGGAACGGGGCCGTCCGGTACCACCCGAAGCGCGGCCTACCGCCGGGTCTTGCCCGGCACCGTGCTCGTCACGCCCAGGTACTCCTGGAGCGGCTTCACTTCCAGGTCCGTGCGCTTGAGCGCCTCCAGCGCGCCCACCGCCATACGCGCCGCCTGCACCGTCGTGTAGTACGGCACCGAGTGCATCAACGCCTCACGACGGATGGAGAAGCTGTCGGAGATCTCCTGCTTGCCGAAGGTCGTGTTGATGACCAACACAATCTCCCCGTCGACAATCTTGTCGACGATGTTCGGCCGACCCTCCTTCACCTTCTGCACCACCTGCGCTTCGATTCCCTTCGTCGCCAGGTACTTGTGCGTCCCCGCCGTCACGATGAGCGAGAACCCCATGGACCGCAGCCGCCGCGCCAGGTCCACCACCGCCGGCTTGTCGTCATCCTTCACCGAGATGAAGACCTTGCCGCTCTTGGGCAGCTTCACCCCCGCCGCCAACTGGCTCTTGGCGAAGGCCGACGCGTAGTCCTGCGCCAGACCCATCACCTCGCCCGTCGACTTCATCTCCGGTCCGAGAATCACGTCCACGCCCGCGAAGCGCGCGAAGGGGAACACGCTCTCCTTCACCGCGACATGCTTCATCTCCGGCTCCGACGTCGCGTTGAGCTCCTTCAGCGTCTTGCCCACCATGCACAGCGCGGCGATCTTCGCCATCGCCACACCCGTGGCCTTCGAGATGAACGGCACCGTGCGGCTCGCACGCGGGTTCACCTCCAGGATGTAGATGGTCTTCCCCTGGATGGCGAACTGCACGTTCATCAGGCCCACCACGCCCAGCTCCCGCGCCAGCGCAATCGCCTGGTCCTTCATCCGCTCCACCAGGTCCGGCGGCAGCGAGTGCGGCGGCAGCGTCGCCGCCGCGTCACCCGAGTGCACACCCGCCTCCTGGATGTGCTCCAACACTCCGCCAATCATCACCGCGCCCGTCCGGTCCGCGACCAGGTCCAGGTCCACCTCAATCGCGTCCTTCAGGAAGCGATCAATCAACACCGGGTGCTCCGGAGACGCGCTCACCGCCTCGCGCATGTACCGCTCCAGGCTGGACGCGTCGTACACCGTCTCCATCGCCCGCCCGCCCAGCACGTACGAGGGACGCACCATCACCGGATAGCCGATGCGCTCGGCCACCTTGAACGCCTCCGCGTGGCTGCGCGCCACCCCGTTCTCCGGCTGCGTCAGCCCCAGCTTCTCAATCAACTTGCTGAACCGCTCGCGGTCCTCCGCCCGGTCGATGGCGTCCGGCGACGTGCCCAGAATCGGCAGACCCGCCTTCTCCAGCGGCACCGAGATGCGCAGCGGCGTCTGACCGCCGAACTGCACAATCGCGCCCACCGGCTTCTCGCGCTGAGACACCTCCAGCACGTCCTCAATCGTCAGCGGCTCGAAGTAGAGCCGGTCCGACGTGTCGTAGTCCGTGGACACCGTCTCCGGGTTGCAGTTGACCATCACCGTCTCGTACCCGGCCTCGCGCAACGCGAAGGCCGCGTGCACGCACGCGTAGTCGAACTCGATGCCCTGACCGATGCGGATGGGCCCGCTGCCCAGGATGAGCACCTTCTGGCGGTCCGTCGGCGGGGCCTCGTCCTCTTCCTCGTAGGTCGAGTACAGGTACGGCGTGAAGGCCTCGAACTCCGCGGCGCACGTGTCCACCCGCTTGAACACCGGACGGATGTTCCGCGCGTGCCGGTGCGCCCGCACCTCCTCCTCCGGATACCCGAGCAACTTGCCCAGGTACTGGTCGGAGAAGCCGTGCGCCTTCGCCTGCCGGAGCACCTCGTCCGGGAGCTGGTCCAACCGGCCGTACTCCTGGATGGACTGGCCCTCGCGCACCAACATCTCGATGTAGCGCAGGAACCACGGGTCGATGTTGGACAGCGCGTTCACGTCCTCCACCGTCAGACCCTCGCGGAACGCCTGGGCCACGAACCAGGGCCGCTCGGGGCGCGGAATCCGCAGCGCCTCGCGCAGCACCTTCTCGCGCTCCTCCTTCTCCGCGGGCAGCTCGGGCGGCTCCAGCCCCACGCGCCCCAGCTCCATGGAGCGCAGCGCCTTCATGAACGCCTCGGGGAAGGTGCGGCCAATGGCCATCACCTCACCCACCGAGCGCATGCTCGTGGTCAGCGTCCGGTCCGCGTGCGGGAACTTCTCGAAGTTGAAGCGCGGAATCTTCACCACCACGTAGTCCAGCGTCGGCTCGAACGAGGCCGGCGTGTCACGGGTGATGTCGTTGCGCAGCTCGTCCAGCGTGTAGCCCAGCGCCAGCTTCGCGGCGATCTTCGCGATGGGATACCCCGTCGCCTTCGACGCCAGCGCGCTGGAGCGCGACACGCGCGGATTCATCTCGATGACCACCATGCGGCCATCTTTCGGGTGGATGCCGAACTGGATGTTGGAGCCACCCGTGTCGACGCCAATCTCCCGGATGATGGCCAGCGACGCCTGCCGCATCCGCTGGTACTCGCGGTCCGTCAGCGTCTGCGCCGGCGCCACCGTGATCGAGTCACCCGTGTGCACCCCCATGGGGTCCAGGTTCTCGATGGAGCAGACGATGATGACGTTGTCCGCCGTGTCGCGGACCACCTCCAGCTCGTACTCCTTCCAGCCGAGCACGCTCTCCTCCACCAGGATGGTGGAGTTGGGGCTCGCCTTCAGGCCCGAGCGGCAGATGCTCTCGAACTCGTCGCGGTTGTACGCGATGCCACCGCCCGTTCCACCGAGCGTGAACGAGGGGCGGATGATGGCCGGGAAGCCAATCTCCTCCACCAGCGCCATCGCCTCCGCCAGCGTCGACGCGTAGCCGCTCTTCGGCAGCGCCACGCCAATCTTCTGCATGGCCGCCTTGAAGAGCTTCCGGTCCTCCGCCTTGTTGATGGCTTCCAGCGAGGCACCAATCAGGCGCACGCCGTACTTCTCCAGGATGCCCTGCTCGGCCAGGGCCTTGGCCAGGTTCAGCGCCGTCTGTCCTCCCATCGTTGGCAGCAGCGAGTCCGGCCGCTCGGCGGCGATGATTCGCTCCGCCGCGTCCACGGTGATGGGCTCGATGTAGGTGCGAAAGGCGAATTCTGGGTCCGTCATCACCGTGGCGGGGTTGCTGTTGAGCAGCACCACCTCCACGCCTTCATCCCGGAGAGCCTTGATGGCTTGAGTACCGGAGTAGTCGAACTCGACGGCCTGGCCGATGACAATCGGGCCCGAGCCAATCACCAGAACCTTGCGGATATCGGTACGCTTAGGCATCGGGGCGCCCCAATACCAACGTCTGACTCCGCATGCACGGATGTTATGTGGCACGTGACGTCCGTCCGCCCGGACGCCCGGTTCTCCCAGCCGACTCCCCGTCGCCCGGTGCCCAGGCTCTGCTACGCTCCGCCCCTCCTCGGAGGTCGCATGCGTCGCTGGTCCCTGGCCCTCATCCTCTCCCTCTCCGCCCCCGCGCTCGCCCAGGCGCCGGAGACGCCCGAGCCCGCCGCCGCGCCCTCGCCCACTCCGGAGCCCGCCGCCCAGGCCCCCGCCGCCACGGCCCCTGTGAAGGCCGACCCGCCTCCCGCCCCAGTCCCGAAGCCCGCCGAGACGCCGCCGCCTCCCGCGCCCAAGCCGGCCGCCGAGACTCCGGCGCCCACGCCCAAGCCCACCGCCGAGAAGGCCACGGCGCCTTCCAAGCCGGCCGCCGAGACTCCCGCGCCTACGCCCAAGCCCACCGCCGAGAAGGCACCTGCTCCGGCCAGGCCCGCGGCCGAGACCGCGGCGCCCACGCCCACCGTCGAGAAGGCACCTGCTCCGGCCAAGCCCGCCGAAGCCCCCGCGCCGAAGCCCGCGACGGCCGCCACGCCGCCACCCGCCCAGCCCAGCCCCAATGACCTCGTCGTGCCTCCGCCCACCCCGGAGGCGCCGTATTCGGCCCTGGAGGCGAAGATTCAGGACATGAAGACGAGCGCGCGCTTCCTCTTCCAGTGCCTGCTGACGGGCGATGTGCGCAGCACCGCCAACGAGCTGTTCTACCCCTTCCAGCTCGAGGAGAAGCGCTACGGCACGCCGGAGGAGCTGGTGGCCGCGTGGGTGAAGCAGCTGCGCCTCAAGCGCACGGACCTGGTCACCCTCTACGACGTGGAGGTGATGACGCTGGAGGAGATGGAGAAGAAGTACGGCAAGGCCCCCGCCCGGCTCGGGCTGGACCTGCGCAACATGAAGGACATCTGGGTCGCCGTGGGCAACCTCTCCGGCCGCGCGGGCGTCTTCGTCTACAAGCAGTACGGCGACGAGTACCGCGCCTTCGCCTACACGGACTGAGTCCCACCCCGGCGCCACCCTCTCGGGCCCGCCGGGGAAACAGGCCGGGACTTCAGCGCAGCGCCTGGACCAGCTCGCCCAGCCGCGCCAGCCCCTTGCCGAGCACCTCGCGCGAGGTGGCGAAGCTCATGCGGATGTACCCCTCCGCGCCAAACGGGTCTCCCGGCACGGCCGCGACGCGGAAGTCGTCGAGGAGGATCTCCGACAACTGGAGCGAGCCTGTCACCGCCTTGCCCTTGTAGGGCCGGCCGTAGAGCCCCCGGACATCCGCGAGCGCGTAGAAGGCCCCCTCCGGCATCCGGCAGCGCACGCCATCCAGCGCGTTGAGGCCGCCCACGAAGAAGTCCCTGCGCGCGCGGTACTCCGTCACCATGGTGGCAATCGTGTCCGGCGGTCCCTGCAGCGCCGCCAGCGCGGCCTTCTGGCCGATGGACGACGCGTTGGAGGTGGACTGGTCCTGCACCAGTTGCATCGCGGACAGCACCGGCCGGGGCCCCGCCGCATAGCCCATGCGCCAGCCCGTCATGGAGTACGCCTTGCTCATGCCGTTGACGACGACGAGCCGGGGCACCAGGTCCGGCGCCACGTCGCTGATGCCCAGCCGCTCGCCCGTGTAGAGGAGCTTCTCGTAGATGTCGTCCGTGACGATGAGGCAGTCATGGCCTCGCACGGCGTCGGCGATGCCCTCCAGCGCGGCGCGCGAGTACACCGCCCCCGTCGGGTTGCCCGGGCTGTTGATGAAGACAGCGCGCGTGCGCGGGGTGAGGGCCCGGCGGATGGCGTCCGGGTCCGGCGCGAAGCCGTCCTCCTCGCGCGTGGCAACGATGACGGGCGTGGCCCCCGCCAGCCGCACCATGTCCGGGTAGCTGACCCAGTACGGCGAGAAGATGAGGACCTCGTCGCCCTCGTCCAGCACCGCCTGGCAGAAGTTGTAGAGCGCCTGCTTGCCACCGGACGTGACGAGCACCTGCTCCGGCGTGAAGCGCAGCCCGTTGTCGCGCTCCAGCTTGCGGCAGATGGCCTCGCGCAGCTCCGGGATTCCCGCCGTGGCCGTGTACTTGGTGAAGCCGGCCTTCAACGCGTCGATGGCCGCCTGCTTGATGTAGTCCGGGGTGTCGAAGTCCGGCTCGCCGGCCGCCAGGGCCACCACGTCCACGCCTTGGGCCGCGAGCGCCTTGGCGCGGGAGTTGAGAGCGAGCGTGGGAGACGGCTTGATGGCCTGGAGCCGACGGGCGAGTTTCATGCGCGAATGCGTAGCGCGGCGGCGCCGGCCCGACAAGTGCCTCGAAGCGGGCTACGTCTTCCGCGCGAACTTCGCCTTCAGCGCATCGTGCACATTGGGCGGCACCAGCCCCGTGACGTCGCCGTTGAACGAAGCGACCTCTCGCACCAACTGGGAGGAGATGTAGAAGTAGTCCTCCCCCGTCATCATGAAGACGGTCTCCACCGTGGGCGCCAGCTTGCGGTTCATGTTGGCGAGCTGGAACTCGTATTCGAAGTCCGACACCGCCCGGAGCCCGCGGACGATGACGCTCACCCCTCGGCGCTTGACGTAGTCCACCAGGAGACCGTGGAAGGCGTCCACCTCCACCCTCGGGTCCTTCACGGCGTCGCGAATCAAGTCGCGCCGCTCGTCCTCGGTGAACAGCGGCGTCTTCTTCGGGTTCACCGCGATGGCGACGATGACTTTGTCGAACATCTTCAGGCTGCGCTGAATGAGGCTCAGGTGCCCGTTGGTGAGCGGATCGAACGAACCTGGGTAGATGGCGACCGGCATGTGACAGGGAGTGTTGAACGGCCCCGGATGCCGGTCAAGCAATGGTCAGGGCGCCCGGTAGAAGCTCACCAGGGTGTCGCCGAACCGGCGCTGGTCCTCCAGCGTCAGCCCCGCATGGGCGTCCGGAGCGCCCTCCCGCTTGTCGTGCTCCACCACCAGCATCCCGCTCGGCGCCAGCAGCGCCGCCCCCGTCACCCCTTCCAGCACCGTCTCCACGACGCGTGCGGCATAGGGCGGGTCCGCGAAGATGAGCTCGAAGCGCTCGTTGCGACGGCGCAGGGACTCCAGCGCCCGGACGACGGGCTGGGCGAGCAGCTCCACCTGGCTGGCGAAGCCCAGCGCGTCCGTGTTCTGCCGACACAGGGCCTGGGCCTCCCGGTCCTGGTCCACCAGCACCGCGCTCCCCGCGCCTCGGGACACGGCCTCCAGGCCCAGCGCGCCGGTGCCCGCGTACAAGTCCAAGACCTTCTGGCCGTCCAGGAACTGGCCCAGCACGTTGAAGATGGTCTCCCGGACGCGGTCCGCCGTGGGGCGGATGTGGAACGACGTGGACTTGGGACCGGCGATGGCCCTGCCTTTCGCGGAGCCTGAGACGATTCGCATAGGCGGCCCTTCTACACCGCGCGGCGGCTACTCGCCCCGGTTCTCCGCGAGGAAGCGCATCACCGAGCCGCCCGTGCCCACCGCGCCCAGCGCCGCGAAGACCTCCGAGGCCTCCGCGAACGACAGCGCCTCCAGCCGCTCCCGCGCCTTGGGCTCCAGGGGCGGCAGGCTGTCCTCCAGCACGCTCAACAGCTCCCCCGCCGCCACGCCCGAGGCGGCCGCCTTCTCCTCCACGCTCGCGCGCAGGTCCGCGGACCAGGAGCCGAGCGCGAGCCGCTCGAAGGGGCCGATGCAGTCCACCTTGCGAGCGCCCGCCGCGACGTACGTGGGCAGCGTCCGGGGAAAGCCCTCGCGCACGTCGCCCACGCACACCACCGCGCCGTACTCCGCCGCCAGGTCCACCACGGAGCGCAGCATTCCCACGTCGGGCTCACCGCCGCCCAAGTCCCGCTCCGAGACGCGCACGAAGCGCACCGGCACCTTCCACTGCTTGAGGCCCTCCAGGAGCGTGCGGTACGCGTCCAGCATGCCGCCGTGGCCCGGCGCGGGGGCGCTCAGCTCCAGGGACAGCTCCCGCTCCGTCACGGGGCCCGCCAGCGCGTTGACGGCCTCCACCGCGGCGTAGGAGTCCAGCCGCGACAAATCCAGCGACACCAGCGAGAAGCCCGCGTCCACCACGCGGAAGATGCCCTCGCGCAGAGGGGCGAGTGAGTCCTCGTCCGCCTTCACCACGCGCACGGGCCCTGCCTGGAGGAACAGCGGCCGGGAGTGCTCGGCCTCCACCGCCGCCTCGTGCACCGCCGCGACGAAGCGCTCCGCCGCGCCCCGGTCCGCCGTGGGGTGCGGACACGCCAGGCCCAGGACGGTGTCCTCGGAGCGCGCCGCTCGCAGCAGCCCGGGCAGCGCGCCCTTGGCCTGGACGGGCAGGCAGGGCAGCGCCACCGGGACGCGCTCCAGCGCGCGCAGCGGCTCGCGGGGGTTGAGCAGCGGAATGCGCGAGCCCGGACCCACTCGGGCCACCGTGTTGCCGGGTCGCAATGACAGCACCTTGTCCAGCACGCTCATGGGGCGCGGAGAATCGTCCGCGCACGCGTCCCAGTGCAAGGTGAAGCTTGAGGGAGCGTCCGTTGCGCTACGCGGCCCCCACCCGCGAGGGCAGGTCGGCCGAGCGCCCGCTCAGTGCACCTCGCCCAGGTGGGCGTAGGTCTCGCTCTCGATTTGGATGGTGGTGTGGTCGATGCCGAACCGGTCGAACAGGTCGTGCTTCACCGCCGAGAGAATCTCGTCGTTGTTGCAGACCATGGGGTCCAGCACCACCAGGTGCGCGGAGAGCGCGTACACGCCGCTGGAGATGGTCCACACGTGCAGGTCATGCACCGCCGTCACGCCGGGCACGCGCAGCATCAGCTCCTTCACCTGCGGCATGTCCACGTGCGAGGGCACCGCCTCCATCAGCACGTCCACCGCGTCGCGCACCAGCCGCACCGCGCCCACGACGATGACCACCGAGATGACCGCGGAGATGATGGCGTCCACCACGAACCAGCCCGTCAACGCCATGATGCCCGCGCCAATCAGCACGCCCACCGAGGACAGCGTGTCTCCGAGCACGTGCAGGAACGCGCCCCGGACGTTCATCGAGTGCGTGCGATGCAGGAAGCCCAGCGCGCCCAGGTTCGCGAACAGGCCCACCGTGGCCACTATCGCCATGGGCCCCAGCTTCACCGGCGTGGGCGTCTGGAAGCGCTCCCAGGCCTCGTAGAGGATGAAGCCGGTGATGCCCAGGAGCAGCACGCCGTTGAGCAGCGCGCTGAGAATCTCCATCCGGTAGTAGCCGTACGTCTTCTTCACGTCCGCCGGCTTGCCCGCGAACCACAGGGCGACCAGGCTCAGGCCCAGCGCCGACACGTCCGTCAGCATGTGGCCCGCGTCGGACATCAGGGCCAGCGACTGTGTCAGCCAACCACCCACAGCCTCCGCCAGGGCGATGGTCGCTGTCAGAACGAGCGCGAAGATGAGCCGACTGCGGTCCTTGCGTCGCTCCTCCGCCAACCCACCCTTCCGAGGTCCAGGCCCATGCCCGTGTCCATGCCCGTGATGATGGTGGCCATGGTCATGCCCGTGGTCGTGGTCATGCCCATGTCCGGCCCCGCGAGTGTGAGTGGAGGTAGTCACGGGAGAGAGAAGTGCGGATACAGGCCAGTCCTGAGGTATGAGAAGCGTGAAACACGATTCCGACGGCCCGGTTCCCTCCCCGGTGCGCGGGCCGGACGGAGGTAGGGATGGACTTCGAAAAGCACCAGAGCCTGCAGACCATCATCATGCTGAGAGATGTCATCCGCAAGTGGTGGCAGATGGAGCTCTTCTTCGCGGACCGGCACGGCGTGGTGCACGAGTGGCAACGTGGGGACATTTCCCCGCCCCCCAACCCGTTCTGCCGCATCTCGCTCTTCTCGAAGGAAGGCCTGCGGCGCTGCAGCCAGTCGGTCCGCGTGCTGCACGAGAAGTTCCGCGGGAACAAGAAGATGCGCCGCTCGCTCTTCCACGACTGCCACCTCAACTTCAGCATCGTGGGCGCGCCGCTGTACGTGGACAACGAGTACGCGGGCTGTCTCTTCGTGGAGGGCTTCGCCCGGCAGCTGCTCAACGCGCGCGACGTGGAGGTGCTGCGCTCGCGGCTGCTCCAGTTCGCCCCGCCCTTCTCCGACCTGGACCGCGCCGACGAGCGCGTGCCCGTGCTGGACGGGGCTGAGCTGGCGAAGCTGTCCGACTTGCTGGAGTTCGCGGCGCAGGAGATCGCCACCCACGAGTCGGAGCTGGCGCGGCGAGAGGAGCAGGCGCCGCCCCCGTCTCCGGAGGCGCTGGAGCGCTACCGCTTCGAGAAGATCATCGGCCGCTCAGGCCCGATGATGGAGATCTTCCGGCTGATGGAGAAGGTGGCCAACTCCGACTCCACCGTGCTCATCAACGGCGAGTCGGGCACGGGCAAGGAGCTGGTGGCGCGCGCCATCCATCACAACGGGCCGCGCAAGGACCAGCCCTTCGTGGTGCAGAACTGCTCCGCCTTCAACGACAACCTGCTGGAGAGCGCCCTCTTCGGCCACACGCGCGGGGCCTTCACCGGCGCGCTGCGCGACAAGAAGGGCCTGTTCGAGGTGGCCGACGGCGGCACCTTCTTCCTGGACGAGGTGGGCGACATGTCCCCCGCCCTCCAGGTGAAGCTCCTGCGCGTGCTCCAGGAGGGCACCTTCCTGCCCGTGGGCGGCACGCACCACAAGGAGGTCAACGTCCGCGTGGTCGCCGCCACGCACAAGGACCTGGGGGAGATGGTGAAGCGGGGCGAGTTCCGCGAGGACCTCTTCTACCGCATCAACGTCATCCGCCTGCAGCTGCCTCCGCTGCGCGAGCGCCGGGATGACCTGCCCGTCCTCATCGACCACTTCCTGCGCAAGCACCACCGCGAGGGCCAGCGCACGCGCGGCCTGTCCACCGAGGCCCTGGCCATCCTCGGCGCGTACGCGTGGCCAGGGAACATCCGAGAGTTGGAGAACGAAATCGAGCGGCTGCTGGTGCTCGGTGGTGATTTGGAGATGCTGCCCGCGGAGCTGTTGTCCAGCCGCATCCGCGACGCCGTCATCCCCGGCGGCGGCCCGTTCATCCCTCCGCGCACGCACGGCCGGCTGCACGAGGCGGTGGAGGCGCTGGAGCGGGAGATGATCCACCAGGGCCTGTTGCGCACGCGCAACAACAAGAGCCGGCTGGCGCGGGAGCTGGGCATCAGCCGCTCCAACCTCATCTTGAAGATCGCCCGCTACGGGCTGGACCGGGGCCTGCCCGAGGACGAAGAGGCGGAGGCGGAGGCATGAAGGCGGAGGCCGTGTACTTCCACCAGGACTACCTGCACGTCCCGGACGGCGCGGAGCTGTACTACCAGGTCACCGGCGACGGCGAGCCGGGCGTGGTGCTGTGCGACGGCCTGGGCTGCGATGGCTTCGCCTGGAAGTACCTGGCGCCCTCCCTGTCCCGGCACCACCGGGTGCTGCGCTGGCACTACCGGGGCCATGGCCGCTCCGGCATCCCCGAGGACCGCGAGCGAATCGGGATGCTGTACACCTGCGATGACCTGCAGCGGGTGATGGACGCGGCGGGCATGGAGCGCGCCGTCCTCTTCGGCCATTCCATGGGCGTGCAGGTGGCGCTGGAGTTCCACCGCCGCTACGCCAGCCGCGTGCAGGGCCTGGTGCTGCTGTGCGGCAGCTACGGCAATCCGCTGGACACCTTCCACGACTCCACCGTGCTCAAGAAGATGTTCCCCACCCTCCGCAGGGTGGTGGAGCGCTTCCCCGAGCAGTCCGCCCGGCTCATCCACGCGGCGCTGCGCACGGAGCTGACGGTGCAGCTGGCCATCACCCTGGAGATGAACCGCGAGCGCATCGCCCGCAACGATTTGGCGCCCTACTTCGAGCACCTGGCCCGCATGGACCCCGTCGTGTTCGTGCGGACGCTCGACTCGCTGTCCGAGCACTCCGCCTGGGACCACCTGCTCCACGTGGACGTCCCGTCGCTCGTGGTCGCGGGAGAGCGCGACAAGTTCACCCCCGTCTGGCTGTCCCGGAAGATGGCCTCCCGGATTCCCGACGCGGAGCTGGTCCTCATCCCCGAAGGCACCCACACCGCCCCCCTGGAGGCCCCGGGACTGGTCGAGGTCCGGGTCGAACGCTTCCTCCGCGAGCGGCTGGGCATGCCCTCCACCGCCAGCTCCCTGGACGGCGGGGCCCGGAATTCCACCAGGGCCGCTTCGCGAGAGTGACGTCAGGGTGACGAGATGCCCCGGATACCCGGCCTTTAGCCTGCCAGGCGGGGTGTACCCCCTGGCTGAACGTCCGGGGAGCGTCCGCGCTCATTGCAGGAGCCGCACTCACGGCATATAAGCCCCCGCCTTCCGGGTTCCGGTGGGGATCGGGAGACCTGTCCACAACGCGGCTTCCCCCCCGCCATTCACCTCAGTTTGGTTCGTATGATTCCTCGCGAAAACATCCGTAACGTCGCCATCGTCGCCCACGTCGACCATGGCAAGACCACGCTCGTCGATCACCTGCTGCGGCAGGCGGGCACTTTCCGTAGCAACGAGCACGTCGCCGAACGGGTGATGGACTCCAACGACCTCGAGCGCGAGAAGGGCATCACCATCCTCGCGAAGAACACCGCGGTCAGCTACAAGGGCATGCAGATCAACATCATCGACACCCCGGGCCACGCCGACTTCGGTGGTGAGGTGGAGCGCGGTCTGCGCCTCGTCGATGGCGTCATCCTGCTGGTGGACGCGGCCGAAGGTCCCCTGCCCCAGACGCGCTTCGTGCTCACCAAGGCGCTGGCCATGGGCCTGAAGACGGTGTTGGTCATCAACAAGATCGACCGTCAGGACGCTCGCGCTCCCGAAGTGCTGGACCTGGTCTACTCGCTCTACATCGACCTGGGCGCGGACGATAAGCAGTTGGAGATGCCCGTCCTGTACACCGTGGCCCGTCAGGGTCAGGCGTCCACGTCGCTGGAGGTGCCCGGCAAGACGCTGGAGCCCCTGTACGACGCCATCATCAAGCACATCCCGCCCCCTGCCGCGTCGGAGGAGAAGACGCCGCAGCTGCTGGTGGCGAACCTGGACTACGACGACTACGTCGGCCGCCTCGCGGTGGGTCGCGTGCAGGCCGGTCGCTTCACGCCGAACATGCCCGTCGCCGTCGTGCGCGAGGGTGGCAAGGTCGAGCAGGGGAAGATCGTCAAGCTGTTCGGCTTCTCCGGCCTGAAGCGCGTGGAAATCCAGGACGCGGGTCCTGGCGAAATCGTCTCCATCGCCGGCATCGAGGACGTGTCCATCGGCGACACGTTCGGCGACCCGGAGAAGCCCGTGGCGCTGCCGCGCATCACCGTGGATGAGCCCACGATGATGATGATCTTCAAGGTCAACGACGGGCCGCTGGCGGGCAAGGAAGGCAAGTTCGTCACCTCCCGCAACCTGCGTGAGCGCCTGTACCGCGAGGCCTACCGCAACGTGGCCGTGCGCGTGGAGGACACCGACACGCCTGACGCGTTCCGCGTCGTCGGCCGCGGCGAGCTCGCGCTGGCCGTCATCATCGAGAACATGCGCCGCGAGGGCTATGAGCTGACCGCCTCCAACCCGGAGCCGATCACCAAGCACATCGACGGCGTGCTGCACGAGCCCATGGAGCTGGTGTTCTGCGACGTGCCGGAGACCAGCGTCGGCGTGGTGACGGAGCGCATGGGGCCTCGCAAGGGCCGCATGTCGGACATGGCGCCGCTGGGCTCGGGCCGCACCCGCCTCCAGTTCCGCATCCCCGCGCGTGGCCTCATCGGGTTCCGCTCGGAGTTCCTCACCATTACGCGCGGTGAGGGCATCATGAGCAGCCAGTTCGACGGCTTCGAGCCGTGGTTCGGCTACATCCCGAAGCGGCAGAACGGCGCCATCGTGTCGGACCGCCTGGGCGACACCGTGCCCTACGCGCTGTTCAGCATCCAGGAGCGCGGCTACCTGTTCGTCCCCGCCGGCATCACCGTGTACGAGGGGATGATCATCGGCGAGCACGCTCACCCGTCCGAGCTGAACGTCAACTGCTGCCGCGAGAAGAAGCTCACCAACATCCGCGCCGCTGGCCGCGACGAGAACGTCATCCTCGTCCCGCCCCGCGAGATGGGGCTGGAGAAGGCCCTGGAGTGGATCGCCGACGACGAGCTCGTCGAGGTGACGCCCAAGTCCGTGCGCATGCGCAAGAAGGCGCTGGCCGTGGGCGAGCGCTACCGTGCCGAGCGCGACCGCAAGCGTGAAGAGCGCGCGGCCGACGCCGAGTAGTCCCGACGCCGGCCCCAGGCCGGTGTAGAAACACCGAGGGCCCGTTCCCCTGCAACTGGGAGCGGGCCCTTCGTGCGTCCGGGCTCAGGAGGCTCCGCGACGGGAGGCCTCGCTCAGAACGTGTACTTCACCTTCGGGAAGATGGCGAAGGAGGTGATGTTGGGGCCGATGACGTAGCGGGCCAGCAGGTCCGCGCCCACGGAGAAGTGGTCCATGCCCGTGGCGTACTCCAGCCCCACGCCCACGCCCGCGTTGGGCGAGCTGACGGCGCGGCCCGGGTCCCCTTCGTCCGGGTCCACCGGCGCCGGGTCCATCCGCGTGTAGCCCGCGACGAGCTTGGGCGTCAGGTACAGCCGGTCCATCAGCCGCACGTGGTACGCGGCCGTGACGTCCAGGAACTGCATGGTGAAGTTGTCGGAGAGCGCGCACGTCTCCGTGCCGGGCAGGTAGCCCGCGAAGCAGTTCTGCGCGGACGAGCCCATGCCGAAGTGCGCGCCCAACGAGATGCGCTCCGTCAAGTCGTAGCCCACGCCGAGCTGCAGGTAGGTCTGCGCGTTCGAGTAGGCGTTCTCCCCGCCCACGGTGAAGAACACGCCGATGTTCGTGTCGGTATAGAAGCCGCGGCGCGGCTGGAACTCCACCCCTTCCAGGGGCGTGGCCGCGAGGGCGGGAGACGACAACAACACGAGCGCGGCAGCCAGCTGGGACTTCTTCACGGGTCCTCCCCACGCGGTGCCCTCCCGGTCCAACCGGAAGCGGCGCAGGACGTTAATGACGCCCCCCTCACTTCGGCAATCCGGGGCTGAAATGAAAGTGGCGTGGACCGTTTCGTCCACGCCACTTGAGAGACAGTCAGGCCGTCTCGACGACGCTCGCGTCCGCTACCCCTCGCCCTCGGAACCCGCCGGCGAGAACATCCACGGATACGTCACCGCCACCACACCGCCGCCCTTGGGCTCCGGGAACTTCCAGCGACGGATGCGGGAAATCATGCACTGCTCCGCCTTGGAGTTGCCCAGCGTCGACTCGGAGATGGTGGCGTCGGAGACCGCACCCGCCGGGTCGATGGTGAAGGCCACCGCGACCTTGCCCGCCAGGCTCGGATCCTTGTTCAGCTCCGACTCGTAGCAGTACTTGATTTCATTCTGGTGGCGCCGGATGACCTTGGCGATGACGTCCTTGTCCAGGCCGCCCACCACCGTCGTCTTGCCGGGGATGACCTTGGTGATGGACTTGCCACGGCCGCCCAGGTCGATGCCGCCCGAGCCACCCGCGCCGCGTCCGTCACCCTTGGTCCCCAGGCCGCCGATGCCCATGGCCGTTCCGCCACCGCCGGTGCCAGCGCCACGCGAGCCCAGGCCACCCACGCCCTGAGCGTCACCCATGGCCGCGCCACCCTTGAGGCCGCCCAGCGCGTTGTTCAGGCCAGTGCCGAAGCCGCCAGGACCGAACACGTCCGAGGCGCCACCCTTCATGCCCTTGAACGCGCCCAGCAGGCCGACCTTGCCCACCACCTGGCGGTCCTTCTCCTTCTTCGACTTGTCGACGACGGGCGTGCCGGGCTTGGACGGAGCCGCCTCTGCCTGCTTCGCGTCCTCCTTGCCGAACTTGCCCTCCTCGTCCTTCGCCTTCGCGCCCTCCTCCACGCCCTGGAGCTGGAGCTTCTTCGCCTCCAGCTTCTTCTCCGGGGTGACGAGGAACTTCGCCACGCGCTGCTGGGACTCGAAGATGTCGTCGTGCGGCGCCCGCTCCGCGCGCGGCGTCAACGCCATGGCCAGCACCACCGCCACGCCCGCCATCAGGCAGATGGTGGTGATCTTGAAGAACGTGTAGTCCGCCTCCACCAGCGAGTTGGCCGCAATCGCTGGCGACGGCTTCACGTACCGCGCGACGAAGGCCACCGTGCCGAACGACACCTCGACGCGGTCATACAGGCCCAGCTTGAAGACCTGCTCCTTGTCCTCCGCCGTCCCGGTGAGCTGCCCCGCGGCGCGCAGCGCGTCCTTCGACTTCACGTTCCCACGGTCGGTGACGATGACACCCGAGCCCGCGGGCACGTGCACCTCCAGCACGTCCCCTCGGCTCACCGCCAGCTCGTACCGCTTGCCCACCGAGGGCGCATAGACGTGGAAGAAGTTCTTCTTCCCCTCGCCGATGGTGACGGGGACGCCGTCCTTGAAGTGCTGCACCGACAACAGCGTGTCGCCCCACAGCATCGACACCTGGAGCACCTTCTCCTTCGACGTAGGCATCGCCTCCGGCGGGAGCTGCTCCTGCAGGTGAGGAAGCACCGCGCGCCGGGGCGCCACGGTGACGGGCGGCGCGTGCGGCACCGGAGCGGGACGTTCCACGCGAGCCGCCGGAGGCGGAGGTGGAGGTCCCACGCGATTCACCGCGGGCGGTGTCACGCGCTCGGTGCGCAGTCCGCCCACGGACTGGGCTGGAGTGGGGCGAGGGCTCGTGAAGACGAACCCTCCTTGCGTGGTGCCGCCCCCCGCCGAGGGAGGTGTCACCACCTGAGGCACCGCCATGGGCACCGGTGTCGGCGCCCGCTGGGTGACCGAGCCCTGGAAGCGCGGTCCCGATACCTTGGCCCCCGCGGGAGCCTGGCGCTCGGGTGGGTCGCCTCCAAAGAGGACCTCCACCCGCGTGCCGCCCACGCGAAGCACGTCCCCGGGTTTGAGCGGCGTGGGGATGACCAGCCTTTGGCCGCTCACCTCCGTGCCACCCTCGCTCCCGAGGTCGATGGCCGTTACCGAGCCATCCTTGTCTACCTTGAGCATCACATGGAGATTGGAGACCCGCGGATCCTGAATCTTCACCGCCGCTTGGGCGCCCGACCCCACGATAACGCTCTCCGCCTCCGAAACGGTTTCCACCGTGGAGCCATCAGGCCCCGTGATTCGAAGGGTCAAGCCGTTTTTCTTCGCCGCCGCCATGAGGATTCTTCCTTCTTCCCTTCCGCTCCCGAAAACGCCTGACCGCCGCCGCTAGAGGTTGTCGACTGACTTCTGAAGCTCCGGGTCGAAGTTCTCCCGGACCTTGATGAGGCTCTGGAAGTCCGTCTTCTTGCGGTGGAGCACGTATGAGCCTTCAGGCTTCGTCAGCTCGCCCTCCACCGCGACATCGGTGAAATCAATCACAGTCTTCTTCCGGAAGACCGTGCGGTCCTCCTCCTGGATGACCTTCACCGTGTCCTTCGATGGGCCCTGCTCCTGCGCCACCGCAGCCGGCGCCATGAACAAGAGCCCCACCACCGTCACCGTCGATGCCAGACGCCTCATACCCAACCTCCTGTTGCTTCCTCGGGTGTGACAGCGGGTTCTCGAAGAGGTTCCCGCGAGTCCTTGCACGGGGCGATCCAAATCCAAGTCCCTGAATCCTATGGAACTTGCTCGCCGCCTTCCACGTGGGGGCCTGGAGGATGGAAAAAACTTCCCCCCGGCCCTGTCATCTCTGCCCCCTACTTCGTGGGCGCGGGAGCCGTGCCCTGCCGCGTCGGAGCGGCCGCCCCCTGGGGAGCAGGCACCGGCGCGGGAGCAGGCGCACCCGTGCCCTCAGCGCCTGGCTGCGCGGCCTCCGCGGGCACGTTGCCAGCGGGCGCGGCCGGCGTTCCCTCGGCGGGCTCGCTCGACGTTCCCTCGGCTGACTCGGCGCCTTCCCCGGTGGGCGCGCCCTCGGTGGGAGGGGCGTCCTGGGGCGCGTTCGCGTCCTGCGGGAGCTGGTTCAGCATGGAGCCCGCGCCGCCGGTGGCTTCGTCCTTCTTTTCGCCCTCCGCGCCCGCGGTGGCGGCCTCGGGAGGCGGGGCCTTGAGCATGTTCTGGAGGCCGGTGACTTTGGCGGTGATCATCTGCCGCTCTTGTTCAGTGGTGGACTCCAGCGTCTTGCAGCGGTCCAGGAAGGCCACGGCGCGCTCCCAGCCCGCGCGGTCCGCGGCGAAGGCCCAGCCCGCGCCACACACGGCCTCGGGCAGCTCCGCGCGATTCGCGAGCACCTTCTCGAAGGCCTCGCCCGCCGCGATGCCCTTCTTGGAGTCGCGGCCCTTCTGTCCATCCAGCGCCCAGGCCAGCGACAGGCGCGCCTCGGTGGAGTCCGGCTCCAGCTCGAGCGCGCGGGCGAAGGACTTCTCGGCGCCCGCGTAGTCGCGGTAGCTGAGCGCCAGCGCGCCGAGGTTGAGGTAGCCCGGCGCGTACTTCTCGTCGAGCGACACGGCCTTCTGGAACTGCGCGAGCGCGCGCGGTCGCTCATCGAGCTTCAGGTAGACCATGCCCAGCAGGTTGTAGAGGGCCGGGTCCTTCTCCGCGTGCTTCCGCGCGGTGCCCACCAGCAGCTCCGCCTGGCGGTACTTCTCACGCGCGTAGGCCACGTAGGCCAGGTTCTTGTATGCGCCCGGGTGGTCCTTGTTGCGCTCCAGCACCTTGCGCGCGGTGGCCTCCGACTCGTCCAGCTTGCCCAGGTGCCGGTACGTCGCGGACAGGCCGTTGAGCAGCGCGGCGTCATGCGCGCGGCCCGGGGCCTTCAGCGCCTTCTCGAAGAGGGCAATCGCGTCATCGCCCCGCTCCTGCGCGCGATACACGTTGGCCAGGTTCACCACCGAGGGCGTGTGCGCCGGCTCCAGCAGCAGCACCTTCTCGTAGGCGATGCGCGCGTCGTCCACGCGGCCCTGGCGCTCGGCGATGACGCCCAGGTTGAACTGCGAGTTGAGGCTCTGCGGCGACTTCGCCAGCACCTTCTCGAAGCCCTGCCGAGCGGTGTCCAGGTCTCCAGCCTCGTAGGCCTGGATGGCCTGCGCGAACGTGTCAGTGGCGTTGGCCTCCGTCGGCGCGGGCTTCGCGGGCGTCGCCGAGGCCACGGGCGCGGAGGGCGCCTGCGTCTGCGGCATGGCGGAGGGCTTCTGCTGAGGACCCGTCGCGCAGCCGGCGGTGAAGGCCAGCGAGCCGACGACAAGCGAGCGGAACCAATTCATCGGCATCTTTCCCGTGGAGAGCTTCGAAGTGTCGCGAGTCATGGCCGCACCTCCAGCACCGCGGCCGTGGGTGCCTGCGTTCTATCGTCCGAGGCGGGTGGCTTCGGAGCGCCGTCCTGGGGCTCGGCGGGAGCGGTGGGCTGCTCCGGGCTCGTCGCCGGCGTGGCGGTGGCGCCCGCGGGACCTCCCGGCTCCTTGGCGAGCTCGGCCGCCACGAGCGAGTCGCCGCCGCGGTAGCCCACCTGCTTCACCTGCGCGTAGGCGCCCGGGTGGAAGCGGTTCACCTGGTCCTGCGCGGCCAGCGTCCACGGGCCGTAGAGGCCCAGCTCGTAGGACTTCTCCAGCGCCTTCTCCAGCGCCTCGTTGGCCTTGTCCTCCAGCGGCAGCGCCAGGTTCTCCAGCTCCGAGCGGTACATGCCGAGCTGGTCCTCGTCGAGCCCCGTCGGGTCCGGCGAGTCCATGATGTTGCGCGCGAAGTCCGCGTACGCCAGGCCGATGCGCGTCAGTGAAGCGATGCCCCACTCCCCCGAGCCGGTGGACAGCACCGCGAGGTACTCCTTCTCCAGGCGCTGGATTTCGCGCTGCTTGGCCGTCAAATCCCGGCGGATGGTGCTCACCCGCGTGAAGCGGATGTCCGAGTAACGCTTCCACGAGGGCTCCAGCGCCAGGAAGCGCGCGTGGGCATACGCGTTGAGCGTCGCGTCCTCCTTGCGCACCGCCTCGGGCAGCTTGCCGTACGCGCGCACCAACTCCGTCTGCACGCGCTCCTGCTCCCGCGCGTTCTTGAGCTGCTGCCACGCGAGCAGCTCGTGGTACCGCGCCAGGTAGAGCTGCGCGGCCGTCGCACGCGAGTCCCGGCTGTAGCCGTCCGCGAAGGCACCGAAGGCCCGGGCGGCCTCGCTCCACTTGCGCTCCTTCTCCCAGACGAGCGCGGCCGAGTAGGCCACCTGCGGCACGTCCTTGCGCTCCTTGAAGCGCGCCACGTAGGCGTTGTAGGCGGACACGGCCTTCTGGGCCTCGCCAGCGCCCTCCCACCACACGCCCGCGTTGAACTGGGCATCCGCCACCCAGGCCCCCGCCTCGGCCACCAGCGCCTTGCGCTCGGCGGCCTTCTGCGCGCGACGCGAGTCCGCGTCCTCTTCTCCTCCCGGCGTGTCGCCCTTCTTCGCCGTCGGCTTCGCGCGGGCGTCCTTCGCCTTCTTGCCCTCGGGCTCACCAGCCTTGAGCGCGGCGTCGTACTCGGCGACGAAGGACTCGGCCAGCGTCGCGGCCTTGCGGTAGTCGGCGACCTTCTCGTAGAGGCCGGCCAGCGTGTAGCGCGCCTTCAGCTCGAAGGGGCTGCGCGGGTACTCGGCCAGCACGCGCTCACCCGCTTCGATGCCGCGGTCCAGCTCGCCCGCCTCCTGGGCGATGGACATGGCGTAGACGAGCGCGCGGTCGGCGTTCTCCGACTTGGGGAACTCCTTCACGAACTTGAGGAATTCCTCGGCGGCCTTCTTCGGGTTCTTCTCCTGCTTGTAGACGACCTCGTCCACCCACTTGTAGTGGCTGCCCTCCACCACGCGGCCCACGCGGGCGGCGAAGTCGGAGCCGGGCTTGGACAGCTTCTTGTTGTCGAGGAACTTGCGCGACAGCGTGGCCAGCTCCAGCCACTCCTGACGGCTCTCCAGCACGTACATGGTGAGGTCCGCGGCGTCACGCGAGCGCCGCTCCTCGGGGAACTTCTCGATGATTTCGCCGAAGCGGCGCGCCGCGTCCACGAAGTGGCTGCGGTCATAGAGGATGACGGCCGCCTGGTAGCGCAGGTCGATTTCGTCCTGCGTGTCCGGGTAGAGCTTCACGTACGTGTCGCACGCGGAGACCAGCCGCTCCTCGAACTTCGTGAGCGACTCCTCTTCCTTCTCCTTCGCGTCGCGCTTGACGATCTTCTGCCGCGCGACGTCGCCCTTGTCCTTCTTCTCGTCGACCTTCTGGCCGTCCTTGAGGTCGCTCTTCGCGAGCTGGCCGCGCTCGATCTTCACCAGCTTGTCGTAGGCGAGGATGGCGTTGAACGCGGCGCTCTTGCGGTAGCTCTCGCTGGAGACCTCGCGCGCGGAGTCGCGGTCCGGAATCTTGAACGCCACCACCGCGTCGTACTCGGCGGCGGCGGCCTGCCACTCCTCGAGCGCCCAGAGAATCTCCGCGTAGAAGAAGCGAAGGTTGAAGGCGGAGTCCGCCACAAACTCCGGGTTGGAGCTGGAGGCGAACGCGTCCACGTACTGCTTGTAGATGTCGCGCGCGAGCCGGTACGTCTCCACCTGGCGCGTCTTCTGCGCCTCCTGGTGGTACTCCGTCACCATCACGCGCATCGCCTCTTCCGTGACGTTGAAGGCGTTGCGCAGCACGGGGGCCTTGCCCTCGTTGGCCTTCCACCACTCGCCACCCGGGCTGTAGAGGTCCACCATCCGCTTCATCTCCTTGCGGACCTGCTGCCGCTGACGCAAGCCCTCGAAGGCGCGGACGACGGCCTGCTGGTACTCGGGCGCGCTGACGCCCATGGGCTCGTCGTCGACGAGCGTGCGGTAGAGGAGAATCGCGCTGTCGAAGTGGCCCGCGTCCACCAGGCCCGCCGCCGTCTTCGCGATGAGGCGACCCTGGCGCTTCGCTGGCGCCTTCTCGCGGAAGTAGGAGATGGCCTGCTTGGGTTGGTCCAACTGGACGTAGAAGACCGTCAGGTCGTTGAGCGCCTCGGTGCGCAGGTCGCCCAGCTCCGGCTGCTTCGAGGCGTAGTCCACCACCTCGTGCAGCTTCTTCAGGCCCGCGTCGTAGTCGCCGGTGTTGTAGTCGCACCAGGACAGCTTGTAGACGGCGTAGCCGTAGATCTTCGGCACCCCGGAGTCGCGGGCCTTCTCATAATTGGCCTTGGCGGGGATGAGCTTGTTCGACTCGAAGTAGTGGTTGCCGAGCTGGATGTACGCGTCCGGCACGAACTGCGAGCGGGGGAAATCCTTGATGAGTTCCTCGTAGCGGGCCACGGCGTCGTCGCGCCGGCCCAGCTCATAGAGGTTGTAGCCCATGGAGAAGAGGACCTCGTCGCGCTGCGGGTACTGCGGATAGCCGCGGAGGATGTCCTCGTAGATGCCCATCGTCTCCGTGCGGTAGCGCTCGCTCTCGCGATGGTCCTGCTTGGGGGCCTCGCCCTTCTCGCCCCGCGCCTGCGCCGCGTCGAACTTCTTCTCCTCCGCGAGGAAGCGGTCCATCTCCAGCTGGTAGAGGTACTTGGACTTCTCCCAGTACAGCTCCGACAGGCGATAGAGCATCTCCGCCTTCTGCGGGTTGCCGTCCTGGAGCTTGGGGATGAGGCGCTTGAAGGCCTCAATCGCCTCGTCGCGCTTCTTGTCCGCCAGCGCGTTCTTCCGCGAGTCCGCGATGCGGGGGATGTCGGCGAACTTCGCGGTGGCGGGCTTCACGCGAGCCGGGCCACGCCGCACGTCCTCCGGCGCGACACCGGGTGGTGGGGCCTCCTTCGCCGCCTCCACCTTCTTCGCCTGGGCGCCCTTCTTGCCGCCGCCCTTCTCCGCCGCACCGGAGGTCTTCGACGCCGACGTCGCCGCGGGCTTCTTCGCCGCCTTGCGCGCTGGCGCTTCCGCCGCCTCTCCCACCCCGCCGCCAGTAGCGAGCGCAACGCCCACCGCCAGCGCACCGAAACGAAGCACCACCTTCATGCGAGCTCCCGACTGTGAAGCCGCCCCGACCACCGAGCAGCCGTTCGCCCGGGCACGAGGGACGAACGAAAGTAGACGCGCACTCCACGAATGAGAAGTGGTGTGGAACGCCTCTTGCGACGGAGTGGACGCGCCCGACAACGACGAAGGGGACCACCCCGGCACCTGATGTGCGCCAAGGAGGTCCCCTCGTGGACGATGTCAGGGCAGCCGCGGCCCATGGCGTCACGGCTGTTGTTGCTCGGCTGTCTTCGCCGGGCAGCCGCGCTTCAGCGTGTACTGGTAGTACCCAATCTCGTCGATCCAGAACTCGCCCTGGAACTTCCAGTAGTTCCAGTCCGCGCCCGGCATCCTGGGGCGGTACAGCGACTGGCGCTTGAGCAGCGCCTTCTGGTCCACGCCCGCCTGCAGCAGGTCCTTCTCGTCCAGCGCCGTCTGCACGCGGATGATTTCGGCCTGGTCGGAGAAGGTCCGCAGGTTGTCGGCCGCCTCGCGGATGCGGCTGCGCGCCAGCGTGCCGCCCACCTGGAGCAGCGTGCCGCGCACGTCCTCCAGCGAGGCCACCGTCTGCGTCGCCAACGGCGTGCCGCGCCACGCGCCGCCGCTCAGCTCCTTCTTCTCCTCGTCCAGCTTCGCCAGCACGCGCATCACCTCGCGGATGCGCTCGTTGTTGCGCAGCCACAGGTACACCGGGCGCGGCAGCCGGCGGTTCTCCGCGGCCACCAGGTTGTAGGCCTGCACCAGGTCGCCGTCCTCGGCGGTGAAGGGCTCCAGTTGCTTCGCCATGGGGCCATAGAGTTCGTCGAAGGCCGCCAGCGTCGTCTTCACCTCGTCGTAGAGGCACGAGTAGTAATAGACGGTCGACTTGAGGATCCACGACTCGGGCTGGAAGGCCCCGGCGAACTGCGGCGCGTGCAGCGCCTGGAGGCTGCCGAGCGCTCCACCGAAGTCCTCGTTCTGGAAGCGCGCGAAGCCGTTCTCGAAGAGGGCCTGGTCCCAGTAGCGCGTGTAGCGCGGCACCTTCTCGTAGGCAACGGTGGCCTCCGCGTACTCGCCCCGGCGGTAGTGCAGCCGGCCCAGGCCGATGAGGGCCAGGTGCTGCGTCGCCTTCAGCTCCACCTGCGGCTCCTTGGACGACAGCGATGCGTTGAAGGCAGCCAGAGCCTCCTTGTCCAGCGCCTCGCCCTCGCCGGGGCGCCCCGGGAAGCGCGGGTCCGCGAGCACCACGCCCAGCAGGTAGCGCGCCTTCGCATAGACGCGGCTGTCCTTGGGCACCGCCTCCAGCAGCGAGCGCGCCTCCTCGAAGCGCATGCGGCGCTGGCTCACCGTGCCCACCAGGTAGTTGATGCGGGCGAGCACCTCCTTGGGCAGCGTCACCCACTTGTCCCGCACCTCCTCCGAGTACGCCTGGTTGAGGATGCTGGGGATGAGGTTCTGCTCGTCCAGCTGCTGCTGCATGTCCACCAGCCCCTCCACCGCCTTGAGGTACGAGGGGTGCGAGGGCCCGGCGTTGACGATGGCCGCGTAGGAGATGAAGGCCGAGACGGGCAGGCCCTTCTTCGCCAGCGACTGCGCGAGGAAGAACTCCGCCTTGCCCTGCGTGTCCGCGTCACCGCCGGACTCCGAGGCCTGGAAGAAGAGCGGCGCGGCGGTGTCGTAGTCCCCCGCGTTGAAGGCGGCCAGCGCGCGGTTGTAGCCACCCGAGTCCTGCTGGGCGGCCACCGCGAACGGCGCCAGGACGACGAGGATGGGGAGCAGTCGTTTCATGGCGAGTCGTGCCTTCATGGGCGCAATCAGAAGAGGAACGAGAAGCCTGCGTAGAAGCTGATGTTGTTGAGGACGTCGGAGGACGGCTCGGCCACCAAATCCCGGCCGAGGATGATGTCCTCGCGGTAGTTCTTCTTCGTCTTCGGGTCCACGCCGTCGAACTTCTCGTACTTGCAGCCGCCACTCAGCGGCAGCGAGCCGAACTCCTGGCCGCTGGCGCGCGCGGCCTCCAGCTGCTCGAAGTCCGCCAGGTTGCAGCCGTCCACCTTGTCCACGCGCGCCGTGTAGATGAGGTCCCTCACCTCCAGGCGCAGCGCATACGACTCACCGAACTGGAGGCGGAACCCGCCGCCCACCGAGCCCAGGAATTTGGTGCCGGTGTCACCGAAACGCGCCGGGACGTTGAAGCGCTGCCCGTCGACCTCGTTGGAGACCTCGGGACGGATGAGGTGCCGCGTGGAGCCCACGCCCGCGCCGCCACTCAGCACCAGGCTGAACTGCGCCAGCTTGTCGTCGAGGAACGCGAACTTCCCGTACAGCGGCGTCACCTCCACGCCCGCCTGCGCGCCCCAGACGAGCAGCAGCGACGAGGCCGCCTGCGCCTGCTCGCGCACCTTGTCGATGAGCTCCAGGTTGAAGTCGCTCTCGTTGGTGTGCCAGTTGTACTGGCCCGTCACCTGGAGGCCGAAGTTCTCCTGCAGGTGGTAGATGTAGTGCAGCGCCGTGCCCGCGTGATTCGTGTACTTGCCGTTCACCTGGACGACGGCCGGGTACAGCGCCAGCTCGTGCTTGCTCTCGTCCGCGAAGCGCTTCTTCTGGACGATGTGCAGCGACACGTTCGGGTTGTAGAGCGGCGCGCCATTCACGAGCCGCTGCTCCCGCGCGTCCGTGGTGCGCGGCGCCTCGTCCGATGAGGCCAGCACCGGCGCGTCGTCCGGCGTCACCGGCGCGTCCACGTCGCGCTCGGGCACCGGCGCGGGCTCGGACACCACGGGCTGCTCGTCCTGCGCGTCGTCCATGGGCGCGAGCGCGGGCTCCACTTTCGGCGCCCTGGCGGCACCCGTCGGGACGGTGGGCTCCGGACGCGACGTCGGCGCGCGAGGCACCTCCGGCTTCGGCTCCGGGGGCTGGGCGGGCGGCGGAGGCACGGACGTCTCCGCGCCCGGCCCGGGCACGGACGGAGCCGCTTCCACCTGGGCGAGCACGACGGCGGAAGGCGGGAAGCGCGGTGGGGCGGCCTGGGCCGCCGCCGCGACGAGGAGCGCGAGGGACAGAATCGGTCGCATGGTTTTCAGGAGTCCCTAGAAGGAAAAGGTGTAGCCGAGGTCGAACTGCACCAGGTGCGTGAGGCCAGGACTGGAGGCGACGTCACCCGTCACCCGCCCCGCCTCCCAGTCGTCGCGCACCAGGTTGACGCGGTAGTTGTCGCGGAACACCCAGTCGCGCAGCTCCAGCCGCACGCCGTGCTTGTCGAGGATGAAGAAGCGGAAGCCCACCGCCGCGGACACCACCGGCGCCATGCGCGTCTCGCGCACCCAGTAGTTCTCCGACGCGGAGCCCCGGTCCTCCAGCGAGGTGCGGTTGTCACAGACGCCCAGCTCGCGGTCCACCACCTGCGAGCACTGGATGACGGAGTTGCGCTGGAAGCTGCCCACGCCGCCCCCGGCCCAAACGTACGCCTGGAAGTGCGCCGGCAGGTCCGACACCAGGCTCAGCTTCCCGTAGATGGGCGCCCAGCGGATGCCGGCCACCCCGTGGAAGTTCATCTCCCAGAGGTCCTCCAGCTCGTCCGTGACGCGCTTGTCCTCGCGCGCCAGGAAGCTCTCGGAGATGGAGCGCGCCAGGCCCGTGTGGCGGCTGGCCGCATAGCCCGCGCGCGCCTCGATGGCGAAGGTGTTGAAGAGGTTGTAGGCGACGCCCCCGGTGAAGAAGTAGTGCGCCGTCAGGTGCGACTGGACGGGCAACCCCACCCCCAGCGACACCTCCAGGTGGCCACCGGGCTCGTACAGCCGATTGCGGACAACGACGTTGTCGAGGACAGCCTCGTCGTCCTGCGCGGCGGCCCCAGTGGCCGCCAGCCAGACCAGCAATGCAGCGAAGACGCGGAGCATGCGTGCGTTCATGGTTCCTGCCCGGCCCAAGGGGTTGGGCCGCCGTGTGCGGGAGTCCAAAGCCTCCCCCATCCAGGGCGCCTGCGTCACCCGACGCCAGGTCCCTTCGTGGCGCATCCATGTGCGCACGGCTTCCACTCACGACAAGGCATTCGGGCCACGAGGCGGAATTATTTTCACCCTCGGGCACCCGCGCCGCCCACCGGTCAACGTTTCAGGGCCGGGAAACGCCCACGCCCGGGCACGACACGCGCCACCGCTTCCCACCGGGGGCACACCCGTGCCCACTCCGGCCCCAGCGAAGCCCGCAAAAGAAAACGCCCCGCCCGGATGCCCGACGAATCGGGCCCGGATGCGGGGCGTCAGGAGCGCTTCAGGAGAAGACGCTCAGCAGCGGATCAACCGCGGCGCGCGGCCTTGTGCTGCTCGCGCATCGCCACCTTGATGCTGGGGCGCAGGAAGACGATGGCGTTGTTGTGGCCGGGGACGGCGCCCTTGACCAGCACGAGGCCCTTCTCCAGGTCCACTTCGACGACGGTCAGGTTCTGCGTGGTGACCTGCTCCACGCCGTAGTGACCCGGCATCTTCTTGTTGGGGTAGACGCGGCCCGGCGTCTTACGTTGACCGATGGCGCCCGGGTGACGCTGATACTCGTGCGTACCGTGCGTCTTGGTCTGCGAACCCTTGAAGCTCCAGCGGCGCATGACGCCGGAGAAGCCACGACCCTTGGTCACGCCCGTGACATCCACGAGCTGGCCCTTGGAGAAGAGGTCCGCCTTGATGGCGTCGCCGACGTTGAAGGAGGTGGCCTCCTCCACCGTGACGCGGAACTCCTTCACGTGGCGGCGATACGGGACGTTGGCCTTCTTGAAGAAGCCCCGCTCGCACTTGTTCAGAATCTTCTCGCGAATCTCACCAAAGCCCAGGGTGACCGCGGAGTACTGATCCTTCTCCGGGGTACGCTTGCCCACGACCTGGCAGGTGCTCACGTCGATGACCGTCACGGGAACGAGGTTGCCCTCGTCATTGAACACCTGGGTCATCCCGATTTTCTTGCCAATCAGACCCTTCACGTCGTCCTCACACTGCCAGCGCGCGTAGGCGCGGAAAAACCCAATAAAATCAATGATCTGGCCCGCGAACTAGACTGCGGTCCCCAGGAAGCGGCGCAATGTAGCAGACATACCCCCTACGTCAAGCACTACGGGCGGGGGAGCGCCTCACTGAGCGCGATCAAGCCTTGGGTAGAAGGCCGCGAGCTGCGCATCAGCGATTCGTTGAGCGTACACGTCCTCGCCCAACAGGAACAGCGCTTGATCCAGATAATCCTCGGCGGCCTTCACCTGTTCCTCCAACGTGGCGATGGATTGATCCACTTCCGACATGCGCCGCTGGTGCTCGGCCAGTCGGACCTCGGCCTCGTCCTCCATCTCCAGCAGGCGCTTGTGGGCCAGGATGCCAGCCGAGCCGGGCTGCCCGGGCTCGGGCGTGAGGGCGGTGGACAGCCGCTCGTCCAGGTCCTCGACCTCCCGGCCCAGGCGCATCTGGGTGAGGCGGTTCTTCTTGAGGTTGGTGCGCGCGACGTCGATGCGGGCGACATCCTGCCGCGTCAGCTCCATGTCGGAGATCTTCGCCTCCAGCTTGATGAGGCCTTCGGCGGCGTAGCGCAGCTCCGCGCGCTTGGTGGCGAGCGTCTTGCGCAAATCCTTCACCTTGCCGTCGATGGCATCCACGGCCTTCTTCCACTTGCGGACGGTGGCCTGGAGGCCGACCTTCTCCGCTTCCTGCTCGTCGAGGAACGCCTGATAGGCGGCGTCCTCGTCGTTCATCTCCTGCTCGAACGCCGCCAGCTCGTCACGGCGCGCCACCACCGCCTCCTCCGCCTTGTAGACGCGGTCCATGGAGCGGGGGCAGTTCGGCTTGCCCGGGAGTCTGTCCCGGGCGAGGTCGCCGAGCTGAAAGATGAGATCGTCGTAGCTCTCCTTCGCCATGGGCGGATTTCTACGCCCAAAAAGCGGGGACTGTCACCGGGAGAGCGAGCGCCCGACGCTCGTTTTCAGGAGTCGGCGGGCGCGGCGGCGGCGGTGGAGCTGGCCATGGTGGACGCGGCCAGGGGTCCCTCGGCCAGGGCGAGCAGCTCCCGGGCCCGGTCCTGCTCCTCGGTGCGATTGAGCTCGCAGACCCACGCGGAGGACAGGTCCGCCTGCTGGCGGGCCAGCTCCGCGGTCGTCTCGTAGCGCGCGGCGGACGCTCGGGCGAAGGCGCCCTCCCGCCGCAGCTCCTTGAGCGTGTCCGCGTCCAGCTCGATCTCCTCGGGGGGCACCGGCAGGGGCCCCCGCCCCAGCGCCGCCAGCCGCGCGAGCAGCCGCGAGGCGTGCGCCCGGCAGAAGGCGGCGAGCACCATCAGCCTCGCGCGGACCCTTGCGTCCATGATCCGCTCGGCGAGCATCGTCATCCGCCGGGCGGAGACGACCTCCGCCTCCCACGCGGCCGCCAGTGCCGCGGCCAGCCGGGTATGCCTCGCACCCATCTACGTCCCCCGATCCCTACCCACTTCGAGCCCAACGTAGGGATGGGTGTCTCCGGATTCAACCGAGTGCGCGCTCGACCATCCAGTAACCACCAGCCGCGAGGATGCACACGGACAACACTCGCACCGCCCCCCGGTGCAGCCCGGGTCTGCGCTGGAGCATGCGCAGCGGCGGCAGCAGCACCACGACGACCATCGCCTGCCCCAGCTCCACGCCCAGGTTGAAGCCCACCAGCGACTTCACGACCGAGTCTCCCAGGCCATAGCCCGCCAGCACGCTCGCGAAGCCGAAGCCGTGCACCAGCCCGAAGAGGAAGGTGATGAGCGCGCGGTGGCGGTGCTCCTTCAGCACCAGGTTCTCCACCGCCACATAGATGATGGACGCGCCGATGGCGGCCTCCACCCAGCGCACCCGGCCCTCGTCGAGGACTATCCAGCCGAGCGCGGTGGCCCCCAGCGTGAGCGAGTGCGCCACCGTGAAGGACGTCACCAGCAGCAGCACCCGCTTGAGCCCGCCCCCCACCAGCAGCACCGCCAGCAGGAAGGCGAGATGATCCACGCCCTCGAAGATGTGGCGCAGGCCCAGCCCCACCCAGCCGAAGAAGCCGCTGACGGCCGATGAGGTCCCCTGCCCCGCGCCGGGAATGGCGAGCGAGGGCTGCGCGGCGTCCGCGAAGAGTGCCCCGGGCAGCTCCCCGTCCACCGCGCTGCCCAGGATGACGCGATAGCCGGCGGGCAGCACCGACAGCACGGTGTAGCGCTGCTGGAGCGGCCCCTCCGGACAGGTGAAGGTGGCGGACAGCTCCACGAACGTCTGGCGGAGCAGCGCGGCGTGGGAGGCGCGCGCGCAGGGCTGGCCGCCGGCGGTGAGCGGCATCGCGTCCCAGACACCGACCTCGAGCGCGGTCCGACGGGCGTCGAGGTCCGCCTGGGACACCGTCCCATCCCCGTCCGCGTCCGCGGGGACGAGCAGGGCCAGCGTGCCGGCGGTGAGCGTGACGACCTGGCGCACCTCGGCCTCGGCGGGCCCGGCGCGGCGCACCTGCGTGTAGAGGATGTCGGCGTCGTGGGCGGAGGCGGCGCTCGACAGCAGCCACAGGCCCGCGAGCAGCCCTCTCCAGGGGAGCTTCGTCATGGCGCGCGAGCCTGCCGTCCCGGGCGGCTCGCGTCCACCGGCCCCGGGGCTATTCCGGGATGACCTCCAG
>Ga0126314_10000138_pt1 | contig 38379 bp, 60 predicted proteins | sample Plot105B_FD_92535 | JGI IMG/M metagenome (GOLD analysis project Ga0126314, IMG submission 92535) | Serpentine soil microbial communities from UC McLaughlin Reserve, CA, USA - Plot105B | ecosystem: Environmental > Terrestrial > Soil > Grasslands | place: USA: UC McLaughlin Reserve, Lake County... | reverse complement strand
TAACTGCTGCAACAACCTACACCGTATGCCGCGAAAGGTTATCAAATAATGGCTGATTATGATCCTTTCGGTTTAGATGTAACCCCAGAAAAGAAAGAGGTAGAAACCGTGTCCCAAGATGAGACCGGCATTAACATCACGTACAAAGGTGAGGCCGCCTCTTACGGCAACACCGCTGCACCGTGGGTTGTGGTTCACGCAGCTAACGCCGAACAAGCTTTTAAGTTGCATGGTATCGACCCTAAAGGTAAAACTATGCGAGACCTGTTTGAGCTGGTCACTAAGACTAGCCGCATCTTTCAGGAAATCTACACAGGCAGTCCCGCGCAGGCGCCGCAGCCTGTTGCAGCCGCTAAGACCCACTTAGGCACGGATGGTGTAGTGCACAATGCACCGGCCGCTAGTGCAGCCCCTGCACAAGATAGTGGTGGAGAGCCTTATAGTGCTCCACCGGTGTGGATGGGTCCTGCCCCGCATTGTCCTCACAGTCCTGCAGGTGTCAGAAAGTTCGTGTCTAAAGTAGGGCAGTATGGTCCTTGGGCTGCTTGGGGTTGTGCTGCTGGTAAAGACGCACCGGAGTCTTGCTCTCAAGGTCTGATTTTTGTGAAGAAGCCGAAGGGCGCGTAAGGTTGGGACGGCCACCCGAAAGGGTGGCCTTATTCCCGTTTCGAAAGGAGGTTATAATGGGAATCAAGTTTCCAGACAGCGTTATCCAAATCGATATTGAAAGCCACTCCGTAACCGAACTTCAAGAAACAGACCCGTACGATTTCTTTCGACTAGGCCAATGGTCCTGGGGTGAAGACACCGAAATACACACCACCACTGATCTTGACGAGTTCCGCCGTCAAGTATTGAAAGCCAAAATGATTGTTGGACACAACATTATCGCTTTCGACCTTATCGGCATCTTCGGTTCACCTATGCCCGGGGTCAAACTAGCCAAGCAACACCGGCTATATGATACGATGGTGGCTGCCACCCTAGCTAACCCGGCGCCTTTCGGGGAGTATGTCAAGCGTGATGGGACTAAAGCTTTCTGCCGTAAACCCGAAGAATTCCGGCCATGGTACAGTCTCGATAACCAAGCATTTCAGCTTGGTCTTCCTGGTAAACTCCCTGACCTGAAACAGCTAGCAGAAGAATATTCGTACCGTTGGGAGCCACAGTATTCTGCTAAAACAGGTAAAAAACTGAAAGCAGACAAAAAGGTTCCTATCGAAGGTATCTGCTGTGGGTTTGGAGCTATCCCAACCGACAATGAACGGTTTGTAGAGTACGCTAAACAAGATATTCGGGTGACTAGAGAGGTAGCCCGACGACTCTTGGAGAAGCACCCTTTCAACGACTATATGAAATGGGAGATGGAAAAGGTGGCCCTGGCCACCCAGATCGGTCGCGGCAACGGTTTCCGTGTAGATGTCCCTGCTACTCTTCAGCGGGAGAAAGACCAGCACGAGGAAGCAGCGTGGATCCTGAAAGACCTGAACGACAGGTTTGGTTTCCCGCTAGACGGGAAAGCCCCTTTAGCATCAAAGCTAGGTAAAGAAGCTACTATTAATGCGCTTAGTGTGGTGGGTGTGTGGGAGGAAGCTTTAGGTAAAACTAAGCCTAGTGATTCTCACCCGGAGGGTCAGACGTCGTTCTCTGGTGACAATATTATGGCGGCTACACATCACGTCCAAGACGCTAAAGGAAACTGGCAGAGGACAGACGATGGTAACCCGGAGGCTCAAGCCTTGGGTGAAGCCCTAGCTCTACTAGCAGGGCAAAGGTCCTTACCAACCCTGCTACTATCCACCGTGTATAAAGACGGTAAAGTACACCCTGAGATCTTCCCTTACCAAAGGTCTGCTCGTTTCTCCACCACCAACCCAGGCCTAACCATCTGGGATGAGAGGTACAAAGATCTGCTGGTCGCTGAACCGGGTTGTGCCCTGGTCGAGTTTGACTTTGATAACGCGGATGGCCGGGCTGTAGCGGCCGCGTCTGGGGATCCCGAATACGCTAAGAGGTTTCTTCCAGGTGTGGATGGTCACGCTATCAACGCGGTCTTGATTTGGGGGCAAGAAGCCTACGATGCCAGCCCAGGACTACTACGGCAAGGAGCTAAAGCCCCTGGCCACGGCATCAACTACAATATGGGTGTCGGCAAAATGGTTGAAACCACCGGCATCTCCCGATCAGCGGCCCAAGCGTTTAAAAAGAACTTCTACAACCTATATAAAGGGGTCAAATCCTGGCAAGACCGTATCATCGAGTTCTCTAAACGGACCGGATATATTGTTACCGACTGGGGTCGGAAAATGCCGATCGAACCCAAAAGGTGGTGGACACAAACCCCCGCCGCTATCGGACAGAACGCGACTCACGAGATTCTGATGATGGGTGTCTCCGCTGTTGATGAGCGTCGGTTACGGCAAATCGTCCTGACTGTGCATGACGCCTTCCTCGCTAGCATCCCCTTGGATACACTAGAAGAAGACATCAAATACTTTCAAGAAAAGTTTACCCGTACTTGGCACCCTAAGGGCGGCCAGCCTATCGAATTTAGTTTGTCTAACGGCCCGCCGGGCGACAATTGGAAGACATGCGCACACTAGGAGACACTAATGGACCGAATAGTAAAGTACGTTTTAGTAACATTGTTGTCTCTAGCGTCGATTAGTGGGCTTTTCTTCTTGCATTTGAAGGTAGAGCTTGCTAAACTCAAGAAGAGAATCGCTATAGACAAAGCGGTATACCTGCGTAAAATAGACGAGAGGCTGTAACATGTGGGAAACAGTAATGGAAGAACACATTGAGACTTTAGATCACGTTGTTCAGTTGCTGAAAAACCAGTCAGACTACGAGGCACACCAAGTAGCGGTGTTAATCAAGATAGCCGGCTACGAGGTGAAAGAAGTCAAAAACAAGTTTGATCTGTACCAGGCGGAACGCAATGCAAGAAACTAGCCCCTGCTGCACATGCGGCGAAGACACCGGATCTAGTTCTGTTTTTTGGTGTACACCCGAGTGTATGAAACAATCCTATAAAGAACGGGCTAGAGAAACTATACAATGGTACCTCGATAACGAAAATTACGGTCCAGCTGCTTGGTGGAGATTCGAATACCGGTTGTAAAACAAAGAAAAACCCCCAGCCCAACCTCGAAAGAGGAAGGACTGGGGGCATCTTTATTTTCAAGCAGATTCGTTAGCAGGGGCGAAATAGGTGGCAACCACTGCTAGTGTTGCGGTTAGGATTGTGCCCCAAGCCTCGTTCAGGCCGGGGATGACGGCTGTAAGGCCGACACCCAAAACAGCTGCTAGAAACGCTGCGATAACCTTATTGTATTTCTTCATTTATTCTCCTTAGACGCGGTAGACTGCGACAGCAATCGGCTGGTTAGACGAATAAGTCATAACCGCTTTCAAGCCATCGACGTGAGGAGTGTAAATCTCTGGGTGCGTGACGATAACAAAATTGTCACCAGGGCTCCCCTGGTTCGACTTTAAAGTACCTAGGTCATCGGTGTATCCTGCAGAGATTTTGATACCCGAAATGTAGGCTGTTTCTGTGGTACCGTCCGTTTTAGTTCCTGGTGACACCACGATACGGCAAGCGAAGCCGGGCAGAGGGAAAGTAAAAGTAGTAGTGGTTGGGCTTGCGGGTGCGAACACTTGGGGCTCCTCGTCTGGGGGGATTACTGGTGCGACAACAGCTGCAGGCGGCGATGCCTGGGCAGTACCGTTAATATAGGATTGAGTTAGATAGCGCAGCCCACCCATGTCTCCAGGCAGACCGTTAGGGTCTGATTTACGTCCATGAGGGGAACAAATCTCTTTATGGCCCTGAACATTATTGACCGGTATACCGTAGTAGAAACATAATGCAGCACACAACCGGGCGTAGGCATCTACTTGTACGTAGGGCCAAGGCTGTGATCCTGTGTTTTCTGCTTCGATACCGATCGAATAAGAGTTACCGAAAACCGCGTCATTGATAGTAGCGCCCGCATGGTTACACGCACCCGCAGCTACCACATAAATCGTTCCGGAACGCCCTAAAACGAACTGGGCTAACGGACCTTGAAGGTCTGACCTGCCGTTTTGGACAACATTCAGCGAAGGTGCATCGCCGGTAGCGGCGCCAGCGGTGTGATGACAAACAACCGCCCGGATACCAGATAAGGCTCTAACCCCCCGGGTTTTCCACCCTGCTTGTTCTACCACCGGAAGACCGGTGGTTCTTGCGATATTAGCTAAATCTATAGCCCACATAAAAAACCTTTCCTAAGTGCACATAAGGGGGTTGACAGGGATCGAATCTGATGTATGGTTAGTGTAGTAAATAACTAAAGAACACCCAGAGCCGTTACTAGCTATAGTAGTGTGGTCTATACCCACACCGTCGGAACCCGGATCGCCTTTATCCCCTTGTGGACCTTTAGCTCCGGTGTCGCCTTTAGGGCCCTCGGCGCCTGTAGCACCATCTTTACCGTTGGAGCCGGCTAACCCGGTAGCCCCCGGATCCCCTTTAGGTCCCTGAACGGTATAGCCGTTCATACCTGTATCCCCCGTGTCACCTTTTGGGCCGCGATCACCCTGCGGACCACCAGGTCCGACAGCCCCCGGAATAACCTGCGGTTGATTGTTGTATAGTCGGTTGCATGCGTCTTGAGCTACAGACTGCTTATCGGGGGTGGATACACAAATATTGGTGAGCTGGGCTTTGATAGCGTCAATCTGTTCAGACTGGGTGGATAACTGTTGGTCACGTTCTCTTTTTACGTGAGCGCTATAAGCCCCAAACCACAGTAGCGACAGGATTAGCCCTAGAATTGATACTGAAAAGGCGACCCTGAAAATAATGTCAGACCTACGACGACGCTCTTGAAGCCGTGAACCCAGATCTTGAAGCTCGGTCATGTCGGCTCACCCACCAGCGGGTATTCATCGTCTGGAGGCCACTTAGGCGGCTTCAAACCCATCTGCACCATATATGCCCGGTAGTAAGAAGCTCTCTCTTGCTCTTTATAGAAACGCTCTCTCTGCCGTTCGGCTTCCTCATCCGCCCGGTCCGCCCGGGTTTCAGCAGAAGCTACACGCACAGAATCAGCAGCAGATTGCTTATCGATACGCCGTAGAAGAGTTTCTTCAGACTCGACTTTGCCTCGTCGAACTGTGAGTACTCCTCTAACGATCAGGGTGATAACCGTTGTGCCACCGGTTCCTAGGATTAACCCTAAAACTGTTTGGACGTCCATGCTATAGCCGCCTTACGGATCGCAAAAACCTATAAATCTCTACAACCCGATGGGCTAACAACAGGGCGCAAGCAAGGATCATCAACCCCGCATAAGGGGGTTTAAAAATATCCGTGAAAGACCTGAAGACAAGAACAACAGAATACGAAAACACCGCAGTAATCAGAAACGCCAAACCAATAATCTCATACCAAAGTGTGCCTGTAAACAACTCACAAACACCCAGGACACCGCCAACCAGGAGAAACCCCGCCCAAATATAAGTGAGGAAACTACCCCCGGTTTGCTGATAGCTGGGGTTAGGCACTACGATAGCTAAAACACCTAGGATAATAAATATGAAATAGACCGCTGTAACAAGAGGTCTCAAACTAAACCGGTAGAAGAAGCTCACAGCGGACCCCTCCACCCAGCAGTAAACGACGTAGTGTTTGTAGGGTCATCCGCAAAATAGGTTAGACCGGCTATACCGCTTTGACGGGTCCACCGGCCATAACACGAGATAACGTCACCGACGTTGCATTGCACACCCACACCTGTAGCTGTGCCTCGATCAAAATAAGCAACCGAGTAGGAAGACTGATTTTCAGCTACCGACACGGTACCGCGCTGAATCCACTTCTGAAAAAACTGGTTACCCGTGCTAGACAAAAGAATACGGTAGGTTAGACTGAAATCCCACCTACCAGCAACGTTGATAGTCCACGTGCCGTTGCTGTTGTTAGTAATACCGCTAGGCGTGACACCTACCGCTGTGTTTAACAGTAGTAGCGTGTCGGTGTCACCAGCGATGAGTTGGGTAGCGTTCGTAGCCCTCCACGTACCCCCATATTTTAACGAGGGTCGCGAAGAGTTATTGTCTATACGTCGTTCAAGAATCTTTAATTGCTGACCCACATTATCCGCTGAGGAAAGATCAGGCATAAAATCCTCCTATATAGATAGTGGGGCAGAAGCCAGCTTTAACTGGTATGTGCCATCGGATTCACTGGAATATCCCAGAACACGACGTCTGTACGTGCCTGTAGGGATCCACGGGTGTTTCTCCACCCTAAATTGGGGGGACTCCCCTACCACAAACTCGCCCAAACGAGGAGAGACAAGACTACCGTGTTTGTTTTTACCATCTAGACGGACAGAAGCCGTCCATGTCTCGGTAGCTGTAGAAAACTGGTTGAGGTTTTGTGTAGAATACCCTGTCAGGGTGGCTGTCTCTATCGCGTCTGTGTGGTTTGTGTCCACAAAATCCACGCCCGGATAGCCCAGGGCAGTTAGGGCAGCAGAGTTTTCCGCGTAGCCGTACAGTGTTGCGGAATCCACACCTGATCCACGAGTGTAGGCGCGGTGCACCGGACCGATCGACGAGTTGATGTCGATTGAAATATCCCCGAGCGCCCCGCCAAAATCCCACATATTATTGGAGTTACCAGTAATTTTAGGGTTACCAGTAACCAGGTTCCAATAAAGCTTTCTAGGACTAGAACCATCCAGGAAAGGGGTGAACACAAACTCTAGGCCTTGGTCGACTTGGGATAGCTCTGTGAGCCGCTGCCACACCGAAGTGCTGGAGTATCCATAGTAATTCCGGGTGTGTGTACCAGCCTCGGGGGTGGTCGGGTAGGTTACGTTTAGTGTGTAACCTGACCCGGTTGTGGCGTTGACTAGCATAGACGCCGCTATGGCCCGCATGGTTTGCGCTGTGTACGACAAGTTGTTGTTCGAGTTTGACAGGTCACTAGCAGTACCGCCCGAAGCCCGAAGAACGCGCTGATCCAACAGACCGCCGATACCTGTACCCTGTACAGATAGTTTACGGGTAGAACTATCAAAAGAACACGAGGTGGGTGGGCCTGCTTGTATTACGTAATCATCCCATTGGATGATCCACGAATACTTATCTGACGTTGCATAAGATGCCAGATCAGACTTTTTATTTATAACCTCGTCTAGTACCAGATCGACACCCCAAGAACCCTTTTGGCAAAGCTCCACATTAAACGTAGGGTTAGATGCTAGGGATACTTCCTGCTGAATAATACCTGTCACCGTTTCGGCAATCCGTACCCTAAACATCTTACACCACCAAGCTAGGAGCGGGAGTGATTTCTACAGACAGAATGTTTAGCACACCATCCGTAGCTAGCGTGTACCAGCCAGACCCGGTACTAGTAACAACCGAAGCAGACATATACACAGTTTTGGCACCCGTAAAAGGACCGACCGGTAAAGAGGGTATAGAGGAAGCCAGCGGAACATCAGAGCCGGAGCCGTTGATAAGGTTGACGTTTACCCAGTTAACTAGCGGCCCAGAAGGCAAGCTGTCCAAATGGATGCGGTGCTCAATAGAAGTACCTGCACCAGTGTAGATTCGTGCACGGCCTACAGCCCGAATGTAGTAAGGAACACCTGGGTCTGCTACTGTCACGTGACAAATCTCGTTGTTAGAACCGATACCGCCACTAGTCATGTCGGTAACAGGTGACGCTGTGTAAAACAAGCTGTTAGCAACACCGTGCCAACCAGATTTAGTGGGGTCAGTGTTGGCGCCAAAATAGACTTGATCCTGGAAGGTATAGTTACCGTACGCAAACCTACGCTCACCAGGGAAAGACCCCGCAGCGGTAAAACCGGTAGACCCGGGGGTAGCATCCACACCATATAATGTACGGATACCGCCACGAGCCGATATAGCCGGGCCACGAAGATCGGTGATATTACCTTGAGTGATAGATGTAACAGTTTTAGCTACATACACCGCTGCTAGAGGAATATATCCTGAAGAAATAGACGGGGTCGGAACAGTAGGGACACCCGAGGCGCCGTCACCTGTCCACACCTCAACCGAGAAAGTACGGATACCCGCACCCGAACCTATCGCCGGGTTTTGGTCATCGTAGATACGTGCAATAATAAGGTCATAGCGGTTTAGCGTAGCCGAGGATGCCGCCAACGCTAAAGCTGTTGAGCTGGGCAAATGCGCCAGATATGGCCCGTTACCGCTAGAATCGATAGCACAGTTACCAGAGTTGACTAGTACCTGCATAAGTGTTCCGGGGGTAACCCTCAAGCCGGAATGATTGGATGAAGGGACACCCAAAGTGTCCCCCGATCCGAAAACACCCCCACGAAACCGGGTGTTACCAGTAATATCGTTTGAGAGAAGAGACGCAAGAGCGAGACGACCGTCTGAACTAGAAATACGGTCTTGAACCGCCCATGGGTCAACAGCTGATGCTACGGTGGTTCCGAGTGCAACCATGAGATTATCCTCCTACCACCACGCGGGGCGGTGTGTTGTTTGTAGATATCCCGCGTCGGAAGACGCCCCTAGGTGGGATAGACCCACAGTCATAGAGGAGCCGGGCTGGATAGTGAAATCCTGAAAATTAGCTGGATAAGTTAGATAAGACCTGTTCGCAGTGCCGTTTAAAAACACATACGTCGAATCCGGGTTGATAACCACCACATCCGTAGCCGACAACGTGCCGTTATACGTGATAACAGCGCCTGTACCTGTAGTGATGGTGGGGGTGGTTAGCGGGCCGTAAAGTGTTAAAGTAACAGGTGTCGGAGCTGTACCTACGTTCATCAAATTTAGGTAACCCGACCCGGAGGCACTTACACCAAAGTGAAGCCCTCCCGTAGTGTCAAAGTCCAGGCCTACCTGCGAGTCGTAAAACCACAGGTTATCGAACCGCACGTAAGTGTTAATAGGTGTTGTGGTTTGCCTCAGCTGAACTGTCGCCTGGGTAGCGGTAGCCGGTGCTAGATGTTGACCAGAAATAGCTGTCCACACAGTAGGTTGCACGTTAGTAAACGTTTGGGTGGTGGTCGAGATAGCCGCCCCACCCGCTGTTTTCCAGTTGACTTCCATCACGATTGTAGCCGCAGACGTAGGTCTAGCATCCGCATAGAATGTGTATTGTTTACCAGCTGTAAGGCCTGTAATGTTAGCGGTAGATGTGATTCCTGTAGCTAACGCGGTGTTCGTAGCGTTTACTTTCATCGAGTGTGCGCCGATAGAAACCGTTACGGTTTCATCCACAAGACTCGCGTTGATAGCAGTCCACCCGGTGGTTCCGCTCTCAAACCCCATATTAACACCCAGGGGAGAGAGTTTAAAGTCCAATCCGCCAGCAGCCGACTGCGGTAAACCAACCTGCTGGGTGATAGAGTCAGCGCCATACCTACGGGGGTCCGGAGCCGTCAAAGCGATAGACGCCTCAAACCCCGGGTTTTGTGAAATGATTGGCTTAATCAGAATATCGCCGTCAAGAACAACCTGCTGGCGAAAACCACCTATAGGGGTGTATCGGTAAAGCTCATACAAAATCGAGGTGTCCTGGCATAAAGCCAAGACTTTCATCTCTGCCCGTTCGCGGGCAGCATAATCACCATGCCGGGCGTGAGCTCGGATAGTGAAAGACATACGGTTACGGTCTTTAAACCCAGGGACACGAAACACACCCGGGCGGCCAATAATAGGGTTATACTGGTTTAGAGGGGCAGGAGACGATAAAGGTTGTGAGTCTTCTGTGATATACCATTTGACTCCGTCGGAGTCTTCCGCTAGCGTGTTGAAGGAGATCCCTCCGAGTGTCCACGTGATCTGTGGTTCTGACACTTAAACCTCCAGGGATAAGGGGCCGACCGGAAGCCGGCCCCACCCACTACACATTGCGTGATTGAAAAGCGATTTGCCTAGCAGCCTCACGAGCAAGAGTTTGCGCGTCAGTCTGACCATAAACAGTAATAGGCATGTTGTAGCTTTGATTACTGCTTTGTGAGCTAACATTGGATTCAACCAACCGGCTAGCAGCCGAAAGGTTAGACACAAACTGCTCAAACATCCGGTTTTGATCAACAGTCAAAACCCGTTCACCAGGGGTTAGCCACGCAGGAACCGTATCCGAAGAAACAGTCCCACCAGCAGCGTAACCACCAGCCTTATCGTAAGCGGCCGCTAGCGAACCGTACCGACCAAGTGCATACCTCATTGAGGCAACAATGTTCGCCAACGGATCATAGATGTCACCCGATAAAGACGGATCCCGGTTTGCCCGGAATGTCGGATCAATAACCTGCATCAAACCCTTAGAAGGAACCCCGTTTTTAGCGTTGACATCCCAGTTATTTATAGCTCTGGGGTTACCGCCAGATTCTTGGTTCATTCTACGGAGGGTTCTGTTTGCGTTACTTGGGTCTTGGCCGACACGTGCGAGGGCTTGCATAACAATCCCGCGCCACTGCTCGACACCTGCGCCCCCGGATGGACCGGAAAGAAGAGAGTTCAGCGAATTAGCTGCTGAGTTTTGGACGCTAGTAACAGCCTGGCCAGCAATACCGCCCGCGTAGTCCGCCATCCGGTTACCCGGATAGAGGCTACCAGCCGATAGTGCTTGTTGCAAAACACCGCTAAAAGCTTGTTCCGCTAGACCGGATCCGCTCAGGAATGAACCTAGGCCGCCCGACACAAACTTACCGCCTGCGATAGGCAGGCTAGACTGGCGGTTAAACTGCCCGTCATCTGCACCATGCGCATCGCCACCAAACCGGACATGCGTTCCGGTAGATTCTAGATTGATTCCCGCAAGCGTACCCGCTGTGTGTACAGACGAGGCGCCCATAGAAAATAAGCTAGACAAACCAGGAGTAAACCCAGCCCACGGCTCCGAAGCCGCAACACCAAGACGCTTATACGGGGCATCGCCACGCAGCACGTTAGTAACAGCAGACATATAGCCAGAACAGTCATACCCGTTAGGGCCGACACCACCCCAAATATACGGTTTGCCATCCTGTTCTTTAGCGAACTTTAAAGCCGCTGCTACAGCAGAACCAACCTGCTGCCCGTGAATATCAACCAAACCACCAGTAGCGTAACCAGCGGCCTGCAGGGCTTCCGGCTGTCCGCTGTTTAGAGCATCAAGGAACGGCGTGACCCGCTTCGTGATTTGCTCTTTAACAACAAATTCGCCGTTAGATAACCTGGCGTTGATACTATCAGACGTACCGGTACCGGGCCCACTAACATACCCACCAGTCGCGAAACCGATCGGAATGTTGTTGACAGGCTTGCCTAAAGCGAAATCAGTGTTAAGCTGATTCCAAGCTTTGATAATACCACCGTTCATCGGGTTATTGATAACCCAACGCACCGGTTCCGCAGCGGCTTCACGCATACGCGCCCACTGAGACACAGCCCAATCGGATGTGTACTGTAAAGCACTCCGAATGTTACTAAAACCACTAATCAAATTGTTAAACACGTTTTGATGCGCGTTTAAAGACGTGTTAGCAGCGTTAGACATCGATGTCCACGTAGCCGAAGCTGTCGCGGACATAGCAACAAACGCAGGGTCAACCTCGCCATTGATTTCAGTAACCAAAGCTTGAAGCTGATCTACTAAAGCGGTAGACGCTGCCGTCAACCCGTCAAACGTAGCTGGATCAAACGTGATAGACGCGGCAGTAGCTGCGCTACCCGTACCCGAACCACCAACAAGCCCGCCAGAAGCGAATTTGTTGCCGTTGATCGCTGCTAAAAGCGGCAGATTCTTCGCGGTAGACGCGGCGTTAACAACGAACTCGCCGTTAGAAAGCGCTGCGACAATACTGTCTGAAGTCCCTGTGCCTGGCCCTGCGATCAGACCACCTGTAGCATGACCTGTTAGACTGGACAAAAACTTCTGACCAGGAGTAGCTCGAACCTCCAGAGACAACGTTGTTTCTGCCGCGCTCCTTTTGAACAGGTCCAAAGCCTTAGTGGCCTGGTCCACATTCGCGGAAAGAGTGAAATCTTTATTGGCAGGTATGTTCAGTACAGACTGACCAAAAAGGCCAACCTCACGTGTAACACCTAGCGCTGCTAGAGAAGTATCATCAAGAGACTTGATGAGAGACTGCATAGCAGGAGCACCTTGAGTCCCTGCTGCCTGCGCCTGCCGAATAATCTCTAACGTCGCGCCAATAGTTTTAAGCTGGAACTGCTCTTGTGCGTTACCCGCGTCACCAGTCAAGGCCGCATACTCACTAGCAGAAGCAACCGCGCCTAGCTGGGCTTGCTTCAAGTCTAGTAAAGCCTGTTTGCCTTCAGTAGTTTTCAATGTGCCATCAGCAGTAGCTTTAGCTACTGCTGTTTGTGCACGTTCTAAAGAAAGCTGTGCCGCCTCATAGCCAGCAGACCCGCCAGCCGCTTTAAGCGCCTGCAGCTGCTGATCATACATTTTTTCTGTATGCGACTTAGTCGCCTCAGAAGCCCGGTCCTGTGCAGTAGCCACACGGGTAGACGCCTCCGCCACACCATCAGCGGCCGCAGCTGCCTGCGGAGAACTCTCCCCGTAGGTTTTCTGTGCAAACGTTAAGTCATTTTGTGCTTTAGTCAAATCTGTCTGGGCTAGGTCCAGCTCAGACATACTCTCCCGAGTCTTTTTAGTCTGTGCCTCAATTTCACTCATCACACTAGGTATCTGGATAGATGTATTATACACCTGGCCATTAGCTAGAGTAACTCGACCTAAACTATTAGCATAATCGATCCAAGCCTGCTGACCCTCGATGTGCTTCGTAGCCTCTTGAGCAGCAAACCCACCCTTTTGTAGACCGGTCGCCATCTCTTCAATCGAAGGATTAGCGTTCTTAATCAACGCTGCCAAACCCGCAACCGCGACACCCGCTAAGGGCAGCACAGACACAAGGTTTAAAGCTTTAGACCCGACAGAAGCGACACTAGAAGAGAACTTAGAAGCGTTGCCACCGGCTTCTTCAACCTGCGAAGAGATCTTACCGATAGACTTACCAACCGCAGAGCCAGAAAGATTTTCAAGAACACGGGTCGGGTTAATCCGGGCTAGCGAAGTGGCTACACCACCGATAGCGCCAGAAAGAAGCTTGTACGCACCAAGACCAGAGAAAATAGTTCCAGTAAACCCACCTAAAGCACCCGCAAGAGGGGTGATGATCTTTAGGAACCGGTCCGCAACATCAATAACAATACCGAAACCATCAGCTAGGCCTTTAAGGGCCCCACCAGAAAACTTGGTAAGAAACGCTGAAGCATCAGAAACAAACTTTTCGACTTTACCCCGGATAGACGCGAAAGCATCCCCGAACTGACCGATAATAACACCGGCAGAGCCCAGAACAGTCTCAATAATCTTACCGAGAGACGTGTAAGTCTCCCCAAGCCCCTTAGCGTGGTCAGCTGTCCCATCAAGGAATTTGTTGACCCCACCAAACACCGAGGTAATTAAGTTACCCGTACCAGTCAATATTTGACCGTTATTAGCTGAATACTCCGTGATTTTTTGTATAAACCCCACAACCCCGTCGGTTGTGGCCGACACGATCGGGAGAGAATTCTTTAAAGAACGCTCAATCTCACCCTGAAACACAGGAGATTTGATGAGTTTGTTAGCTTGATCGGCAGAGTTAGAGATCGCCTCACCAACAGCAGTGAAGCCCTCCGTCAAGGGTCCCTGTGCAGTAGCTAACCCCTGCAAAAACCGGGTAAAACCGGGAAGGGTCGCTTGTTGCATAGCTTTACCGAAAAGATTGGCTTCGTCTTTCATACCAATCAGATTGGTAACAAGCTCTTTACCTGCAGGGGACAACTTAGCTAAAGTTGTCGCGTATTTACTAGCAGCGTCTGTAGAGCCCTTGAGCGCAGCTGTTTCCTGCGCCCTCTGCTCCGTCAAAGTTTGCAGCGCACGACTAATCTGTGTAGCTGCATCAGCTTGCTGCTGTGCAGCCTGCTTCTGAACATACACCAAATTCTGTTGAGCATCCACAACCTTTTGGTTAGCATCAACCTCGGCCTGCTTAGCCGAAATAACCCGGCTAGAACCCTCAACACCCAGTTTTTGGGCTTCCGTCAAAGAAGCTGTATCTTTAGCTGCCTGCTTGTTTAACTCTGTTACACGAGCCTGAGCTTCCTCAACCTGGAGAGCCGCCCGAGCCTTTTCTAAATCAGTTTTAGTAGCATTAGCATTAACCTCAGTAAGATTTTGCTGTGCTTCAAGAAGAGAAAGATTAGCATCTTTCTGGCTAAGAGCATAGCCATTAACTTTATCGGTTAGATCAGCAAGGTCTTGTGCAGCTTGTTTACGTTCGTCATTAACGGCTTTTTGGGCAGCTAGAGAATCCTTTTGTGCAGAAGCAACCGACTTTTCAGCCTGGGAAATCTCCCTAGCAGACGAATCAGCAACCCGGGCGGCATTCTTTCGTGCATCGTCAACCGAGTTTTGAGCGCTACGAATACCCGCAGCAGCCGAAACGGTGGTAGCAGCCATTTTACGAACATTGGTGTCCGCCTCATCCGAGGCATCACCGTAATCTTTTAGGGCTTTAGCAACACCGATAGCCGAACCAGCCAGGGCTGTAAGTGCCCCACCAGCGCCGATAGCTAAACCAGGTACAAGTGGACCGGCAAGAGCGATAGCCCCACCTATACCCGCAACCTTCTTTTGGAACCTAGACAAACCAGCTTCGGCAGCGGAAGTGTCCGCTACAAAACGGATCTTGCGTTCTTTAGCCGCGAGCGCATCAATCTTAGCTTGTGCCCTAGCTGTATCCGCTTCCGCCTGGATTATTACGTTCCGGCGCTCTGTAAGCTTAGCTATCCTAGCTTGAGCTTTAGAAATCTCAGCATCAACATCGATCTTGGTGCTACCGCGTTTAGCTTCTAAATCCGCTATCTTCTTTTGCGCTTTAGCTATATCCGCATCAACATCCACCACGGTTTTACGAAGCCGGGTAGCTGTCTTCATTTTTGTTTCAAAGTCTTTAAGATTACCGTCTACATCAACCACCAACTCTGGGTTGATAGATTTAAGCTCAGCGGCAATCTTCTTTTGGAAACCCTTAAGGCTAGGTACGATGTCTACCGTAGCATTACCCGCCTGGTATTTAGGCATCGGCACCATCCCTATAAGTAAACCCCCTCCGAAGAGGGGGTTTATCATTCATCATTGTTATCGAAATTCAATACAGACAGTAACTCTTCACGCATTTCCTTAACCCGCTGGCGCTCATAAAGCGCGGCAGCTGTGTCAGGGCGTGGTACACGCTGAATCTTTGGTTTACCTTTTTGACCCGCAGTGTAGTGGTTGTTAGCTTCCAACCGTTCTACAATAGTTGCCAAAAGGTTAGCTATCGTACCAAACTCCGTAGAGTTAGGTCTGCCCCCCAAACCTTTGGGCTCAGGGGGATTGCCGTTTTCATCCAAGGTTGCGGCGTAAATATCAGTATCTGTCGTGTATGCGTGGCTAGTCCACGATGTCGAGGTGTTCTCGAACATCCGAATTATGTTAGCCAACGTGTAGACCGGTTGGGTCCCTCCGGTAAAGAAATCCCGGAGGGAAAACCGGGTATAAGCTAAATCCCGCTCTACATACTCACCGTAACGGTTAAGCATGTAGTAAACGTACTGTAGATCAGTCCTCGTCACTTTTAAAGTGCTCTAGGATAGCCTCAGTAAGTCCGGACACCTCCCGCGCGGCTGCATCTTTCCACTCTGCATAAAACGCATCAAAGTCAGACCCAAAACCGACACGGTAAAAAAACCAGATATCAGAAGACGGTCCAGTACCATTCAACCAGTTAGTGAGGTTCTCTAAAGACCAAAAGTTGGGGTCTTTAAAGTCGATTTCTTTAACTTTGCCTTTAGCGTCTGTTACTTCCAGCGTGAATGCTTCACGATCAGACGTTTTAGTGTAATCTTTGCGGCTAAACTTAGCCATAATACGCTCCTACCTCTAGGATATTAACTACCCGAAACTTTCGGAACAGCGACTATCTCTTTAGATTTTTCTTCTTTAACATCCGGTATTTCCGAATCGGGTACAACCGGCTTCTTACCCCCACGCTCTACGTGGACTGCCTCACCCGACTGAGTAAATTTAGACACCTCAGCGGGATCACCCGTGAAATACAGACCCCACGGAAATCTCAAAACATACTTAGCCATGTGATTTTTCTCCATACCTACCCCTAGGAGCGCCCAGGCCGGCGAGGTAGGTTACCGGCCTGGGCACGATCATTAGGAACCGAGGACATAGCCTTCTTCGACGGCGCGTGCCAAAAGGCCAGGACCGAACGCAAAGCGGGTACCCAAGGTTGCCAAGTCATCGTCAGGAAGAGCTGACAAAGTCACGCCACGAGCATAAGCAGAATCGCCGTTAGCCGAGACAAGGTCGTCGCGGTCGGTAACACTGACTTTGTGGTATGTCGATCCGAAGTACCGGCGGGTAGCGCCAGAGCCGTCAAGGCCGAGGACGATAACACGGTAGTAGCGGATGTCAGGCTGTGCCTGAATGTCGTACTTGAGCTCTCCAGCAGCGGAAACCGTAGCTGCGGAAAGGTCCAAGCTGTCATACAGTTCACGAGCAAACCGGTTGTCTTCCATCATAGTGAACGTGATAGAAGCGTCGGCGCCGGTGATGTCCCGACGTACGGGGGTAGCGGAACCCCAAGCACGGAGCTCGGAGGTGTCTAAAGAACCGTTTTCGGAGGCGCCGTCTTCGGTGATCCAACCAACAGAGTTGAACCCGGTAGGAACGTTAATTTGTCCACCAGTAGCCACAAGCGTGGTTACTGGGGAAGTGCTGTCGAAAGGGGCCACCATAACAAGGCCTTTAAGAGCCTTGCGGATAGAACCGTCGTTACGGTTCGCGGCCGCCTCAAAAGTGACGTTAGCCATTGTTTATTCTCCTATAGTGCCCTAGAGGACACAATCCATGTACTAGTAGCCCGACGGATATCAATCTGTTCTAGGCCATAAGGTATTTCTGTAGGTGCTGTATCCTCAGTCACAAAATCAATCAACCCATACGAGGTTCCGATAGCGGATTGGCCGTTCATAAGTTGGCGTACTTGGCTATTAAGCGAGTAAGAACCAGATCGGTTTACACCGATACAGTTAATTTCTACTTGTGCAAAGTCAAATACTCCTTGACGGTCAGCTCCACCACCGACACGAGACACAATAATGAAAGGAGGGTCCGGGTAGGACTCTTCCCCGCCTATGTCGCCCGATTCGGTAACGGTCTGTGCAACCGGTTCTAGGTACTCGCAGACAGCTGCCTCAACATCTATAAACGCCATTAGTTACCTCGCAGTGCACGAGTCATAAACCTACTAGCGCGGGTTCGACGGTTACCGAACTGCTGTTGCACAGCCGCGCCACCGAACTCTATGCTGACGCGAACACGATCTCCTTTAACACGATCGTATCCATGAGTGAGCTTCCCAGAAGCAGCAGTTTCACCAGAATCTTTACCAACTAAAGCCCGCATACGGGCCAGACGGTAAGCAGCTGCTAAGGTACACACGCGACGAGCTTCAGGACCTTTAAGAAACTCGGCCATCCCTTTACGTTCTGGTCTATAGTCCATTAGCCTGTCACCCGCTTCAAAGGGATCTCGAATCCAGGCGCCCAACCACCCCAAGGCCATGACCAGCGATTAACATCGCCGTCAATAACCCAAGTAGACGCTGACCTGCCCGGATGCTCCGAAAACACAAACTGTGTGGTAGGGCCGATGCCTTCAGGCAGCGAGTTGTCTATCACATACAGTGTTCCGTTACGGCTGGTTTGTTGATTGTTTTGTGATGTATCCAAAAAACTTGTGTCGGCAGCAAAAGCGTAAGCGTTTATAACAGTGTCGGCGCTAGGATCACGATCGCCGAAACGATCCCTCTTAGCGGTCTTCACTGTTACAGATATCACTCCAACCCCGTAACACCGAAGTCACGAGACCCGATATAAGCGATCCAATCCCCGCCGAACTGGTCATGCACATAGAAGTCGTTGTGACGGGGCTTCCACACCGGATTATCAATCTGAATCGATTGAATACCCGAAGTATCCGCGACCTCAAAACGTTCTAGCATGCGTTGTTCATCGGCAGTCAAGTAAACCCCATCAGGGATTTGCTCGCTGAAAGGACCCATAGAGCGGGCTGAAACCCCTGTAGGGTTTAGGTACGCTCGAATCGCTGCACGTAACACGATAGTTTTAGCTACAGCAGGTACAGAATCTTCGTCCCAATCCTGTCCCGTTTCTGCTAAAACCAAAGCAGAAGCGTCTTCTAGAGACGCTTCTGCCCGGTCGTAGTCAGGTGTGGACGGTGTAGGGGGCTGCACTAGCCGTTTGCTTAATTCTTCAACTGTAGCTAACATGCTACAGCCCCTTTCCTACTAGGAACCGCTGGTGTCTAGAACAATCTTGACAGCGCGAACCAAACCCTTGGTAGCGGTTGACGGGTCGTTGTCGAGGTCGTCCAGGGTGACGCCGGTACCGGCGAAAACGTCGACGATAGCGCGATCCTGCACGTTCATGATGTCGTACTGACGCAGGAAACGAAGAGACAAACCAGAACCAGAAACAACAGCGCCGAAATCTTGGCTAGCTGGGATAGCGGGCGCCAGGGTGGAGAGAACAAAGGCAGACTTGTGGAACACGTAGATGTGATTAGCCGGGATAGCCAGCGAAGTAACAATAGTGTTACCTGCGAGACGGCCAATCTGCGCGTTACGCAGGGCGTTATCCGAACCAGACTGCTCAAACTGGTTCAAGTGATCAGACTTGAGAATCCAGTTTTCTGCGTCGGCGCCAACAACAACCACACGGCCCTCAACAGGCACATTCTTTTTACCAAGAACCGTACGAGCATTAATCAAAATGTCGTAAGGGTCATCGGCTAGCGTAGCGGTCAAAGAGTGACCGGTAGCGTAGGTTGCACCAGAAAGCGTGGTAGCAACCCGGTTTTCCAAACCTTCCACAACCGCGCGGATTAGCGGGGTAGTGATTTGCTCGGTGAAGTCAACCAAGTCAAGAGTCAAAACTTCGTCGGTGACCGCAACACCTTTGTAGATGTCGGTGTCAAGCACCAAGTCTACCTTGGTCTCGGTCAAGTCGTCCAACACGCGGAGACGGTCGGAACCGGTAGCGCGAAGCGCCATGGTGCGGGCCGTACCCGGAAGAGAAGGAACGCGGATAGAAACAGTGTCATTCTTCGCAAAACGGAAATCCACTGAGTTACGGGTAACAAGACCCGGAAGAACAATTTCACGCTGAAGTAACGCCAGCGCTGCGCGAGCGATTTGCTCCGCTTTGAGTACTGAGACTGCCATTTTAGGCATCCTGTCTAATAGATTTTAATTAGTTTATGGTCCTGTATGACAGTCGCTGTCGGCGGACTAATCAACCTTCGCAGTTATTAGCGTTGCGCTCGGAAAGCGCGTTCAGCGATCGCGGCATAATCCGGTTCAGCAGATTGCTCAGGCTGGACACCGGAATGAAGTTCACGAGGCTGACGAGGAGTAGTACCTTTCGGCGTACCCTCGGTTTTTGGCTGGAAGGCAGAAGTTACACGATCAATGTATTCTTCCATCTCTTCCTCAGACGAACCTTGAAGCAGTTCAGACTGCTCATCAGTTAAACCTCTACGCAAAGCAACACGGAGTTTCATCAACTCTAAAGAAGATTTCTGTCGGCCTTCAGCCTCAGCAGCAAGCTGCTCTTGAAGCTTTTGTAACTCTGTTTTGCCTTCAGACTCTTTTTCTTCTTTAAACTTCGCCAGCTCAGCGAGCTGTGCCTTTAGTTCTTTGTTGGCTTTACGTTCGGCTTGTAACGCTTTCAATCCTGGTTCGCCGAGCCGATCGGACTCGGGGAGCTCAGGGGTGACTTCCTCAGCTACAACCGCCTCAACTTCGGCAGGGGTTTCATCAGAAGCATCATTAAAAGTGATAGGCATGTTATTATCCTCGCGATAATAGGTTATCTCCGGCCACTCGCTGCCCGGAAAACTTTCAAAGCGTCTTGAGAAGGGACGCCATCAGTGTGTAAAAACCATTCTTGTTCAGCGGAAACCACTAGGTCTGGTAGTTTTTGATCCGTGTCAAAAAGAGGAACCATAGAGCAACCACATTTTTCGTGATACTGCACACCAGGGCCGCGATGTTTAGCGCGGCTAGTAGTTCGTAGCACCGTGTCTTTAGAGTAGACAGCGCCACGAGAGGCAAGCATCACACAAAAAGCACACGCATTCGGTTTAGGTAACCGGGCATACCCTAGGGCTAGCTTATCCTCGTGGATAGATTGCCCTAGGACTTCACGGCCGCCTTCAACCGCACGGTCAGCAGCTACACTTTTGTGTAGCGTCAATATTTGCGCTTTTGCTTGTTTAACAGACATTCCTTCTTTAACTAGGCCTTGTATCCGGTAGGGCCCGGTGGTGAGAAGGCTCCGACGCAGTTCTGCCAGGTCGGTTGCTGGGAGAGGAGAAGCAGAAAACTCCGAACCCCGCATCCGGGTGTAAAACCGGTGTGCGGAATACTCTGAATCTGCTTTACTTTGAAGAATCCTCTCGATAACCGCAGCCAACCACAACTGTGTGTTATCGTTTTGTGGACTAACTTCTAGGTAAGACCACAACACCGCGACTTGAGCGGAAATGCTACGCTGGATAGCCAGCTGCTCGTTCTGGTACAGGGTTTCTAGTGCTTGTGGCACTGTTCACCCCCTGCATCTGCTCAAGCAACAACTGGTTAGGGTCATTTTCCTTAACGAGCTTCTTCCACTCCTCAATCTGAGACTGAGTAACACCCGGGATCTGGTCCCACAAGCCTTGAGCAGGGATACCTAACGTCAAGAACTTGTTGAGCGCGTCTGCGACTTGTGCAAGAGAACGCGATTCCCGGTCTTCCCACACAACTTCTAGACGTTCCGGCAAATCACCGTAACCAGCAACAACCGAGGCCTGACGCACCAACTTCTCTACAGATTCACCGAAAGCAACCTTGTAAGCTTGAACCTTGCGGGTTAGGGGCTTTTCAGCAGCAGCCAAAGCGTCTGCTGAGAGGTTAGACATGTTGCTACCGGCCATCATATACTGAGCAGGGGTACCACTCTGGATAGCCATCTGGTTTACTGCTGATTCAAAAGCTTTGATATACCCGTCTAGAGGGCTACCCGGCAACTGCCAAGCCTTCGAATCAGGATCTGTCAGAGTTATCAGGCGATCCGGTTTAATCTGTATCGGAACTTCTTTACCAGTTACTTTGTCTTTAGCAACCGAAACACCAGAAATACCTTGAATCGTGAACGCGTTATAGTGCTGTACAATAAGCAAATCGAACGAGATCTGATTGATTTTGTCTTGAGTCGTTAGCAGCGGCTCGATTTCACCGATACAACGACCGTCCAAGTCCTGATTTGACGCAAACCGAACTACCGGGCACACATCGGAGCCATGTTCCGAGATAGAATCAATATACGGCGCTGGTTTCTGACCTTCCGGGGGGGAAGCATACTTGATTTTATATATGTTACGGTCGTCCCACAGCTCAACAACCAAACCATGGTAGTCAAGCATAAAAGCGTAGGTCGGCCATTCATCCATCACGGGGTCTTCGTACAAAACATACATTCTACGTGCAGAAATACCCCGGATAACCGGCTTCAGCTGCCCGTTAACCTCGCCACGCTGCACAACCCCGAAAGCTGCACCATAATCTAAAGCAGAACTGAAAATCTGGGTTTGACGCAAATCAAACTGATTTGCCTGCATAATATCCCACACCTGGGCATCTTTAGACGGTTCAGAAGTGCGGATACCTTTAACAAACAACTGTTGTAACGATGCGTTACGAACCATCGGCAACAAATTCGTTGTTGCACGCTCAGTCAAAATCGTGTACTGTTTCGACGGGTCATCTGGTAGATACGGACGGGGATGTGCCCCGTCAATATAGCATTTAAGCTTTTCCAAGCGTGCCAGCTCGGTCTGTATCTTAGGTTCATGATCCTTGATCAGTTTGAGGATCTCGTCTAATTCCATGCGCTATCCTCCTAAACCCATACAACGCCGGAGCGCCTAGACTTGGTTTTACCTGACGTTATATAAGCATTACGACCAACCAAAGCAGCAATCACCGCGACCGCACCATCAATCTTTTTAGGTGAATCACGGTTTTCTTTACTGATAGAGCGACCAAAAGCGTTAGGCGCTAACCGTGCATTTTTGAAATGCATCGCTAACACCGGATTGTCATCATGCGTGAACGTTCTGTCATCATCGATCGCTACCCGGACACGCTGAGCCATCTCAGTGAACTGTCGGATACGGTTTTTACCACCTTCAGTGGATTGACGCATATCCCACATGATCGGACTCGTCGAAGACGCGTTAACCGGGAATTCTTTCCCAAAATCACGAACCCAACCCTCGATAACAGAACCCCAATAGGCACTTCCATCGTCATCGGTGGCGGGTGAGGGGTCTACACCGAACCAGACCACGTCGTAGCGTTCTAGTGCGGCACGAACCACCATATCAACCTCTTCACGGGGGACCTGCCAAGACCGGCCACGCTCACCACGAGGTTTAGACCAATTCTCTAGTAAAAAAGGGAAACCGTCCTCGACACGAACCACAGCAAGCGAAGTATCATCATCGTTTTTGGAACAGTCCAAAAACATCGCTATTTCGGTGCCGTCCTGAAGGATTTCACCCGAAATCGTGCCCAAATCGTAGTTATTAGGTTCAATATACGCTGTTTCAGCAGCAGCAAGCCCGTTAGCGAAAAACCGTATCGCATCAGCTGGTGTCGTACGCATATCGTCGACTTCAGCAAGGATACGTTCTTTGTCAATCCAGGGTGAATAAAAGTAGGCCTGCCGAATAATAGATTCGGCCTCTAAAAGATCCGTAAACGACAACTTAGGGTCAGCTTCAACCGAGCAATACAAGATGTCTTTTTTAAGTGTTTTACCAGCAACCTGTGTCTGCCAAGAGTGGTAAGAATCCTCGGCAACCGACAATCCGCCTGGTTCATGGGCGTTAGTGCCTTCTAAAAGGCGTGCTTGACCGCCCGGGAACTTCGCTACGTTACGTCGAGCTACTTCAGCAACACCCCGGCCACCTGACGCGGCAGTCATATGGTGAGACTCGTTGAGAAACACCGCTGACGCAGGGTCACCCTCGGCAGTACGAACAGACGACGTCAAAAGCTTGATACGAGACCCGCTAGGGGTCGAAGAACCCAGTTTACCAGCCTCATACCCTGTTTGAGCCTTCAAATCACCAGACACCATACCGTTAGCAACGAAAAGAAGCTCTTGGGATTGGCGTTCCGAGTTAGAAGCAAGCAAAACAAGAGACATACGGTGGGGGGCACCTACCGGTCGGCCTGTGATAGCGTCAAAATGGTGAAAAAGCACTGGGCCAAGGCACTCCATAAGTGCCATAGTCGCAAGCATAGGGTCTTTACCAGACCCCTTAGCCATACGCATAACCCCAGAACGGTACAAAAACCGTCCATTCTCATCTACCGCGTACCACAGAACTAGGAAACGCTTCTGAAGAAGAGAATAACGCCAAGGCTCACCCGTTTGATGGTGGATCAGGTTGGATTCAGCCCACTCGATCAACTGAAACCCGAGAGAATAAGGAAGATCCTCTAATTTCTTGGGCCAGGGGAGAGACTCTATCCCACCCGACAGTGGGTTACGATAATATCCTGGAGGTAGACCGATATCAACCGACATCAGCTACCCCCTTTACTGTGTTAACCCAATCCAAGGGATACTATTAGTGCCCGAAGCAGCAATCGTAGGAACCGATGCTGGAAGAGCCGAAAAAGTACCTGAACTAACGTAAAGACGGGTTATAAGTCCTGTAACACCAGTCATCGCTGTACCAAAAAGCCTAGTAGCAACCCATTGGGGTCCTGTACTGATAAGATAATTATTTAGCAACGCTAAATAAATCTGCTGACCCGGTTTCAACCCTGTTATTGGGGAAACTAGGGGTTTAACCACTAAAGCGCCACCCACAGTAGTCAAAAAGGATGCTAAATCCGCTGTTTGACCTAGCAACGATCCGGAAGCAACGTCATAAACACCGATAAAAGTGTTTGTATCTGTTGTTGTGGCGGTAGCCGATATGTAAGCGGTAATAATACCGTTGACAGTACCTGATTGGTCTACTCGAACAGGGACTAGAAGTAGACGACCAGCGGTTACAGCTGCTTGGCTAGGCATTGTAGCACCATCACCTGTAGCCGCGATCAAGCCTACAGACGCAGGTGTCCAAACGTTGGGGTCCCGCGCGTATGGGAGAGCATTATACGCAGAAGAACCATCACCAACCTTGATGAAACCAGTGTCGGTTTCATAAGCCATAGTTCCAGTAGCTAACACAGCATTAGCTGTGGTGAGAGAGCTCCAAGTAGCCCTGGTAACACTCGGACCAGCAGCTCCTGTAGCTCCGGCTGATCCTGTCGCGCCTTGAGGACCTACCGACCCTGAGGAACCTTGAGCGCCAGTGTCCCCAGTATCGCCTTTAGGTCCTTGTGAACCGGTAGAACCCGTGGACCCTGTCGGTCCCTGGGCTCCGGTCGCTCCAACCGAGCCAACAGGACCTGTTAATCCAGTATCACCTTTGATACCTTGAGCCCCTGTTGCTCCCGCCGCCCCTTGCGGACCGGTTGAGCCGGAACCAGATTCATCTGGTTCTCGCATAAATCCACGAGAAGCTGTATAAAGATCTATAGACCCCGAAATCTGATCCACAATATAAGGTTGTGGGTTCAGAGCGGGAATAACATTCTCTCTAACCAAAAACTTTAGCCCAGTAAGATCTATACCCCAAGAAACCGTACTATTAACACGGCCACCAGATATCGAAATACTTTTGGTAGCTTCTACTATAAGATATCCGCCGTTAGAACGCTGAACAGGGGTTATCGACACCCAACCAGTACCTAACTGACCGTTAGTGGTGATAAAGTCGCCTGAAGAGGTGACAGTAAGATTCGTAAATGTCATACCAACCCCCAGACTATACTATTTTCAGATTGTGTGTTTAATTGGAGCCCCTCCGAGGACTTGAACCCCGTACCTTCTCATTACAAGTGAGATGCTCTACCCGGTGAGCTAGAAAGGCGTTAAATCCTGACATTCAGACAATCAAGTCGCGATGTCAGGGTTTTCATACACTCGACCATCACCTAATTAAACTTATCAACTAGGGCTGCTACGGGCGATCAAAGTTTAATGGGACGAGGGTTTTTGGAGATACCCACAAACTCCCCTACGTGCTTGTCCCTAGCACCCGTCTATCCGCTAGCAGGAATCGACGGCCGGGGTTCTCTTAAGTACCTACTGGCTTAAGCCGGGTAACCGGGTGTCACTGTTTCCAGTGACAGACAGTAGAGCTACCTAGGAGAGACGATCCCGGGTGTACGTAGCGGGTGTGTGATTTGAACACACGACCTTCAGCTTATGAGGCTGCTGCGCTGCCAACCTGCGCTAACCCGCATTGTTTGCGTGCCTAGCCCTCATCACACGCGCGCCCTGCCCATACAGCACAAACACAGGGTTTCCAAGCTTAACGGGGGTGTCCTGCCATTAGACCACCGACAAACCTTTCGGTCGGACGGGTGGGACTCGAACCCACGCCTCCCCCTCGCGCTAGGTGCCGAATCGAACGGCAGGCTGGCCAAGCCACTCCCAGATCCTAGCTCCTCAACGTTTTCACCCTAGGGTGTTTGCAGGAACGTTGACAACTGCCGCACCAGTGCAAGGTAACGATCCCTGCACGAAGGTTTTGGAGACCTTCGTTCGCCCTGCGACCACTGACTTGAAACTTCGTGAGACTTTAACTCACACTCCGGCCGAGCCGGGTGCTTCCTTTTCCGCTAACTGATCGGGTCGAGCTGGCTGATACCCCACCATACAACGGTGTGGCGTGTAACCACAGTATCGACAACACTAGAAGTTCCCGCGATCCCAGCGGGTAACGATCCCGCTCTAACACCTTGACAGGGTGACGTGCCACCTATACACTATGGGACCTTCGTACTCCCTACCGGATTCGAACCGGTGATCTCCTGAATGAAAGTCAGGCGGCTTAACCACTTGCCTAAGGGAGCCTCGCATCAGCAAGTTTTCATAACCGAATCAACGTACAAATCACGCTTACCAGCTTGAAACTCGATAGGCTGACTAGGAAACATAATAACAGTATACCTAGCGACTGTCAAACCCATATTCAAATCGCGAAGTTCCGGAGACTGACACCAAGCAACCGCCTGGACATAACCCGTATGGTCAACATACGAGAATCCAGCAGCGTTAACAGAGCTAATAAACTCAGACTCAGTAAACTCAGGACCAACAACAGCGTCAGCAACCACAGAGCTACTTCCCTTATGGGTTGACTGAACCGCCAACACAGTAGTCAACGCGATAACCACAGCAGCTAAAACCAGAACCAAAACTACTATTGCTTTTTTCATAACCCGAACTGTAGACCACCTCTACGAGAATGTCAACTATTCCAACCCAAGTTTTTTAGCTGCGTCAATCTGCATCACCGGCGCCAACTCAATCGGAGGCGGAGTACGGTCAATCAAAATCTTAGCTTGACGACGCTGAATCTCAGTCATACCCAAATCCGACATCATCGACTGAATAACCATGATCTGAGCGCCTTTATAACCCGTCTTGTGACAAGCATCAATCGTTGCGCACACAATCCACAAATACGCGTAATCAACAGACTCTGCAAACACACGTTGCGGACCTGTTACATACGCGTCCCACACTTGTAAAGCAGGTACAGCCCACGCAGGGTCCGGGTCATAGATACGGGCGGGTGCTTCGTCGGAAGCATCGATCCGTTCGAACCCCGGCATCGCCGATTTAGCATTATTAGGGCGACCTAGCTTAGCTTCCGGGCGTTTCAGGTTTTTACCGCCGCTTTTACCGACAACACCCGCCATGAAACACCCCCAAACAGCATAATAGCAGGTCAAACACTGTGCGTCCCAGTGCGTCACAAAGGTTTATTTGCCGAGCAAATTGTCAAGCACTAAGCATCCCGGCATGTGTTTAAACAGGCTCTGGGGTGCCCCCCACCCCTAGAGGGGTGTGTTTGGATAGATGGTACCGGAGAGAGTATTGAGGCTCTTAGAATTGGATTACAGGGCTTCTTTTCTGTCTGCCCAATAGAATGGGGATTCAGTGCCTCGTTCGAGGTGTAGCACAATCTCGTATCGCATGTTTTCGAATGCTTCTTCAGCTGTCCACCCGTAGGTTTCTAAGCCTGGTATATCTATGTTGTATGCTATATACCCTGTTGCTTGACTGTCTGGTTCTACCCATACGCGACTCATAAGCGTTCACCTTTATGGCGTTGTGATGGGTAGTGTCCTGTTGCTATCTTGAATAGGTTGGATACAAGCCCGTCTAGTGCGGGTGATCCTGCAAGCCTAGGCTCTGCACGTATCAACGCATCTTTCAATGCTTGCCATGGGTGTGGCTTGTCTATCCACTTGGCTAAGCCTTCGCCTTTGGTCCAGTACTTGACTAGACGCCTGCCTGCCTCAGTGTCTTCTAGGTGTGAGTGTGCCACTGTACTCACCTCCTTGTACTAATTGCTATATAGGTAATGTCTCATATGTGATACGTTAAGCTGGTTACAGGTCTACGTGTAGACCGTTAAGTAGTGGGGACCCTACAGACCAAGCCTTACGTGGTTGTGTCCTAAGCTGCTTATCAGGGTGGTCTATCAGAGTAGGACCGTCGTAGTGGTCTACTATAGAAGGTACTGTGTAGTAGCAGGCTAAGCCTCTCGCTACCATCCACTCACCTATACGGTAGTCATACGGTAGCTTAGGGAAGTCTTGTACAAACCCCAGCATATCCGGTACTTTGTTAGTAGGTATCGCTACAGCTACACCCCACAGTAGATAGGTGTGGCGTAGGAACGTAGCACCACCCAAAGAAGCGAAAGATAAAGCTTGATTAATTCGTTCTTGATATTGGGGTGGTCTGCTAGTACCGGTATATAGAGAGCAGATGCCGTCTGGTGGAACTTTATTGAGGATCGCGGGTAGCTCTTGCTCAAAGCTGGGTTGTATAACCGTATCGTCTTCTAGTACAAGACACCAAGGGTTATTGTTTTTGACAGCGTGTTCGTAAGCTTTATGCCAGGCGATGTCGTGGTTAACATTAGATCCACGGTCACCTTCGTCTAACGCGAGTTGACCAAACACTCGGATACTCAGTAGGAACGCTTCGATCTCTCTATCAACATGTCCACATACAGCAGCACTAAAGTTCCTCAAGACTTACCTCTCGTCTTCGGATGCTTCTTCAGACCTAGCTCCTTGCCAAGCTGAGAAGTGTGCGGCTGCGTTAGCCCAACACGACATTAAAGCAACCCACACTATCGAGTCTTTCCACCAAATAATCGTGGGAATAACCGCAAGAAACCACAAACACGTAAGTCCAGCGTGGGCGTGACGTAAATAACTGCTTTTCACGTTAACCCCTCGCTTAAGTTTAGCATACGAAAAACCCCCCGGCTATGACCGGAGGGCTTCTCTCTGTGCTTTGTATCTAGATACTATAACCCAACCACCTAGAAAATGTCAACAACAGTTTAAACTTGTAGAAGTACAGCACAATTCACTTGTGACGCCACCACGAATACCCGTTGTCAGGTTCGTACTGTTTAAACTTGGTGTGAACCTGCTGACCAGTAACAATAGGCAAACCACAATAGAATACAGCTTGGTTCAGGATGCACATATCGCCTTTGTCACCGTGGTTAGAACCTAGGAACCACAGCTCAAGCATATCAGCAAGGAAAGTCATTACAGTCTTGCGATCGCCACCGATAATCCCCGCATTATAAAGAGGCAGGTCTTGATGCTCCCGGATAAACAGCTGAGACTGGTCGGAAGGGTGTTCACGCCACATCCAACGATTACCAACTGTAGATTCCTCAGACCCTAGATACAGTGTACCGGGTTGAAGGTGTTCCCATGGTGCGTGAAGCATATCTACATCAGAACCATCAACCAAAAACACATACTCTACTTCGCGGTGTTGCATCAACCAGTGAAGCGAATGTTCATGGCGTTGAATGTAAGGATTTTCACCTGTCGGATAAACCCTCTCAAGAGATCCTGTCTCTTCACCAAAACAGTCATTCAAAATCACGAGGCGAGAATCATTATCTTCTACGTAATTCAGTGACGCTATTAGCTTACGATAGGGCTCTAAACTAGGCTCCCAATACTTATTACGTTGGGGGTCGGGTTGAGTCGTTATTAAATGTGTTATCACAACGTTAGACATCAAACACCCCCCTGTAGAGAGCTGTATTTCTCGTCAGCTATCTCTTGAAATGAACGATCGGGTGTTCCGTACTTACTAAGTGTAAAGTAAATAGAGCGGGCTTGGTGACAAGCCTTACAAGACCTCGAATCAGATCGGCTGTTTGAAGCACCCAGCCTATGTCCTCTAGGGCAATGGGTTGCATCAGAATTTTTCTTAGCAGTACTCAACGATCCCGGGGCTAAATTATTTTCAGCACGAGAACAAACTCGCAAATGATCTGGATTTACGCAGTTTCTAACCCTACACAAGTGATCAAGGACCAGACCATCGGGGATAGGCACATTGAACAGTTCATAAGATACTCTGTGTGCTAGGCGAACGTTGGACTGAACCCTAAACATCCCGTAACCAGATGGGTTTTTGAATGCAGTCCAAAGCCAGCAGCCGGACGGCTGCTTACTTACCTTCGCTAGGAACCGTTCTTCGATACTCGACATAGTGGCTAGATTCCTTCCGCTCGGCTACGAGTTTCTCTGCTAAAGGAACATAACGAGCCCGGTCACGGGCAGGCACAGATCGTTCCACATGCAGGTTTTCGTCAGCCGAGTATATCAGAAGATCCGAGCCTTGTACATCCATATAAGGGTATTGCGTTAACCCAGCGTTGTGAATGCGGTCACTCCAAGCCTGGTGTTCTCCGGCCCAAGGAGGGAAATCCATGTCCATCCCACCAACAGTGTCTAAAACCTGTCGGTCGACATAAAGCATACATCCTCTCGGGTGATTGTGTGCGTGCGTATCGTCGTCTTCGTGCACTACACCAGCATCAGAAAGAAGTCTACCACCGATTTTATCGAACAAATACATTAAGTGCGGTTCGGTGTGGGTAACGTAAGGAACCCACCAGTTTGTTACTCTCGGAAAGCAGTCATCGTCAAACAGAAAAATGTGGTCACAATCGTCTAGCAGCTCGAGACACTTGTTCTTCGCGGTAGCGATCCCAACATTCTTCTCAAACCGGTAGTCAGCACCAGGGTAGGGAAACACAGACGCGTCATCAACCACAACAATACGGTGCGCTTCTGGAGTACGGTCTCGTATGGTTTTTATGGTTTTAACAGCAAACCCTTGACGGTCATGCGTAGTGATACCTACCCCGATACGCACGATACCCCCAGTGTGAGAAGCCTAGTTATTATAACTTTAGTTACGCAACCCAGGGTGTTGTCTCGGTTCTCTCTTCCGAGACTTCAACGCTAAACCTTCACGAGACTCGTCTTGAGTCTTCAGCTTGTGACACTCTGAACATACAGGGCGAAGATTGTGTAGCTCGTCCGAGCCACCACGAGCACGATTTACTATATGGTCTACTTGGGTGGCTGGTGCCGTCAGGCACAAGACACACACCGGGTGTGTCCTCATCAACCTAGCGCGATTCTGAAAGAACAAGCGTGAATACCTAGGTCGGTCGCTACTCCACACCATCAGCGTCACCATAAGAATGAAAGTCTTCTTCGGTGTCTGTCAACACCATCAACTCGATATTCTCTACTTCTTCCAAAACTTCCCAAGCCTCATACAACTCGGCGATCTCTTTAATCGACTCTACCGATAAGTAAGCTTTACCGGCATCGTCTCGAACGAAGCCGATTGTGTAGACAGGGTAGCCGTCTGGGTTGATGTGCATAGCTACCTCCAGAGATAAGTTTAGAGACCCTAGCGGCATCAACCTATGAGAGGGTAGGGAGCACGCTAGGGTCGTACGGTAGCACGTCTGCTACCAAAACGCCAACCCACCCTAACTAGACATGTAGGAGTGTTGGCGGTTGGAGACCTTCGGGTCTCCGGTCCGTGTTCTAGAAGCAACCCGTTTATTGTCTGGGGGTTTAGTCTGTCGTAGAAACATCGGAGATTGTGGCTTTAGTAACTTACCATAGTTCTAGAGAACTTACTAGAAGATATTTGTTTTAAGTAGTTACTAGTAGGAAACGCTGAAGCGTTTCCCTAATAAAACCTTCGGTTTTTCTTTGTTAAAGATTATCTGTTGTAGTTAAATCTTTTGTTATAGGTTTTCAAGGAGCTCTTACGGCTCCTTGAACCTGTTTTATTCTAAAAGAAGTTAGTCTGTTTGTATCTGTTTAAAGATTAACAGAAGGGCTTCTAAATTCGCTTCGCTCTTTAGAAGCATAGTATGGTGGTGTTAAAACCCGGACAAACGCCAGGTCAGTTTATAACCTCTAAAGGTTGGTCAACTGTACTGGCTGTGTGCTACACTGATCAACAAGAGGAAAGAGAGTAAATATATTCTCTCCTCAACAATAAGGTTACTACCCGGACAAAACCCTCTGACCAGCAACAACACGAAAAGAGAGAATTATGGCTAACGAAACATCTGAAGAGCTACAAGCCATCCGGCGGGCTGCCCTGGATACAGAGTACAGTGACCCGGGTCCAGAAGAAAAAATGATGATGAGCCGCATTCAAGCTGCCGAAACAGTAGAGATAGAACGCCACAAAGCATACATTCGGCGCAAGGCTACATACTACGGGAGCAACTAGTGAACGAGCGCACTAGCCGTCTTAAAAGTAAAAAAATACCTTCGGAAATACCCCCCAGGGTAGAACCCAACCAAATAGACTTTACGTTAGTCAAAGCAGCAAATCAAATACTAGAACTGGCAGGAACACCTATACCTCTTTTAGAAGGTGGTATGAGGACAGGTGACGGTCGTCGTGTTTTGCAACCTTCAGATGCTGGTTGGGGCGCTATCGAGGGTATGCAGGTACCCGCGCTAGTTGTTAATCGGTGGGGAGAGGACGACATATCTGATTTTGTTGTCGAGGTATCTGAAGCTGCCGACCTAACCACACGTGAAAGCCAGATAGTTAAATTCATCGTTGAAGGCGACGTCTGGGGCCCCCATTCCGGGGGCTACCGGAGACTAGCCCTAGCCGTCCGATCAACCCCCGAGGGAATCCGAAAAGCTTGGGCACGTTGCCGAGCTAAACTAGTTGACAACTGGGCTGTCGAACCGCTAGAATCAACACGTCAACGTAAAACACTTCGTAAAGCTACCGAAGGCGACGGGTTCAACATATGATTAAATGGACTGAAAAGGACAGGCTTTGGGCTTTTTCAGAGTCTGTCGTAGCCAGACGAGAAGCTAATATTTGGCGTAACGCGTCCCACCGCACCACAGTACCATCAGATCAACGGGAGCTAGCTGAAAAGGCTGAATCCTGTAGGTTACAGTCGGAAAAGTATGCTAAACTAGCTAAAAGACGTGTTGGAGCTATCAAAATTGGGAGGTTTTGGTTGTGAGCGAGTTTATCGTCCAACAAGGGTCCGAGACATACGATAAAGTTCTCCGAGTCGAGATTTATCGTGTTGTAGAAGCGTCTACTCTCGAACCAGTTTCACGAGAATTCTTTACTGAAGAAGCCGCACTCGAATACTTAGCGTTAGTTGAACAAGATGTGTTTACCACAGAGTCTGAAGAACATTTCCTCGCGGACTCCGGCAACCTTGAAGATTTGGGTGGTTGGTGATGGGTCGCGACTTTCCTCCAGATGACGTGTACGAAGAGTACCTCCGTCTTCAAAAGCTGGCTAGAGAAGATCGAAAAAGAGCTAAAGCCGAGACTAAACAAGTCAAGAAAAAGCTAAAAAGAAATGAAAAGATACCTGCAAGGACCCTTCTGGGCCGGCCTCATCGTTGGCGGTGGATTTATTGCGTCTCTAGTATCCGATAGCTTCGGAGCATGGGCAGGTGGCTTGATCCTATGTATTATGGGTATCTTAACGTTCTGTATCCTGGATTTCATATCTGACCGAGAGGACAAAAACAATGACTAAACACACCCACCTAATAGAACAACAACGCAAAAACGATAAATTCAAGGCTGCTGTGTTGAAAGCGTTTCAGTCTATCGCTGAAGCTGTAGAGCAGTTAAGCACAGAAACCTCTGACCTGCGGAAACGAGTAGAACAGCTAGAAGGAAATGAATCTGTCTAAGTTCCTAAAATGGTTGGGAGAGCGGCCGTGAGCTGGTTTAAACGAAAGAAACGCAACTACGATTTGTATGATGGCTATCAAGCGTTAGCTACTGCTAACTTTGACTTGGTAGAAGACGCCTCCGCGTATGACTGGGCATATCTGGATGGGTTCGCTGATGCTATGGCACTATCTTTGTGGCGGCTATCTGACGGCGAGATAGAAGAAATGTTTCCGCTACACCACAATAAAAGACTTGCGGCTTTAGCAGAATCATGGTATTATTCAGAACATGACAAAGAAAAGCAAAGCTGAAAAAGAGTTCCAAGAACTATGTGCAGAACGCCAGCCAGGTAAAGTAGCTTTTATTTGTACTAAAGACAAGCACCCAGAGAACCCTAACCACTATGCGGGTGGGGCGGACGTTACTTGGGTTGATGAGTCTAATGATTAATGTTCAAGCTTTGTTTTGTACAGTAGTTGTGATACTTTTCGTGGTTAAAGTATCACTAATCATCACCCACATTCGTAGTAAGTGAGGGTTTCATGCCACAAAAAACGTATTGCCGACGAATCCCTGTGAAACTCATCACAGCCAAAGGTAAAAAGAAAAAAGGCTACCGCTGGATGGTTATTCGCCACGCCTACGGATTCAAACCAGAAGACATCACGTTGTACGAGACTTTCCAAGACGCTGTAAACTCAGGATATAGTTTTGGTGCTGCTTCTGACTCACACGCGCCCGGCCGCTACTGGTATTCTGACACAATGATGGATATTGAAGCCTCAGCAAAGCACTCTAATACAGTTATGCAGGTAAAATGACTATCAAAGGCCAGTCACCGGGATTTGAGACCCCGGCCACCTGGTTCCCTATCATAGTCTCCTGTCTCCGAGAGCTAGACGAACTTCCGGTAGAGTTAACTGTAGGACAGATTAAAGAAAAATACGGACAGCTACGTATCTACATCGATATGTCTGAAGAAGAATCCGACAAGTATTTTTCGGACGATGATAACCTTGTATGGCCGCTAGACGAAGCAGAAGAAATAATCGAGAGATACACACGCTTGCTTTCCTGGGCTGAAGGGTATAATATAACATTATGACCCCCATCCAAGATTTACAATACGGTGATTATTTTCTGTTTCCGTTTTCTGACGGAAAGGTGGAAGAATTTATGTTTGTGTCTGCTAAAATGTCTAATACAGGGGTTGGTTTCCAAGTAAAAATGGTGCGGGATCCACGTAACTCCAGGTTTTCGAAGGTTGTAGAAACCCCTTATACTCGTGACGATTTGGAAGTAGAGGTTACACAGTGAGTAATTATGGTATAATTGAACCTATTAGCGATGGTGTAGGGTTTTACTATGTTCGCGACGGTAACGACTGGTTAGCAACGTTTAATACTCGCGAAGAAGCAGCCGAACATATCCGAAAACTGCGAGATGCAGAGATACGCAAAGACGGCCTGTACATCTCACCGGCCGGCGATGGTTATTTCGTTATGAAAGGTAATCGAGTTGTGGGTGTGTTCAAAAGCCGGTTCGATGCATACGCGCGTATGCATAAACTTAGAATGGAACTCTCTGAAAGGTACTATGTCGACACAAAAAGTACGTCCCCCGGGTCTTTTTACGTCAGAGACCGCACAGGGGGTTCTGGGTCGTGGCTATCGTCGTTCGATAACCTTGGGGAAGCATTCGAATACGCAGAAGCCTTAAACAAAGACGACGATAAACATAAAAATGTTCCTGTCAAATCTACACTAGTCGGCCCTAAACCTAAAGTGGCGGCTCCAGAGTTTCCCACCCCGTGGACTGTAGAAAACGGCCAGGGGGGCAAAGTTATTAGGGATGCCGATGGCGAGTGGATCGGCAACATGTACGCTAAAGACGGGTCTTACAGCGAGGAACTAGCCCAGGTTGTTGTGGACGCTGTTAATGAGGTTTACGGTGAATAAAGACAGGCTTTACACTGTTTTAGCTGTTTGGGCAGGGCTAGGTGGGTTAGCCTTTATTATTCTGGCTATCCTAGTAGAGACAGGTGTGATAGGGTGAATAAAGACAAACTGGTTTTGATCGCACTAGGCACAGTGTCGGTGGTGTTGGTAGTATTATTAGGGACAGGTGTTATCCGATGAGTGAATACTCTTGGGAAGAAGACACCGAAAACCGTACATTCGGGGTAGAGAAAGCTAACGGTGAATCGATTTGGATTCATGTAGGCGAGGAAGACGTGTGGTTTGAAAGCTCTTACTGCGATGGGAGTTTGCAGGTTTCTATACCCGCTCTACAAGCAAAGAATATTTTAGAAGCCGTACTTGAACGTATTGAAACCAGACATCTCGGTATCGAGGATGTTCTATGAGTAACCCTCTTACAGTAAAAGAATTTGTAGAATACCTACAAAACCACTGGGACGATGACGATATTGTGTGCGGAGTAGACCCCAAGTATCAAACTGTTGACCCTATCACCTTAGACCCAGGTGGTAACGCGCTGTACTACTACGTTTCTATACTCACTCCGGAGGAGATCTTGTGACCAAGGTCTATATAGTCTTATCGGACGACAATTACCCGGTTATTGTGGGGGTTTACTCTGCGTTAGAAGACGCGAATAACAACGCGGAGCGTTTGGTTAAGAGGTTTGATAGCAAGTTTGTTGTAGAGGAGCACATAGTGCAATGAGCGAAGACGACGTAGTGCCAGCTTATTTTAGTGGTGGTGAGGTGGGCCCTTACCTTACTGGAGGCGAAATACCCCCAGCGTACCTTAGTGTCCGTGGACTCAAGTACACAGAAGGAAACCTGGAAGGCCAACCCATCGGTCTCACCCTCGTTGGACAGCAAATTTACCATCGAGGCGTAGAGAGCGCTTACGCTGAAGTAATCGATCTGATTGACCAAGGGCTCAAAAGAAAAGCCTTACGTAACCTTTTGGTTAACCTTTTAGCTAAGGACTTTCGGGATGCATGAATACTCAATCCAAGAAACCAAAAACTGGTACAGTGTTTACGATAATGAAGACTTTCTAGTAGCTAAATTTAAGGAATACCCTGACGCTAGAGAGTTCGTTTCTCTTAAGGAACACTCAGATGACTGAATTCTATGTATATTTTGATGATTGGCGTCACGAGTGGGACGTTTTAGATAGTAAACAGAAAATAGTTCACGGATCGTACCCTACTTATGAAGAGGCTAGGGTGGCAGCCGACCAGGTTAAACAGTGGTTTTTATCGAAGGGAGAACAGTAATGGGTGAATTCTACCTAGATTTTGATCAAGACCGCGACGAGTGGGTTGTTTCGAAAGACTGGGAAGAGTACGCTAGATACCCGACTCACCGAGAAGCAAAAGACGCGGTTGACTTGCTCAATAGAAACCTATCGTGGTGGGAGCTCCAAAAAGAATGGCGTGACCAAAAGTTTCGAAGCCTTGACTTCCATCACGGCCCGGGTGTAGGGTCTGCTTGGATACAAGAAAATCTACCAAGGGATTGATATGCCAGGGTATAAGCTACCGCCGCCAAGATCTGAACTTAAATGGCTTGCCGTCGACTTCGACGATAGCATCTGTCAATCTAACTGGTCGGTAGACAACCCCACAGCCCGGCCGGGTGCACCTATCAAGAGTTCGGTGGAACAGATCCACCGGTGTATAGGTTTAGGCTGGAAGATCGCTGTGCACACGGCCCGCCCCTGGTCCGAGTACGAGATCGTGGAATCGTGGATGGATTTCCACAAAATCCCGTTCACCCGAATCATCTGTGGGAAAGTCCTGGCCTTCTCATACCTAGACGACCGTGCCAAATATATCGGTTCTAAAGACTGGACCAGCGGAAAGTCAAGAGACCACTGTGCAACCTGTACCTGCGGAGGTAACTAACATGGATTATCCGGAGTATCAGTACGGGGTGAAAATCGAGTCGGGATACATTATCCCGGCCGCAGGGTTTGTAGACGCACTACACCATGTTGAGAAACTAAAAAATACTGGATCTGAAGTTAAGATCGTGTCTCGTGTAGTGAAATATGGGGTGTGGGATGAAGTATAAAGCCGAGCTTCGTGGCGAGCCTAAGCGTCTCGCTAAATACAAAAGGGATCGCATCAAACACGGGTTGTCCAAGCAAGATGCTTGGAACTTGTATTCGTTTCTACAAACAGTGGTCGCTAACGCCTTGGACGAGATGGTTAAAAACACAATCTCGTACCCTGTGGATATTGATGTGGACGTGTGGAACGACAAAATCCTAGCTGCTAGCGTCAACGCTAACTTTCTGGTAGAATACGAAGAGAAATCGCAAGCAATCTACGACAAACACATGGGTAATGTTACCCACACAACAGAACCTATTACTGAAGGTAAGTTTCAGGGATACTATTCGTTCAAATCTAACGACACTATAGAACAGCGGGCAGCTTGGTTGACGGCAGAAGCTGAGTTAACCGCTGAAAGAAACATCCATAAAGACGAACTGTTTGACTTTCTTAAAGAACACTTTTATGAATTATGGGATTAAGATGAGAGACAAAAAGGTCCAAGGGCTCGTACACCAAATGGAACAAGTGCTGGCTGCACGTAGAGCCGATGCTGAGAGAGAAGACCGTGCGGATGTACGGTTTTTCGACTACGGGCAAATAGAAATCCTAGAAGTAACTTTAGAACATCTATACACACTAGGGTATAAGGTGACTAACTATGACGGGCTATGACCACCTGGTCAATTTTGATGATGTTAAAGCCCGTCTCCGGGCTGGAAGATCTAAAAAGAAAATCAAAAAAGACGAGAAACGGGCTAAAGAGATTCGTGAAGCCTGGACAAACGGATACTGGCTAGCGTATGATGACTTAGAACAAGATGTGTTAAACCATTCTTGGACGTGTGAAGACGACCGGGATTATACTTTATCTTTGTTTAACGTTTCTGACCGACCTACGAAAGGTAGAATCTGATGGCTCTTGAAGGAACTAAACTCTCTGAGCTAGTACCAGGGGATG
>Ga0126314_10000137_pt1 | contig 38406 bp, 27 predicted proteins | sample Plot105B_FD_92535 | JGI IMG/M metagenome (GOLD analysis project Ga0126314, IMG submission 92535) | Serpentine soil microbial communities from UC McLaughlin Reserve, CA, USA - Plot105B | ecosystem: Environmental > Terrestrial > Soil > Grasslands | place: USA: UC McLaughlin Reserve, Lake County... | reverse complement strand
GTCCATCAGCGCGGGGGCCTGCTCCTCGGCGCCGACGACGGCCACGGGGACAATCGGGGTGCGCGTCTCCAGCGCCAGGCGCATGAAGCCCAGGCCGAACTCCTGGAGCTGGTAGCGCTGGGGCCACAGCTTGTTGATGCCGCGCAGGCCCTCCGGGAACACGAGGATGGCCTCGTCGGACTCCAAGAGCCGCCGGCAGTTCTCCGGCGTGCCGACAATCTGGCCCATGCGCGCCATGAAGGTGGAGACGTAAGGCAGCGACGGCACCCACTTCTCCACCATGCTGCGCATGGCGCGGGGCGGGCTGGCTTCCAGCATCAACGAGACGCCAATCATGGCGCCGTCGAGAGGGAGCTGGCCGGAGTGGTTGGACACCAGCAGCACGCGGCCGGCGGGGACCTTCTCGATGCCGAAGGTCTCCACGCGGAAGTAGTTGCGGTAGAGCCACAGGAAGGGCGCCACGGCCGACAGGCTGAAGTCGAGGTTGTAGCCGAACGGGTCCACCCCGTACTCGTTCCCCGGCCGAGCCAGCGCCTGCATCCGCTCCTTCTGCTCGTCATTGGCCAGGCGGTCGGTCCAGTCGCGCAGGCCCTTCTTCACTCGGTCGCCGAGTCGCTCCAGCATATCCCTGGCTCTTTACACCACCGACCCCCGTACCGGGAGTGGAGAAACCGGGCGGTGGCCATCCGGGGTAACGTCCGTGGCCCGGTCCCATGCGAATCCCTCCTGCCCCACGCCTTCCCGTGCACCGCCCTCCGAGGTCGTCGTCTGGGACTGCGCGGAAGCCCACTTCTCGACACTCAGCGCGCTCACTCGGGACGCGGGAGCAGGAGTGCACTGCGTGACGGCGTTGAAGCCTCGGGCCTCCACCAGTGGACGAATGCCCTCGGGGCCCCGTGCAGGGCGGGGGTGACGTCGCCATGTCTCGCCCCGCATGCGTGAGCTGCTCGTCCTGCTGGGCCTGGCATGGCTCTTCTCGGGGTGCGCCGTGACGGCCGCTTCGGTCGCCGTGTCCGCGCCCCGCCTGGCGCCGGTGGAGCAGCGCGCGCCGGTGCTGCTCGTCCATGGCATTGGCGACGACGCCAGCGCCTTCGACTTGCTGCGCGCCCGGTTGGAGCAGGCGGGCTGGCCCCACGTCCACGCCATCTCCCTGGTCCCCAACAACGGCAGCGAGGGGATTCCCACCCTCGCCCGGCAGGTGGCCCGAGAAGCCGAGGCCCTGCGCGCACGCACCGGCGCCCGCCGCGTGGACGTGGTGGGCTTCAGCATGGGGGCGCTCGTCACGCGCTACTGGGTGCAACTGCTCGGCGGGCGGCTGGTGGTGCGGCGCTTCATCTCCATCTCCGGCCCCCACGCGGGCACGGGGCTGGCGTTCCTGGGACGTGGCAAGGGCGTGTCGCAGATGAGGCCGGGCAGCAGGCTGTTGCGAGCGCTCCAGAAAGACTCTCGACCCTGGGGCAGCACGGAGGTGCACAGCTTCTGGACGCCGTGGGATTTGACCATCCTCCCCGCCTCCAGCTCACGACTCCCGGGCGCCAGCGAGCGCCGGTTTCCGGTGCTGCTCCACCCGTGGATGCTCACGGACTCGCGCGTGCTGGACTCGGTGGTGGAAGTGCTCGGCTCACCGTCGGTGGCCCGGTAGCGCTCACAGCGTGGCGGACAGCCGCCCGGCCGCGTCGCGCAGCGTGACGACGTCGCACTCGGACTTCAGCCAGCCGAAGATTTCGCGCAGCCGCGCCAGCTTCTGACTCGCACTGACGCGCAAGTCCCGCTGCTGGCGGACGAGCACGTCGGGAATCCCGTCCGTCGCGTCCAGCACGTCCACGCCGTGCAGTTCGAAGTTGAAGAACGCGTCGCGACGGAAGGAGCGCCACGCCCCGCGCAGGGTGCGCAGCGGCAGCGTGGTGGCGAAGGTGCCGATGAACGGAAAGCGCAGGGCGGGCGTCACCGCCATGGGCAGCTCCAGCACCGGGCCCGTGCCCCGTCGGTAGGGCCGCGCAGGGTCCGGGCGGTACGGCTTCCGGGGCGCGAGCAGCACGCCCGGCGTGTCGAGCACCGAGCGGGACGGACGCCCCCGGAGCGACAGCGCCCCCATCACCGCCGCCTTGGCCGCGTAGTACGGCGCGGCGGGAAAGGCGGACGAGCCATACCGGTAGCCCAGCTCCACCGTGGCCGCGTACAGGTCCGCGTTCAGGGTGTAGCCCGGCGCGCGGAAGCCCTCGGGGCGAGCCCCCGTGGCCGCGAGGATGGCCGCGTCCGCGCGACGCAGGTCCTCCAGGATGGCGGCGGGGCCCCGGCGCGTGAGGGCGTAGTCATGCGCGTGGCTGTGGCTCGCCACCTCGATGCCCGCGTCATGGGCCGCGCGCATGCCCGCGGAGGCCACGGCGTCGGACTCCAGGTCCTCGCCGATGGCGAAGAAGGTGCCCGGCGCGCCGAGCGCGTCGAGCAGCTCGCGGAAGCGAGGCACCGCCACCGCATGGACGAGGGAGCGGGCGCGCGCATCCAGCAGCGACTCCGGCAGGCCGTGGATGCGGCAGTAGTGCGGCAGCGAGTCGAGGTCGACGGAGATGGACGCCAGCCTCACGGTGCGCGCCCTCCCCTGCTCAGGTGCCGCGAACGCGGATGACGTAGAACAGCTTGCCCACGTTCTTGAGCACGTTGGGCACGCGCTTGAAGAGGTGGATGGACGGCTGGCGCTTCTCGTGGAGCTGGATGGGGATCTCCATCACGTTGAGCCCCTCGCGCCAGGCGCGGATGACGAACTCGCTGGCGAACACGTCCATGTCCACCACGCACTTGTGGATGACAGGCAGGAGCGCCTCGCGGCGGAACGCCTTGAGCCCGTGCGTGTCCGTGCCCTTGAAGCCCAGCGTCACCTTCAAGAGCTTGTTGTGCACGCGGGTGGCCGCGCGGCGGATGAGGGGTCGCTGGTCGCTGGCGCCCTTGGCCGCCTTGGAGCCGATGACCATGTCCGCGTCACCCCGCTCCAGACGCGGCAGCGCGGCGTCGTAGAACGTGAGGTCGCAGAGGTCGATTTCGTCGCAGACGACGTAGGTGCCCCGGGCCATGAGGATGCCGGCCTTGAGGGCGACGCCGTAGTTGGGGCGCTCCGAGTGGAACCAGCGCAGGCGCGGGTGCTTCGCGCACAGCTCGTCCAGGATGCGCGGCGTGGCGTCCCTGGAGCCGTTCTCCGCGAAGATGATTTCGTAGTCGAGGCCGCGCGCATCCAACCCCTGGCGGAGCTCGTCCGCCGCCGAGGTGATGATGGACTCCTCGTTGTAGACTGGGATGACGACGGACAGGTGCGGTGCCATGGAATCAGGTCCGGACAAACGACAGTCCGGTCCGCCTAGCACGCCCCGCGCCACCCGTCGACAAGATGCGACGCGGCGCGGCTCGACTTCGTCAGCCGTTGTTCAGCGTCCGGGCACACGCCCGCCCGCCGAGGATGGCGTCCTCCATGGACGAGTACTCCCACTGGCCATACCGGCCCGCCGTGAGGATGCCCGCGTGCTCCAGGAAACGGAGGATTTCCGCCTTCGCGGGCCCATAGGCGTCGTCATAGAGGACGTAGGCGTGGGGGATCTCGCGGGACTGGGCGAAGAGGACGTCGTCCGCGGAGTGGATCATCTGCGAGCGCAGCAGGTCCTCCACGGCGTACTTCTCCGCGGCGGCCGGGGACAGCTCGCCGTGGTGGCTGTACTCCACGTAGAACGTCGCGGTGTCCTTGGGCGCCAGCGCGTCGTACACCGCCGAGGGCGAGCCGATGCGGTACGTATGGAACTCCGGCTCCGGCAGGTAGATCCAATGCCAGGGCTGACGGTTGGCGCCCTTCGCCGCCACGGCGACGTAGGTGACGGTGGTGGCGCGCAGACGCTTCGCGGCGGCGACGACCTCGTCGGGAACCCCCGAGGCGCCCTGGGCCAAAAGCCGAACCAGCCCCGGCAGCGACACGGTGGACACCAGCCCCGAATAGGACAGCGACCTGCCATCGGACAGCACGACCTTGCGCGCCTTCCAGTCGATGGAGGTGGGCTCGGTGCGGACGCTCAGCTCGCCGCCCTTCAAGTCGCGCAGCATGGCGCGCGCCAGGCTCTCGATGCCGCCCTCGCGCGGGTAGACGAAGGACGCGTTGTAGCCCACGGCATCGCTGCCGGCGCCGAGCGCTCCGTCCACCACTTCCTTGAGCGACGGACGCGGCACGAAGCGCCCCACCCAGGCGGCGGACAGCTCGCGCGGGTGCACCGTCCAGAGCTTCTGGTTGTAGGGCACCATGAAGTTCTTGGCGAAGCCCTCGCCCATGTAGCGGAGGATGAACTCCTCGAAGTCGCGAGGCTCCCGCTCCCGCAGCGCGCGGCCCTTCTCTCCGTAGATGGCCTCCACGTAGCCGACCAGGTTCTCCGCGACGACGTCCGGCGGCAGCCCGTGGGTGTTCACCTGGTACGGGAAGCGCGTGAAGACGCCGCGCGTGAAGATGCCCGCCTTGCGCTGGATGCGGACCATCTGCCCCGGCAGCCAGCGCGTGTTCACCAGTTCCTGGATTTCGGCGTCCCTCAGGTGGAGCCAGTGGCCGGTGGGGTCGAAATAACACCCATCGATGACCTCGGTCTTGATGAGGCCGCCGACCCGGTCCGACTTTTCGATGAGGCGCCAGGGCTTCTGGAGGAAATGGGCGGTGGACAGCCCCGCGAGCCCCGCTCCCAGGATGACGATGGGTTCCATACCGGGTCGGTCCTACCACCTCCGCCGGGTGAGGGGGGAGCCGAACCCTCAGTGCCAGGGGCGCGAATTCTCAAGCCCCCTTGGCCGCCCGCTCGGGAGTAAAGGGGGGGACCGCTTCTACTGCGGGCTGGCGCGTTCTTTCCGGGCTGGAAACGCCTCTGGTAGCCTGCGCGCGCCGGTCCCGTCGAAGGAACCCCATGAAAGTCTCCTGCCCGTCTTGCCAGACGAATTACAACATCGATGACAAGCGGATCCCCCCGGGTGGCGCGAAGCTCAAGTGCGCCCGGTGCCAGACCACCTTCCCCATCAGACCGGAGGGAGTGAGCGCAGCGGCCCCTGCCGCGCCTGCTCCGTCGGCCGCCGCCATTCCGCTGCCGGGCGCCGTCTCGGCCGCGCCGAGCTCCGCCGCGATTCCCCTCCCTGGCGCGGCTGCCTCGGGCGCCATCGCGATTCCCCTCCCCGGCGCGGCTCCCTCGGGCGCCATCTCCCTGGGGCACGACGCCATTCCGCTCCCGGGCGCGGCGCCCCAGTCCAACGACTTCGGCTACGACGCGGGCGCGATTCCCCTCCCCGGCGCGGCGCCACGGTCCAACGACTTCGGCTACGACGCGGGCGCGATTCCCCTCCCCGGCGCGGCGCCACAGATCGATGACGGCTTCGGCTACGACGCGGGCGCGATTCCCCTTCCGGGCGCGGCGCCGCAGGTCGACGACGGCTTCGGCTATGACGCCGGCGCGATTCCCCTTCCTGGCGCGGCGGCCCAGTCCGACGACTTCGGCTTCGACGCGGGTGGTGCGATTCCGCTCCCGGGCGCGGCGGCCCAGTCCGACGACTTCGGCTTCGACCCGAGCGCCGGCGGCAACGCCATTCCCCTGCCGGGCGCGGCGATGCCTTTCGACTCCGGGGCCATTCCGCTTCCGGGAGTCGCGTCGTCGTCCGGCGCCATTCCGCTTCCCGGCGCGGCGGACCCGTTCAGCGAGGGCTTCGACGACGTGGAGCCTCCCGTCCGGCAGGACCGGGATGTGACGCGCGTCGTGGCCATTCCGCTGCCCAACGCCGCGTTCCGCGAGACCGCCCGGCCCGCGGCGCCTCCCGAGCCCAAGTCCAACCGCGACTTCGACTTCTCCGACGACTCGCTGGCGCCGCCGGTGGACCTGGCGCAGGGCCCCGTCGACATGCCCGACGTGACGGGCACCGCGCGCGACTTCGACTTCTCCGATGACTCGCTGCCCGTGCCCGCGCAGTCCCAGGCGGAGGCGGATCCATTCGCCTTCGACGTCGAGACGCCGAGCGGCGAGGCCACCGCCTTCGCGCTGCCGCCCACGCCGAGCCCCGTCCAGGCCACCTATCCGCCGGTGGAGGATGACCCCTTCGCCCTGCCGCCTCCTCCCGAGTACGCGCAGCAGCCGTCGATGACGGACGACCCGTTCGCGCTGCCACCGCCTCCGGTGGATGGGGACCCCTTCGCCCTGCCTCCTCCGCCCGCGTACGCGCAGGCGCCGATGGAGGAGAACCCCTTCGCCCTGCCGCCTCCGCCCTCGGGGGGACCGTCGTTCGACTTCGCCGAGCTGCCCGTGCCCGCGGGCGAGGACCCGTTCGCGCTGCCGCCTCCGCCCTCAGGTGGAGGGCTGGACTTCTCGGACCTGCCGTCGCCGGCCGCGCAGTCCATGGACTACTCGGACCTGCCGTCGCCGGCCGCGCAGTCCCAGGACCTGTCGTTCGACTTCGCCGCGCCGCCCACGCCCGCGTTCAACGCGGACTTCGGCTCCGCGCCGGTGCCGGACTTCAGCCTCGACTTCGCCGAGCCGCCCCCTCCCGCCGCGCCGCCTCCGCCCGCGTCCTTCAACCCCTCGGTGGACTTCGGCGACGTGGACTTCGGGATGCCCCCGTCCGCCGCGCAGTCCGCTGGCGTCCCGGACTCGCTGGAGTTCGACCCCACCGCGCGGCCCGGTGACGACCTGGAAGCGGACCTCTCCGACCCGCTGCCGCCTCCGCCCAACGCGGGCCCGGCGGACGGCCTGGAGATGCTGTCCTTCATCGACGACGCCGCCAGCCGCGAGACAGGACAGGCGGGCGCGAAGGTGCGCCGCTTCCACGTCCGTCGCCGCTCGGGCAAGGTGTTCGGTCCCTTCGATGAGGGCGTCGTCGTCAAGATGCTCGAGGACGGGCAGCTGCTCGGCAACGAGGACGTCTCGCTCGACTCGGAGCAGTGGTCGGCCATCGGCACCATCCCCACCTTCGCCTCCGCCATCCAGCGGCTGATGGAGGGCCCGTCCAAGGTGGTGGCCGCCGCGCCCGTCGCCACCACGTCGGACACGGAGGCGCCTCGCGCCGACCCGGGCGGGACGCAGGCGAACATGCGCCGCCTGGAGCAGCTCTACGAAGGCCGCATGGCCGCGGTCTCCGTCGTGGACCGCAGCGGCGCCGACGCGAAGATAAAGAAGCGAATCCCCCTGTTCATCGCCGCGGGCGTGGCGGTGCTGCTCCTGGGCATCGGCGTGGGCACGGAGTTCGGCACGCGCTACGGCGCCTTCGGTCGCCGCGCCCTGTTCCCCGCGCGCGTCTCGGACGGCTCGCCCCAGGCGGAGCTGGTGAAGCAGGCGGGGCAGGCGCTCCTCTCGGACACCTTCGCCAGCTACAAGCAGGCCCACACCCTCTCCGCGCAGGCGCTCCAGGAGAAGGAGTACCCGGCGGTGCGCTCGCTGTGGTGCCAGTCCGTCTACTACCTGCAGCGCAAGTACGCCGCGGCCGACATGGCGGACATGGGCCGCTGCCGTGACGCGATGGCGGACATCGCGCTGCTGGGCGAGAAGGACGTCGACGTCATCAAGGTCGCCGCGTCGCTGGCGCTCACCTCCCGGCAGGCAGACGCCGCGCTGACGCCGCTCCTGGACGCCTACAGCCGCGAGGCGAACCAGGCGGACCTGGAGCTGGCCTTCCTCGTGGCCGAGGCCCAGGCGATGAAGCGCGACCAGAACGGCGCCATCGAGACACTGAAGAAGGTGCTCGCCGCGGACCCCAAGTCCGCCAAGGCCCACCACGCGCTGGGCAACCTGCACCAGGCCGCGGGCCGCGCCGACGACGCCGCCGCTTCGTACGCCGCCGCGCTCGAGGCCGACCGCAAGCACGCCGCCTCCGCCGTGGAGCTCGCCGCCGTGCAGCTCCTGGTGCGCAAGGACGCCGAGAAGGGCACCCAGTCCATCGACGAGGCCCTGGCCGAGGACGTCCAGTCCGCGCTCGGCCCGGCGGAGCTGGCCCGGGCCCGGGGCCTCAAGGGCGTGGCGCTCTTCCACCAGCACAAGCCCAAGGAGGCCGAGGCGGAGCTGAAGTCCGCCATGGAGAAGGACCCCCAGTCCGACTTCCTCAAGGCGCAGCTGGCCCATGTGCTGCGCGCCCAGCGCAACTACGAAGGCGCCCTGCCGCTGTACACGGCGCTGGCGTCCGAGGAGAGCGACAACCTGGAGTACGCCGACGGCCACATCACCTCGCTGGTGATGACCGGGAAGATGCAGGCGGCCCTGGATGCCGTGCAGAAGGCCAGCGGACAGTTCCCCAACGAGGCCCGCATCGCCTACCTCTACGGCCGCATCGAGGACGCGCTGGACAAGCTCTCCGAGGCGGAGGGCCACTACAAGCGCGCCATCGCCGCGGACGCCACGCTGGTGGAGGCCAACCTCTACCTGGGCCGCTTCTACCTGCGTCAGCGCCGCAACGCGGAGGCCCGCACCCAGTTGGAGCAGGCCGCGACCAAGGCGCCTGAGCACGCGGGCGTGCGCTCCGGTCTGGGCGAGCTGGCCCTGGCGGAGAACAACGCGCTCTTGGGCCAGCAGGAGTTCGAGCGCGCCGTGCAGTTGGACCCCAACCTCGCCGACGCCCACCTGGGCCTGTCGCGCGTGGCGCTGCTCAACGGGGATTTGGAGAAGGCCCAGACGGAGGCCAACCGCGCCCTGGAGCTGGACCCTCACCTCTTGAAGGACGGCCGGCTGCAGCGCGGCATCGTGCTGTGGCGCCTGGGCAAGCTGGACGAGGCCGTGGCCGAGCTGGAGAAGGCCAAGGCCGAGGACCCCCGCTCCACCACGATTCCCATCACCCTGGGCGCCGTGCTGCTGGAGCGCGGAGAGCTGCCCAGCGCGGAGAGCAACCTGGGCCTGGCGCTCAGCAACGAGCCCTCCAACCACGAGGCGCTCTACTACCTGGGGCTCGTGAAGGCGAAGCGGCTGGAGTTCACCCAGGCCATGGACGCCATGCGCAAGGCCGTGGAGCGCGCCCCCAAGCGCCCGGACTACCACTACGCCTACGGCGTCATCCTCCGCGACGCGAAGAACCTGCCGGACGCCATGCGCGAGTGGAACACCGCCGTGGACCTGGACCCGGCCAACGCGGACGCGCACGAGGCGCTCGGCCACGCCCACCTGGAGAACGGCGAGTTCGACGAGGCCATCGCCTCCTTCGAGGACAGCCTCAAGGCCGACCCCCGCCGCACCCGCGTGCTCGGCTCCATTGGCGACGCGTACTTCAACGCCGCCCGCTGGAACGACGCCATCAAGCGCTACCAGACGGCCCTCAAGGCGGACGCGAAGCTGACCCACGTCTACTACAAGGTCGCCCGCGCCTTCACCGAGCAGGCCCAGCACGCCAAGGCCATCGACTGGTACCGCAAGGCCTCCACCGTCGAGCCGGAGAACCCGATGACCTACTACTACCTGGGCTTCGCCTATAAGGAGAAGAACAAGCGCCGGGAAGCCGTGCAGGCCTTCAAGGACTACCTCGTGAAGAAGCCGGACGCGACGGACAAGAAGGACATCGAGGAAGAGATCTACGACCTGCAGAACTAGCCGCCAGGCGACAGCCGGCCGTCCTTCCGGGGATGGCCGGCGTCAGTCCCCCGGCGGCCGGGGCGTCCGCCCTTGAGCACCCCGGGCGCGACGAGCCTTGCTGCGGCCCACCGAGGGTGACTACAAGGCGTCCCCCATGCTGGACCTCCGGTACGTTGCACAGAACTTCGATGCGGTCGTCGCTCGCCTGAAGACGCGGGGCGGCAACCTGGACCTCGGCCCCTTCCAGGCGCTGTTCTCCGAGCGCGGGGAGCTGTACTCCTCCATGGAGGCCTTGGCCGCGCGCCGCAACGCCGCCAACGAGGAGATGAAGAAGAAGGCGAAGGAGGACCCCAAGGCGCTGGACGCGCTGCGCGGCGACCTTCGCGCCGTCTCCCAGGACATCAAGGACAAGCAGAACCGCCTCAAGGAGGTCGAGGAGGAGATCGACCGCATCCTCCTGCTCATCCCCAACTTGCCGCACGAGTCCGTGCCCGTGGGCACCAGCGCGGACGAGAACGTCCAGGTGAAGAGCTGGGGTGAGAAGCCGAACCTGCCCTTCACGCCGAAGCAGCACTTCGAGCTGGGGGAGAAGCTGGGCATGCTCGACTTCGAGCGCGCCGCGAAGGTCTCCGGCAGCCGCTTCACCTTCTACAAGGGCGCCCTGGCGAGGCTTGAGCGTGCGCTCGTCACGTTCATGATCGATGTGCACACCCAGAAGGGCTACACGGAGCTCCTGCCGCCCTACCTGGTGCTGCGCGAGACGATGATGGGGACGGGCCAGCTGCCCAAGTTCGAGGATGACGCCTTCAAGACGCTGGGCGACCCCGAGCGCTTCCTCATCCCCACCGCGGAAGTGCCCGTCACCAACTACCACGCGGACGAAATCCTCGAGGGCGAGTCGCTGCCCATCCGCTACTGCGCCTTCAGCCCCTGCTTCCGCGCGGAGGCCGGCGCCGCCGGCAAGGACACCCGCGGCCTCATCCGCCAGCACCAGTTCCACAAGGTGGAGATGGTGAAGTTCGCCCAGCCCGACAAGAGCCTGGAGGAGCTGGAGTCCATGACGGACGACGCGTGCGACATCCTGCGCCGCCTGGGCCTGCACCACCGGGTGATGCTGCTGTGCACCGGCGACATGGGCTTCGCGGCCCGCAAGACGTACGACATCGAGGTCTGGCTGCCGGGACAGAACGCGTACCGGGAGATTTCGTCCTGCTCGGACTGCGGCGACTTCCAGTCCCGCCGGGCGAAGATTCGCTTCCGGGCCCAGAAGGGGGACAAGCCGCAGCTCGTCCACACCCTGAACGGCAGCGGGCTCGCGGTGGGCCGGACTTCCATCGCCATCCTGGAGAACTACCAGCGGGACGACGGCACCGTCGCCATCCCGGAAGTGCTCTGGCCCTACATGGGCGGCATCAAGGAACTCAAGCCGCTCTAGAACTGTGATCATCCGCTTGCAACGGGCGCGGAATGAGGTAGAAGGGCGGCCCCACGGCCGACGTCGGTCCGAGGGCCGCCACCGGCTGAAGTCGTTGTATGGAGGCGTGGCCGAGCGGTTGAAGGCAGCGGTCTTGAAAACCGCAGAGGGTGCAAGCTCTCCGTAGGTTCGAATCCTACCGCCTCCGAATTTGTGCTTGAATTTTGCGGTTCTTTGACAGAGAAGAGTTGGAGAGATGGCCGAGAGGCTGAAGGCACAGGTTTGCTAAACCTGCATACTCGAAAGGGTATCGAGGGTTCGAATCCCTCTCTCTCCGCCACCTGTTTGTTGTAGCAGCGCGTGAAGATTTTGCTCCCTTAGCTCAGCTGGATAGAGCGTCGGACTACGAATCCGAAGGCCGGAGGTTCGAATCCTCCAGGGAGCGCTCCCTTCTTTTCACGCCGTCTCCATGAGTGACGAAGCTTTCATGCAGCAGGCCCTCGCGCTCGCGCGGGAAGCCGCGACACTCGGAGAGGTCCCCGTCGGTGCGGTAGCGGTCCATGATGGAAACATCATTGGAACGGGCTTCAACCGCCGCGAAGTGGACCGCAATCCCCTCGCCCATGCGGAAGTCCTCGCATTGGATGCCGCTCGCAGGCATCTGGGTGTCTGGCGGATGACGGGCGTCACGCTGTACGTGACGTTGGAACCCTGCGCGATGTGCGCGGGTGCGCTGGTGCAGTCCCGGGTGACGCGCCTCGTCTTTGGCGCCATGGACCCGAAGGCAGGTGCAGTCGGCTCTCTGTACAATCTGGCCGAAGAGCCTCGTCACAACCACCGGCTCCAGGTCACGAGTGGTATCCTGGCGGAAGACAGCCGGATTCTTCTAAAGTCGTTCTTCGAGCGCTTGCGCGCGAAGCGACGCGACAATTGAATACTTGGAGAGCTGGCCGAGTGGTCGAAGGCACCTGACTCGAAATCAGGCATACCGGGAACGGTATCGTAGGTTCGAATCCTACGCTCTCCGCTCCAGACTTCTTGGAGAGGTGGCCGAGCGGTTGAAGGCGCACGCCTGGAACGCGTGTATATCTGAAAGGGTATCGTGGGTTCGAATCCCACCCTCTCCGTAGTTGTTGTTTCAGCAGTCGATGTCTACATCCTTTGTGGTCGGGACAACGTGGGGGCGCGAACCCCGCCAGGTCCGGAAGGAAGCAACGGTAGCGATCTACCGCGTGTGTCCCGGCCGTTCTGAAGAGCCAGTCTCCCGTCTCGGGGGCTGGCTCTTCGCCTTTGCGGGCTACAGCACGGAAGGGAACGACGGGCACCCTGCTCGCGCCCTCCCCCGCCAGCCTGCTTCCCTCAGTCCCGGACGAGCAGCGTCTCGCGGCCGATGCGCTGGGCGATGCGGAAGCCCGCGGCCTGGATTTCGGGCAGGGCCCGGTCCTCGAAGGTGACGACGCGGTTGAAGCGCCGCTCGCGCATCCCCTGCTGGAAGGCGCCGTCCCGGGGCCAGTCGCAGGTGAGCCAGGGAATCTGCTGGCCCAGGTAGAAGAAGCCGCCGGAGCCCCATAGCCCCTCGTTGACGATGACCAGCCCTGTCGCGCCGCCCATGCGCGTCGCCGCGACGATGGCTCGGAACTGGTCCGCGCGGAGATCATTGGGCGGGAAGAAGTACGCGGAGGCGAGCCCCGAGGCCACGGCCACCGAGGCCAGCCCCCAGCGCAGTGCCCCGTGGGTTCGCGAGGTGATGAAGCCCGCGACAACGGGGGCCGCGGCGAGGAGTCCCAGCACGAGGGCCGGGTAGAGGAAGCGCTCCTCCTTGTGCGCGGTGGCCAGGAGCACGGCCAGGTAGATGACGGCGCACGTGAGCGGCAGGGAGACACTGACCTTGCGCTTCAGGGCCCAGAGTCCGAGCGGGATGGCGGCCCAGCCCCAGAGGGGCACCGCCGACAGCAAGGGGAGCGCATAGAAGCGCGGGGCCGCCGAGCCGAAGCGGGCCGCCGCCTCGCCAGACAGGACGTTGAAGCGGACGTACTTGAAGAACGAGTGGAAGGGGCTGCCCCAGGTGAGGTGGTCCAACAGGCCCAACCCCGCGGCGACCGCGATTCCCCCCAGGCAGGTGAAGGCCAGGAGCTTCCAGCGTCGAGCGGCCATCAGCCACAAGAGCGCCGCGACGACGCAGATGGCGGACGGGTAGCGGGTGACGACGGCCAGGCCCAGGGCCGCACCACCGACGAGGCCCGCCCTGCCCTCGCGCTCGCGCCGGTCCAACGCCTCCATGGCCACGAGGAGGAAGGACGTGGAGAAGGACTCCGCCAGCGTGCGTCCGGCGAAGACGAGCACTGGCCCATAAAGGCCCAGCAGCAGGACGGCCAGCCAGCCGCCCATGGGGCCGGCTCGACGGGCGGCGAAGCGCCAGGCGGCCCACAAGCTCCACGCATGCAGCGCGAGCTGCGGGAGGGCCACCACGGCGCGATAGCCCTGCGGATCGGTGATGCCGAGCACCCCCGCGAGCCTGAGGAAGGCCGCCAGCACTCCAGGCACAGCCCAGTTGCGGATGCCATCGCGCCACTCCCACGCCAGCACGCCGTAGCCATGGACGCGCCAGTAGGCGGGCTCCAGGGCTTGATACACCTCATCGGGATGGATGCGGCCCAGCTGCGTCACCGCGACGATGGCCGGCAGGAGCGCTACGCCCGCGAGGGACAGCCAAAGAAGGAGTGCGTGCTTCCGAGGCTCGGGACGAGGTGCGTCAACCGGCGGGTTCTCGAGAGACACGGGGGCGGTGGGTGCTTCGGGCAGGGGTGCGGACACGGGCGTCGGGGACTCTCCCCGGCCCCGCGCCCGGGTGCAAGCCAGGTGACGTTTGTCCGGCAGGCCCTCGCTCGGGTAGGAACGCGTTTCCCTGAGGAGGAAGACACATGCCGGACGTCATCGTGGTGGGAGCGGGACACAACGGGCTCGTGACAGCGGCGATGCTCGCGCGCCGGGGCCTGTCGGTCACCGTCCTGGAGGACAAGGACGTCATCGGCGGAGCGTGCCGCACGGAGTATCCGTTCAAGAGCGCGCCGGGGCTCGGCGTGTCCACGGGCGCGTACCTCCTGGGCCTGATGCCGCCGGAGCTGCTGCGCGAGCTGGAGCTGGACCTGCCCCTCAAGCGGAGGGACCCGCACTACTTCCTGCCCACCACGGGCAAGCGCTACCTCCTGTTCGGCTCGGATGAGCGCGAGCTGAAGCGCCAGTTCCTTGAGTTCTTCTCCCAGGAGGACTGGGAGGCCAACCAGGCGATGAACGCGGAGCTGGGCGCGCTGCGCGACGACCTGGCCCCCTCGTGGCTTCTGCCCCCGCTCTCCATCGAGGAGACCGCCGAGCGCTACATCCGTCCCGCGCTGCGGCAGAACTTCATCCGTCTGTGTCAGGGCTCGGCGCGCCAGTACCTGGAGCGCTTCCGCTTCAAGTCCGACTTCGTGAAGGCCATGTACGCGGTGACGGACGCGTTCTCCGGACTGGACGGTGGCTATGACACGCCGGGGACGGGCATGAACCTGCTCGTCCACAACATGTGTCGGCTGCCCGGCAGCGGCGGCACGTGGATGATTGTCGCCGGCGGCATGGGCACCGTCACCCAGTCCATCGCCAACGTCGCGCGCAAGTACGGCGCCACCATCCGCACGGGCGCAAAGGTGACGTCGGTCCGCGTGGACGCGGGCGTGGTGAAGGGCGTGGTGCTGGAGAACGGCGAGGAACTGAGCGCCAACGTCGTCATCTCCAACGGCGACCCGTTCCGCACCCTGAAGCTGGTGGACTCTGCGGCGCTGCCAGCGGACTACCGCGCGAAGGTGAACGCGATGGCGGTGCCGGGCACCACGATGAAGGTGAACCTGTGCCTGAAGGAGCTCCCCACCTTCACCTGCCTGCCCGAGGACCGGGGCCAGTTCGGTCCCACCATCCACCTGCTACCCCAGGAGGACGACGTGCTCGGCGCGCTGGAGCGCTCGTACCGCGAGACGCAGGCGGGCAAGCTGTCGGAGTTCCCCTCCATCGAGTGGTACATCCACACCACGGTGGACCCCACGCTGCGTGACGCCGAGGGGCACCACAACTCCGCCCTCTTCGTGGAGTGGGTGCCCTACAAGCTGGAGGGCACCACGTGGGAGAAGGAGGAGTCGAAGTACGTGCAGCACCTCCTGTCCATCTGCGACCGCTTCGCTCCGGGCACCAGCGACAAGGTGCAGGAGTACTTCGCTCTCACGCCCCCGAAAATCGAGAGCCACTTCGGAATCACGGGCGGCCATATCCACCATGTGGACAACAAGCGGGGCTTCACCGACCGGCTGCCCTACGAGACGCCGGTGCAGGGGCTCTATTTCTGCAGCGCGGGCTGCCACCCCGCCGGCAGTGTCATCGGCGCGGCGGGCCACAACGCGGCGGGCGTGGTGCTCAAGGCCCTGGGACGCTGAGTCCGAGCGCCTGGAGATGGATCCTCCGCGCCATCGTGTTTAGATGAAGGCCCCCATGAGCTACCTCGTCCTCGCGCGTAAATGGCGCCCGCAGAAGTTCGATGACATGACCGGACAGGAGCACGTCGTCCGGACCATCGCGAACGCCATCAAGATGGACCGGGTCGCTCATGCGTACCTGTTCTGTGGCCCTCGTGGTGTCGGCAAGACGACGGCCGCTCGACTGCTCGCCAAGGCCCTCAACTGTGACAAGGGCCCCACGGCGACTCCGTGCGGCGAGTGCCGGGCGTGCATCGAAATCGCCAACGGCACCAGCGTGGACGTGGCGGAGATCGACGGTGCGTCCAACAACGGCGTGGAGAACGTCCGCGAGATTCGCGAGAACGCGAAGTACCTGCCGCAGCGAGACAGGCACAAGATCTACATCATCGACGAGGTCCACATGCTGTCGGGAGCGGCGTTCAACGCGCTGCTCAAGACGCTGGAGGAGCCGCCCGGTCACGTGAAGTTCATCTTCGCGACGACGGAGGCGCACAAGCTCCCGGACACGATTCTCTCGCGCTGCCAGCGCCACAACTTCCGCCGCATCTCCGCGGCGCGGATGCTCCAGCGGCTCCAGGAGATCTCCAAGGCGGAGGGCGCGGGAATCTCGGACCGCTCGCTGTCGCTCGTCGTGCGCCAGTCCGAGGGCGGCATGCGCGACGCGCTGAGCCTCCTGGACCAGATTCTCGCCTCGTGCGGTGCCAGTCCGACGGATGAAGCAGTCGCCGAGGCCCTGGGCGCCATCGACCGGACGATGGTGCAGGACTTCGCCGAGGCGCTGGTGCGCAAGGACGCCAGGCGCATCCTCGAGCGCGTGGAGGAGGTCTTCAACCGCGGGCTCGACTTGAAGCGGCTCGCGGAGGAGCTGGCGCTCCAGTTGCGCCACCTCTTCGTCACGAAGACGCTGGGCGAGGCGCCCGCCGAGCTGGCCGAGTCCGAGCAGAAGGCGCTCATCGCGCTGGCGAAGGAAGCGGAGAGCGCGCAGCTCACCCGCCTGTTCGACGTGGTGCACGGCTGCGTCTGGGATGTGTCGCGTGCGGCGCAGCCGAGGCTCGCGCTGGAGATGGCGCTCTTGAAGGCCATCCAGTTGTCGCCGGGTGGTTCCATTCCGGAGCTGCTGGCACGGGTGGATCGGCTCGCGGCCGGACTGCCTCAGGGTGAGGGAGCCAACAAGAACAATGCTGGAGCGCCAGGAGGTCGCTCCAGCTCCACGAACTTTCGCGCCTGAGCCTCGACCGGCTCCTCGTCCGGAAGTCCCCGCCCCGACGCCTCCCGCCCGGGAGGCGCACGGTGCGCCCCCTGATTCCGCTGCTTCGATAGCGCGTGCGCCCTCGGCGGCGCCTGCTCCTGCTGGAAATGCGTCCGGGCCTCGCCCCACCGACGATGCTCGGATGGGGTCGGCATCGCGCGTCGCGGAGCCCGCGCAGGGAGCACCTCGCGACGCGAGCGCGAGCGAGAACTCCCAGGTTCCTCAAGCACCGCTCGGTGCCGGGCCTGCTCGATTCACCGCGCCGATGCAGGGTGGCCAGACGCCGTACGCGGAAGGGACACCTCGCGACGCCAACTCGGCGCGCTACTCCGAGTCCGCACAGGGCCCGAATCCGCAGGGAGCACCTCGCGACTTCGGAGCCTCGCGCGATGCCGAGTCCGCACAGGGTTCGCCTCGCGACGCCAACACCGCTCGTTACGCCGAGTCCGCACAGGGCTCGCAGGCTTCGAACGTCCAGGCGCCGCCGCGTGACTTTGGAGCCTCGCGCTACGACGAGTCGGACTACGTCGCCGAGCCGCCAGACGACATCGAGCTGCCTCAGCACTCTGGCGGCGCATCGGACTCAGGACCCTCGGGTGCATGGAGCCCGCCTCCGACCCCAACCATCGCGCCCCCTGTCGCCGCCACCGGCCCGGTGATGGCCGGCCTGCCGCCCTCCGCCGCGCGCCCCCTGTCCTTCCTGCGCAACGCCCCCAACGGACAGGCCAGCACGGAAGCCCCTCCTCGCCCCGGTGGCTTCGCGGTCGAGTCTCCCCTGCCCTCGGGCCCCGTCCTGGACGGCCTGCCGCCCACCGCCGCCCGTCCCCTGTCCTTCCTGCGCCAGGGCTCCGCCACCCCACCGGCCCCTTCCGCGCCCGTGGCCTCGCCCGGACCTCACGCCGGAGCCACTCCGCTCTCCCGCACCACCGAGGCCGCGCCCAACGTCCGCGTCGTCAACGTCCGCAAGCCGGAGGCGCCACCGGCCCCTCCTGAGTCCGTGGCCGTCGACGACGAGGACTCGCGCTTCTACCCGGAGGAAGCCTCCCCGGGCGGCTGTGCCTCTGGCGAGTGCATCCCCGAGCCGGAGCCCCAGGCCGCCGCCGAGCCCGAGCCCGAGCCCGAGCCGGCTCCCATGATGACCGCCGCCCCCGCACCGGCGGCCGCCCGAGGCCGTGACAACCCGAACCTCCCGCTGATTGAGCGATGGCGCGCCGCGGTGGAGAGCGTGAAGGCGTCCTCCCTTCGCCATGGCACCGCGCTCGCCAACGGACGACTCGTTTCGATGAAGGCCGGGGAGATCATCCTCGGCTTCCTGCCCTCCGCCGGCCTGCATCGCATGACGGTCACCGCCGCGGCGGGCAAGACCGTCATCGACAAGCTCCTCGCCGAGCACTTCGGCCGGCCGGTGAAGCTGTCCTTCCAGGACGTGTCCGCCGACGACACGCGGGCCTCGTTCAGCATCGCCGAGCGGGACGCGCAGAGCCGGGCCACCCACGAGAAGAACACCGAGAGCAAGGTGCGCAACCACGCCGCGGTCCGCGCCGTGCTCCTCCGGCTGGGTGGAGAAATCGAGCACATCCAAATCTACGAGCCCGAGCGCCCCTCCGCCGCCTCGCCCACCGACACTCCAATCGAAGCTCCCGACGACAGCGCCTGACTTTGTCCCCGCGCAACGGTAGGGTGCGCGCCACACTCCACGCCCGAGCGGACCCATGAAGGGTGCCGCTCCCCCGAGTACCGAGGAAGCACATGCCTGGCGTCGACCTGAACTACTTCATCCGGCAGGCGAACAAGCTGACGGAGAAGATTGAAGAGCGGAAGCAGAAGCTGGCCGATGAGACCGTCGAGGCCAAGGCCGGCGATGGCCGCGTCACCGTGGTGGCCAACGGCATCCAGGAGATCCGCAGCATCAAGATCGACAAGGAAGCCATCGACCCGAACGACACGTCGATGCTCGAGGACCTCATCACCGCCGCGGTGAATGCCGCCCTGGCGAGCAGCCGTCAGCATATGCAGAGCGAGCTGGCCAAAATCTCCGGCGGGATCAAGATCCCCGGCGTTACCTGATACCGGATGACGCCCGATCCGCTGAACCGCCTTGTCGCCCAGCTCGCGAAGCTGCCGGGCATTGGCGAGAAGACCGCCCAGCGCCTCGCGTTCCACATCCTGCGCGCTCCCGGTGAGTACGCCGCGGAGCTGTCGCAGGCCATCCGCGAGGTGAAGGAGAAGGTGCACTTGTGCGTGCGCTGCTTCTCCCTCACCGACACGGAGACCTGCGGCTTCTGCCGCGACCACCGCCGTGACGACCGCGTGCTGTGCGTCGTGGAGACCTTCGCGGACCTGATGGCGCTGGAGCGCACCCGGGAGTTCAAGGGTCGCTACCACGTCCTGCACGGCGTGCTGTCTCCGCTGGAGGGCATCGGCCCCGAGCAGCTCCGCATCAAGGAGTTGCTGGGGCGCCTCAACGACAGCCCGGTGGAGGAGCTCATCCTCGCCACCAACCCGGACGTCGAGGGCGAGGCCACCGCGCTGTACCTGACGCGCCTGCTTAAGCCCATGGGCCTGCGCGTCACCCGCATCGCCCAGGGCCTGCCCATGGGCGGTGACTTGGAGTTCGCCGACCAGGCCACGCTGGCGAAGGCGCTGTCCGCCCGCCGCGACCTCTGAGGCATGACGCGGCGCCCTCCTCCTGCGCCGCGCTTCTTCCCACCACTACCGCGTCAGCCGCCAGGCGAACGGCACCAGCACGTTCACCTCTTCGTCGCGATGCGCGGGGAAGCGCAGCCGCTGCGCCTGGGACTGGAGGCAGCGGCCCACCGCCGTCTCGGCCAGCGGGCCTCTCACGCCCGCGCGCACGGCGCCCGACGAGGCGATGGAGAACTCCACCTGCACCTGCCCCTCGGTTGACGGCAGGTCGGCGCGGTTCTTCTCGAAGCACGCGGTGATGCGCGTGCGTCCCTTCTCCACCACGCGGGTGATGTCTCCCACGCCCAGCGTCACGCGCTTCTTGGCCGGCGGCGCCTTCAGCACCTTCTCGGCCACCTCCTCATCATCCTGTCCCACGGTGCCCTGAAGCGCCGCCTGTGCCCCCACTGCCTCGGGCTTGTCGCCCTCGGGAGCGGCCTCGATTCCCTGCGCCGTGGAGCCCATTCCCGTCGGGGCGGCCGCCAGTTCGGGAGGAGGCGTGGGGACGGGGACGGGGTCGGGCTTCTGGCCCTTCTGGCTCACGTCATTCGCCAGGGGAGCCACGGGAGCAGGCGCCACCACCTCGCCTCCCGAGGCGGGCGCGACGAACTGCCGGTAACCCACGAGCCCCACGCTCGCGAGCAGCAGGCCTCCGGCGAGGCCGACGACGAGCGGACGCCACCCTCGGGAGCGCGGCGCCTCGACGGACGGAACGGAGTTCTCGGTGGCCGGCGTCTTCGTCGCGGCGGGCACCAGCCCCGAGGACGATGCGGGAGAGCGAGCCCCCCAGCCACGCGCGGTGGCGACATCGGTGCTCCCGCCCACGGAGGCCGGAGCGCCCACCACGTTCGTCCCCGTCTCCATCAACCCGGTGGCCTGGGTGACGACCCCGAGGGCCGCGGAGAGCGAGGCCAGCGTGGGGATGCGGGTGCGCTCGGTGAAGCGCTCGTCGCCGAAGTGCGAGCGAAGGAATGCGCCAAGCTGCGGCGTGCCCGCGGAGCTCAGGTGCGCGCCGAGAAAGGCCTCCAGATCCTCGGCGAAGGCCTCCGCCGTGGGGTGACGGTCTTCCGGAAACGAAGACATCGCCTTGAGGACGATGGCCTCCAGCTCCAGGGGCAGGTCGGGTCGCAGCTCGCGCGGGCGCTTGAACTCGTTGTGCAGGAGCGCGTTGAGCACCGCGAGGTCGTTCTCCCGCGAGAAGGGCCGCACGTGCGTGAGCGCCTCGAAGAGGCTGACGCCGAGCGCGAAGATGTCCGCGCGGCGGTCCACCTCCCCGCCCTTCGCCTGCTCCGGCGCCATGTACATGTACTTGCCCTTCACGACGCCGGTGCGCGTGTTGGCGAGCCTCGACTCGGCCTTGGCGATGCCGAAGTCCAGCACCTTCACCTGCCCCTGGTACGTCAGGTACAGGTTCGACGGAGAGACGTCGCGGTGGACCACGTTCTGCGGCTGCCCCATCTCATTCGCGAACTCGTGCGCGTAGTGCAGCCCGCGCGCCGAATCGATGAGCACCCGCAGCACAATCGGGAACGGCAGGTACTGCCGCCGACGCCCGGCCAGCCGCAGCGTCGTGGAGAAGTCCTCGCCGGCGAGGTACTCCATGCAGATGTAGTAGCAGCCCTCCGTGAAGCCCAGCTCCTGAATCTGGACGATGTTGGGGTGCGCCAGCTTCGCCGCCAGCCGCGCCTCGTCCCGGAACATCTCCACGAAGTCGGGGATGCTCGACAGGTGCGGCAGCATCCGCTTGATGACGACGTTGCGCTCGAAGCCGTCCGCGCCCAGCAGCTTGGCGAGGAAGATCTCCGCCATGCCGCCTTCGGCCAGCTTCCGCACCAGCACGTACGGCCCATACGGGCGCAACAACGGCGGCGGGACTTCCTCGGAGCCGGGATGTGTCGTCTGGGTGGGTGACATCCTCAGGGCCCTCGCTGTCGAAGGGTGCGGACCGTATGGACATCCGGGGCACCAGGACGGGTCATCTTAAACACCAGCACCGGGGGCGCGCCCACTGGCTCCACCCAGGTATCGAAGCGGTGCTTGCCGTCCAGGGAGACAGGACGTCCATTGATGGACACGCGCGCATTCACGGGCGCCACGCCCGAGGCCCGGACCTTCTCCGCGGACCGCTGGCCGTTGCGCGGCTGCGACACCAGCAGCATCGGTACTGAGTTGTCGTACACCAGCTCGAGCTTGTTCATGCGTCCCCCCTTCAGTTGCTCGCCCGTCGCCGACAGCGGCGTGACGGACCAGAGGTAGCTGCCCTCTCCCAGCGCGCCCGCGTCCAGCGCCGCGCGGGCCTCCGTCACCGTGCGCTCGGCCACCGGCCTCTCCAGCGCGCCCGCCCGGTACACCGCCACCTTGTACTTCGCCGCCGAGGCCTCCTCCGCATAGGTGAACGTCACCGACGGCGGCTTGTCCTGGTAGAAGATGGTCGTCTTCTCCAGCCCTTCAGGCACCACGTTGCGCACGCGGTCCAGGTCTCCGCCGAGCCGCTCCGGACCGAACGTCGCGCTGCCCTTCACGAACTCCTGGCCGTCCTTGCCACGCACCCGCCAGTACAGCGTGCCGCGCGAGGGAGCGGGCACGTTGACGAAGGACTGGAACACCGTGCCGGACAGCAGGGGCCGCGTGAAGGACGTGTCCGAGGCCACCTCCACCGTCACCTCGCCCTCCTTCTCCCAGCCGAAGGCCACCTCGGGCAGCCCGTGGTGGTAGACCTCCACGCCGTCACCCGCGCCGAGCAGCAGCGGCGCCGGCCCGAGCGCCTCGATGCGCGCCTGGCCCGAGTCGCCCGTCACCGTCGCCCGCTCACCGGCCCGCAGCGGCTGACGCACGTCCCCGCGCACCAGCGTCACGCGCCCCGTATGCGCATCGACCAGATAGCCCGTCGAGGTGCGCCGTACCGCGAGGCGTGACGCGCCATCTCCCTCCAGCGTGAGGCCGGGCAGCACCACGCGGCTCTCGCGTCCCTGCGCGAGCTGGACGCCGAGTCCGCCCTGGCGCAGGTCCATGCGGGCCTCGTCCCGGGTGCCCCCCTGCCCCGCGCCCTCCAGCACCATCTCCGCCGACGGACCGAGCGACAACTGAGAAGTCGAGCCCTTCAGCATCAACTCCGCGGTGCCATTTCCGCGCGTGCGCACGCCATCTCCCGGCGCCAGCACGTCGCCCTCGGCGCGCAGTGGACGCCAGCGCTTGGAGTCCTTGCCGCGCAGCTCCGCTCGGCCCGAGCCCACTCGCACCGTCACCTCGATGGGCGCGAGTTCCACCAACCGCGAGCCGCGAAGCAGCAGCTCCGCCCGCCCCGCCGTCACCTCGACCGAGTCGCCCTCCACCGCGCGCAGCTGCTTGCCATCCTTGGACACGAACTCGATGGCACCCAGCTTCACCTCCACGCGGCCAGCGTCCTTCGTCACCTGCACGCTCACCTCGCTGGGCTCGGAGCCCACGCGCGTGAGACCGAAAGGCGTCAGCAGCGTCAGCGCCACCTTCTTGCTGCTGGGAGGAGTGCCGGCGGGCCGGGCGGGGACACGCGACAGCACGATGCCGCGCTCCACCGTCAGCACCAGGCTCCCCGCCTCTTCACCCACGCCGACGCGCGCATCGGCGCCCACTTCCACCGAGCGACCGTCCGCGAAGCGCATCGTCGCCGCGCCCGTCGCGCCCGTCTCCAGCGCATCACCCGAGTACAGCGGTCCTTCGCGGGCGGGGACCTTCTTGCCGGCGCGCTCCACCACCACCTCACCGGACAGGCCCTCCAGGCGGGCCAGCTCCACTGCGGGACCCGCGTCGACCACGGCCGGAGTCTCCGCGACGGGGACGGACGGAGCCGCCGCCTCCTCGTCACAGGCCGCGACGACGAGCAGGAGGGCCAGGAGCCAGGGACGCGCGTTACTCACCGTGGGTGCCTCGGAACGAAACGACGTTGAACAGTGCTCGTGCGCCGTCCTTCAGCAAGGCCACGAGCGAGGGACGCAGGAGACTCACGGGTGCGTCCTCGGAGAGAAATCGACGTTGAGGTGGGCTCGCGCGCCGTCCTTCAGCGAGGCCACGAGCGAGGGACGCAGGATGCTCACGGGTGCGTCCTCGGAGAGAAATCGACGTTGAGGTGGGCTCGCGCGCCGTCCTTCAGCGAGGCCACGAGCGAGGGACGCAGGAGACTCACGAGTGCGTCCTCAGGAAGGAATCGTCATTGAGGCATGGCCGCTCGCACTTCTTCAGCGAGGCCACGCGCCGAGGAGGCATGTCGCTCACCGCCGCTGCCTCGGGAAGAGGTCGACGTTGAAGATGGCCTGCTCGCCATCCTTCAAGGTGACGAGCTTGGACTGCGACAGGTAGCCGCGCGCGGAGATGGTGATGCGGTAGGTGCCACCCTTCACCTTGAAGGTGAACGCGCCCTTGGCATCCGTGCGCGCCTTCACCTTCGCCTGGGGAATGAGCAGCGTGGCCGCGACGGGCTTTCCGCCCCGGGCACTGCGCACCTGCCCCGTGAGCGTCGCCGGCTCACCCTTGCGCTCCGAGGCGAGCGGCACGGACAGCTTCGTCTCCTGCCCCGCGACGATGACGGCCGCCTCTTCCGCCACACGGTAGCCCTGCGACTTCGCCACCACGGCCACCGGCCCCGGCGGCAGCACCTTCACCCACGCCTCGCCCTTCAGGTCCGTGCGCACCTCCACGGTCCCCACCGTCAGGCGCACACCCGGCAACGGCACCCCGTTGCCCGCGCTCACCACCGTAATCTTCAGGCCCCCCGTGGCCGGAGGCTGCTTGCGCGCGCGCACCGCCAGCGCCACACGCCCACCGTCCTCCACGCTGACTCGACCCTCGGCGGGCTCGTAGCCCTCCACGCTCACCCGCGCCACGACGTCACCCGGGGGCAGCTCCACATCCTCCAGCGTGCCCTGCGCATCCGCCTCGCGCGGCGCGCCCTCCACGCCTCCCGACACCAGCACCACCCGCGCTCCCGGCAGCGGCGTCCCCGACTCCGCGTCCAACACCTGGAGCGACAGTCCTCCCGCCGGCACCCGCGCGGGAAGCGGCACAGGCTCCGGGGCCCGAGCCTCGGGCGCATCATTCCAGGCCAGCTCCAGCGCGGCGCCCACCCGGCGCATGCGCTGCTCGGACCGGGTTCCATCCGCGAGCGTCACCGTGTCCTGCACGTGCTGGAAGTCCACGAGCAACGTGCCGGACCAGCGCTGCGTCCCCGTCAGCGGGAACAACAGCGCGCCCCCCGCCGCGAAGCCTTTCGCCTCCGCCTTCGTCCCCGCCGAGTCGCGCACCGCCAGCGACACCGGCACCTCGCCCCGCGCCTCCACCTCCAACCGGGTGAACAGCGGCAGCCGCAGGCTCCCCGTCACCAGCGCCGCATGCCGCACCCCGCGCGACAGCACCGGCTCCGAGGACGCGCCGAAGTGCGGGAGCTGAGCGAACCCGTAGCCCGCGCCGACCTCCGCCCGCAGCGGCCCCAGCCAGGTACGCACCTTGGGCCCCACCGACGCACGCAGCAGGCTGCCGCCGGTGATCCGCAGCGCGCCCTCCTTGAGATCAAACCCCTCCCGCTGCACGGCCGCCCACCCGCCAAGCCAGGAGCCCGCCCAGACCGAGCCCACCGCCGCCAGATCATTCGGCGTGAAGCCATCATACGTAAGCCCAGGCCCTACATCCGCCTGGGCTCCGTTCCGAAGGGCCACGCCGTAGCGCAGGCGCAGCGAGGCACGCTCGCGCACCTCCTCCGCCCGGGCGGACGGGGAGCCGACCAGCACCAACAGCAAGGGCGCCAGACGCGCCAGGATGGGGGCAAGGGGGCGTGGGGGCGTCAAAGCCCGGCGGAGTATAGAGAAAGCCGCGAGCACTCCCAAACCGGCCCCGTCCGGGCTTTCAGAAAGCCCTCGAAGGCGCTTGACGGCAACCCCCTGGGTGGCGGGGGCTGGATGCCGGGCGTGTTCTCACCCCGACGCGCGGATGGCTTCTTGCTGGAGTGGAGGGGCTTTGCTAAGCATCCTCACCGTCGGTAGCGCCTCGTCTAACCTCCGGGATTCACTCCAGAAACAATCGGGGTGTTGCCGTGAGACGGGCGAGCGAACGCTGAGGAGCGCATACGCCCATGGGCACGCAACTGGTGATGTACGAAGAGGAGTTCACCAAGATCAACGCCGTTTGCGACCGGCTCACCAAGGACGCGAACGCGAAGGTGGTGTTCCTCGTCGACAAGAACGGGCAACTCATCTCCTCGGCCGGGCAGACGCAGAACATCGACACCACGTCCCTGGCCTCGCTGACGGCCGGCAACGTGGCGGCGATGGGCGGACTCGCCAAGCTGATCGGTGAGAACGAGTTCCCCAACCAGTTCCATGAAGGGGCGAAGGACTCGCTCTACATGACCATCGTCGGCAGCCGGGTCGTGCTGGTCGTCATCTTCGACAACCGCACCAGCCTCGGCCTCGTCCGCCTTCGCATCAAGAAGGCCAGCGACGAGCTCACGAAGATCTTCGAGAGTCTGGTGAAGAAGACGGACGCCCCGGGTGCCGGGTCGCCGTTCGCCGAGATCTCCGACGACGATATCGACAACCTCTTCAGCGAGTAACCCGGGAAGCCATGTCCTTCATCAACTACTCATCCCGCGAAATCAACTGCAAGATTGTCTATTACGGGCCGGGTCTCTGCGGGAAGACGACCAACCTCCAGTACATCTACAACAAGACGGCGGCCGAGACGAAGGGCAAGCTCATCTCCCTCTCCACCGAGACGGACCGCACGCTCTTCTTCGACTTCCTGCCGCTGTCGCTCGGTGAGATTCGCGGCTTCAAGACGCGCTTCCACCTCTACACGGTGCCCGGCCAGGTGTTCTACGACGCCAGCCGCAAGCTCATCCTCAAGGGCGTGGACGGCGTCGTGTTCGTGGCCGACAGTCAGATTGAGCGCATGGAAGCGAACATGGAGTCGCTCGAGAACCTGCGCATCAACCTGGCCGAGCAGGGCTACGACCTGAACAAGATTCCCTACGTCCTCCAGTACAACAAGCGGGACCTGCCCAACGCGGTGTCGATGGAGGAGATGCGCAAGGCCATCAACCCGCGCAACATCCCCGAGTACCAGGCCGTGGCGCCCACGGGCGTGGGTGTGTTCGACACGCTCAAGGCCGTGGCGAAGCTGGTGCTCACGGAGCTGAAGAAGGGCGGCTGAGCTGGGAGCAGCCGGGCAGTCAACTCCCGTACCGCGGGTGAGGAGACGCCCCGCGGCCAAGGGTGTTAGAACCTGCTGCCGACGGGCCGGGCCGTCCGCCTCCTGAGGTCGCACAGTGCGTGTCGCAGCCGCCACCCTTCGCCTCCTCGCGCTCGTGAGCGCCACCCTCTGTGGGGCGGTGCTCGCGCAGGAGTCGCGCCCCTCGGCGCCCGCGGCCGTCTCGGCGGACCCCGCGGCCTCCCCTGAAGCGGACAGCACCGCGGACGAGGCCTTCAACGCGCGGGTGAAGACGCTGGAGGAGCAGGTCGTCGACCTGAAGGAGAAGATCTACCGCTCCAAGGCGCGGCTCCTGTTGCTCCAGGAGACGGTGCTGGGCGGAGACGTCACCACCGGTGCTCGCGCGCTCATCGTCCACAAGAACGAGATGGGCAGCTCCTTCATCCTGGAGTCGGTGACGTATGCGCTGGATGGCGCGCCCATCTTCACGCAGGTGGACATCCAGGGCGAAGAGCTGAGCAAGCGCGAGCAGTTCGAGGTCTTCAACGGGCGCATCGTCCCGGGACAGCACCAGCTCGCGGTGCGGCTCGTCTATCGAGGCGGCGGCTTCGGCGTCTTCAGCTACCTGGAGGGCTACAAGTTCAAGGTGCAATCCAGCTACACCTTCAACGCGGAGCCAGGAAAGGTGTCCTCGGTCCGCGTGGTGGGCTTCGAGCAGGGCGGCCTCACGCTGGACATGAAGGACCGGCCCGCGGTGCGCTACGACATCGAGCTGTCGCGCGACTCGGCGCCCCGCATCGACGGCGAAGCGGGCGCAAGCCCTCCTGCCGCCACCTCCACTGAAGCGCGGTAGGGGCTCGCCGGTGAACGTGTCGCTTCGCGCTCTCGCCCTCGCGCTCGGCCTCATGGGCGGCGCTTCCGCCTGGGCCGCCGAGCCCCCTCCTCCACCGCCGACTCCTCAGCAGTTGGAGCAGCGGCTGACCTCCGTGGAGCAGCAGCTCCAGTTGGCCGAGGAGAGCCTGCGCTTCGTGGAGACGCAGTACAGCCAGCGCGCGGAGCCCGACGAGGAGCAGGCCCGCTCGCGGCGCTACTCCGACGCGGAGATTCAGTACCTGCTGGGCGACTGGAACGCCGCCTCCGTCCTCTTCTATGACCTGGTGAGCGACCCGGGCTTTCGCGGCCACCCGCGCTACGCGGACGCGCTCTACTTCCTCGCGGACGCGCTGTACCAACAGAAGAACGACATCGGCGCCAGGCTCTACCTGCGCGAGCTGTTGTCGCAACCCACGCCTTCATCGCGCCACCGCGACGCCCTCACGCGCTTCCTCGCCATCTCCGGGAGGCTGAACCTCTTCGACGGCGTCGAGGCCTACGTCGAGCAGGCGCGCACGCTGTTCGGCGGTCATCTTCCGGCCGACGTGCAGTACGTCCAGGCGAAGTGGCTCTTCCGTCGCACGGACCTTCCCGCCTCGGAGCGAATCTCCCGGGCGCGCTCGGCCTTCGCGCCGCTGGCCCAAAGCCCCGGTGGCCCGTACCAGCTCCAGGCCGGCTACCACATGGCGGTGCTGTCGATGCAGTCCGGCGAGCTGCCCCTCGCCATCCTCCAGTTCCAGCAGCTCCTCACGCCCTTGTCGAACGAGCAGACCGCCGCGCCCGTCGCGACGCCGGGCAAGCCCGTCACCCGCTCGACGACGGACACGGACACGAAGCGCATCCGGGAGCTGTCTCTGATGTCGCTGGGGCGGCTGTTGTACGAGGCGGGCCGCTTCGACGAAGCGCTGGACCGCTACGGCCAGGTGCCGCAGGACAGCGAGTCCTTCCCGGAGTCGCTCTACGAAATCGCGTGGACGCAGGTGCGCAAGGGCAACCACCAGGAGGCGAAGAACGCCGTCGACATCCTGTTGCTGGTCGCCCCCGACGCGCGGCTCGCGCCCGATGCGAAGCTCCTCCAGGGACACCTGCTGCAGAAACTCAAGCGGTACGACGAGGCCATCGCCGCGTACGACGAGCTCATCGGCACCTTCCGCCCCGTGCGCGAGAAGGTGGACCTGCTCCTGAACGCGAATCGGGACCCCGTCGCGTACTTCGAGCGGCTCCTGGCGCGCACGGACACCGTCCCGGACGTGCGCACGCTGTTGCCGCCCCTGGCCCTGAAGTACGCCTCCACCGAGCGCGAGGTGAGCAGCGCGGTGAAGATGGTGGGCGACATCGACACCGGGAAGAAGGGCGCGGTCGACGCACGCGAGCTGGCGGCCCGCATCCTCCGCGCGCTGGACGCACGCAAGCTGGAGACCTTCCCGGAGCTGCAGGCGGGCTTCACGCGCGCGGACGCCGTGGAGACGGCCGTCACGCACGTAGAGGCAGCGCTGGTGGAGGTGGAGGGACTGACGTTGGAGCCGTCGCTCACCTCGCAGGAGCGAGACAGACTCCAGCTGCTGCGCCGCGAGAGCGATGCGCTGGCCGCCCGCTTCGGCAAGCTCCCCACCACGCAGAAGGAGCTGGAGGAGCGGCTGCGCCGCATGCAGTACCGCGTGGACGCGGTGGACCGCGACGCCTTCCGGCTGGGCACGGAGATTCAGGGCCTGCACGCCATCGCCTCCTCGGTGCGCAAATGGGTGGATGACACACGATTGCTCCGCCAGACGCCTCCGGACGAGGAGCGCGAGTTCCTGGTGCAGCTCCAGGGCGAGGTCCAGACGCTGAACGACCTCCAGGCGGAGCTGGACAGGACGCGGGGCCGGCTCGCCGATGAGCGCAACAGCGCGGCGGCCTCTCTCGCGGGAGAACAGGCCATCCGGGGCCGCTATGCGGCGGCGCTGCGCTCCCAGCACGAGGTGCTCAGCGAGGCGGAGCGTCGGCAGGTCCCCACGGGCGTGCTGACGCACGCGCATCAGGTGCGGGAGCGGGGCGAGGCGCTGAAGAAGCGCGTGGTGGAGGCGCAAATCGCCCTGAGGGCCAAGGTGGACCAGAGGGGACAGCGCATTCGCGCCAAGGTGCAGGCCGAGCAGTCGCTGCTGGAGCGCTACGAGGCCGAGGTCGCCGCGGTGTCCGGCAACGCGAAGCAGTTGGTGGGCCGCATCGCCTACGACAGCATCCGTCGCGTGCGCCGGCAGTTCTACGACCTGGTGCTCAAGGCGGACGTGGGCGTGGTGGACGTGGCCTTCACCGAGAAGCAGGACAAGACGACGAACATCCAGAAGGTGTCCGCGCAGAAGGCCGAGGCGCTGCGCGCGCTGGACGCCGACTTCCGGGACGTGCTGTCGGAGGAGGGACGGTGATGCGGCGCGTGCTCGCGGTGCTGCTCTCCGTGGTCTCGCTGCCCGCTGCCCAGGCGCAGGCCCCCGCCGCGCCAGCAGCCTCCCCCGCCCAGGTGGAGAGCCCGTCCGGCACACCGGACGCAAGATATCTGACGGGCCTGGGCCGCACGCCCGAGGAAGAGACGCTGCTCCAGGACGTCAGCCGCGCCCTGCGCACGTACGACGAGGAGTCTCGCGAGTTCAGCCGCGAGGTGCAGCTCTTGATGGAGCGCAAGTACGAGCAGAAGCGCGACTCGCTCGCGTCCTCGTACGAGAAGGTCATCCGGGACTTCGAGGCCCAGGAGCGCAAGGAGCGGATGGAGGCCATCGTCCGCTTCGAGGAGTTCCTCCGCCGCTACCCTCAAGAGCCGCGCTACACGCCGGACGTGATGTTCCGGCTGGCGGAGCTGTACTACGAGCGCTCCCAGGACGAGCACCAGCTCGCGATGAAGGAGTACCGGGACAGGCTGGAGGCGCATGACAAGAACCCCGACTCGGCCTTCCCCGTGGAGCCGAAGAAGGACTACGGGGACTCCATCGCGCTGTACCGCCGGCTCCTGAAGGACTACCCGACGTACCGCCTCAACGACGGCGCCTGGTACCTGCTGGGCTACTGCCTGGAGGAGCAGGAAGAGGTTGACCAGAGCTTCCGCACCTACGAGCAGCTCATCGCCCGCTATCCGCGAAGCCGCTTCGCCACCGAGGCGTGGGTCCGCATCGGCGAGTACTGGTTCGACAACTACAAGGACCCGCAGGCGCTCCCCCGCTCCGCGCAGGCCTTCGAGGCCGCCGCCCGCGACACCCTGCATCCGCTCTACGACAAGGCCCTCTACAAGCTGGGCTGGACGTACTACCGGATGGACCGCTTCGACGAAGCGGTGGAGTCCTTCCTCACGCTGGTGGACTTCTACGAGGCTCAGCGCGTCGCCAAGGGCGAAGCAGAGGCCGGTGGAGACCTGCGCGACGAGGCCCTCCAGTACGTGGCCATCTCCCTGGCGGACGAGACGTGGGGCGGACTGCCTCGCGCCCAGGCCCTCTTCTCGAAGCGCGGCCCCAAGCCCTACGAGGCGGACGTGTACCGCCGCCTGGGCAACGTCTACTTCGACCAGACGAACCACCCGGCCGCCATCGCCGCGTATCAGCGCGTGCTCCAGAAGGAGCCCATGGCGCCGGACGCGCCGGAGCTCCAGCAGCGCATCGCCCTGGCCTACGAGCGGGACAGGCTGCTCGCGGAGTCCTTCACGGAGTCGGAGCGGCTCGCCAGCCTCTACCAGCCCGGCACGGCCTGGTACGCGAAGAACCAGGGCGACCCGGATGCGCTCTCGCGGGCCAACACGCTCGTCGAGAAGAGCCTGTACACGAGCGCCACCTTCCACCACCAGCAGGCGCTGGTGTTCAAGAAGGAGGGCAAGTTCGACCAGGCCAGCGCGGGCTTCGCCACCGCCGCTCGCGCGTACGGCAACTACCTGGAGCGCTTCCCGCGCAGCAAGAGCGCGGGCGAGATGCGCTTCTATTACGCGGAGTGCCTCTACTTCTCCTTCCAGTTCGCCGAGGCCGCGAAGAGCTACGAGCTGGTGCGTGACACCGGCGTGAGCGAGAAGCACCGCGACGAGGCGGCGCACAGCGCGGTGCTCGCGTGGCAGCAACTGCTCGCGCAGGACCTCCAGGCCGGCAGGGCCCAGGACCTCAAGCCGCTGCGCTCCACCGAACGGCCCGAGGGCTCGGCCGTGAAGCCCGTTCCGCTGGCGCCCACCGAGCAGAAGCTGGTGTCCGCCTCCGACAAGTACGTGGCCCTGCTGCCGCGCGACGCGAAGGCCGCGGGCATCGCCTACAAGGCCGCGGAGCTGTACTACGCGCACGATGACTTCCCCGAGGCGCGCAAGCGCTTCGAGCGCATCATCCAGACGTGGCCCCGGAGCGAGGTGGCCCGCTACGCCACCAACCTCACCGTGGAGACGTTCCTCATCGACAAGGACTGGCGCAGCGTGGAGGAGGTCAGCGCCAGGCTGGCCAGCAACACGCAGGTCATCGACCCGTCCAGCGACCTCCACAAGCAGTTGGTGAAGTTCAAGCTCGCCGGCCGCTTCAAGCTGGCCGACCAGCTCCTCGCCGAGGGCAAGCACGAGGAGGCCGCGCGCAAGTACATCCAGCTCGTCGACGAGGAGCCCCGGCACGAGTTCGCCGACAAGGCCCTCAACAACGCGGCCGTCGCCCACGAGAACACCCGGCGCTTCGACTCCGCGATGAAGCTCTACGAGCGCATCTATCGCGAGTACCCCTCCTCTCCGCTCGCGGACGCGGCGCTGTTCCGCGTGGCGGTGAACGCGGAGAAGTCCTACGACTTCGACAAGGCCGTGGTCAGCTACCAGAAGCTGGTGAAGGACTACCCCGCGTCGAAGGACCGGGAGGCGGCGCTCTTCAACACCGCGCGACTGCTCGAAGGCCAGCAGCGCTACGCGGAGTCCGCGGCGACGTTCCTGCGCTACGCGGAGCTGTTCCCCGCAGCCGAGGACGCGCCGAAGAACCAGTACCGCGCGGCCATCCTGCTGGAGAAGCAGGGCGACCCTCGCGGCGAGGTCCGCGCGCTCCAGGAGTTCGTGCGCAAGTTCGCCAACAAGCCCGGCCAGGTGGAGCTGGTGGTGGACGCGCACCGGCGCATGGGTGACGCGCACCAGAAGCTCGGCGACGAGAAGGAAGCCCAGCGCGCCTATACGCAGGCGGCGAGCGAGTTCGACCGACGCAAGCTCAAGCCGGACACCCATCCCCTGGCGGCGAACGCGGCGGCCTATGGACGCTTCCAGTTGGCGGAAGCCGAGCTGCGCGCGTTCGACAAGCTGAAGATTGGCGGCTGGGGCAAGGCGCTGGTGCGCAGCTTCGCGGTGAAGCGAGCGGCGGTGAAGACGGTGAAGGACGCGTACTCGCGCGTCTATCCGTACAAGCAGCTCGAGTGGTCCCTCGCGGCGGCCTACCGCTCCGGCTACGCGCTGGAGCGCTTCGCCAACACCATCATCGAGACGCCCGTGCCGCCCGACGTGAAGCGGTTGGGTGAAGAGGCGGTGGTGACGTACCAGGACCTGCTCGCGCAGAACACGGCGGAGCTGGAGGACGCGGCCGTGGAGAGCTACGCCGTCGCCCTGGCGGAGGCTCGGAAGAATCGCGTCTCCAACGAGTGGACGCGGCGCACGCTGGAGTCGCTCAACCGCTTCCGTCCCAAGGAGTACCCGGTGCTCAAGGAGCCCAAGCAGGCGCTCGCGGCCGACGCCGCCTATCCGGACGGGCTCATCGGCAGCGTGAGCGGCCCCGCGCGCCCCGCGTCGACGGACGAGAGCCGCATCACCGGGGGAGCCAAGCCGTGAGCTCCGCGCCACGCCGCACGCAGGGGGCCTCCGCCCTCACCGCGCTGTTCCTGTCCTCGGGGCTGTGGCTGTCCGCGTGTGCCTCCGCCCCGGAGACGCGCCCCACTTCCGAAGCAGCGGCGCAAGCCCCGGTCGACGAGAAAGCGAAGCCCACGCCCACCGTCGTCGAGCCTCCGCCGCGCAGCGCCGCGCAGGACTTCGACCAGGCCGTGGCGATTGCACGGGCCGGAGAGCTGACGGCGGCGGAGACGGCGCTGCGCGCGCTGGTGACGCAGAACCCGAAGCTCGACTACGCGTGGACGAACCTGGGCATCGTCCAGGAGCGGCTCGGACGGCACGAAGACGCGGAGCGCTCGTATCGCCAGGCGCTGGCGGTGGCTCCCGAGCAGGAGTCCGCATGGGACTGCCTGGCGCGCCTGTATGGCCGCACGGGGCGCTCGGCGGCGCTGGAGACGGAGCTGCGCGGGTTGGTGGAGGCGAAGCAGGACTCGGTGCCGCTGCGCACGGTGCTCGCCATCACCCTGCTCCAGCAGAAGAAGCTGGGGCCCGCGGCGGCCGAGGCGAAGCAGGCCCTGCGGCTCGACGAGCGGCACACGCGCGCCATGCAGGTGCTCGCGCAGGTGTATTACGGCGAGGGCAAGCACGAGCTGGCGCGCATGGTGCTGGAGAACGCGCGGGACATCTCGCCCGGGGACGCGGCCACGCGCAACGCGCTGGGGCTGGTGTACCTGGCGCTGAAGGTGGGACCGCAGGCGCTGGAGGAGTTCAAGGAGGCCGCGAAGCTCCGGCCCGACTTCGCCGAGGCGCGCAACAACTTCGGCGCGCTGCTCAACGAGGCCCAGGACTACCCGGCCGCCGTCACCGAGCTCGAAGCCGCGGTGCGCGCCGCTCCCGACTTCGCCGCCGCGCGCCTCAACCTGGGCAATGCGTACCGGGGCCAGGGCGAGTTCGAGCGCGCCAAGGCCGAGTACGAGCAGGTGCTCGCGCTGCGCCCCGGACAGCCCGACCCGTTCTTCAACCTGGCCATCCTGTTCCTCGACGTGGAGCCGCCAGGGGTGGACCCCGTCCAGCGGTACAAGACGGCCCTCACCTACTTCGAGCGCTACGAAGCCCAGGGCGGTCGCGACGAGCGCATCCCCCAGTACACGAAGGACGCGCGCAAGAGCATCGAGCGCGAGGAGCGACGGCTGGAGCGCGAGCGCAAGGACCAACTCCGCAAGGCCGCCGAGCAGGAGAAGGCCGAGCGCGAACAGGCGAAGCAGGCCGCCGAGAATCCCGCTCCGGCTCCCTCGCCCACGCAAGCCGCCCCTTCGGCCGGCGACGCACCCTCCACGCTCCCGAGCCTCACGACCACCGAGGCGGCCCCGCCCGCCCCCACCCCAGCACCTTCCGCGCACGTCGGAGCACCCTCGGAGGGAACTCCGCCCCCCGCGCCGGTGTCCCAGCCCGAGCCCGCTTCCGGCACCGCGCCCTCGAAGAGCGGCTCGGGTAAGCTGGCCACCGACAAGAACTAGGACCGCATGCGCGCCCCCTTCGCCCTCTTCGTGCTCCTCACCACCGCGCCCGTGCTCGCGCAGGACTCAGGCAAGTCCGCCGCGCCCGGCACCGGCGGAGCCACGTCGAGCAGCGACAATGCGCCCGCGAAGAAGGCGCCTCGCAAGGTCATCCGCCTGGACGCGCTCACCGTCGAGGGCCGCATCCAGAAGCCCCAGGCGTTCTACATCCTCCCCCGCTCCAACCTGAGCTTCGACGACCTCAACCGCACGGAGAGCTTCGTGCCCAAGGTCGAGAAGAGCGTCGAGCAGGAGCCCTTCTAGGCCATGGCCGCCCCGTCATCTTCCAAGCTGCTCCGCGTCGGCCTCATCCAGAACGGCCAGATTGTCGAAGAGCACCACGTCCGGCGCGAGAGCGTCACCATCGGCCATGACGCGCGCAACACCATCGTCCTGCCCGCCTCGGACGACCGGCCCGCGCGCTTCAGCGTGTTCGAGCACCAGGGCCACCAGTTCCTGCTCGTCATCAACGAGTCCATGAAGGGCCGCGTCAACCTCGGCTCCTCCGACGTGGACTTCGACGCCCTTCGCTCCCAGGGGCTCGCCTCGCGCCGGGGCGACCTCTACGTCCTGCCCCTCCAGGAGACCGCGCGCGGCAAGGTGGAGCTGGGCGACGCCACCCTCTTCTTCCAGTTCGTCACGCCCCCGGCGGAAGAAGCGCGTCCGCTGATGCCCTCGGACATCCGCGTCAGCCGCTGGAAGACGATGGACCGCGTCTTCTTCGGCATCCTCGCGGCCTCGCTGCTCGTCCACTTCTCCGGCGCCGCCATCATCCTCTCCGCGGAAGCACCCAAGGAGCAGGAGCTGGCGTTGGATCAGCTCGACGACCGCTTCGTGCGCGCCATCATCCCCCAGCGCCCCATCGAAGCCGTGAAGCCCGCCACGCCGGGCCCCGCCGAGACACCGAAGGAAGACCCCAAGCCCACCGAGCCGAAGGACGGCGCGGACAAGCCCGCGTCGGAGAAGCCCGCGTCGGCCGCCGCCGCCGAGCGCCACGCGGAGATGGTGAAGAAGGTCTCCGACAAGGGCCTCTTGAAGATGCTCGGCTCCAAGGGCTCGGGCACCGGCGCGTTCCAGGACGTGCTGGGCAACGCCAGCGGTGGCAACGACATCGTCGCGGCGCTCCAGGGCGCGGGCGGCGTGGGCGTGGCCACCGAGGCCGCCGTCGGCAAGGGCAACACCCCGCGCGGCGGCGGCACCGGCACCGTGACGGGCATCGGCGAGCTGGGCACCCAGGGCGGCGGCAAGGTGGACCTGGGCACCAAGAAGGAAGTCGAAGTGAAGGGCCGCGTGCAGGACTCGACGCCGGAGGTCGACAGCTCCGACGTGGACCGCGACGCGCTCGCTCGCTACGTCCGCGCGCGCAAGGGCGCCATCCAGAGCTGCTACGAGAAGGAGCTCAAGCGAAACCCCAACCTCAAGGGCAAGGTGGTGGTGCGCTTCTCCATCACCCCGTCCGGTCGGGTGGGTGACTTCGACATCGACGAGAACACGCTCGGCAGCGAGGCGGTGGCCAGTTGCATCCGCGCCGCCATCCGCGGCTGGGTGTTCCCGTTCAAGCCCGAGTCCCCCGCCACCGTGTCCTACCCCTTCGTCTTCTCGCCAACGGGGTAGTCTCCATCACCGGTGCACCTGGCGCGGGCTCCGAGGGGACCATGGAGAAGCTGGCAGTCATCGCCGCCTCACCGCTGTTCGAGATGCTCTCCCCCGTGGAGCTGGACCGCCTGGCGGAGCTCGCCCGGACGCGGCGGTGCGCCCCTGGCGAGGTCATCTTCGCGGAGGGGGATTTGGGCGACAGCCTCTTCGTCGTCGTCGAGGGCCAGGTGGAGGTCGTCCGCGAAGGCGCCGATGGCACGCCCCAGGCCCTGGCCGTGCTGTCCCATCCCGAGTTCTTCGGGGAGATGGGCCTCATCGACAAGGACTACCGCTCCGCCACCGTCCGCGCGCGCACGCAGGCCCACCTGCTCCAGCTCACCTCCGGCGACCTGCGCGTCTTCCGCCAGCACCACGCCGAGGGCTTCACCTTCGTCGTCGTCAACATCGCGCGAAGCCTGGCTGCTCGACTGCGTGAGGCCAATGCCCGCCTCTCCGGTAACCACTGAATAACTGGGGGGTTGTCGCGTTGACACCCCTCCCCCCTCCTTCTACGCTTTGACGCAATGGGATGGGCCGGGAGAGCCGAGAGGCGTATGCGCACTGTCGGAATGGTCGCTGCAATCGTCGCCACGGGCGTGGCTGTCGCGCAGGGACCGGTGCCCTCGCCCCGGACGCCCCCTGCTGCCGTGGCCCTGGAGAAGGCCAGCGAGGTGCCTGACTCGCAGAAGCTGGAGCGCAGCACCCAGGCGCTGAGCGTGATGCGAGACGTGCTCCGCCAGGTGATCGGCAAGGTGGAGGAGGCGCGCCGCACCAAGGACGTGGTGAAGCTCAACTGCGCCAACGAGAAGCTCACTCAAATCAAGGGCCTCTTGCGCATCTCCGAGCAGGCCGACGTGTCGCTCCAGGAGTCCCTCACCCGGCGCGAGGTCTCCACCAGCGAGCACGAATACACCAAGGTCATGATCGCCCGGCAGAAGGTCGGTCAGCTCCGCTCGGAGGCCGAGGAGTGCATCGGCCAGCTCGCCTTCCGCACCGACGAGAACCTCTTCGTCGAGGTGGAGGAGCCCGAGAACCTGCCTGGCGGTGACCCCACTCGCCCTCCCCCTCCCGACGACATCTTCGTCAGGCCGCCGCCCGCGAGCCCCATCAACTGAGTCCCGTGCGCCCTCCGGCCCTCCGGGCGAGTCCAAGTGCCGTGTCGAACAATTCTTCGGCCTCTGAAATCGCGCGTGCTATGACGCCCGAGGCCGTCCGCATGAAAGGTGGGAGTGGGTACGCCCTCTCACTGGGAAGCCACTGCGAGCCATGACGCTGAGAGGGACATTCTGGGGCGCGGTCTGCGGGCTGGCGCTGATGGCGCTCGGCTCCGTGGCCATGGCCCAGGACCTGGCGTCCCCGCCGCCCACGGGTGGCAACGGCTTCAAGGTCGGCAACGGCCGGCTGCATCCGTACTTCGATTTGGAGACGCGCCTGGACAGCGGCGTGGGCTACTTCGGCCGCGAGGGCCAGGAGTTCCCCGGGGGCGTGTCGCCGGACCTGTCGGGAGAGTTCGTGATGCACTTCCGGCCGGGCTTCCGGCTGGACATCCCTTCGCCCCGGCTGGCGTTCAACCTCAACGCCAACCTGGACTACGTGCTCTTCACGGGCCTGATGACGAAGGGCTCGAACGCGGCCTCGCACCTGGAGGGCGCGGCGGACCTGCTGGCGCGCATCAACCCGGAAGCGCCGCTGTCGCTGGAGCTGTCGGACCAGTTCGTGCGCTCGGACCGGACGCGCACGGCGGCCATCGGCGCGGGCATCTTGAGCCTCTACAACGAGGCCAAGGTGAGGGCCCCGTGGCGGCCGGGTGGTGGCGCGGTGGAGGTGACTCCGGGCGTGGCCTACGCGATGGAGTTCTTCGAGCCGCTGGCCGCTTCGGCACCCGCGGACTGTGGCGACAGCGTGTGCGACCCCGTCGGCGCGGACCGCTTCAACTACGGCAACCTGCACCTGGGTGTGGAGAGCCGCTGGCGCTTCCTGCCGAAGACGGCGCTGGTGCTC
>Ga0126314_10000136_pt1 | contig 38520 bp, 37 predicted proteins | sample Plot105B_FD_92535 | JGI IMG/M metagenome (GOLD analysis project Ga0126314, IMG submission 92535) | Serpentine soil microbial communities from UC McLaughlin Reserve, CA, USA - Plot105B | ecosystem: Environmental > Terrestrial > Soil > Grasslands | place: USA: UC McLaughlin Reserve, Lake County... | reverse complement strand
GAACGTCGTAATCACGCCCCAGAAAACAGGATCTTTATAACCTAGTACATAAAAGGAAAGGCCGACTAGGGTACCCTGTACCAGCGCAATAAAGCCTTGGCCCAAGACATTTGCATACGTAGTATTCCGCATTTCTTCGGCAAAGCGCTGTGCATTCTGCGATCTGAACGGAGCATATTTTATCAGTGCTGACTCAAACTTCTCGCGTTCTATGAGCATAAAGTAAAGCAAGAAATACATCAGTAACAGACCTAGAATAATATTGAAAGCTCCCGTGATCAATGATGGAAATAGCCCGGTCGCCCATACCCCTGCCTTCCTCACTCCATCTTCCACAAGATTTTGAAAATCTCCTCGCATTGGAATCAAGTGCTTAAGTTTAAAAAGCGTATTTTTAAAATAAGCCGGATCATTCTGCAATTCGGCAATCTTTTCAATAACCATACTGCTCAGTGCATAAAATGGCAGAACAATCAGAATCACTGAAATAAAAAGCAGAAGGATTGCAGAGAAGCTTCTATTTAAATATTTTACCTCTACCAGATAAATGAATGCCGGACGAAGTATGGTATATAGTACAAGTGTACTAAGTATTGAACCGAAAATCCCTTGTAGTGAATAGGCAATGATACACCCCAAGGCTATAATGATCAAAAGATTGATCTGATTCCGTTGCTTATAGCTAAATATAGACATATGATCGGTTTAAAGCCAGAGCGCCCCTTCATTATAAACGGGGATTCTGATCAGAAATAAGCTCCCGTTTGCCAGAGGCTTAAGTTTGATGTTTCCGTTATGTGTAGTCAGTACCCTTTGCGCGTGTGTCAGCCCCAACCCATTTGCTCTCTTCTTTGTGGTGAAAAATGGCTCAAAGATCTTATCCTGATTTTGCTGACTAACCCCTGTACCATTGTCTTCAATTCCGATCTCGAACATATCCTTGTCAGACGTGCTGGTAATATGGATAATCTTCGGATAGGATTGCATCGCCTCGACAGCATTTTCAATTACGCTCACAAGGGCCGACTTTATCTTGTTCTTGTCCAACAGAACCTTTTGACCAGAATCTAACAACTGACTTGTTAACTTTATGTTATGGCCAACAATGAGGTTTTCCGTTTCCCTAAGTGTTTCTTCAATTACCTCCTGAATACTATGGCGCTGAAGATTCAGCGTTTTAGTCTCGGTACTTGAAATAAAATTTTGCATCAGTCTGGTTACCCTGTCACAATTGGTTTTGATGATCTCCAAGTAAGATTGTACCGATTCATTATAGGCAAGAGCGCTATCTGAAGCAAGTTCGTCTATAGCCAGATTAATCGTAGACAAAGGATCCCTTACTTCATCTCCGAGACCCTTAGCAATATGTTCTGATATTGACATCTTGCCTATGTTAACAGATTTTTCTTCGATATGTTTTCTGTAACTGAGATCCCGGACTATGGTATGGTAAACCTCTGAAACACTGATCATGTCTACCTGTATAAAAGATGACAGACTGCAATGATAAACAGCGCCGTCTTTAGCCATCAGTTCGCATTCAAAATTATTAAGCGATCCGTTTCTTTCCAGCAGTTCTCTGAATTTTTCTGCGTCAGCGCTATTTTTAAAGAAAGTAGAATCCGGAAGTACCAGCAGTTCAGAAAGTGTGTAGCCAAAGAAATTCAGTCCGCAGCTGTTGATGTCATGTATTTTCCCCGAATAATCTGTAACGAATATTGGATCATTGGCCTGTTCAAAAATAGCCCTATATTTCCGCTCGCTGTCCTGAATGGCGCGCAGGCCATTTGCATGCTTTACCGCATAGCGGATACTCCTTTCCATAAGGACCGGCTCAATTTCGTCCTTGTCCAGATAATCAGCTGCACCGATGTTCATCGCCTGCTTATCTATGGTCAAGTCTCCCTTTCCCGTCAGCATAATGATTGGCTCAACACACCCGGAACTTATTGCTTCCCTCAGCAGATCAATACCGGTACCCTTTCCAAGACGATAATCTACCAGATATACATCAAACTGTTTTTTCAGGATTGCACTGAGCCCCTTATCATAGCTGCTGAGCCAGTGGAGTGAATATCTGTCGTTAAGCTGATCAAATACTATTTTTGTAAGGATGTAATCATCTTCATCATCATCAATTAACAAGACCTTAACTTCTTTCATTTTATAAATCTAAATTTCATTTGATCTGTTTCTTTGGTAGAATAACCGTAAATATTGACCCTTCGCCCGGTTTGCTGTTAGCAACAATAAATCCAGAATGATTATCCGTAATTTTTTTGCAGATGGCCAACCCTATTCCTGTTCCGCTATACTGGGCACGGGAATGCAGTCTTTGAAAGATATCAAATATTTTCTGAGCTTCCTCTTCTTTGAAGCCAATTCCATTGTCCCTTACAGCGATCACAGCATAAGCCTGTGCAGGATTGCCTTCGGGCAGTTGAAGTTCATGACCGTATTTGGTATTTCCGGTTATTTCAATTACGGGGGAAATCCCCGGATCTGTAAATTTTAGAGCGTTTCCGATCAGGTTTTGAAACAGTTGCATAAGCTGTGAAGGTATTCCTTCTGCTTCAAGGTCTACATGGACATCGATCGTTGCTTTTTTTGATTCCATCGTAAAATCAAATTCCCTGACCGTTTTATCAATCAGTTCAGTGAGATTCAGCTTAACGAAGTTTTTATGTTCCCTGGTGGCTTTAGAAAAAGTAAGCAAGTCGCTGATGAGTGCCCGCATCCTTTCTGCTGCATTGCGCATCCTTTGCAGGTAATCTAATGCTTCGGCACCAAGCTGCTCGGCATATTTATCCCTCAATCTGTCGCCAAATGCCTGGATTTTTCTCAGCGGTTCCTGTAAATCATGAGAAGCCACATAGGCAAATTGTTCCAGATCCTGATTTGACCTATTAAGTGCTATTACCTTTTCTTCAAGCTGCACCTGAGCCTCACGTAATTCAGTTACATCTTGTGTATTACCAATGTAGGCAAAGTTATTTATTCCTATTTTCTTATATTCAGCGGTGGTAAGCACGTGTCTGACTTCTCCTGAAGGCCTTACAATTCTATAATTGATCTTAAATGGCGCCTTACTGCCCCCGGCATTAAAAAAGTTTTTTGAAAATGCTTCCAGATCATCTTCATGAACCAAAGCCTGGTAGACGGCAAAATTTACAAAGATAGAATGAGGCAGGAAACCATGGATATTGTACATTTCATCAGACCACAAAACAAACTCCTTGCCGTCTGCCCATTCCCAACTTCCGCTATGCGAGACCAGTTCTGCCTCTCGCAGCAGTGTTTCATTTATTTTGAGCTTTAGTATGGCGTCTTTTTGCAGGGTAATGTCCTGTACGGTACCAATCAGCTTGTCTTCCTTTTCTATATAGAATCCCTGCCCAAGTACATATCGTCTGATGCCGGTGGGTTGTATAATCTGGTATTCACAAGCAAAAGTTGTTTTGTTTGTAATTGCAGACTGCAGTTCCTTTTCTACCTTATCTCTGTATTCCGGGGCAATTACCTGCACATTTAATTCTGCCGTAACCGATACATCTCTGTGGCTAAATCCGTAGATTTTGTAAAGCTCGTCCGACCATTTGATGATTTTGCTCTTAACGAAGAATTCCCATGTCCCCAGATTAGAAATCCGTTCAGCAAGGCTAAGCAGCTCTGCCCTTGCATACAAAGCCTCATTTTCTATTTTCAGTTCCGATACATCATGCTTCATCCTGCGTACTGCCGCCCTACTTTTGAGAAGGCAATACATCATTACAAAAAAACATAAAGATGCAATACAAACTGATATTAACACTTTAGTTATCCAAATTAATCGCTTTCATTTTGTTGTATAACGTTTTCCTATCTATGTTGAGGATTTTAGCGGCTTTAGTTTTATTGAAGTTCACCTCTCTTAAAACCTTTAAGATTGCCTCGTATTCCGCTTCCAAGGCCGCGTTTTTGAGATCTCTTGGCTTTTCAGTTCTGGCGATGGAATGCTCAATAGCAGAGGCTTTTGCATATGTTGATATCTCCAGTGGAAGTGCTTTCAACTGGATCAGCTCTGATTCAGTTAGCAGGGTTGCCCTTCTTACTACATTTTTCAACTCCCTTACATTTCCGGGCCAGTTATAGGTTAAAAAGCAATCTTCAACTTCCTCAGAAAATCCCTGAACATTTCTGCCAAGTTCCTGATTGGCAACCTCAAGAAACGTATTGGCAAATACCATGATGTCTTTCCCACGCTGACTCAGCGGCGGCAGGTCTATAGAAAACTCATTAAACCGATGGTACAGGTCTTCCCTGAATTTTCCTTTCTGAATCGCATTAGCAAGGTTTTCATTGGTAGCGACAATGATCCTGACATCAAGATCGATTTCCTTTGTACTGCCTATTCTTTTTATTTTTCGCTCTTGGACCGTTCTTAGTAAAGCAGCCTGGATCTCATAGGAAAGATTACCCACCTCATCTAGAAAAAGGGTGCCCCCGTTTGCCATTTCAAAATGACCGATCTTGGTATATAGTGCACCTGTAAACGACCCTTTTTCATGACCAAAAAATTCACTCCCAGCCAACTCCTTGGTCAGAGAGCCACAGTCCATGGCTACGAACGGATTATTCTTCCTGGGGCTGTTCAAATGTATTGCCTTTGCAACAGACTCCTTTCCTGTTCCGCTTTCTCCCATTAGAATTACACTGTAAGAAGTAGGTGCGACCAGTTGGATTTGCTTTAAAAGCTCTTTTGAAGCGGGGCTCTGGCCAATAACAAAGTTTTCAGTAGGATTATAGCTCAGCTTGGCTGCTTTTTGCTTTGGTGTATCCTGCGAAGGCTCAGACTGGTTTACGTTAAGCGCGATTTGTGTTTCGATCGCCTTATTTATGGTATTTAATATTTCGTCAGGGTAGAGCGGCTTTGTAATATAATCGTAGGCGCCCAACTTGATCAGTTCCACAGCCAGCTTGATATCTGAATAACCTGTGATGATAATCACACCTGTACTTGGATAGCTTTCCTTGATCTTGATCAGCATCTCTTTTCCGTCCGTATCTTCGAGTCTGTAGTCACACAAAACGAGGTCATAAGAATCTTTAGCCAGATAATCCATGGCAGCAACCCCACTGGTAGCCGTTGAAACACTAAAAGAATTCCTAATCAGGAACTTTGACAGCAATAAGCCAATGTTCACTTCATCATCCACAATCAAAATTTTTCTCATATCGAAAAGGGTTAGCGCGTATTCATGAAATAAATATAAATAGTTTTTCTTTCATGGGAAATATTTTCTACAGTTTTATAAAAAAAGTCCCCATTTGTACCTTTTATCAGAACCAACTATTTACCCAGGAACATGGGTTTTCTCTTTTCTAGAAATGCAGTCACGCCTTCTCTAAAATCGTTAGTGTTGAAGCACTTACCAAATTCACTGATCTCCGTTTTAAAGCCATTTACATTGTCTATTAGTCCAGAATTAATTGCCTTAATTGCTCCGGCTACCGCAAGCGGAGCCCGCTGGGTGATTTTATGTAATATCTCCTCTGCCTTGGCAATCAGTTCTTCCTGTGGTACAACATAATTGACCAGCCCGATTTTCTCTGCATGGGCAGCTGTAAACATTTCTGCTGTGAGGATCATTTCCATAGCCCGGCCTTTTCCTACTAACTGGGTGAGCCGCTGGGTACCGCCGTAGCCTGGGATAAGTCCGAGTGTAACTTCTGGCAGGCCAAGCTTTGCATGATCTGAAGCGACCCGTATGTGACAGGCTAATGCAAGTTCCAGACCTCCTCCAAGTGCAAAACCATTTATCGCTGCAATTATGGGTTTAGGTGAGTTTTCTATAGCATTAAATACCGATTCCTGTCCGTTTTTGGCCAGTTCTTCTCCCTGCTGAGAATTGAACGCTGAAAATTCCAAGATGTCTGCTCCTGCAACAAAAGCTTTCTCTCCGGTTCCGGTTAGTAGGATACCGCTTACCTCATTATCGGATGAAGCAGATGCAATCGCTACAGCCAGCTCGGCGAGGGTCTCCCTATTCAGGGCGTTTAATTTTTGGGCTCTGTTGATGGTTAAATACAGGATACGGCCTTTTATTTCAACTAAAATGTTATGGTATTCCATGCTTTAAAATTTTCTGTTTTCAGCAACCCGGCCTTTTATATAATCTACAATTGTTGCCATAGTTGTTCCTGGCGCGAAAAGCTCGTCCACGCCGATGGCCTTTAGCTTGTTCATGTCCTCCTCGGGTATAATGCCCCCGCCGGTAAGTAATACACCTGTGAGTTTCTTTTCCTTCATGGCTGCAACTATCTTAGGGAATACAGTCATATGAGCTCCAGAAAGAATAGATATTCCTATTGCATCAACGTCTTCCTGTAGCGCAGTATTCACTACCATTTCAGGTGTTTGTCGCAATCCGGTATAAATAACCTCCATTCCGGCATCTCTCAAAGATGTGGCGATCACTTTTGCTCCCCTGTCATGGCCGTCTAATCCGACTTTTGCTACCAAAACACGTATAGGTCTGTTTAGTGTGCTGCTCATAATTTATGCGAATAGTGCTCGGTAAATGTAATTAAATTACCCGTTTTATATTAACTTTGAACTAAAATTACAGTTTTTATGAGTGAGGAAAGATCATTGAACTTTATTGAGGAGATCATTGAAACCGATTTAAACAATGGAAAATATAAAATACCAATTACACGTTTTCCGCCAGAGCCTAACGGATACCTGCATATTGGACACGCAAAAGCAATATGCCTCAATTTTGGACTTACTCAAAAATACGGGGGCTATACTAACCTTAGGTTTGATGACACCAATCCCGTAACCGAGAAGACTGAATACGTTGACAGTCAGCAAAAAGACATCAAATGGCTCGGTTTTCAATGGAAAAATGAGCTTTATACTTCCGATTACTTCGATACGCTTTATGATTATGCGGTTACGCTGATAAAAAAAGGACTGGCCTATGTAGACCACAGCACTGCCGACGAGATCGCCGAACTTAAAGGAACACCAACAGAACCCGGCAAAGACAGCCCGTTCAGAAGCCGCAGCGTAGCAGAAAATCTTGATCTTTTCAGCCGAATGAAGGCAGGAGAGTTTGCAGATGGCATATGTACCCTGCGTGCCCTGATCGACATGGCCAGCTCGAATATGTTGATGCGTGATCCAATCATCTACAGAATCAAACATGCCCATCACCATAGGACCGGCAATCAATGGTGCATTTATCCAATGTATGATTTTGCGCACGGACAAAGCGACAGCATAGAAACAATTACCCATTCAATCTGCACACTTGAGTATGTATCACACCGTGAACTTTATGACTGGCTGATCGAAAAACTGGAAATCTTCCCCTCGAAGCAATATGAATTTGCGCGCCTGAACCTTTCATATACTGTAATGAGTAAGCGCAAGCTGCTCCAATTGGTCAATGAAGGTGTAGTAAGCGGCTGGGATGATCCTCGTATGCCGACTATAAGCGGCTTAAGAAGAAGGGGCTATACTCCTGAAAGTATCCGTGAATTTTGTGAAAGGATTGGTATAGCAAAAAGAGAAAATCTGATAGAACTGAGCTTGCTGGAGTTCTGTGTGCGTGAGCATCTGAACAAAACAGCAACAAGGGTAATGGCTGTAATGGATCCCATCAAGCTGATCATCACCAATTATCCCGATGGCAAAAGTGAGATACTCACCGGCGAAAACAATCCGGAAGCTGAAGATAAGGGTGGTTCAAGGGAGATCCCGTTCAGCAATGAGCTTTGGATTGAGCGCGAAGATTTCATGGAAGAGCCTGCAAAAAAATGGTTCAGATTAGCTCCCGGCGCTACCGTAAGGCTTAAACACGCTTATATTGTAAAATGTGACACTTTCAATAAAGATTCCGATGGAAATATCACGGAGATTCTGTGTACATATATTCCTGAATCTAAAAGCGGAGAAGATTCCAGTGGCATTAATGTTAAGGGAACCATACATTGGGTAAGCATTAAACATGCCAGACAAGCTGAAATCAGAATGTACGACAGGTTGTTTACGTCCGAATCTCCTGATTCTGAAGATGGCGATTTTAAGGACTACTTAAATCCGAATAGCATCGAGGTAATAAAAACCGCTTACATAGAACCTTACCTGGCAGATGCAGATAAAGACTCCAGATATCAGTTCATTAGAAAAGGCTATTATTGCGTAGACAAAGATTCAATACCAGAAAACCTGATCTTTAACCGGACTGTTTCCCTTAAAGATACTTGGGCGAAGACAAGCAAATAAGCTGGTATGTAAAGCAAAGCACCGTGAGTGATCACTTCCGGAGCTTTGCTTTCTACATGTATTTCTTGTAAAGGTTAAACAAAATCAGCTGATCCGCGGAGGTAAGCACAGGTGTGATATCCGTTTGGACGAAGTGCCTTTTAAAGGCCGTAATCGCTGCAGGCAGATTCTTAATGTCATAACCGATAATTCTCAATGCCGCAGAAGTATCAAAATCCGGCGGTGGCATTAGTAATACCTCATCATACCATAAACCGAACTCTTTCTTTGCAAGCACCTTCCATGGAAACTTATTTGGATCAGGCTTCCTGGTAGGCGCGATATCTGCATGGCCAATAAAATTGGCTGTAGGTATATTGTATCTCCTTTTAAGTACCGTAAGCACCTCAATCAGACTTTTTATCTGTGCCTCAGGATAAGGTTCATTCCCATTATTGTCAATCTCAATTCCGATGGAAGAAGAATTCAGATCCGTGTCATTTCCCCACTTGCTCACACCTGCATGCTGAGCCCTTAGGTAATCGTTGACCATCTGATAGATCTTTCCGTCTCTTCCAATTACATAATGGGCGCTTACCTGTGTTCTTGCTAGGGTAAAGGTTTTTAGAGTCTGTGCTGCAGAATCCTGCGCAGTATGGTGAAGGATTACAAAGTTTGGTTTTCTTATTCCAAAATTAACTGAGCCAACCCACATTTGCTGATCAGTAGCCAGAGCAGAAATTTCCTGGTTAATCGGAGGAGCTGCCTTTATTGTTCTGGAAAAACCACTGGCCTGCTTTTTATAGACTTTATCCGTCGCTGCATACTTGCCTGAAGAACATGAAAAAATCAGCAGAGACAGCAGGCTTAACGCATATTGATGTTTTGTTTTATTCAGGGATATCATATTGTATTGGTTGAAGGGGTGAAATTACTATTTTTTGCTATTTTAGTCGGCATTGAATTGCTCATTATTAAAAACAATAGCTACTATTAACTTGTCTAAAACTAAAAATGAACATGAAATACATAAAAAGAGCATCCCTTTTCGTTACTGGATGTTCAATCATCGCCGGAATAGCATCATGCAACAATCCAAAGGGAAACAATAATACAAATACCAAAGACAAGGCATCCGAAAATGACAGCCTTCAAAAATATGTCGACAGCCGCCTTGGGATCTATGAGCAAGTCAAGCTCACAACAAACCTGAACAATCTTACGGCAAGCGAGCGAAAGATACTCCCCTTACTTATTCAGGCTGCCCAGGTAATGGACGAACTGTTCTGGAAGCAGGCTTATCCGCAAAGAGACAGTTTACTGAATGTGATAAAAGATGAGAATACACGATCTTTTATCCGAATAAACTATGGCCCTTGGGACAGGCTCAATGATGATAAGCCTTTTGTCGCGGGCATAGGCCCGAAGCCCAATACGGGCACGTTCTATCCGGCTGGAATGACCAAAAAGGAGCTTGATAGTTCTGGGGCTGAAGACAAATATGGTCTCTATTCAGTTATCAAAGCTGATCCGAGCGGGAAACTAATGTCGGTTCCATATGCAGCAATGTATGCTGCCGAATTAGAAAAAGCAAGTTCTCTGTTAAAGCAGGCCGCATTACTCACAGAAGAACCAGGCTTGAGAAAGTACCTGGCTTTAAGAGCCGAAGCACTTATTACCGACGATTACACCGCAAGCGACTACGCCTGGCTGGACATGAAAAACAACGGATTGGATATTATCATCGGACCTATTGAGAATTATGAAGATAAATTATTTAATGCCAGGGCCTCTTTTGAAGCCTATGTTCTGGTGAAAGACAAACAATGGAGCAAGCGCTTGGCAAAATACGTAAAGATGCTTCCGACGCTTCAACAGGGCTTGCCAGTGGCGGCAAAATACAAAAAAGAAAAACCCGGTACCGACTCCGAACTTAATGCCTACGATGTGGTTTACTATGCGGGAGATTGTAACGCAGGGTCAAAAACCATAGCCGTAAATCTTCCAAATGATGAAATGATTCAACAGAAAAAGGGAACAAGACGTTCGCAGCTTAAAAATGCAATGAAGGCCAAGTTTGACAAGATTCTGATCCCTATAGCCAAAGAACTCATTGACAAAGACCAGCAGCAGTATATAAATTTTGACGCCTTTTTTGCTAATGTCATGTTTCATGAAGTTGCACACGGCCTGGGGATCAAGAAGACCATTACCGGCAAAGGCTTTGTAAAGGACGCCTTAAAGGAACAATCATCCTGGCTTGAAGAAGGAAAGGCAGATGTCCTGGGACTCTATATGGTAACGGGGTTAATTGAAAAGGGCGAGCTACAGGGCAACATTAAACAGTTCTATACCACATATATGGCGGGTATACTGCGTTCAGTAAGGTTCGGGGCATCCAGTGCCCACGGCAAGGCCAACATGCAGTGCTTCACTTTCTTCAAAGAGAATGGCGCTTTTGTAAGGAATGAGAATGGCACTTACAGGGTCGATTTTGCGAAATTTGAAGCATCTGTAAGTAAACTCAGCAATCTGATCATTACCCTGCAGGGTAATGGAGATAAAACCGCAGTGGAAAAGGTCCAACGGGAAAAAGCAGTAATTTCACCTGAACTTCAGGGCGACCTTGACCGGCTTACAAAAAAACGGATCCCGGTTGATATCGTTTTTGAACAGGGTGCAGATGTATTGGGAGTAAAATAAACAAGAAAGGCCCCGAGAAGGGGCTTTCTACGCAATATATTTATTGATAATATCTTCCAGTTCCTGTATATCAAACGGCTTGGACAAATAGCCATCTGCACCCGCCTGTTTAGCCAGAGAGGCAACGTCATTGTTGGCAGAAAAATAGATCACTGGGATGGTTTTAAGCGTTGCGTGTCTTTTCAGCTCCCGTGTGGCATCTATCCCTCCAACATCAGGAAGCCAATTGTCCATAAAAATAATATCTGGTGTATATGCCGTCACTTGCGCAATAATATCATTTGAAGTTGACGACGTTTTAATGTCATAGCCTGCATCCTCTAAAATTATTGTACATAATTCCAGGATATCAACATTATCATCAAAAACAAATACTTTTTTAGCCATATCCATAATGATTAGCGTTTAGGTAACAAATTTATAAATTCTCCAATTTCACTGATGCTCAACACACGGTCCACGTCTACCTTGAGTTGGGCCTGCGCAGGCATATAGGCCACCTGTGCTGTTCTCGGATCCTGAATCAAAACTGTCCCTCCCCAATCTTTAACACTCTTCAGCCCGGCTACCCCGTCAGAATTAGAACCCGAAAGCAGCAAGCAAACCAGCCGCTCCTGATACACCTCGGCAGCCGTCTGAAATGTAACGTCTATAGATGGTCTCGAGTAATTGATCTTTTCGGAATAATCAAGCGAAAAAGTGCGGTCCTGCTCTATCAGCAGATGATAATCTGAAGGAGCAATATATACCGTGCCGGCTACCAGGCTTTCCTTTTCATCGGCTTCCTTGACACTAAGCACCGTCTTACCCGATAAAAGATCAGGAAGCAGGGAATCCGTACCATGCTTCCGGTGAATGACAATTATTATTGGAAAGTTAATATCGGGATCAATAACCGGCAGTACTTTTAAAAGTACCTCCAGGCTTCCTGCCGAACCACCAATAACAAATGCTTCACATCTTTTCATTATCCTATTTTTCGCCAGATCTTTTCAGTGTCCAAACGTTTATACTTCCTTGCGAACTTAGAAAAATTAATTGTTTCCTTGGTTCCCAACGCCAGATATCCCAGATCTTCAAGGCTTTCATCAAAAAGATCAAATACCTTCTGCTGGAGATCTCGGTCAAAGTAAATTAGTACATTTCTGCACATAATCAGTTGAAATTCGTTAAATGAATGATCAGACACAAGATTATGTGTAGAAAAAATGATTTTGCTCTTCAGGTCATCATCAAACTTGGCCAGGGAATAGTTCGCAGTATAGTAGATCGAAAAATCCCTGGTGCCGCCAGATAAAATATAATTTTCCGAATACTGCTTCATGTAACTCAATCCAAACATACTTTGAGCAGCCCTTTCTAAAACGACCGGGTTAATATCTGTTGCATAGATAAGCGACTTGTGCAGCAGGTTCAGCTCTTTTAGAATGATGGAAATGGAATAGGCTTCCTCACCGGTAGAACAACCCGCGAGCCAGATCCTGATAAGCGGATAGGTTCCGAGCTTAGGAAGCACTTCTTCTCTTAGCCTTTTGAAAAAAACAGGATCCCTGAACATCTCGGTAACATTAACGGTAATTTGTTCAACGAATCTTTTAAAATAAGTATTGTCATTATTTACCCTATATCTGAACTCACCAAAGCTTACCGCCTTGTCGAGCGTATACAGCCTGATAATCCTTCGCTTTAAAGATGCCCTCGAATAGCCTGTAAAATCATACCCGTATTGCTCCAAAAGATCTGAAAGCAATATCTCCACCTGTTCGTCACTTATTACAGTTGTTTCCAATTATTAAATATATACCGTGAGCAGTTTTGTTAATTCATCAACATTGATCGGTTTCGAAACATAACCCACAGCTCCGGCATCAATACAGCGTTCTTTGTCTCCCAGCATCGCCTGTGCGGTGACAGCAATTACCGGAATGTCTTTCAGTTCAGGTGTTTCATTAATTTTTGCAATCGCCTGGTAGCCGTCCATTCCGGGCATCATCATATCCATCAAAACCACGGCGATATTCTTATCCCGAATCAACAGGTCAATTCCTTCTTCGGCACCCGCAGCCGAAAGACACTGATAACCCTTCGCCTTTAAAACAGCCTTCAATGCAAAGATGTTCCTGTTATCGTCATCTATTATTAAAACTTTGTTTACCATATTAAACTCTATCATAAAGCCACACACGGAGTAATGAGATCAATTGGTCTATATCCACCGGTTTCGATATGTAATCGGACGCACCGGCCGCAATGCACTTTTCCCTGTCTCCCATCATTGCCTTGGCTGTAACAGCCAGCACGGGCAATTGTTTGTAAGCCGGAATTCTTCTGATCTCCTTAGTACTTTCGTAACCATCCATTTCAGGCATCATCATATCCATTAAAACGATATCCACCAAAGGATTTTCCTTAAGGATTTGTAGTGCCTCTTTGCCGTCTGTAGCCGCCAGAACTTTCATCTTATGTTGCTCAAGAGCCTTGGTAAGCGAGAATATGTTTCTTACATCATCGTCGGCAATTAATACAGTTTTATTTTTTAGTACCTCATACAATCCGCCAAGTTTTTCAGAGGCCGGCTTTTTCTGCCTGCCTTCGGTCTCCTTTTCCTCAACAAGATGCAGGAACAGGCCAGCCTCATCCAGTATCCGCTGATAAGAGTGGGCCGTTTTTACAACTATAGAGTCCGCATATTGCTTAATTCTCGACTCTTCTCCCTTTGAAAGATTCTTACCCGTGAAAATAATGATGGGAAGATTTGCGAGGCCCTCAGACTTTTTAATAGCTTCCAGCGTATCGTAAGCATTCTTATCGGGAACCCCCATGTCTAGGATTACACAATCCACTTCCTTTTTACTCAGTGCACCGATACTCTGGCTCACGTTGGTTGCCACCTCAGTTGTGATACTGTGGTTACTCAGAAAATAGCCTAGTGCCTCAGCATGTTGCTTGTTTTCTTCGACGATAAGCACCTTTTTAGGGTGCTTGCTGAGGGCATATTCGAGTTTCTGGAAAATCTCCTGCATCTGATCAAGCGCTACAGGTTTATTGATAAAATCAACCGCTCCCTTCAAAAGACTCTCCTTTTTAACTTCCAGAGAAGACATGATGTGTACAGGAATAGGTCTTGTCCGCGCGTCAGACTTCAATGCTTCCATAACTTGCCATCCGTCTTTTATCGGAAGCTGAATATCAAGCAAAATAGCCAGTGGATTATATTTATGTGCCAGCTCCAGTCCAACATCGCCCCTAACAGCAACAATACCCTTGTACCCGCGTTTGCGGGTAAAATCGAGCAGAATTTTTGCAAAAGCAGTGTCATCTTCAATGATCAGAATCAGCTTATCTTCTGTCCTGATGCTATCGCGGTCATCATCTATTTCCTGAGGGATGTGGGCTACAGTAAACCGCTCAATTGCCGCACGTTCAGTTTTTTCATGATGAAGATCTCCTAAAGTTTGACTTGCACGCGTTAACTTACCCAAGGCCGCGGCTCTATCTACGGGAAGCGAAAAAGTAAATTCACTACCTACATTTTCCTTACTGGTTAATTCGATTTCTCCCCCAAGCAGCTTTGCCAGCTCTCTGCTTATTGAAAGCCCAAGCCCTGTTCCGCCAAACTTACGGCGCGTAGACCCATCTGCCTGCTGAAATGCCTCGAAAATTAATCCCTGCTTATCTGACGGAATACCAATACCCGTATCGGTAACCTTAAACAGGATCGAATTGTCCGACTCCTGTTTTCTAACCGTCAGCGAAACTTTTCCCTGTTCCGTAAACTTGAGTGCATTTGAAAGTAAATTTTTCAGGATTTGCTCCAAACGCATTTTATCGGTATTTATCTTATTTAGATCGTCTTCTATTTCAATGATCAGCTGAAGATCTTTACTTCTAGCCAGTGGACTAAATAAAGACATCATATCGGTGGTGACTTCTGTGATACTTACATCCGCAAACTCCAGCTTCATTTTACCCGCTTCAATCTTCGAAAGATCCAGTATCTCATCAATCAGCCCCAGCAGTCCCTGACCAGAACTCTGGATCACTTCAGCATACTCTATATATTCAGCATCCAGGTCTTTATTTTCCGACATCAGTTTAGACAGCAGTAAAATAGAGTTCAGTGGTGTCCTCAACTCATGCGACATATTGGCCAAAAACTCCGACTTATATTTGGTGCTTTGTTCTAACTGTTCAGCCTTCTGTTGAATATCCAGATTTCGTTCCTGTATGAGCTGATTCTTTTCTTCCAGCAAGCTGGTCCGCTCTTCAAGCTCCTGGTTACTTTGCAACAATTCCTCCTGCTGCACTCTCAACTCTTCTTCAGAAGTCTGGATCTTTTGTGTTTGCGCCTCAAGTTCGGCATTTAGCCCCTCAAGCTCACTGTGCTGGGCTTGAAGTTCTTCCGCTTGTGCCTGTGTTTCTTCCAGTAGCTCCTGCATTTTCTTCCTATTCTGGGCCACATGGATCGCAATACCTATATTGCCAGAAATATCGTTGAGCAGCTCCAGCTGTAGTGGCGTATAACAGTTCAGCGAACCCAACTCCATAACCCCGATGATTTCTGTATTCCTGAAAATCGGAACAGCAACAATATTCCGTGGCCTGGTATTGCCCGAAGCATAGCTGATGGTCATTTCCCCTTCGGGAATATCATTAATCAGGATCTGCCTGCGCGATTTTATCACCTGTCCGGCTATCCCTTCTCCCGCTTTAAGCGACCGCTTCTTTTTTTCTGAATCCAGAGAATAAGCGCCTTCGAGATGAAGCATCTTATCTTCACCGAGGATATAAAATGCCCCCACTATACTTTGCGTATGTTCTATAATGTTTTCAAGTATATCACTTGCCAGATTCTCCACGCCCTTTTCCCCGACCATTTTATCATTCAGGCCCGCAATCCCCGTCTGTAGCCACTCTTTGTCTGCCAGTAAAGAGAATGAGTATTGCAGCGATTCTGCCATAGCATTGAGCGAAAGTGCCAGGCTTCCCAGCCCATCCTTAACATCCTCCCCAAGCCTTAGCTGGTAATCGCCGTTAGATATCTGACCGGCAATGCCCTGAATGACCTCAATCCTGTTGTCAATTTCTTCATTCTTCGCTTTTAGCTCTTCCTGCAGCTTCACCCTTGCCGTAAAGTCTCTGGAAACCCGCATATAAAAAAACAAAGTGATAAGCACGGCCAGCGCAGCCGCGATAAGGATCAGGAGGGGTGTATATCCAGCCTGCTGATTTAAAACCCCAGTGCGCTCATCCAGCAACCTTTTCTCTTCCCCTTGCATTGTTTTAATCAAAGCCCTTGCATCATCCATATACTTCTTGCCTTCCAGCAACTCCGAAACAGTAATGGTTTCTCCCCGGTCTTTCATCTCAATTGTCTTTTCAATAACTGAAAGACGGCCTTCAATAATCTGCCGCAGTCTTCCCGCGTTCTCCTGCTGAAGCTTGTTATCCTGTGTAGCAACCGTTACCTTACTTAGCAGGTCTACGGCACTTTGCTTTGCACCATTAAAAGGCTCCTGAAATACCTTGTCACCCGTTAGCAAATAGCCTCTCTGACCTGTTTCAGCATCCTTCAAGGTAGATATTATGGCATCCAGACTGGTCATAACCTCATTACTATGCGATACCAGATCAGCGCTTTCTATGAGGTTCGTTATGCTTTTGTAGGATGCAAGAGATGAAACGAACAAGATCAGCAGCGACAGCCCCAATCCAATCCGTAAATTGTTTTTTAGTGAAGTTTTTTCCATAAAAAATAATAATTAATCCTCTTCCTCTCCCGAGTCTACCGGTATAATGAAATAAAATTCTGATCCCTCGCCCATCGTGCTTTTCACCCCGATTTGCCCGCCATGGCGCTTCACGATCTCAGAAGAAATATACAGTCCAATACCGAGTCCCTGAAAGTGTATAGAGGTTTCTTCAACACGGTAGAACTTCTCAAACACATTCTTTTGCTGACCTGGCGCTATGCCGATCCCAAAATCCCTTACACCGACATATATCTTATCGTCTTTTACATTTACATTGATCTGTATCTCGTGAGTTCCCGGAGAATATTTAATTGCATTTGTTAAAAAATTGATGATCACCTGCTCTATCCGCATTTCATCAGCATAAATTTCCTGAGACGCCTTTCCCTTCCTGATGATGTTGAATTCCGGATTGGATTGGTGAATGATATCTATTACATTATCAAGCAGTACATCCATAACAAAATGTTTCTTGTTGAACTTCAGTTTTCCACTTTCAATTTTAGAGATATCCAGAAGATCAGCAATCAGCTCATTAAGTTTCTCAAGCTGTATCTGTGCTTTTGCTAAATGATTCTTTACTTTGTCCAGATCACCCTTCTCTATGCTACGGCCAAGCAGTTGCATATACCCTTTTACACTGGTAAGCGGTGTTTTCAGTTCATGGCTGGCAATACTTATAAATTCATCTTTTTTATATTCGGCCTGCTTCCTGAATTCGATCTCATCCAACAGCGCATTCTGTATTTCAATCAGTTTCCGGCTCTGCTCATAGATGCGGTAAAATGTCTTTACCTTAAGCAGCAAAATGTCCATATCTACAGGCTTGGTGATGTAGTCCAGTCCACCTGAAGAATAACCCTTGGTAATGAACTTGAGTTCTTTATTTACAGCCGATAGAAAAATAATGGCGGTTTCCCTGGCCCTGCTATACCCCGATATGGCTTCAGCGACCTCAAAGCCATCCATACCCGGCATCTGTACATCCAGAATGATCAGAACATACTCATTTTTGAGTACCTTCTTCAATGCCTCTTCACCCGATGATGCTGTATCTACTTCAAAACTATGTCTTTCGAGAACCCTTTTTAAAGAAATTAGGTTCTCTGGTGTATCATCTACAATTAATATCATTAGTCAGGATAAATAAGCTGCTGGTTTGTAAGTGTATCATCATAAATTATAGTTCGTTTGAGTTAAACGTATCTCCCTTATTTATATCGCCTGTTTCAAATCCTCTTTTAAACCAGAACATCCTTTGCGCGGAGGTTCCGTGTGTAAAGGCATCGGGTACAACTTCTCCTTTTGACTGTTTCTGAAGCTTGTCGTCTCCTATGGCATTTGCTGCATTCAACGCCTCTTCAAGATCGCCGTCATCCAGCTTGAAATCCTTTAGGTTCTGTGCGTGGTGCGCCCACAAACCGGCAAAGAAATCTGCTTGAAGCTCCAGCTTTACTGAGAGTCTGTTGTATTCCCTTTCACTCAGTTCGGATCTGGCCCTGTCCAGTTTAGCAGAAATACCGAGCAGGTTTTGTACATGATGCCCTACCTCATGCGCAATAACATAGGCCTGCGCAAAATCACCTGACGCCCCAAAACGTTCCTTAAGTTCCTGATAGAAAGTCAAGTCAATATACACCCTGTTATCGCCCGGGCAGTAAAACGGTCCTACCGCAGAGCTCGCATTCCCGCAGGCAGACTGCACACTGCCGGTAAAAAGCACAAGCATAGGTTCCTGATACTCTTTCCCCATGCCCTGAAACTGCTGACCCCATATCTGGTTGGTAGATTCAAGTACACCATCGACAAATTTGCCCTCCGCATCCTGAGGATCTCCCTTTCTGCCTTCTGTTTGCGTTACATCTTCCAGCGGTAGCTGGCTCACCAAACCGGTAAGATCCTTGCCGAAAAACATCCCTAAAAGTACAATTATAATACCGACACTCCCGCCAATTGCTCCTCCGCTCATGCCCCGTCTGTCATCGACATTACCACTCCCCTTACCGAACCATTGCATAGAAAACTAAGTTAAATTGGTTTAATCAAAAGCTTGCGACAATTGTTATACCAAATTAACTCAAAACAGGTATTTATACTGATACAATAGCCTGCGGAATGAAAAGAACCAATATTAAGCGAAAGCAGCGACGGCCTGTGCTATCCTCTGTATAGTTTCCTGTGCACCAAGAGCAACAGCGATATCAAATACTCCGGGCCCAAATTTACCCCCTACAAGCATGACCCTGAATGGAAGCATCAGCTCACCCGGCTTAAATCCGCGCGCCGCTGCTAGTTCTTTAAATTTTTCTTCCAGTTCAACAGCCTCCAAACCGTCGCCAACCACTAATGCATATGCACTAAAGAAGTCGGCTTTTTCTGCAGACCATTTTGATTTCACAGCCTCAATATCGTAAACCGAAGGAGGCGCAAAAAAATATGCTCCCTGCTGCACGAAGTCCGTCAGCAGGTTGCATCTTTCTTTGATCAGGGCAATTACCTTAACCAGATAAATATCATCTGCTGCTACCACTCCCTGACCGGCTAATATTTCTTTCACGGCCGGCAGCAGAATAGCCGAATCTGTATTTTTTATCCACTCGTGATTATACCATTTGGCTTTTTCAAAATCAAATTTAGCTCCGGCCTTACTGATGCGCTCTACAGAGAATTTATCAATAAGGTCGTCGATCGAGAACAATTCCTGGTCGGTACCATCATTCCAGCCAAGCATTGCCAGTAAGTTTACAAATGCCCCGGGCATAAAGCCAAGCTCTCTGAAACCTCTCGTCAGATCGCCTGTTTTAGGATCGATCCAGTTCTGGGCATATACAGGAAAGCCCAATCTGTCGCCATCTCTTTTGCTCAGCTTACCATTGCCATCAGGCTTCAGGATCAGTGGCAGGTGTACCCAGGCAGGCATTTCATCCCCCCAGCCCAAATAACGCCAAAGCAAAATATGGATTGGCGCAGAGGGCAGCCATTCTTCACCCCTGAAAATATGGGTGATTTCCATAGCCCTGTCATCTGTGACAACAGCCAAGTGATAGGTAGGCATACCATCTGCTTTCAATAGAACCTTATCGTCTATCAGGTTGGTATCAAAGCTTACATGCCCTCTTATCAGATCAGTAAATGAAACCAGTTCATCTTCAGGCATCCTGATGCGCACAACGTGAGGCGTTCCCGCAGCCAGCAACCTTGCCACTTCAGCTCCGTCCAGCGTCAGCGAATTGCGCATCTGTACTCTTGTTGCCTGTCCATAAGTGAAGTTAGGCACTTCCTTGCGCTTCGCATCCAGTTCTTCAGGGGTGTCAAACGCATAGTAAGCATAACCGTCAGCGATTAGCCGATCAGCGTATTGCCGGTAAGAAGGCTTTCTTTCACTTTGGCGATACGGACCGAAGGGCCCGCCGGTCAGGGGACTTTCATCCGGGGATATTCCACACCATTTCAGGCAGGAAACAATATATTCTTCTGCACCTTCCACAAACCGGGTCTGGTCGGTATCTTCTACCCTCAAAATAAATGTTCCGCCGTGTTTTTTGGCAAACAGATAATTGAACAATGCGGTGCGTACGCCGCCCAGGTGTAGCCCGCCTGTCGGACTAGGTGCAAATCTTACTCTAACTTTCTTTTCCATATAACTGCCGCAAAGATATATTTTTGTAATTTGCCTTCATAATCTATGAATCCATACGAAAAAAAACGGCGCTGGAAATTCTTTCTTTTGTTCTTTGCCATTGTTATAGGCACGGCATCCGTTTTTTACAGTGATTTCTTTGTAAAGAAAATGGAGCGTGAGGAACGCCTGCAATTCCAGCTTTACGTAAGGGTAACTGAACAATCCTTTTACATGTATGAAGACGACCGCTCTACACCGATCATAGACCTGATCCGATCCAACAATAAGCTGCCCGTTATCATGACCTACTCTAGCGGCGAGATCATCACCTATCAAGGGCTCGATTCTACGAAGACCAATTACGACATCCAAAAAAAACCAGGCGTCGACTACGATCCGGTATACTTTGAGCGGGAGCTCAGGAAAATGAAGAAACAGCATAAGCCTACGCCCATCACCGGCCTCGACGGAACACGCTGGTTCATTTACCATAAAGACTCTTCCACACTTACCCAGCTTCGTTACTTTCCTTATATCCAGTTGGGCGTTATAGCCCTTTTTCTGCTTACCGCCTATGTGGCCTTCAGTTCTGCACGAAAAGCAGAACAAGACCAGGTTTGGGTCGGTATGGCTAAAGAAACAGCACACCAGCTTGGCACGCCAATTTCTTCTCTTATGGCTTGGGTAGAGCTGATCAAATCGCGTTTCGACGCAGAAGACGACCCGCTCATAGCCGAAATGGAAAACGACATTAAGCGCCTCGAGGTCATTACAGACCGCTTTTCCAAGATAGGCTCAAAACCAATTGTAGAGGACCATGTGGTATACACTGTCATTTACAATTTTGTAGAATATTTCAAACTGCGTACCTCAGACAAAACCAAATTTACTATAATCGGCGATGAGCAGGTACGCGCCATGATCAATGTGCCCTTATTCGACTGGGTAATCGAGAACCTGCTCAAAAATGCGGTAAACGCTATTGAAAACGAAGGCAAGATCACCATCAATATCATAGAGCACCTTACAAAAGAAGAAGTATTCATTGACGTAACCGATACTGGAAACGGTATTGCCAGGTCAAAATTTGACGCAGTTTTCCAACCCGGCTATACCACTAGAAAAAGAGGTTGGGGACTGGGGCTTTCCCTCACAAAAAGGATCATTGAAAACTACCACAGCGGACAGATCTTTGTAAAAGATTCTGAACTTGGCAAGGGCACAACATTTCGTATCATACTAAAAAGCAGTATTACCTATGAACCGACCACAAGCTCATGAGTACTCTCCCTGGGGAGAAACCTATATAAAACTGGTTGATGAAGAGGTCATTGGGGTCTTGGGAAGACAGGTCACCGAATTTGCAGACTTCATCAACAGCCTCGTAGAAAAGGCAGACTATGCCTACGCTCCGGGGAAATGGACAATTAAGGAGGTCTTCGGACACATTATCGATACCGAGCGCATACTGGTATATCGTCTTACCTGCATCGCCAGAGGCGAGAAACAATCCCTGCCAAATTTTGAAGAAGACGATTATGTAGCCGGCGCGCACTTCTCAGACCGCAGCCTGCTCAGCCTGTCCCACGAATTTGCCCTGCTCAGGAAAGCAAACTTATACCTGTTCAAGTCGCTCACAGAACCGGAACTGGATCGCATCGGCATCGCCTCAAACAGAGATATTTCAGTAAGAGCGCTATTATACATTGTAGCAGGCCACATTATACATCATGTAAATGTGATCAGGGAGCGATATTTATAACACGACCGCAATTGCCATTCCGTCATATTCCTTGCAACCTACCGTCTGAAGTATAGTTGCGCTGACTGCTTTACTTTCCGACAGCAGCTGGTTTAAGCGGCGTACCCCCCTTACCCTGTCGTCGTCACTGTTTTCATCCAGTACCTTTCCTTCCCTGATCACGTTATCGCAAATGATCACCGTACCGGGTCGTGAAAGTCGCAATGCGGTTTGAAAATATTCGGCGTACGGCGGCTTATCTGCATCGATAAATATGAGATCAAAAGCTTCTGCTCCGGAGGCAATGAGCTCCTCCATGATATCCATCGCTTTGCCAACCCTAAGGTCTACCTTATCTGCAAGGCCGGCCTTCCCGATGTTTGTTTTCGCAACAGCGGCATGATATGGTTCAAATTCTACGGTAACAACCTTACCGCCTTCAGGCACAGCTCTTGCCAGCCAGATCGTGCTGTAACCACCAAGCGTACCAAGCTCAAGAATTCTTTTGGCATTGCACATTGCGGCCATCACCTGCAAAAATTTACCCTGGTTTGCAGTGACGCTGATCTGCGGCATTTCTGCTTCCTCTAAAGACTTTATCGTTTCCTGAAGAACAGCGTCTTCGGGAGCCAGCAGATCGCCGATATAGCGGTCTACCTTTTCAAACATTTCCTGATCCATATACAAATATAAAAATGAACTGGAAACATTTATCCCTGGTTTAGCTTATCAATTTTAATTTATGACAAGGCTCAATACATCATCATAGCGACTTCTTCGAGCAAGGGAACCTGCCTTTCATTGATCTTCATTTTTGCTTCATCGAGCCCAAACCATTCTGCCCTGTCTACTTCTGCTATATCAGCCATGCGCCCGGATTTGGGAGGCCATTCCATCAGAAAGGTATTGCTTTTGAGGGTACTGACATCAAATTCACCTTTTATTGCCCAGCAAAAAACATACTTGCCTCCTTTTTGAAGCACCGGGGCCAGCGCTTTAAATTCGCCTGCCGGACGAAACCCCGTCTCCTCCTCAAATTCCCTGATGGCCGCAGCCAGCGGTTCTTCATTTTCATTTCCCTCGCCTTTGGGGACAGACCAAACACCAATATCCTTCTTCTTAAAAAAAGGACCTCCGGGATGGGCCAGCAAGAACTGCAATTCACCGGAGCTGAGTCTGTACATCAATATTCCAAAACTCTTTTTCATCAGCGTTGATAGTTATCTTTATCCCATGATCAGATTAAACCAGGATACTTCTGCAGAAGTTTTAAATGAAATAAAAAAAGGCGACCTCGTAACCGATACTTTCAGCAAGACCGGGCTGGTAGAGGAAATCGAGATCAGCGATGACGGGTTATACAAAATCTATGCCTATACGCTGGTCACTGGCAGGGTTATTACCGTCAAGACCTGATTGATGCCTGCCTGCAACCTTAACACAACCTCTTCTTGCCACAGTTCAGATGGGAACGGGGTGACGCTAAACATACTACCAGTACATACCCGCAGTAACAATTCCAGATAAATTATACACTGAAAAAATAAATCAATATCTTTGCCGCATAAGAATATTTTACAATGACTGAACAAGGAAACAACAACAGTTTTGACTGGGTTTATTACGTATTAGGCCTAATTTGCGGTGTAGCAACAACATTAGCGATTACGACTAACTTCTTTTGGGCTATTTTCGGCGGAATCCTGGGTTTTATTTTCGGAGCTGTCTTTTTAAACGGCATAGTTAAGGGCCGCGAATATTAATTTTTGCTCTCTTATTATTGTTTAACTCTTGATACGCATGAAGAATTTTGTATTTATTGCGCTCTTATCCGCTCTAAGCATCAGCACTTATGCGCAGGATGTAAAGTTTCCTCCGATGGACAGCAGTCCGGCCGATATCGTGTATTATCCATTAAACGTTGTTAAGGCAAAAGACAATTCTATACCACTGATCAAGGTGGTGTATTCACGACCTTCAAAAAAAGGTCGTGAGATCTTTGGTGTTCTGGAACAGTTTGGCAAAGTGTGGCGTGTTGGCGCTAACGAAAATACCGAGATACGCTTTTACAAAACGGCTGTGATTGGTGGAAAGAAAATCAAGGCCGGCACATACAGCCTATTTGCCATTCCCAATAAAGACAAGTGGACCATTATCATCAACAAACAGATTGACAAATGGGGTGCTTTCAGTTACGACCAGACAAAAGATTTGGTGCGCACAGAAGTGAATGTAAAATCCTTGGATAAGCCCCTTGAAACTTTGTCTGTTACCTTTACAACCCAGGCGACCGGTGCCAACCTGGTTATCGGATGGGATCTTTCGAGTGTTGAGGTTCCGGTTACAATTAAACAATAACGGCTTTTTAAGCTTGTTTTCTGCGTAAAACCCGGTCAAGCCAGATGAGGGCTATAACGGCATCGACCATTAAAAATCCTTTCAACAGATGTGGTGAGATAGTTTTATCCAGTTTAAGATCAAGATTAAAGCTCATTTTTGGGATGCTGTACCCGGAAGTCGTATTGGACATAACATAGACAAGCCCGCCAACAATACAGAGAATAAAAAATGCTGCAATGCTATAAATGATCCTTGTATCTACCCGGGTCTTTAGTGAAGCCGGTGCTGCTTCGAGCTTAACGCGCTCCATTACATTGCGGTTAAAAGACATAGAAGGCTCATCAAGCTCCATGTTTTTCAATAATGCGTCTATTTGTTCGTCTGTTAGTTTCATAATAGCTCCTTTACTTCATCCTTTAATATAACCTGCAGCTTTTCCTTTAGCCGTGTCCTTGCCCTGTGCAGTCTCACCTTCACATTGTTAGGGTCCATATTCAACGCAGCGCCTATTTCCTCCAGATTTTGTTCTCCCTGATAAAACAGCGTAATCACTGCTGCGTCATCGGGTGTTAACTGGTCTATTGCCTGATTCAGCCAGTAGACCGTAGATTTTCTTTCAGCTAAATTAGCATTAAAATCCGACACTCTGCTTTCCAGCTGTATGCGACTCCCTTCATCATCAATAGACTGCGTGTCCAAACGTTTTTTTCGCAGAAAGGACATTGCAGTTGTATAGGTAATGGTATACAACCACGTTGAGAACCTTGAGGTCATATGGAAAGTTCCTAAAGACCTGTAGGCTTTCACAAAACAATCCTGAGCTATCTCTTCTGCGTCTTCACGCCTTTTGGCAAACCTTAGCGCCAGACTAAATACAAAGCGCTGATGCCGTGCTACCAGCACCGAATAGGCTTTGGTATTGCCGGCAAGTACCTCTGTGATCAGGTCTTCGTCTGTTTGCTTTTGCTGCATATTCTGCTATGACGTTGGTCTGCGCAAGCAGGTTACAGCAAATTAAAGATAAAAAATTACTTAGTGGCTTCCGGCAAAGAACTTTAGACCCAAAATGGAGCCAATCAGGGTAACGATGAAAAATATCCGCCAGAAGTTGGCTGGCTCATTAAAGTAAATGATCCCGACAACAACGGTTCCGACGGCGCCTATCCCAGTCCACACGGCATAGGCTGTTCCCATAGGCAGGGTTTGGGTAGCTTTATTGAGGAAAAAGAAGCTCAGGCTTATGCAGACAGCAAAAGCAACACTCCATTTGAAATTTGAAAAGTTATCGGACAGTTTTAAACAGGTGGTAAACCCAACTTCAAATAACCCTGCAATGATTAAGATGATCCAGCTCATATTCTTTTTTTTACAAAATTAGCTTGATTTCTTTACTTGCCTTTTTACAAATGTTAAAAAATGGGCCACTATTTAGTTTCTGCCCTGATCCTGCTAAGTGTCACCTGGGTAACGCCCAGATATGATGCGATATATCCAAGCTGGATCCTTTGAATCAACGTCGGTGAATTGCTCAGCAATTCACCATAGCATTCCGAGGCAGACTTGAAAAGTCTGGCAATGTATCTTTCTTCAAGCTTGATGAGTTCCAGCTCTGCGAGTTTACGCCCCCAGTTAGCGAGGTCAATATTTTCTCTGAATAGTTTCTGCAGCACCTCATCTTTAAGTTCATACAGCACACTATTTTCGAGCAGCTCGATGCTTTCATAACATGGCAGGCCATTGATGTAGCTGTTGTAGGAAAACACAAAGTCACCCTCAAGACCAAACCAGAAGGTGATTTGGCTTTCTTTTCCGTCGCAATATGCACGGGCTATCCCTTTCTGAATGAAATAGATTGTCCGTCCGGTTTGTCCTGCATCGATCAGTACAGTATTTTTTTGCCGCTCAATCCGGTGCATCTCATTCGTCAAAAGCTTAAGGCTTTTTTGTTGCAGTGGATAAATGCTCTTTATTTTGGCTATAAGTTCATTCAATGTTTTAATATTTGTTTAAAGATAAAGGAACCCTGCTAAACATTTTTTTAAAATTGGTGTAACCTGATGATTTTTGATGTAGTCATACGCTTCAGAACAATGATTATAAAACAATTATTAATTAAAATTTAAGAATATGGGAGCGGAAGTAGTATTTATCTTTCTTTTTATCTGTGCCACAGCTATGGTATTTGGCATCAGATACATGTCTAACAAAGAAAAAATGGCAATGATCGAACGGGGAATAGACCCGGGCATTGCAAAGGCAAGGCCATCTGCGCCAACACCTTTTATCAGCCTGAAGTTTGGGTTGCTAATGGTTGGTTTGGGTCTGGGTTTAGTATCAGCCCTATTTACAGTAATGAATACCACCATGCACGATGAAGACGCAGCAGCACTTTATTTTGGATTTATATTCATCTTTGGCGGTATCGGCCTGATCATTTCCTACGTGATCGAAAAGAAATGGCTGGACCAGCACAAAAACTAGCATCAATCCAGGTCTTTTCAGACACCAGTTTTTTAATAACACGTCACCCTGAGAATAAATCGGGGTGACGTTTTTGTTTTGTCAGGTTAGCGTCAACAATTCCTTACACATAACAATTGCCTTAAATTAATCAATCGATTGATTAATTTTGTCCCGTTATTTTAAAACATGGAAAAGATAGATAAGAGAACCAGTATTCTTGAAGCAGCGGAAAAGCTGTTTTCGGAGTTTGGATACGAAGGAACTTCAACCCGGCAGATCGCCAAAGAGTCCGGCGCGAATATGGCAATGATTAATTATTACTTCGGATCAAAGGAAGGCGTTTTCATGGAAATTATGACCAAAAGGATCACTGATTTTAAAGAACAGCTTGACATCATCAGTCTGGGTACTGAAACTGGCATCGAGAAACTTCTGAAGGTAGTAGACGGCTATGCCAAGCGTATTCTTTGCAACCATGCTTTTCATAAGATGATGCACCGTGAGCTGTCGCTACCGCACAGACCTGAGATGTTCAGCAACATTGAAAACGCAATGGCCGGAAACCAGCAGGTTATAGAAAATATCATTAACGACGGAATTGCCGAAGGAAGCATCAGACAAGTAGACGTTCGGATGACCATACTTACACTGGTAGGTACAATCAGCAAAGTGGCCATTTCGCCTTCAAAGATCACCTCCGGAACAGGTTTGGATATCAACAACACGGAAGACAGAAAAGTGATAACTAAAAGGCTCACCACACACCTCAAAGATTTTATTACCGTATACCTAACACCTCAAAAATGAGACATCATATCAATAAATTAATAGTTGCCGGATTGCTGCTACCGGGTACACTCTTCGCACAGCAGGTAAAGAAATTGAATCTGCAGGAGGCCTTGTCGCTTGGTATCAGCAACAGTAAAAACCTTAAGCTTTCTCAAAACAAAGTAGATCAGGCAGTGGCCAGGCTGGCAACCGTAAAAGATAATGCCCTGCCTTCAGCCAGTGCCTCTTTTTTATATAACCACGCGGAGATTCCAACCAATACGCTGAGCATCGGTGGCGCAGATCCTATTCATCTACCAAAGCGTGCGGATGCTTTTGTCGGAACCGCAGCGGTAGAAGAACTGATCTATAATGGAGGAAAACTCAGATACGCTGAAGAATCCACGCGCCTGCTTACAGAAGTTGCACGGCTGGATGCAGATAAGGACAGGGAAGAGATTAGCTACGCCGTGATCAGTACCTACTATTCTCTTTACAAAGTATTGCAAAGCAAAAAGGTGGTGGCACAAAACCTGGAATCGATAGCGAGCCAGCTGAAACAGGCGGAGCGCTTTTTTGAACAGGGCGTAGTTACCAAGAATGATGTATTGAGGTTCCAGTTACAACAGGCCAATGTTTCGCTGACGGATATGGAAATTGAGAACAACAGGAAAGTGATCAATTACAACCTCGATGTTTTGCTGGGACTTGATGAAGCTACAGAAATTGAGATTACTGGACCGGACAACGCACTGAGGCCTGCCGGAACACTGGGCAGCTATCTGGATCTGGCTTTCAGTAACAGACAGGAACTGAAGCAACTCGATCTTCAGAACAAAGTAGCCGATGTGAACATCAAATCAGTAAAGGCCAATACCTTGCCAACGGTGGGTGTGGGAGCAAACCTGTACTACATCAACCCCAGCGGCAGGTTCATTCCTCCGGCTGATCAGTTCATTATGCCGGTTACTGTAGGCGCGAATATCTCCTGGAACATCGGTAACCTCTGGACCAACAGGCACAAGGTGAGTGAGGCAAGGGTTCAGCAAAAAAGTATTGGTTTTCAGAAAGACATCGTTGCAGATCATGTAAAAACGGAAATCAACAAAAGCTATCAGGATTATCAGCTGGCTACTGGCAAGATCAGGGTGCTGGAAACTTCTATAGCACAGGCCACAGAAAATGACAAGTTGCTGGCTTCAAAATACAAGAACAATGTAGCCTCGGCAATTGACAGGATCGATGCAGAAACCCTGCTCTATCAGGCTAAGATCAACCTTGAAATCGCTAAAGCCGATGCCGGACTTGCCTATTACACCTTATTAAAATCAACAGGAAAAATCGCCCAATAAATACCATAACAAATTAAATCCATGACAACTGAAAAAAAGAAAAAGAATAAAGTAATCCCGATCATATTAGGGGTGCTGATCGTTATAGGTGCAATTTTCGGCACCAAAGAATATATCTACTACAGCAAGCATGTAGACACCGATGATGCGCAGATAGACGGCGATATCAGCCCGATAGTGGCGCGTGTGGGTGGCTATGTTCAGGAGTTAAAATTCGAAGAAAACACCCGTGTAAATGAGGGTGACGTTTTGGTAAAGCTGGATGACAGCGACTATAAGGTGAAACTGGAACAGGCAGAAGCCGGACAAAAGGGAGCAAGTGCCGGAGTGGGTGTTTCTGAGGCACAGATTGCCGCCACCTCGGCCAACACCAGCACCGCAAAAGCAAATATTGAAGCGGCAAGGGTAAAGCTTCAGCTTGCGCAGAAAGATTACGACAGGTATGCCAACCTGGTAAAGGATGGTTCTATCACCCAACAGGCCTTTGACCAGGCGAGGGCAGAAAAAGAATCTGCTCAAGCAGCTTATACTGCGGCGAAAGACCAGTATGTGGCGGCAGTAAAACAGGTAGGAACTACACAGTCTCAGCTTGCAGTGAGCAACTCTGGTGTTACCCAGCACCAGGCTGATGTGGACTTTGCTAAACTCCAGTTGAGCTATACGGAAATTAAGTCCCCCTCGAATGGCATTGTCTCTAAAAAGAATGTACAAAAGGGTCAGCTGGTGCAGGCCGGGCAGTCGTTATTTGCTGTAGTGAATGAGAACAGCATTTACGTGACGGCCAATTTTAAAGAAACCCAGCTGGAAGACATTAAAGCAGGCTCGAAGGTAAAGATCGAGGTTGATGCTTATCCGGATGCAGAACTTTCAGGCGAGGTATACAATTTCGCCCCTACTACCGGAGCTAAAGGTTCTTTATTGCCTCCCGACAACGCTACAGGTAACTTTGTAAAAGTGGTACAGCGCGTGCCTGTAAAGATCAGGTTTTCCAATGCTTCCAAAGAAATCCTGTCAAGGCTTCGCCCGGGCATGAGTGTTAAGGTATCCGTTTCTATAAAAGATTAGTAATGGCCGAAAAAGGTTTAAAAAAGTGGATCATTACATTTACCGTGATCACGGCTTCCCTTCTGGAGCTGATTGATACGACCATTGTAAACGTAGCAATACCACAGATACAAGGTAACCTTGGTGCCACTCTTGAAGATGTGGCCTGGTTATCTACCGGTTACGCTGTAGCCAACGTGATCGTGCTGCCGATGTCAGGCTGGCTGGGCAGCCGTTTCGGGAGAAAGAATTATTTTCTTTTTTCCATCATACTGTTTACCATTGCCTCCTTTTTGTGCGGCAATGCCACCAACCTCGAAGAACTGATTGCGTTCAGGATCCTGCAGGGGCTGGCGGGAGGAGGATTGATCTCTACTGCCCAGGCCATTCTCATAGAAACCTGGCCGCGTGAGGACGTAGGTATTGCTACAGCCCTATTTGGATTGGGCGCTGTAGTGGGCCCAACGGTTGGCCCAACTATCGGGGGTTATTTGCTTGAAGTCAGCAGCTGGCCGCTGATCTTCTATGTAAATATTCCCGTCGGAATTCTCGCCGCCTACTGCACATATATGTTTGTAAGGGAGACACCTAAAGACGGTAAGGGTATGCCTGTCGACTGGTGGGGAATTATTTTGCTGGCGATAGCTGTGGGAAGCTTGCAAACGGTTTTGGAAAAAGGCGAGAGTGAAGACTGGTTCGCAACACCCTACATCACGGCACTTGCAGTGGCATCGGTACTGGGCCTGCTCCTGTTCATATGGCGCGAGATGAGTACAGAACATCCGATAGTAAACTTTAAGATCATGAGGCACAGAAGTTTTTCTGTGGGTATGTTTACCTCTTTCATACTTGGGTTTGGTTTATACGGTTCTGTATTTGTGTTTCCCGTGTTTTGCCAGAATCTCCTGGGATTTTCGCCGCTCCAAACCGGCGAATTACTGTTTCCGGGCGGGCTCTGTACCATCGTTATGATGCCGTTTATAGGCATCATGCTCAAGAAAAATATTCCTGCACAGTTCATGGCAACTATCGGTATGTTCCTGTTCTTCGTATTCTGTTCCATGCTGAGCAATGCAACCCTTCAGTCGGGTACCGGAGATTTCTTTCTTCCGCTGATGATCAGGGGTGTCGGGATGGCTTTGTTATTTGTACCACTTACCACTCTGGCCATACAGGACCTTAAAGGTCCTGAGATAGGACAAGGCTCGGGGCTGAACAACATGATGAGACAGTTGGGCGGTTCGTTTGGTATTGCTGCACTAACAACACTAATCCATGTACGCCAGGGCTTTCACCGCAGTAACCTGCTGGTCAACATCAACGAATACAATCCTGCATTTACCGAACGATTCAACGGTTTCATTAAAAACTTCATGAGCAAAGGATATAACTACCTGGATGCAAAAGCACTGGCAACAAAAGCCATAGAAGGGACTTTGACAAAGCAGTCGTTACTGCTCACTTATAGCGACGCATATTGGGTAGCCGGACTGATCCTTTTGTGTTCGATTCCGCTGCTTTATCTGCAGAAGTTTAAAAAGAATGTGGCTGTTCCTGTCGATCTGCATTAAAACAAAGCAGCCGTTAAGATAGTCCTAATGGCTGCTTTACCCCAAAAAATTAACAATTAACTGCATGATTTATTGCCTTTGCGTCACAAAACCAGCACATAAGTTTAAAAAGATTTGTTTAACCTCTATGGTACTAAGTTATAGATTTTTGAAAAATAATCAAAATTAAAATAGTCTAGCACAATGGTCGTTTTTTTGGGAGATTTTTGGTAGCTTAAGCCCGAAAAAATATCCTTTAAATATGATGCAGAAACAACGTGCAAAAGGACAGAGAGAATCCGTATTTAACAATGAAGTAGTATCCAGATTTGAACTTTACAACAGCCTTTTCCTTACCCTTCCGTTTTACAAGATTAAAGACACCGGCACCTTGTTGCCACTATTCATTAAGTACTGCGAAGATGGCATAAACAACCATGAAACACCAGCAGAAATTATAGATGCCTTCTTTAAAAAATATACGCAGACCACCGCTACAAAAGATGTTATTGATCTCCTTTTTCGCTTTATTCAGTACATCGAAAGACAAGTCGTACTTTTTGACGCAGTAGAAGACGCTTCATTTAACAAGCTCAATGCCGACGATGAAGAGAATGCATTACTTTCTTACCTGAAAAAAGGAGTTGACAACAACCCTCTCAGTGATAAGATAGAAAAGCTGATAGAAGATTTTTCGTTGCGCCTTGTACTAACCGCCCACCCGACCCAGTTCTATCCTGGAAGTGTGCTATCTATAATCACCGACCTTACCACTGCTATTAAGACCAACGAGATCTCTACGATACATCTGTTGCTGCAGCAACTGGGAAAAACTCCGTTTTTCAATAAGAAATCACCTACTCCTGTTGACGAGGCGCTTAGCCTGGCCTGGTACCTCGAGAATGTTTTTTATTTTGCAGCTGCCAATATTCAGTCGGGAATAGATAAAACACTTAACGAGTACAATTTAATCCCTAAAAAGATCGTTGAACTTGGCTTCTGGCCGGGCGGAGACAGGGATGGCAATCCGAACGTACACACAGATTCTACTATCCAGGTATCTAAAATGCTGCGACAGATCCTCTTTCGTTGCTACTATCGTGACTTTAGAAATCTGAAGCGCCGAATTACCTTCAGGGGCGTTGAAGAATCCGTTGCCATTGTACACGATATTCTTTACCAGAATGCCTTTGATCCGAATATTGATTTGAAGAACATCTGCGCTGATGTGATCAAACACCTGAGCGACATTAAAAACACACTGATTCAGGATCATGATGGCTTGTTCTCAGACCTGGTGTCTGATCTGATCCGCAAGGTAGAGCTCTATGGCTGCCATTTTGCTTCACTGGATATAAGACAGGATAGCAGGGTACTGAGAGATGTTCATGCTTATTGCAGACAAAGTAAACCGATCATTTCCCTATTCCCTGAAAACTACGATGACCTTTCGGAAGAAGAAAAAATCCAAACACTTTCTTTTAAAAGCGCAAAGGTGATCTACAGCGAAAAAGCAGATTCACTTACAGATGATACCCTGCAGACCATTAAAGAGATCAGACAGATTCAGGAAAGCAACGGCGAGCTTGCCTGCCACCGGTTTATCATCAGCAACTGCCAGCAGGCGAGTGATATTTTACAGCTCATCGAACTGTTTCTTTGGAATGGCTGGGATGAGCATGATCTGTCGATAGATTTTGTGCCTTTATTTGAAACCGTACATGACCTTGCAGGCGCGGCAGAAATCATGGAAACGCTATATTCGCACCCCTTCTACAAGCAGCACCTGGAGAAAAGAGGCAACAAACAAGACATCATGCTGGGCTTTAGCGACTCCACTAAAGATGGCGGTTATCTTATGGCCAACTGGTCTATCTTTAATGCCAAGGTTTCTTTGACTGCAACGGCAAATAAACACAACATTCAGCTGGCGTTCTTCGACGGCCGCGGCGGTCCGCCTTCAAGAGGTGGAGGTAAAACACACCGTTTTTACGCTTCAATGGGTAAAGAAATTGCTAACAAGAATATCCAGCTTACCATACAGGGACAAACGATCAGTTCTCAATACGGATCCATAGACAGTGCAGAATTTAATATAGAACAACTGATCAATGCAGGAATTTCCGCAGGCATCAGAGAGAAGCACAATATTTTGCTGGATACTGTTCATAAAAATCTACTTGACGAAATGGCAGAAGACAGCTTTGAGGCCTTCGTAGCGTTGCGCAAGCACCCTTTGTTCCTCAGTTATCTTGAAAAGTTCTCTCCACTGACATTGCTGTCCAAGATTACGATCAGCAGCAGGCCGGTAAAAAGGAATTCTGGTGAGGCACTTAAACTCGAAGACCTGAGAGCGATCAGTTTTGTAACTGCATGGAGCCAGTTAAAGCAAAATATTCCCGGCTTTTATGGCGTGGGAACAGCACTTAAGAATCAGCAAAAGCAAGGCAACTGGGATAAAGTTGTTGAAACGTACAATGAATCGGGATATTTTAAGACCATTGTAGACAACTGTATGATGTCTATGAGCAAATCTGATTTTGCGATTACCGCACACTTTGTAAATGACAAGGATTACGGTGCGTTCTGGAAGGTACTGTTCGATGAGTTTGAGCTTTCCAGAGATATGTTGCTAAAGCTATCGGGCCACACAACCTTAATGGAGAATTATCCCGCAGAGAAGCGTTCTATTGCCGTAAGAGAGAAGATCGTGCTGCCGCTGGTATTAATCCAGCATTATGCATTGGAGCAGCTCCAGAGAGAGATTTCGGGGCAAGAGCAGCAATCGTATGAAAAGCTGGCGATACGGACTGTATACGGCATCGTAAACGCAGGAAGGAACCTCGCCTAATTCACCATCCGCATAACAAAAAAGGCGACCTGAATGGGTCGCCTTTTTTTCTACCGGTGCAAATTATTAGCGGTCTATTGAACCCATAACCTTTTGTCCGAATGCATTTAACGCGTCTTTTTCAGTAGCGCCCGCATTCACATTCGCGTGTACTTCAAGTGCTCCGCAGATGTTGGTAATCAGCTCTCCCACCAAGTCAACTTCCTCATCATGTACACCTCTGAATTCGCAGAAAGCCTCTAAAACTGTTAGCGTAGATTCAAGGTCCTGCGGAGTGCTGCTTTGAAACAGCTGTCTTATAACTGGAATTTTCATGATTTTATCTTCTCAAATAATTCGGTTAACACTTCTGCTTTATTGGTCTGAACCTGTCCTACCAGCGCGCCACCTTCAAAGGCAGCAAAAGTTGGCAGATTATCAACGTTAGCCAGTTTACGTGAAGCCGGAAGTTTTTCGGCATCCACGATCAGGAAGGCAACATCTTCGTTTTCCGCGGACAGCTTCTTAAATTTGGGTTTCATGATCCTGCAGTTTCCACACCATGATGCTGCATACTGCACCATCACCTTGTTGTTTTCAGCAACATACTGTTGAAGATTATCTTCTGTTAATTCTAAAAACATACTTTGTTTTTTATTAGTTAGCGCTTAAATATTCTGCAACGCCTGTTCTGCTGGCGCTCATTGCATCTTTACCTTCTTCCCAATTCGCAGGGCAAACTTCACCGTGTGTCTGAACGTGTGCATAAGCGTCGATAAGCCGTAAATATTCTTTTACATTTCTGCCCACTGGCATATCGTTTACACTTTCATGGAAAACTTTGCCGGTTTCGTCGATAAGATAAGTCGCTCTGAAAGTAACGTTTGAACCTGAGAATATTTCGTTCCCTTCTTCATCGTATTCAACTTCTTGCTCTACAATACCTAAAATATTTGCCAGTTGTCTGTGCGTATCTGCAAGGATTGGATAAGTAACACCTTCTATCCCGCCGTTGTCTTTCGCCGTATTTAACCATGCGAAATGGACTTCATTTGTATCGCATGAAGCACCGATCACGATGGTATTTCTTTTTTCAAAATCAGGCAATGCTGCCTGAAAGGCGTGCAACTCTGTAGGGCAAACAAAAGTAAAGTCCTTTGGATACCAGAACAATAATACTTTTTTCGCATTATTTACTGCCTCTTCAAATACATTGATCTTCAAATCATCGCCCATTTCGGACATTGCATCGATGCTTACACTCGGGAATTTTTTTCCTACTATTGCCATAATTATATTTTTGTGTTTAACGTTTATCTAGTGCAAAGATACGCCAAGCTTACTTCAAAAACAACGAATTTGGACTGATCCTACATACTTAATATCGATAGGCTTATAGATAAATACTATACTATAAAACAGATGTATTGTTTTTGGCTATTCTACCTGATTACCCTTCCTGTCTTATCTATGTTGACATCGAAGGGCTTAAGATATTCATTGACAAGCACCGCAAACTCTCTTCTGCTGATTTCCCGGTCAGCCTCAAATTCTGTGTTGAAATGGTATGTGGTCTTCCATTTTTTCTTTACTTCTTCTTCAGTGCTTTTGAGCGACTTACTACCGACCCTGCTAATCATATCAAGCGTACTGCCTATGGTCATTTGAGCTTCCTTATAATCGTCAAACCAGAGCTGGGCTTTATAAAAATAAGATTTGATCGTTTCTCTTATCTCCTCTGCACTTACTTTCTGCTCTGGCCTGAACCAGGCATTTTCATTGGACAGCTCTGCTTTGAGAATGCCCGTAAGCCCTATGAACTGAATCGCCTTCCAGTTGCTGTCAATATTCAGAACATCACTAAATGGCACCAATGAAAGTTTGTAGTTGATCAGTTCACCCTGGATCGTTTTTAAATGTGCCGCTGAAGTTTTTTGCTTAAAGAATACGGCATACGCCCCGGTACCGCCCGCCGCCTGCCCCGCCGCAAGGCTCTCAGCGGATGGGTCCAGCATGATCAGGTTTTCCTGCATCGGATTCAGAAGGCTATATAGAGAAAGTATACTTGCGGATCTGCCTTTTGTGGAATACACAGCCGCAATGCTGGATCTGTAACTGCTGTTCTCATAATTAAACGGCAACAAAATCGTTTGCTTTCTCTCCAGACTAAGCTCTTTATCTATTTTACCCGACCTGTCTGCATTGACAAGCACCTCTGCCTTTATGGTTCTTCCGTCTTTTAACGCCAGATTCCATCCGCTTCCCGACCTCCTTAGCTTTACCCACGACATACTTCTGATGACGGTAATATTCTTTAAACTGTCCATCCAGGTTTTCAGTATGGCGTTGGCCCCGGCATTATCGAAGGAGGGAACGGTTGTACTGTCCTTAGAGCCTTTTGACGCCCTGAGGCGCTTTAAAAATTCTGCAGCGATTCCAGAATTCAGCTGCTGATTAAGGGGGGAAAGCTCAAAGCCGGCCCCCGGCAGCAAAACAACTGTCTTGACGCCTGATACCGCAGCTTGAATACCTGCTCCGATAGCATTATTTCCATCGCCAACAATAAGAACACCTGTTTTAGTGGTTTGACCATAAGTGCCGCAGGCAAGAATAGTCAATGCTAGAACAATATATAATTCCCTTTTCATCTTGATATTTAATTTAATAATGCAATATCCCTCAATTGAACTTATTTACCATATAAAAGTAACACTGGGAATTTAATTTAACTTATTTTAACAATTAAAATCCTTAAGTACAAGATCATGCCGCAAGACGTTACCTCTCTGCGCGAGGATGCGCAAGTCCATATTCCACTCCTCAACCTGGGCCGGACGCTACACGACTGATCTACCCGCGATACGAAAACAAATCCGGGGCATTAAAAGAGTTGAAAAAATTAATGTAATCAGCCGATCCTTACAGAGGTCATTGTCAGAGATCCGCCTACAGCCTTGTCATTGAACAACGAGACCTCATCCCCGGCCGTCTTCAGGCCAAGTGTGTACATAAGCGGGAGGTAATGTTCAGGTGTTGGTATGGCCAGCATTGCTTCTTTTCCCAGGCTTTGATAGGCCTGCAATGGCTGGTGGTCGTCGTTCAGAATCAGGCTTTTGAATTTGTCACTGATCTCAAGAGCCCAGTCGTAACCACCTCCATTGATCATATCCCAGCTCATCATCTTCAGGTTGTGCACCATATTTCCGCTGCCCAGAATCAGAACTCCCTTTCTGCGAAGCAACGCAATCTCGGCCGCCAGATCGTAATGATACCGTGCGTCTTTTGTGTAATCTACACTCAATTGCAGTACCGGAATAACGGCTTCCGGATACATCCTCCTTACAACCGTCCAGGCACCGTGGTCGAGACCCCAGTCGTGATCGAGGCCTACAGGAGCGCTATGTATAAGCGATACTGCTTCGGCAGCCAGGGAAGGACTGCCGGGCGCAGGATAGACCACATCGAAAAGAGCCTGTGGAAACCCGCCAAAATCGTAAATGGTCTGCGGAAAATCCATAGCCGTAATGTGTGTGCCCCTGGTAAACCAGTGTGCCGAAACGACCAGAACAGCCGAAGGCAAAGGAATATCTCTAGCTAATGATGCCCATTTGAGGCTAAACTCATTGTCTTCGATCCCGTTCATAGGAGATCCGTGACCAATGAACAACACCGGCATGACATGATCTCTTAGAGGTAAGCTGCTGGTAAAGGAGTTAAACCGTGAAAGTCCGGACATATGTCAGTGTTAGACATGCAGGCAATAATGCCCACATGTCTGTAATTTTGTTATTGAGCCTGAGCAAATTCAAGGTTCAGTGTAATCTTAACATCTTTTCCTACACCTGCACCTGTAGGATCAAACTTAATGTTATAATCCAGCCTGTTGATGCTGGTTGTAGCTGAAAATCCTGCTTTGGTTTTTCCCTGAGCACTCGCGGTTCCCCCGAATACTACATCAAACGTCACATCTTTAGTCACATCACGGATAGTCAGTTTTCCATTGAGTTCGTAATTGCTGCCTGTACCTTTTTTGAAGGAAGTGCTTTCAAATTTCATAGATGGGTAGGTCTCTGCATTGAAAAAATCGTCACTTTTTAAGT
>Ga0126314_10000135_pt1 | contig 39120 bp, 28 predicted proteins | sample Plot105B_FD_92535 | JGI IMG/M metagenome (GOLD analysis project Ga0126314, IMG submission 92535) | Serpentine soil microbial communities from UC McLaughlin Reserve, CA, USA - Plot105B | ecosystem: Environmental > Terrestrial > Soil > Grasslands | place: USA: UC McLaughlin Reserve, Lake County... | reverse complement strand
CACACCGAGCAGCCGGTTTAACGCACCGCTCCCAGAAGCACCCCACCGGGGATCGCCACGAGCCTGTACGGCGCGTGACGGTCCCCGGTGTCATTTCAGTGGCGGTCTTAGAGAAGTTCCAGCGCGCCATCTCCTCGACTGTCGGATGGGCCTCATGACTGGGGTGCGTCATGCCTCGACAGTCTTTGACCCCTCGGTCCGGGTACGCCATTTTGCGCGGCACCCATGCGACGCCTCCCAGACGCCTCGTTGCGCGGCAGGGCCATCACCGTGGACCTCGAGGGCGAGAGCATCCCCGCCATCGAAGGCGAGCCGGTGGCGTGCTCCCTGGTCGCCGCGGGCGAGCCCATGCTTGCCCGCTCCGTGAAGTACCACCGCCCTCGCGGGCCCTACTGCTTCGCCGCCGCCTGCTCGCACTGTCTGATGCGGGTGGACGGCCTGCCCAACGTCTACACGTGCCGCACCCCCGCGCGCGAGGGCATGAAGCTGGAGCGGCAGAACGCGTTCCCCTCCGCCAAAGTGGACGTGTTCGAGACCATCGACTGGTTCTTCCCCAAGGGCCTGGACCACCACGAGATGTTCGCCGGCGTCCCCATCGCCGAGCAGGTGATGGCCAAGGTCGCCCGCCAGCTCGCGGGCCTGGGCCTGCTGCCCAAGGAGCCCGCCCCCGCGTCGCCTGAGTCCCGCACCCTGCGCACCCGCGTGGCCGTGGTGGGCGCGGGCGCCTCGGGACTCGCCGCCGCGCGGGAGCTGACCGAGCGCGGCGTCCCCTTCCTCCTCTTCGAGCGCGAGGACCACGTGGGTGGACGGCTCGCGCACGGAGCGCCGGAGCAGGACGCGCCCGCAATCACGGACGTGGCGACGCTCGCGCCGGACAGCCTTGTCACCCGCGCCACCGCGCTGGGCCTGTATGACGACGAGGCCGGACGCTTCCTCGTGGTGGGCGTCTGGGAGCCCACCGGGGTTCGGCTCCTGAAGGTCTATGCGGAGCGCTTCCTGCTGACGCCCGGGGGCCACCCGCCGATGGTGCCCTTCGAGAACAATGACCTGCCCGGTGTCTACGCGGGGCGCGCGGCCAGCCTGCTCCTGCGCCGGTACAACGTGGCCCCGGAGGTCGCCGCGCTGGTGGGCTGGGGCGAGGAGCTGTACGGCCTGGCGAGGCTCCTGGAGGAGCGCGGCGTGAAGCTCGCGGCGGTGGTGGACCTCAAGGGCCCGCCTCCCGCAGGAGCCCACCCGCTGGCGGTGGCGGGCACGGAGCCCAAGGCCCACGGCATGCGCCACGTGAGCGCGTTCAGCTTCACGCCTCGCGACGGCAGCCGGCGCAAGGTGTCCTGTGACGCGGTGCTGGTGTCCGTGCCGGTGAGCCCCAGCTTCGAGCTGGCGCGCCAGGGCGGCGCGAAGGTGACCTTCGACGCGGGGCACGGCCTGTTCAAGGTGGATGCGGACGCGGACGGACGCACCGAGGCCGCTGACATCTTCGCCGCGGGCGACCTCACCGGAGGAGGCAGCGCGAAGGACGCGGCGATCGCGGGACGACGGGTGGCGCAGGCGCTGGTGGGAGGGCTGTCATGAGCAAGTCGATGATCTGCTCGTGCGAGGACGTCACTGCGGACGATGTGCGGCACGCCGTCTCGCGCGGGTACTGCGATGTGGAGTCGGTGAAGCGCTACACCGGCTTCGGCACCGGCATCTGCCAGGGCAAGAGCTGCCTGTCCGCGGTGGCCGCGCTGCTGGAGCAGGAGAAGGCCCTCAAGCCGGCCGCGGTGGTGCCCTTCACGCCGCGCCCTCCCCTGTTCCCCACCGAGCTGCGCCTGCTCGCCACCGCCCCCGTGGACGAGTCCCAGCCTCCCGTGGGCGGCCTGCCCCAGGACGTGGACACCTTCGCCAGCGCGCTGCGGCCCGAAGGCCCCCTGCCCGCCAAGGCCAAGGTGGTCATCATCGGCGGCGGCGTCATGGGGCTCGCGCTCGCGTACAACCTGGCGCGCGAGGGTGAGACGGACGTCGTCGTGCTGGAGCGCGGCTACCTGTGCGCGGGCGCGTCCGGCCGCAACGGCGGCGGCGTGCGCATGCAGTGGGGCACTCCGGCGCTGGTGGAGCTGGCCAAGCGCTCCATTGATTTGATGAAGACCTTCGCCAGGGACTTGGGCATCAACGTCTGGCTGCGCCAGGGCGGCTACCTGTTCCTGGCCCGGACGGATGCGGTGGCGAAGCGGCTGGAGCGCAACGTCACGCTGCACAACCGCTACGGCGTGCCCACGCGGCTCGTCACGCCGGACGCGGCGCGCGACATCGTCCCCGGCCTGACGATGAAGGGCTGCGTGGCGGCCTCCTTCAATCCCGAGGACGGCGTCATCTTCCCCTGGCCCTTCCTGTGGGGCTACGCGCAGGGCTGCAAGAAGAAGGGCGTCCGCGTGGAGACGTACACGGACGTCACCGGCTTCGAGGTCAGCGGCGGCCAGATTCGCAAGGTGAAGACGGACCGGGGCGACATCGCCTGTGACACCGTCGTCCTCGCGTCCGGTGCGTGGAGCCCGGAAGTCGCGAAGCTCGTCGACGTGCAGCTCCCCAACGAGCCGCACCGCCACGAAATCCTCAGCACCGAGCCCCTCAAGCCCTTCCTGGGGCCGCTGGTGTCGGTGCTCGACTCGGGCCTCTACTTCAGCCAGTCCATGCGCGGCGAAATCGTGGGCGGCATGGGTGACCCGAAGGAGCCCGCCGGCCTCAACATGGGCAGCACCCTGCGCTTCGTGTCCCGCTTCGCCCGCGCCCTCATGGAGCAGATGCCCCACGTGGGCCATGTGAAGGTGCTGCGCCAGTGGGCCGGCTGCTACGACGTGACGCCGGACAACAACCCCATCCTCGGCCGCACCCCCGGCCTGGACAACCTCCTCCAGATGTCGGGCTTCGTCGGCCACGGATTCATGATGGCCCCCGCCGTCGCCGAGCGGATGGCCAAGTGGATGGTCACCGGCGAGTCCGATGAGCTGTTCACCCGCTTCAACCTGCGCCGCTTCTCCGAAGGGGCCCTGGAGCGCGAGGACATGATCATCGGCTGAGGCGCCCTCGCGAGCGCTCCCACTCCGGCACCCGCGGGCCGCGTCCTCCTCCTTCACCGGAGCGAGACGCGGCCCGTGGATTTTTCCGGCCGTGTCCTGGCTCGGGACACCTCGCTCCGCGAGTGACCACGAAAACGACACTCCAAGAAAAAACAGTAAATCATGAACATCATGAGGCTTTGTTCCGGGCAGCGCGAAGGGCCTTTACACGCGTCCGCCGGGGAGCGGAGCACGCGCGCACCACCTGGTGTCGTGCGCGCGCGGGCCCTCCGAGTGGGAGTGTCCTGGGCGTGACGCTGGCACGGGGTGTGCCTGGGCCCACGCGGCGCGCAATCCCGCGCGTGGTGGAGGAGTCCCCCGATGATCGCGAAGAGCATGCGTGCGTTGTTCCTGGTGGGTGCCCTGTCGGCTTGCGGTACCGAGCAGGCTCCGGACGTTCCTGACGCGGACGGCACCGAGCCGCTCCAGTCGCAGGAGTCCAACGTCATCGTCGGCTCGGTGAACTGGGTGGGGGCCACCACGCTGACGGGCACGCAGCGCACGCGCTCCAGGGCGGTGGGCTACCTGTCCATCCCCGCGGTGGGCAGCCGCTGCACGGCGTGGCTCGTGTCGGCCGACGTCCTCATCACCAACAACCACTGCATCGGCAGCGCGTCCGAGGCCGTGGGCGCGCGCGTGTCCTTCAACTACGAGGACGGCGTCGCCTCCGCGGATCGCGTCTGGTACAACTGCGCCACGTTCCTCAAGACGTGGTCCGGCGACGACATGACGGCGGTGCGCTGCTCGGCGACGAACGGCCAGCTCCCCGGCAACGTCTACGGCTGGCTGACGGTGTCCACCACCAACGCCGCCACCAACGCGAGCCTCTACGTCGTGCACCAGAACTGCGACTACTACACGTCGTCCGGCTGCGTCCCGACGAAGAAGTCCTCGCCGGGCGTGGTGAAGAACGCCAACTACTCCACCACGGACCTGTCCTACGACGCGGACACGCTGGGCGGCTCCTCGGGTTCGCCGGTGATTTCGTCCTCCACGCACCAGGTGGTCGGCCTGCACCACATCGGCCTGGGCGGCAACTCGTCCGGCCGCGGCACGGCCAACACCGGCGTGAAGGCCACCCGCGTGAAGGCGCGCTTGGCGGAGATCGGCCTCTAGGCCCTCCGAACTGAATCCGTTCAGGGGGCAGCACCGCCGAGGCCCGGGTTCTCGGCCTCGGCGGTGGCCCCCTGACGGAAGCCGCTTCGACGGGCGGAGCCGTCCGTCACGTCACGCCGGAGTGGGCTCGCGCGCCAGCAGCACCGGTGACGCGAGCCCCACCGGCAGGGCCTCGGGCGCGGCCAGGGCCTCGCGCCGCACCCCACGCAGCGCCAGCCGCCCCAGGCTCCGCTTCACCGAGCGAGGCAGCAACGGCAACAGCCGCATCACCCACCGGTGGCCCCAGCCCGGGTACACCAGGGCCTCACCCCGCTCGAAGGCCGCCAGCGCGGCCCGCGCGCAGCGCTCCAGCGATATCTGGAAGAAGGGCACCTCCACCGCGTCCTCCGCCCCTGCATCACCCAGCGGCCCGGGAGCCACGCGGGTGATGACCACGCCGCGGCCCTCCACCTCCAATCGCAGCGACTCCGTGAAGCCATCCAGGAAGCGCTGCGTGGCGGCGAACAGCGTCGAGCCCGGCAGGAAGAGCTGCGCGGCGCCCGAGCCGATGTTCATCACCCCGCCCCTCCCCCGCTCCAGCATGGGAGCGAGCAGCCGGTGGGTCAGCAGCGCGGGCACCCAGACGTTCGCGCGCAACAGCTCCTCCAGCCCACCCCAGCGCGCCTCCGCGTACAGCCCGCGGCGCCCCAGCGCGGCGGTGTTCACCAGCACATCCACCCGGACGAACTTCGACTCCAGCGAGGCCACGAGCGCGTCGACCTGGCGCGACTCGCAGACGTCGCACTGCTCCAGCAGCACGCCCAGGGTGGGATAGAGGGACAGCAATTCCTCGCGCAGCGGCTTGAGCCGCTCCACGTCTCGGTCCACGAGGACCAGCGTGCGGACACGCCGGGCCAACAGCCGGGCCAGCTCCCGGCCGAGCCCTTCTGAAGCGCCGGTGATGAGGACCGTGCCCTGGTCAATGGGAGGACGCATGGGAGAGAGGCACCTCCGTGTTCGGTCAGGTGGGCATCCTGCGCACGATTCGCGGAGCGCGCTCGCTTCCCCGCAAGCCCTGCGCCCGGGCCACGCCAGCCAGGCGGACAGGCGCTGGCACGCGACTTCCACTGGGAGTCCTCCGACCCCATTCCCATGACAGGGGCCTTTCCAACACCGAGGAGCCACCCATGGCCGCACCGTCCCGCATTCTCGTTCCCATCGACCTGAGCGAGGGCTCTCGCGCGGTCATCGACTACGCGCTCAACCTGGCGCGCCCCTTCAACGCCACCGTGGAGGTGGTGCACGCCTGGGAGCCACCTCAGTACGTCGCGCCAGACCTGCTGGTGGCCGCGCCCGGCTGGAACGCCCTCTCCCTGGAGCAGGTCGCGCTGGAGACGGCGAGCAAGGAGCTGGCGACGCTGCTCCAGCAGATGCAGTCGCCCCAGGTCCCCCTGAAGCACCGGGTGCTGGTGGGCGAGGCGGCGTCCACCATCCTGGAGCTCGCGGAGAAGGAGGGGCACGACCTCATCGTCATGGGCACCCACGGTCGCCGAGGCATCTCCCGCGTCCTCCTGGGCAGCGTGGCGCAGAAGATCGTCGCCCGCGCTCACTGCCCGGTGCTGACGCTGCACGTCGCCCCGGACAAGAAGTAGTCGCGAGCCCAAGGCCCCTAGCGTCCGAGCGCCGCCCGCATGGCGGCCTCCCGCCGCCGCGCCGCGAGCACCGTGGGCGCGGCGAGCACCGACATGGCGACCATGACGAGCACCGCCCCGAGCAGCTCGCGCGTCCCCACTCCAGGCAGCCCCAACCACAACGACAGTCCCAGCGTGGCCACCACGCCGGCGAGCACGCTGGAGGCGCGGTTGACCGGCACGGAGAAGGCGTTCTCCCGCGAGTCCAGCAGGATGAGCCCGCCGAAGATGCCCGTGCCCTGGGACAACAGGCCCACCAGCATCTCCTCCAGGAGCCGCCCTCGGGTGAACAGGCCGGTGAAGCCCTCGCGGATGTCCTGCGCCGCGACGGAGCCGCCCCAGAGCGCCACCCCGGCGAGCACCAGCACCAGGAAGGGCGTGGCCACCATCTGCTCCTCCACGAAGTAGCGGGTGGACAGCGACTTGTCCTCGGACTTGGCCAGCCGGCTCATGGCGCGCAGCCGGATGAAGTAGCTGAGCAGGTACACGCCCACGTCCACCATGGCCACCAGCGTCATCGTGGCCCGCGCATCCGTGCCCGACGCCACCACCACCGCCGACAGGCTCAGCCCCAGCGCCACCCACGAGGGCCAGCGCACCCGCCTGCGACTGAGGACGTCCACCACGGGCGCCAGCACCAGTACGCCGCCGCGCATCAGCAGCATCATGAAGACGATGGAGGTGCCCTCCAGCGTGTACGCCAGCGTCGTGGTGCCGATGATGGCCGCCGAGCACATCCCGGACAGGAAGGTCCACGGCCCCGGTGAGGGCACTTGCATGCCCAGGACGTGTCGGCGCCCCGCGAAGCGCCACCAGCGCTTGAGCGTGAGGAAGACGAACATTCCCACCATCGACGTCGCCGCGCTCACCGGCAGCAGCGTGAAGCCGACGATGCCCTCCTCCATGCCCGGCAGGGTGCCGCTCGACAGCGCCTTCGTCAGCGCGCTGTATGGGGCATAGGCCGCGAAGTACCCGAAGGCGTAGAGCCAGATGGAGAGGTCTTGGGAGTCGTCGTGCTGCGTCGAAGGAGCGGCCAGGGCGGACCTCGGGACAGGGCCAGGAGTGCACCGTACTGCAAGGCGCACGCCCTGGCCCGCACCGGAGGGAAAGACCACCCCATGCAATCGGTGCGAGCGCCCGTCCGTAGGACTCTCAACTCGGATGCCTCAGGAGCCCGCCATGCGCTCACCGCTGCTGCCCACCCTGGCCCTCGCCGCCACCCTCGCCTTCCCTGCCTTCGCGGGGGATGACTCCGCCAAGAAGGCCAACGGCATCAAGGTCGTCTGCGCCGCCAACGGCAAGGACGGCAGCCGCGCCGTGCAGGGCACGGACCTCATCATCGAGGCCGGGGACAAGGTGACGGACGCAATCGCGGTGGATGGCAACGTCATCATCCGCAAGGGCGCCAAGGTCGACGACGCCGTCGCCATCCGGGGCCGGGTCATCGTCGAGTCCGGCGCCCGCGTCACGGGCGACGCCGTCTCCATGGGCGGGGAGGTCCGAGTCCACAACGGCGCGCGCGTGGACGGCAGCGCAGTGGCCCTGGGCGGCAAGCTCACCGTGGACAAGGACGGCCTCATCGATGGCGACAAGATCAGCCTGTCCTTCGAGATTGGCGGCAAGGACCTGCTGCGCGGCTTCATCGAGGACGCGCTCGATGAGGAGACGGGCTGCCACATCATCGACGAGGACGACGACAAGGACGACGACCACGGCGGCAGCAGCAGCCACAAGGACGACAAGGACGTCTGAGCGACGTCCCTCCCAAGAGTCCGCGTGACGTCCTACGCGGCGCTGGCGGTCCCCGAGGCGGAGTCCGCGTCCCGGGTCAACGGCTGGAGCGAGGCGCGCAGCGAGAGGATCTGCTCGCGCGCCAGCGTCTTGAGCTTCTCCAGGTCATCCATCGTCATGCCCTTGGTGGAGATGGGCGTGCCCACCGTCACCAGGCCGCGCGAGGTGGAGAAGCGCCACGAGTGCTTCGGCAACGCCTTGCGCGTGCCGCTCACCGCCAGCGGCAGCACGTCCGCCTGACGCTCGATGGCCAGCCGGAACGCGCCGTCCTTGAAGGGCAAGAGCTCGTCCGTCTTGGAGCGCGTGCCCTCCGGGAAGATCATCACCGGCATCCCCTTCTCCATCCACTCCTTGCAGCGCGCCATGGCGCCCGTGGCGGACTCGCGGTCTCCGCGGTGCACGGGGATGTCGCCGGCGATGCTCATCATCCACCCGACGACGGGAATCTTGAAGAGGTTGGCCTTGCCCAGCCACTTCATCTCCCAGGGCAGGTGGGAGATGAGGAACGGGTCCGCGTTGGACTCGTGGTTGCTCACCACCACCGTGTTGGGGGCCACGGTGTCGGGCACCGCGCCGTGCACACGGAAGCGCCAGTACGGAGTCAGCTTCGCGGCGGTGACGCCCACCAACCGGAAGCACCGGCCCGTGGCGTAGCGCGTCTTGTCGAAGGGCAGCGTGAAGATGGCGATGACGAGCTGAACGAAGAAACCGACCAGCGCGACGATTCCAATCTCGACCCACGTCCAGATGGAGAGCAGTGCGTTCATGAGAGCCTCGGGAAGTCGTCAGCGGACGGCGGAGTCCAGGTCCACGCTCACCGGGCAGTGGTCCGAACCCGACACTTCGGGGTGGATGGCGGCGCGCTTGACGTAGGCCATGGCTCCCGGCGACGCCAGGACGTAGTCGATGCGCCAGCCGATGTTCTTCTCCCGCACTCCGAAGCGCTGGCTCCACCACGAGTAGTGGCCGCCGCCCTTGTTGAAGTGCCGGAAGCTGTCGACCCAGCCCGCGCGGAGCCAGCGGTCCAGCTCCTCGCGCTCCTCCGGACGGAAGCCGCTCGTCTCGCGGTTCTCCCGGGGACGCGCCAGGTCGATGTCTTGATGCGCCGTGTTGAAGTCGCCCACCACCAGCACGCGCCCGCCATCGCGCAGCGGCTTCTCCAGCTCCGCGAAGAGGCGCCGGTAGAAGGCCAGCTTGAAGGGGATGCGGCTCAAGTCCCGGTCCTTCCCGTTGCCGTTGGGGAAGTACACGTTGGCCACGGTGAGCTTGCCGAAGCGGGCGAGCTGGAGCCTCCCCTCCACGTCCATCTCCGGGACGCCCAGGCGGGTCTCCACCGCGTCCGGCTCGTCTCGGGAGAACAGGCCCACGCCGCTGTAGCCGGGGCGCTCCGCGGACGAGAAGTGCGTCTTCCACCGGGGCGGAGCGCGAACCTCATTGGGGAGCTGGTCGGCGCGCGCGCGCACCTCCTGCAGCGCCACCACCTGCGCCCTCGCGCCCGACAACCACGGCAGGAAGCCCTTGCCGTGGGCCGAACGCAGTCCATTCACGTTCCATGAGACGACTCGCACGGACACGCTTATGGCCCGGCCGGGCCGGGTTTTCCAGCCCCTACCGGTTCACTGACCGGTAGGGGCCGGAGGTTTCCCGTCAACTACTCCGTGGCGCTGGAGGAGTTCTGGGGCTGCCGCGTCGTCCTGAGGATGAAGTCGGACGCGTTGTCCTGCGAGTCATACCCGTTGCCCGCCGTCGCATCCGAGCCGCCCTCCATGGTCGCCGCCGTGGAGGAGATGGACGCCTTGCGCTCGAAGCTCCCCGCCGCCGCCGGGACGGTCGGGAAGCCAGTGCCCTCGGGGGCATTGCCGGTGCCGTAGGCGAATGCATCCACCGTGGCCGGGTCACCCGGGTTGACGCTCAGCGACGGAGGACCGATGCGCAGGTTGCCGCCGCCCGTGGCGCTGGCCGACATGGAGAAGGCCGTGCCCCAGCTCGCGTCCCCGCTCACGGCGCCCGAGTACTGCGGGTGCACCACGAGGTAGAAGCCGCGAGGCTGGATGGTGGCGCCCGCCGGCAGCGAGGCGGACAGGTACGTGCCGCCCGTCGCGCTCTTGTACTGGACCTTCCAGCCGGACAGGTCCACCGCGGTGGCGGTGGGGTTGAAGAGCTCCACGAACTCGTCGTTCGCGTTGCCCGCGCCCGCCGGAGCCGCCTCGCTGATGACGATGTGGTCCGCGCCCGTGGGCGGCTCCGTCACGCGAAGCTGCGCCGACGCCGTCTGCGCGCCCAGCGTGGCGACGACAAGGCCCTCGCCGCTGACGTTGGCCGCGAGCAGCTCGAACTTGGCGGACAGCGTGTCGGCCCGCACCATCACCTGGGCCGGCACGGCGCCCAGGCTGGCCGGCTGCACCGCCAGATTCACCATGGTGTCCACCGCCGGAGGCACATCCAGCGTCACCGTGAAGGCGAACGAGGAGCCCCCCGTCACCACGGCGATTTCGGGCGAGAGCTGCTCCAGCGCCGCCGGCTGGTCCGCCTCCAGCACCTTCACCAGGGCTTCACGCGTCACACCGCCCAGGCTGGCCGTCAGCGTGGCCTTCTGCACCCCCGGGTCCTGCGAAGCGTCGGCGCTCAGGATGACGACCGCGGAGCGCTCGCCCGCGGGAATCACCACCTGCCCACCCTCCACGGAGACGGCGGCGCTGGACGACGTCACCGTCACCACCGTGTCCTGGAGCGCCGGGCCACTGAGCGTCACCGTCAGCGGCTCCGGGAACGTCGGCCCGTTGAAGCCCGAGCGCACGAACACGCCCGTGGGGGCCAGCGAGGTCAGCGTCGCCTCGCCCGTCCCGGCGGGCACCAGGTCCGCGGCGGAGCGCGGTTCGATCTTCGAGTGGTCATTGCGCAGCTCCAGCACGCCGGTGATGGAGAAGAACCTGTCCCCCAGCGCCGGCAGCGGGAACGCGTACAGGTAGTCGTTGATGCGCAGCGAGCCGTTCACCTCGAACTCACCGGTGGGCGCGGTTTCGCCGCCGCCCGGGGGAGGCGCGATGCTCGTCACGTCCACCTGCGACACCCGCACCAGCACGCCTTCCAGCGGACCGGCGCGCAGGCCGCCCGTGGCGATCTCCGCGGGAGTGACGACCTGAGGCGCCGGCAGCGTGCTGCCCTGGCTGACGATGCTCGCCGTCGGCGTGGCGATCTGCAGCTGGCCGAAGTAGTTGGCCACCGTGCCGTCGACATTCACTCGCACGCCCGCCACCACGTTGCTCGGGGGCGCGGTGCGGGTGAAGACGAAGACGCCGGAGTAGTCCGCGCCCTGGTAGCCCTGGTCCAACGGGTTGACCTGGACGAAGTAGCCCGTGCTGCCCACGCCGGTGACGGTGACGTTGGACAGGCCCACGCGCTGGCCCACCCACGCGGAGCCTCCGCCCGGAGCCGGCGTCTTCACCTCGTAGATGGACAGCGGGCACGCGGTGTCGCCCGGGTTGGGCGCGGGGCAGACGTCACAGACGTCGCCACGGCCGTCGCCATCCGCGTCCGCCTGGTCCGCGTTGGGGACGCTGGGGCAGTTGTCCACGGCGTTGATGACGCCGTCCGCATCCGAGTCGTTCGGGTTGGGCCGGGCGCACAGCGTGGTGTCCGCGTTGAGCGGGCACACGTCGCACGCATCACCGACGCCGTCGCCGTCCTCGTCCCGCTGGAGGCCCTGGTCCATCGGGCGCACCGGGTTGAAGACAGACGGGCAGTTGTCCTGCGCGTCGGCGATGCCGTCGCCGTCCACGTCGGTGCCGGTGGGGTCACCCGAGTAGGCGGTGGAGCCCGTCACGGAGGCCGGGAAGCGCGAGTCCGTGGAGGCGCGGCGGGGCTCGCACACTGGCTCGTTCGCCGGCACGGTGCAGGAGAACAGCGGGTACGCGCCGTTGTTGCGCGAGGTCAGCATGGACAGCGACATGCTGATCTCCGACTGGAGGCACACCGAGCGCTGCGCGCCGCAGACGTCCAGCGTGTCGCAGCTCGCTCCGCCCAGGGCGGAGACGACGGCCGACTCACCGTAGAGCGGCGTGCCGCCACGCATCGTCAGCACCACGTCCGCCGGCTCCGCCATGATGACGGCGCGGTACGGCGAGGCCGTGTGGCCGTTGAGCCGGAAGATGGCCACGTCCGCCACCTTGCCCGGCGCCAGCGCGCCCGTGCTCGTGGCCTGGAAGGCGTGGGCCGCGTTGCCCGTCACCATCGCCCACGTCTCCGCGTCGGTCAGCGTGTTGTTGAAGTAGTTGCTGTCCAGCGTGTCCGCGCACTGCAGCTCACGCAGGACGTTCATGGAGCCGGAGCGCAGCCAGTCGGTGCCCAGCGCGATGTTCACGCCCAGGGACTTGTAGAGCGGCACGGCGGCGGTATCGCCATACAGGCCGATGTTTGAGCGCGGCGACCAGACCAGGCTGCTGCCCTTGCCCGAAATCATGGAGATGTCGGCGGCGCGCAGTCCAATGCCATGCACGATGGCCGTGCGCGGGCTGAGGATGTCCTGGCCACCGGCCTGCTGACCGGAGAGGCAGAGGAACTCGTTGCGGGCGGTGCCCTCGATGCCTTCCGCGATGTGCGGCAGGTAGGCCGAGGCGGCCGGGATGGCCGACGGCGTGTCGATGCCCGCGTAGCCGCAGCCGCTCGCCACCTCGCGACCGTCGCTGTCGCTCAGGGGGAACGTCTGGTAGTTCGCGCCCGAGCCCGCGCCCAGGCCTTCCTGGTTGCTGCCCGTCTCGGAGACGTTCGGCGCGTCCAGGTTGCGCAGCAGACCCTTGGCGCCACCCGAGCCGGCGACGGACGTGGTGCCCGCCATGACCTGGCGCAGCTCGCCCCAGCGGATGCCATCCGCGTTCGTCGTCCCTCCAGCGGAGATGCGCGTGTGGCCGTTGTTGCCCTCGCGCCAGTCGTGGCGGTGCTCGTAGCGCTCTTCCACCTGCGCGCCAGTCGGAACGTAGGGCGCGGCCTGGAACGTGATGTGGTCATGCGCGTTGATGAGACCCGGCGACACCACCGCCTGGGGACACGTCACGCGCGTGGCCGTGGACGCGCCCGGCGTCTGGGAGCAATCACAGCTCACGCACTGGATGGTGCCCGCGGAGTCCACGAGCATCTGCCCACCCTGGTAGACCTTGTCCGGCGACAGGATGATGCCGGTGAACAGGCGCGCCGCGCCGCCCGACTCCACCGTGCAGGAGCCCGTCGGAGGAGGCGGCAGGTTCGCCGCGGGGCACATCACCACCGTCTCACCCGTGCCAGCGTCCGTGCCAGCATCGCTTCCAGAGCCAGCGTCCGGCTCGCCAGAACCGGCGTCCGTGCCAGCGTCCGTCTCGACAGGGCCGGCGTCCGTGCCCGCGTCCGTCTCCACAGGGCCCGCGTCCGTCTCCACGGGGCCCGCGTCGGTGCCCGCGTCTGTCTCCACAGGACCGGCGTCCGTGCCCGCGTCCGTCTCCACCGGGCCGGCGTCCGTGCCCGCGTCCGTCTCCACAGGGCCCGCGTCCGTCTCCACGGGACCGGCGTCCGTGGTGCCCGCGTCCGTCTCCACGGGACCGCCATCGGTCTCGACAGGACCGGCGTCCGTCTCCACAGGGCCCGCGTCCGTGCCCGCATCCGTCTCCACGGGGCCGGCATCCGGATCTACGGGGCCGGCATCCGGTACGCCCGAATCCGGTACGCCCGCGTCAGGCGTCGGTTGACAGGTGTTTTCACATCCATCCCCGTTGGTCCTGTTGCCGTCGTCACAGCGCTCGCCGCTCTCAAGGGCGCCGTTTCCACAGACGGGGTTGTTGGGGACAGGGTCGTCATCACCGCAAGCGGAGACGACCAGGAGCAGCGCCGCGAGCGGCGCCAGCAGTTGGCGAAAGGACCAGGACATGAAGGGGACGCTCCGGAGTGGCAGACCTGCGGGGTCCTGAATCCTACAACCGCCGTGCATCTTTCAATCGGCAAAATTTCAACAACAGCGTAGCAATTTGCAAGACCCGGGGTATTTTCCACCCCAGCAAAATCCAGGAGTTTCAGGTGTTTCCGATGCGCGCGGAGGTGACCCGCACGTCCGGGTTCCTTTGAAAACTCTCAGAGAACCGCACGGACTGTGCGGGAAGTCTCGCGAGTCCGGACGCTTACGCGGAGTGTTTACTTCCGCGCCGCGACGCCCATAGTGAGACACCAGGGCCACGGACCGTATGTCTGTGTTTCATTAGAAGGCTCACAGAAACACGCAAAGCAAGGCTGACGGCTTAAACAGGGACTCGCCTCCACCGGAGGCGACACTGGGGGACGTGTGTCTTCAATCCAGAAACGACAACAACCGGGAGGGAAATCCCTCCCCGGAGGCCGGGTCGCGCCCATGTTGGGGCGGTCCGTCCTGGGCGCCGCGCTGCTCTTCGGTCTCTCCTGTCAACCCGAGGGCTCCACCCCGACCGAGGCCTTGGCGTCGGGCCAGCAGCCCATGGCGCCCACGCAGGAGAAGGCGGTGGGCTCCTCTCCCCAGGCGGTCGCCGAGCCCACCTGCTCGCGAACCATTCTCGCGGACGTGGTGGCGTTGGATCAGGTCTATACCTACAACCGGCTGGGCTCCTTCAACCCCACGGGGATGATCTACGCCCTCAAGGAGGACGTGGAGGCCATCGACTCGCGCAGGCCCGCGGGGCCCGGCAACGCGCGACTGAAGACGAACAAGCGCCCCCGCCCGCTCACCTTGCGCGCCAACGTGGGGGACTGCCTCCACGTGAAGTTCTTCAACTGGCTGGCCCCTACCCGCTCGGCGATCCCCAGCCCGGAGCAGTCCCAGCCCGGCCCCAGCAAGGCGGGCGGCTCCACCACTCTCAGCATCCTGCGCAAGCTCCTGCCCCTCTGGGTGTGGACACCCACGTATGACCCGGTCCAGTCGCTCATCAAGCGCGAGGCGGTGGGTGGCCGGTGGTTCTGGCTCGGTGAGGAGTTGGAGGCGGAGAACGACCACCGCGACAACTCCCCCGCCACCCGTCACGCGTCCATCCACATCCAGGGCCTGCAGTACCGCAACATCCTCTCCGACGGCGCCAACGTCGGCTACAACCCCAGCAGCCTCGTGCCCTCTGGCGGCACGTTCGACTACCAGTGGTACGCCGACCACGAGGGCGTCTTCTTCTTCCACAGCATGGGGGCCTCGTTCGGCGGCGAGGGTGACGGTGGCTCCACCGCGCAGGGCCTCTTCGGCGCCGTCAACGTCGAGCCCGCGGGCAGCACCTGGTACCGCTCCAAGGTGAGCGAGGGCGTGCTCAAGGCCGTCACCACCGGCACCAACCCGGATGGCACGCCGCTCATCCAGTACAACGCAGTGGATGCCACCACCGGCCGTCCCCACCTGGCCATCCTGGATTCCAACCGGAGGATCCGCCACGGGGACCTGGAGGCCATCATCACCGGGTACACGAGCACGTCGGTGGGGACCAAGACGTCCATCGACCAGGGCCACTTCCGCGAGCTCACCGCCATCTACCACGATGAAATCAAGGCGGTTCAGGCCTTCGACGAGCTGGAGTGGAACCCGACGTTCCACAGCGTCCGCGACGGCTTTGGGGTGAACTACGGAGTGGCGGGCCTGGGCGCGGAGCTCATCGCCAACCGCGCGAAGATTGGCCCCACCAAGGACTGCGTCACCTGCGAGTACGAGGAGTTCTTCCTCGAGTCCTGGGCCAATGGCGACCCGGCGCTGAACGTGGAGAAGGACTCCTCCGGCAAGGCCGTGGCGGCGCTCTATCCGGACGACCCGTCGAACGTGCACCACAGCTACCTGGGCGACCCGGTGCGCATCCGCAACATCCACGCGGGCCCCGCGGAGACGCACGTCTTCCACCTCCACGCCCACCAGTGGAAGTACTCCCCCGCCGCCCAGGACTCCAACTACCTGGACTCGCAGACCATCGGCCCCGGCTCGGCCTTCACCTACGACATCAACTTCGGAGGCTCCGGCAACCGCAACCTCACCGTGGGCGACTCCATCCACCACTGCCACCTGTATCCCCACTTCGCCCAGGGCATGTGGGCGCTGTGGCGCGTGCATGACGTCTTCGAGGCCGGCACCAAGGACCGCGTGCTGCCCGACGCGGAAATCAAGAACGGCACCCCCAACCCGGCCGTCATCCCCATCCCCAGCCGGGCCATGCCGCCCATGCCCACGTATGTCGCCACCACCGTGAGCACGCCCTCGGGTCCGTTGCCTCGGCCCGCGTTCCCCGGCTACCCCTTCTACATCCCGGGCATGCCCGGCCGCCGCACGCCCCAGGCCCCGCTGGATTTGGAGTTCGACGGCGGCCTGCCGCGCCACATCGTCACCAACGCGGTGGGCCCGGTGGCCTATGGCAACTCGGGGCGCTTCGACGTGGACCCGACGGCGCTCAACATCAAGCTGCTGCCCCAGGCCGGCACTCCGACGGAGCAGGCCGCCATGTCCTTCCACTCCGGCGGCTTCCCCAGCTCCGCCGGCGTCACCGCGCCGTCCATCGTACCGCTCCACAACGACCCCACCTTCGCGGAGACGGTGAAGTACTACCCCGCCTATACGGCGTTGGGAGGCGCCGGGAAGTTCCTCGTCAACGGCCGCCCGCCCGTGGCCGGCGCGCCCTTCGCGGACCCGTGTCCGGCGCGCACGACGAAGCGCAACTACCGCGCGACCTACCTGCAAATCGCCATGCAGCGGGTGAACCGCGCCGGCTGGCATGACCCGCAGGCGCGACTGATGGTGCTCAACGAGGACGTCGCGGCCACCCAGGACGGCAAGCGGCCTCCGGAGCCCTTCTTCTTCCGCGCCGAGTCGGGCGAGTGCATCAACTTCTACGCCACCAACCTCATCCCCGCGCACCTGGCGCCGGATGACTTCCAGATCTACACGCCGACGGACGTCATCGGTCAGCACATCCACCTGGTGAAGTTCGACGTGACGGCGGCGGACGGCGCCGGCAACGGCTGGAACTACGAGGACGGCACGCTGTCCGCGGAGACCGTCGCGCACCGCATCCACCTGGCCAACGCGGCGGGCGGCGCCTTCGTGGCGGACGGCAACGTGGGCGAGACGGGCGCGCGCACGTACCTCACCGCGCCCGCGTCTCATCCTCGCATCCCTCGCGCGCCGGGCACCGCGCAGACCAGCGTGCAGCGCTGGTGGGCGGATCCGCTGCTCACGGATTCGAACAAGGAGCACCCGCTGGAGACCGTGTTCACGCACGACCACTTCGGCCCGTCCTCACATCAGCAGCACGGCTTCTACGGCGCGCTGATTGTCGAGCCGAAGGGCTCCAAGTGGAGGGACCCTCGCACGGGCATCTACTACGGCTCGCGCGTGGCGGACGGTGGCCCGACGAGCTGGAACGCGGACATCATCACCGCGAACCCGGCCAACAGCTTCCGCGAGTTCGCCATCGCCTTCGCGGACTACGTGCCGCTCTACGACGAGTGCGGCAAGCCGGTGAACCCGCCCAACTACAAGGAGGACAAGCTGCCGTGGGCGGTCGGCTTCGAGACCACGCCCATGCCGGAGGCCATCAGCGCCGCAGACCCGGGCGGGATGACCATCAACTACCACAACGAGCCCATCCCCCACCGCATCTCCTCGCGCATCAGCTGTAGCGACCGCGTGCAGCGCAGCGGGGCGCGCGGAGACATGGCCAACGTCTTCCGCTCGGACATCCACGGCGACCCGTACACGCCGGTGATGTACGGCAACCCGGGCGACAACGTCCGCATCCGGCTCATCCAGGGCTCGCAGGAGGAGCAGCACTCCTTCACCCTGCACGGCAACAAGTGGCTCAAGGAGCTGTATGAGCCGGACAGCGGCTACTACAACGCGCAGGCCATCGGCATCTCGGAGAAGTTCGAGTTCAACCTGACCGGCGGCCTGCCGCAGATCATCGGCCCGTACGAGACGGCGGACTACATGTACATGAGCGCTTCCACGGGTGACTTGTGGAACGGCATGTGGGGCATCCTCCGGACGACCAAGAACCGGCTGCGCAACACCCGCACCCTGGCGGATGTGGCCATGCTGGCCGCGGACGAGAACCCGAAGCTCCAGACGGTCGCCGTGGGCGCGGCGAACGGAGAGGCGCAGGCCTACCCGCCGTTCAACCTGCTCGACCTGCCCGAGGAGGCGGGCCTGGAGGTGTTGGACCCGGACAAGGAACGCGATTCCATCCAGGACTCCTACGAGGTGGACGAGACGGGCAAGCCGGTGAAGCAGCGCACCGTCGAGCACGTCATGGCCGACCGCGAGGGGATGATCCGCGTCGACAAGGACCTGGTCCTCCAATACGAGGCGGCCCAGTGGTTCGGCATCAAGCCCATCAAGACGGACTCGTGTCCGAAGGGCGCGCCGGTGCGGCTGTACCGGGTCTCCGCCATCGACGCGAAGAACCACATCGCGGGCAAGCGGCTCGTCTACAACGACCGGTATAAAATCTACGACCCGGACGCCATCATCTTCGCGCAGGACGCGCACCTGGGCGGGCTGAAGGCCGGCACGCGCAAGCCGGAGCCGCTCATCCTCAGGGCCCGCGCAGGCGAGTGCATCCAGGTCATCCTGACCAACCGGCTGCCCTCCAGCACGCTGCCGAAGTCGCCCATCTGGGCGCACCACTCGGCCATCACCTCGCGCTTCAACGTCAACCAGGTGCGGATGTCGAACCACGTGTCGCTGCATCCGCAGCTCGTCAACTACGACGTCAACGTGGACGACGGCGCCAACGTGGGCCTCAATGCGGTGCAGACGGTTCCGCCCGGCGGCACGCGCACGTACCGGTGGTTCGCCGGTGAGTTCAAGAGCTCACCGTTCGGCACGTCGTTCCCCTGGAGCCGCAGGACGCCCATGGAGTTCGGCATCGTCAACCTGCGCAACATGGCGGACGTGGTGAACCACGGCATGCACGGCGCCATCGGCGCGCTCATCATCGAGCCCACCGACGCCTCCTGGACGGCGGACCCCGGCACCGAGGCCCAGGCGTACGTCTCGTATACGAGGGCCGACGGCAGGCCGGAGACGTTCCGCGAGTTCGTCGCGCTGTTCCAGGACGACCTCGGCCTGCACAGCGATGACTCCACCTTCTGGGACACGGATGGCCTGGAGAGTGGCACGGCGCTGCGCAACACGTCGGGCATCGACGACTCGCAGGACACCGGCCAGAAGGGGTTCAACTACCGCACCGAGCCCTTGTGGGCCCGGCTGGGAGTGCCTCCGCAGACGAGTCCGGAGGCCATCAACGACTTCGACCTGCGAGACATCCTCAACTCCAATCCGCACGGGGACCCGGCCACGCCGGTGTTCCAGGCGAAGGTGGGCGACCCGCTGCGGTGGCGGTTCGGCCATCCTTCTGGGCACTCGCGTCAGCACGCCATCTCCATGCATGGCGCGGAGTGGCGCCGCAACCCGTGGCTCGCGGGCAGCCAGTCGCGCGTCATGGGGCCCAACGCCACCTCGCCCATCATCTCCACGCAGGGCGGCGCGTCGGTGATGCAGTCGTACACGATGATTCCCGAGTACGGAGCCGGTGGCGCCTCCAGCGTCAAGGGCGACTACATGTACCGCGACCACGCCAGCTTCCTCTGGAGCGGCGGCGGTCTGTGGGGCGTGTACCGGGTGCAGTAGCAGTGACGCAGCGCCAGGGCGACGCGGCCAGGTCAAGGCCGCGTCGCCCCCTCTTCTCCAGTCCTTGGATGTGCCCACCATGCGCAAGAGCCTTGCCGTCCTCACCCTGGGCGTGTTGTCCCTGGGAGCCCTCGCCACCGTCGGGTGGAAGCTCCTGCCGCGCGAAGAGCCGGTCCTTCCCGAGCCCGCGCCGCCGCTGCTTCCCGCCCTGCCCCCTGTCTCCGCCGAGCGCGAGGGTGTCTCCGTGCGCTTCGACCTGGCGCTGAGCGCGCGGCCCCGAGAGGCGACCAAGGGCGCGCCGCTCCAGGGCACCGCGCGCTTCGTCCTGTCGGACGCGAAGTCCGGTGCGCCGCTCCAGGACCGGCGCGTGCTGGGATGGATGTCCCTGCGCGAGCCCGACGCGGCGCCCCTGGGTGACGCGGCCTGCAAGGAGCGCGTGAAGACGTACCTGGGCGGCCTGCTGTCCGCGCGCGCGGAGGTGGACCTGAATGCCTACTGGTTCATCACGCTGAACCATGACCAGACGTTGTCGGTCATCAACCCGCAGATCTCCTTCGACCGCACCAAGCTGCACAGCCTGGTCTCCGTGGGTGGCGAGGTGGCGGACTGGGCCCTGCTGAAGGACCGCTCCGCGCTCTACGTGACGGTGCCCTCCGGCAACTCCGTGTCCGTGGTGGACCTTCAGCGATTCCTCACGACGCGCACGGTGCGCGTGGGCAAGAGCCCCGGCCGCGTCGTCGTGGCGCCGGATGGGCGCACCGCGTGGGTGAGCAACGATGCCGATGGCACGGTGAGCGTCATCGACACCGCCGCCCATGCCGAAGAAGGGACGCTCGAAGTGGGCGCGGGTCGCCACGAGGTGACCTTCTCCGACGAGGGGCGCACCGCCTGGCTCACCAGCACGGAGGCCGACGTGCTCACCGCCGTGGATGTGGCCTCGCGCGAGGTGCTGGGCACGGTGAAGGTGGGTCCGGGCGCGGGCGATGTCGCCTGGAGTCCGGTGGCTCGCGCGGTCTTCGTGGCCCAGCCTCGCTCGAATGAAGTGCTGGTGGTGGACCCGGCGAGCCGCGAGGTGTCGCGTCGCATCGCCGTCAAGCCGGGGCTGGGCGCGCTGCGGTTCGACCGGACCGGGCGCTGGGCCTTCCTGCTGCATCCCGAGGCGGGCACGGTGGACATCATCGACGCGGCCCGGAGCCAGGTGGCCCACTCGCTGACGGGGTTCTCGGCGCCGGACTCGGTCGTCTTCACCGACGCCTTTGCCTACGTGCGCAACACCTCCACCGGACGCGTGTCGCTGGTGGAGCTGCGGACGCTGGAGGGCGCCGGCACGCCATCGGTGGTGAACGTCACCATGGGCCAGCGCGCGCCGGAGGAGTCGCGCGGGTTGGGCCGCTCGGACCCCATCGCCGCGCTGCCCGAGGGCAACGGCGTCATCGTCGCCGGCACCGCGGACCGCGCCCTGTTCCTCTACCAGGAGGGCATGATGGCTCCGCGCGGCACGCACTTGAACTATGGCCGTGAGCCTCGGGCCGTGCTGGTGCTGGACCGCTCGCTGCGCGAAGTGGAGGCGGGCACCTACTCCGCCACCACCACGGTTCGGGAGAACGGCACGTACGACGTGGCGTTCCTGCTCGACAATCCGCGCGCCATCGTCTGCATGGAGTGGAAGGTGGGCGGCGTTCCGGAGGACGCGGCGTTCGCGAAGAAGCTCCCGTTGAAGCTGACGCCCGGGTTCGACTCGACGCGCATCCTCACCGCCGGCACCACGACGCCGCTGCGCTTCAAGTTGGAGCCCACTCAGGGCCACGGGAGTCCTCCCGTGAATCCCGAGGAGATTCGCGTCCTCCTGTTCAAGACGCCTGGCACCTGGCAGTTGCGCACCGAGCCTCGGCGCATCGCAGAGGGTGAGTTCGAGGTGGACTTCACCCCGCCGTCAGCGGGCCAGTACAAGTTCGTGGTGGGCGTCGAGAGCCGTGGCATCGACCTGGGCCGCCTGCCGCACTTCACCTTCGGCGTCGATGAGGCTCCGGCCCCGGCGACCGCTTCCGCCTCCGAGGTCCACCGATGAAGCCCCGTCTGTCTTCGTGCTCGAAGCTCGTCGTCCTCGTGGTGGGGCTCATGGGAGGGCTGCCGGTGTCGGCGCAGGAGGTCGCCGTGCCTACGCCCAAGGCCAAGGCCGCGACGTCGTTGGACGTGGAGGTCCCTGACGTGGAGCTGGTGGACCAGGCGGGCCGTACGGTGAAGCTGTGGACGGACCTGGTCCGGGGCCAGACGGTGGCCATCAACTTCATCTTCACGCGCTGCAAGACCATCTGTTCGCCGATGACGGCGACCGTGGCGCGCGTGCAGAAGGAGCTGGGGCCCAAGAGCAACGTGCGCTTCATCTCGATTACGTTGGATGTGGCCAACGACACGCCCGAGCGCATGGCGAAGTTCGCGGAGCCCTTCAAGCCCGGCCCGGGCTGGTCCTTCCTCACGGGGGAGCCGGCGAAGGTGAAGCAGGCCCTGGTGGCGCTCGGAGGCTACGTGCCGGACAAGGAGGCGCATCGCCCCACCGTCCTCGTGGGCAACGCGGTGGCGGGCACGTGGACTCGCGTGGATGGGCTGGGGAGCCCCAGCGTCCTCCTGGCCGCGATTCGCGAGGCCCAGGCGGCTTCCTCGGGACCCTCGGAGCTGGGGGCCACGGTGCAGGCGGATGCGAGCGCGCAGGATGCCTCCGCCGCGAAGTACTTCACCAACACGGAGCTGGTGGACCAGCACGGCAAGACGCATCGGTTCTACGAGGATCTGGTGCGCGGGCGGAAGGTGCTCATCAACTTCGCGTTCACCGCGTGCAAGGGCGCGTGTTCGCCCATCACGAAACATCTGGCGCAGGTGCAGGAGAAGCTCGGCGGTCGCGTGGGCAAGGACATCACGATGATCACCCTCTCGGTGGACCCCGCCAACGACACGCCCAAGAGCCTTGGCACCTTCACGAAGAAGATGGGCGTGCGGCCCGGCTGGTACTTCCTCACGGGCGCGCGCGAGAACATCACCCTCGTGCTCAAGAAGCTGGGGGGCTACGTCGATGACCCGGATGCGCACAACACCACGCTGCTCATCGGCGATTCGGCCACGGGGATGTGGGTGAAGTCCCCGGCGATGGCCCAGGTGGAGAACATCGTCTACGCCGTCGAGCACCTGAACGACCCGAGGTAGCGACATGCCGAGGCAGCATGACGGAACCCGCGCAGTCGGCGTCTCCCGAGGAGCGAGCGTTGAGTCACGTGGCGCTCCGTGGGTCTTGATGGTCCTGGCCTCGCTGTGGCTCGGCTGCAAGCAGGCGGAGTCGACGCCTGTTCCGGTGGACCCGCGGACGGCGAAGCGTGGGCGAAGCCTCTTCCAACGGGGCCAGAGTGTTCGGGGCAATCCCCTCATGGGCTTCCTCGCGCCCGAGCGAGTGGAGCTGAGCGGCGAGGTGGCCGCCTGTGCTCGCTGTCATGGTCCTTCGGGTCGTGGGAGTCGCGAGGGTGGCGTGGAGGTGCCGGACATCACGCCGGGGGCTCTGGGACACTCGCGCGCTCGGGCGGTGGGGGCGCTGGAGGACCGCGCGCGTCCGGCGTACACGCGGGCCACGTTGCTGCGTGCCATCACCGAGGGAGTCTCCGCCAGCGGTCGTAAGCTGGGCGTGACGATGCCCCGGTACGCGCTGGACGATGCGGAGCGGGAGGAGCTGATCGCTTATCTGGGGCAGCTTGGCGAACATCCGGACCCGGGCGTCTCCCCCACTACGCTCACGGTGGGCGCGGCGTTGCCCCTCACGGGACGACGAGGTCCGCTGGGACAGGAGGCCGCGGCCGTGGTGCGCGCGGTGTTCGCGGACGTGAATGCCAGTGGCGGCATCTTCCGCAGGAAGCTGGAGCTGCTCGTCGAAGACGATGCCGCGCTCCATGCATCCCAGAAAGCCACGCCTCCAGGCTCGGACGCCACCACGCGATTGCTGGACCAAGGTGTGCTCGCGCTGGTGGCCAGCATGCGTCGGGGACCGTTGCCCTCCGACGCGAGACTCACCGAGGAAGGCGCGCCCCTGGTTCTGCCTCTCGCCTTGAACGGAGGCACCTCCGACGAGGACAGCCCCGTGTTCTTCCTCTACCCGGATGAGCCCTCGCTCGCTCGACTCGCGGTGCAGTCCCTTGCCGGCACTCGCGAGTCCGAGCTGCGACGCAAGCCACTGGTCGTCGTCCACACGGGCGGCGATGAGGGTCAGGCCTGGGCACAAGCCGTGCGCGCGGAGACGACGCGCCGGGAGCTTCGCGCCCCCGTGGAGCTGCTCCTCCTGGACGGACCTCTCCCTGTCGAGCACTGGGCCTCCGCGCCACCGCCCGCCTTGCTGTACGCGGGAACACCCGAGGGCCTCGACACCTTGCTTCGAGCCCTGGAGACCCATGCCCCCACGGTGAGAGTCCTCGCACCAGCGAGCCTCGCCATCCCCGAAGTGGTCGGCGCCTCCACGGGGCGCATCTACTTCCTCTACCCCGCCGGCCTCGGAGAACGAGCCCCCGAGCTCAAGGACTTCGCCGCGTTCATGAAGCGCCATGGCCTGGCGCCAGGACACACTTCGTTTCAGTTCGGCGCCTACGCCGCCGCGCGAGTCCTCGTGGAAGCCCTCACCCGCGCGGGCGCGGAAGTCACCCGCGCCAGCTTGACGCAACAACTGGAGACGCTGCGCGACTTCGACACGGGCGTCTCTCCCCCCGTCACCTTCGGCGTCAATCGCCGCGTGGGCGTGCAAGGTGGACAGCTCGCGGCGTTGGACCCCACCACGAATCAACTCGTCCCCGTGTCGGACTGGATACCCCTGACACCCTAGCGGTTGTGTGCGAGCGTCGGGCACATGGCCCTGCCCCAGACCCGCTTCATCGAGACCACCCTGCGCTCGCCGCTGATGCAGTTGCCCGTTCGGACTGTGGTCTTCGAGCTGGAGAAGGCGCGCGTGCTGCTGTCACCCGCCTCAGTGCTCACCGCCGAGCAGCTCCAGGAAGCCGGCCCCATCACCGACATCGTCGCCCCGAGCCTGATGCACACCGCGGGCATGAAGGCCGCCGCGAAGGCCCATCCGACGGCGCGACTCTGGGGCCCCGTGGGTGTGAGGAAGAAGCTTCCCGAGCTGACGTGGCACGGCCAGCTCGATGTGGACCCCTGGCCCTTCGCGCGTGAGCTCTCACTGCATCCCATCCAGGGACTGCCGAAGCTGCGTGAGAGCGCGTTCCTGCACACCGCCTCGAAAGCGCTCTACCTGACCGACATGGTCTTCAACATCCCGGAGCCCAAGGGCCTCGCCGCGTGGCTGTTCTTCAGGACGTTCGGCACCTACCGCCGCTTCGCCGTGAGCAAACTGTTCCTCCGCTACGTCAAGGACTGGCCCGCGTTCGAGGACTCCGTCGCGAAGCTCGCCGCGCTCGACTTCCAGCACGTGATTCCCTCGCACGGAGACGCGGTGCTGAACGAGGGCAAGACCAGGCTGCTCGCCGCGCTTCGCGAACGTCAACTGCCCGCCTGACGCCTCACGACACGGCTCGCAGCGCCACCGGAATCTCGATGACCACCTCCGCCCCGGCGGCCCTCGGCTCCGACGCGACATAGGCACGGCCACCGTGCTGCTCCGCCACCTCTCGCACGATGGCCAGCCCCAGGCCCGTGCCTGACGTGTGCACGTCACCGAGCACGCGGTGGAAGGGTTCGAACACGACTTCGCGCTCGCCCGGAGGAATGCCCGGTCCCATGTCCGCCACGCGCACCTGATAGCGCCCTCCCTCCCTCACCAGCCGCACGTGAATCTCTCCTCCCTCCGAAGAGAACTTCAGGGCGTTGGACAACAGGTTGTCCACGGCCTGTCGCAAGCCACCGGCATCGAAGCTCGCTTCAGCAGGTCCCGGAGCATCCAATCGAATCATCTGGCCCCTGCGCTCCGCCTCCGCGCGCGCCCCCTCCACCGCTTGCGAGATGAGCTGGGACAAATCTCCGCGCTTCCGGTCCCACCCTCCTCGGCCCGCCACCGCGAGGTCCAGGAGATTTCCCGCGAGCACCGCCAGCCGGTCCACCTCCCGCCGCGAGTCGAGCATGCTGGCGCGCAGCTCCTCCGGCGTTCGCTCCCGGCGCAGCGCCAGGTCCATGCTGGTGCGCATCAATGTCAACGGCGTGCGCAGCTCGTGCGCCGCGCCAGCGATGAGCCGCTCCTGCGTCTCACGCGCGCCACGCAGCCGCTCCGTCGCCTCCGCCAGCACCGCCCGAAGCTGGCCAATCTCATCGCGCTCCCGGTCCTCCACGGGCGCGCGGGAGAAATCTCCCTCCCGCAGCTGGCCCAGGTGCCGGGTGATGGCCGCGAGCCTTCGCGCCAGCTTTCGCGCCAGCGCGGTCTGTACCGCCAGCAACGCCAGCCCCAGCGCCGCCGCCAGCGAGAGCGCCATCCGGTAGTACGTCCCCACGGAGCCATCCACCTGCCCCAACGACGCGGACAGGCGCAACGCATAACGCTCCCCATGAGGAGAGCGGACATTCACCCGCACCTCGCGCCACCGCTCGCCATTCGAATCCACCTGCGTCAGGAGCCGAGGCTCGCCTCCGGGCGCTCCCGGCACGAGGCGCTCCTCCCCCGCATCCACCCCCGCGGGCCCTGGCGGATAGCTCACCACCAGCGACCCATCCGGCCCATACAGATAGCCATGGGGCGCGAAGGGCCTCACCTGCTCCAGGAGCGGCGACACCGCCATGTGCAGGTGGACCTTCTGCCCGGGCCCGTCGAACAGGCTCACACTCTCGATGGCGGCCTGGGCCAACAACGCGCGGTCCAACGAGCGCTCCAGGTCATAGCGGAAGAGCTGTCCCGCGAGCCCCAGCGCGGTGAGCATCGCCAGCACGGGAAGGAGCGCGCCCAGGACCCAGAGGCGCCGGGCGATCATCACGACGATTCGTCCGTGGCCACCGTCAGCTTGTAGCCCACGCCGCGCACTGAGCGGATGGCGACGTCGGAGACCTGCAGGCGCTCCAGCTTCGCGCGCAGGTAGCCCACGTACACATCCAGCACATTGCCATGTCCCTCGAAGTCCGGGCCCCAGGCCTGGGCCATCAACCGGGCTCTCACCTGCGCCTCGCCCGGGTGCTTCGCCAGCGCGGAGAAGAGCGCGAACTCACGCGGCGTCAGCGGCTCCTCGCGGCCTCCCTTGCAGAGCACCCGGCGGCGCGGGTCCATCACCACGCACCCCAGGCGCACGGCGCCAGCGTCCGGCTCGCCCCGCCTCGCCAGCGCCTCCAGTCGAGCCAGCAGCTCCTCGAAGTCGAAGGGCTTCACCAGGTAGTCGTCCGCGCCCGAGCGCAGGCCCGTCACCTTCTCCGGCGTGGTGCCACGCGCGGTGAGCATCAACACCGGCGTGCGCACTCCCGCGCTTCGCCAGTGTTTGAGCAGCGTGACGCCGTCCACCTCCGGCAGCGCCCAGTCCAGGATGATGACGTCGAAGCCCTCTCGGGCCCCCACTTCCAACGCCTCACCGCCCCGGGTGCAGACCTCGACGGAGTGCCCCTCCTCCGCCAATCCCCGCTGGAGCAGGGCCACCATCTTCACTTCGTCTTCGACGAGCAACAACCGCATGTGAAGCCCCCTGCGCGCAGCTTTCCACGCTCCGTGGGGGCGTTTCCAGCGGCATTCCCGACACAAACGGCTCAGGTGGGAGCGGAGGGCCCGGACGCGTGAGACACCACGGATGATTCAGACCGCATCCCGTGGTCGATGAGGAAGGTCCGCACGGCGTCGGAGATCTCCGTCCCCGCCTCCAGCAACCCGGCGTGGCCCGCGTCATCCACCTGCATCCAGTGGGCATGCGGCAGGCAATCGCGCATGCGGATCATCTCGCTCAGGGGCACCAGGGTGTCGTCGCGCGCGGCGATGATGAGCGTGGGCACCTTGACGGAAGGCAGCACATCCCACGCGTGTCCTTCCGCCAGCCCGCGCAGCGTGTACCAGTAGGCCTTGGGGCTCATGGTCCGCAGCGCTCGCAGGAACTCGTCGATGTCGTCCCGAGGCGCGCGAGCACGCAGCGCTCCCACCGCGCGAGCCATGGGATAGGCGAGGCGACTGCCCAGCACCGCGCGCACCACAGGAGTCACGAGCGGCACCGCAGGGGTCGCCATCCGGAAGACCTCGCGCACGGTGGACAGCGCGGCGCGCGCGGCCAGGCCCGTGTCTCCGGAGCCCGGAGCCCCCGGCGTGCCGGCGATGAGCGTCATCGCGGGCACCAGGTCCGGGCGTCGCCGGTACAGCTCCAAGAGGACGCGCACGCCCATGGAGAAGGCCACCTGGTGCGGCGGCCGACCATCGCCGCGCGCCATCACCTCCTCGGTGACGCGCTCCAGATCACCCACGTGCACGGAGACGTCGTAGTCGCCGCCGCGCGACTCCTCGCTGCCGCCGTGCCCCCGGTAGTTCCAGTGCACCACCCGGTGGTCCTGCTCCAGGCTGGTGACGATGTGGCGCCAGAAGTTCTCCGAGGTGCCAATGCCATTGCTCAGCAACACCGTGGCGCGAGTCTTCAGCGCGTCGTCCGCGGCCTGCTCGAGCAGGTCACCGACGTGGGTGTGCCAGGCCACCCGGGTCCCATCCGGGGCGACGACATAACGCGTGGCGCGACGATAGGGCATGCCCCTTCACCATGATGCGGGGACGGCGGGGGCGCAAGCGGTCCTTCCCGGCATCCGCGGTGCGGAACACCGTCCCGTGACATGCCCGTCCAAGGTATGAGGACGCCATGCTTCGTGAGGATGCGAAGGACGTCGACATCGACAGGGCGCTCGCGCACTACGCCGAGCACGGCTATGCCCGGCTGGGTCGGGTCCTGGATGAGTCCGGGCTTGAGGCCCTGCGCGAGCGGGCGGACGACCTCATGCTCGGCCGGGTGGTGTACCCCGGCATGTTCTTCCAGCCGGATGCGACCACCGGACGCTACGAGGACGCCCCGCTGGGCCTGGGATGGCAGGGCCCATCGCTGGACTACCGCAAGCTGGAGAAGCTGGAGAAGGACCCGCGCTTCCTCGCGTGGATGGAGAATCCGCTGTTCGAGCGCGTCGTCCGCGCGCGCATCCCCGGCGACATCGTCCTCTACCGCGCCATCCTCTTCCACAAGGGCCAGGCCGGCGGCAGCAACCTGCCCTGGCACCAGGATGGCGGCCGGCTGTGGGGCCTCACCCGCGAGCCGGAGCTCCAGTTGTGGACGGCCCTGGACGATGCCCCCGAGGACGGCGGCTGTCTGGAGGTGGTGCCCGGCACCCACAAGGCCGGACTCGTGACGGAGCTGGGCGGCGTGATTCCTCCGGACGCGGTGGCCGCCCAGGACGCGGAGCGCCGCGCCCTGCCCCTCCCCGCGCTCGCCGGCGAGGTCATCCTCGTCCACAACCACCTGTGGCACCGCTCCGGACGAGGCCGTCCCGGTGTGCGCCGCCGCGCCTTCTCCGCCTGCTACATGAGCGCGGACACCCGCTGTGTCCGCAAGAAGAAGGCGCCGCGCGTCTTTCCACCGCTGTTCCGTCCCCCGTCTCCGTGACGGCTCGGCTCACGGATGCGGGAGCGGTTTGAAGCGGCAGCCAGTGTGAGAGGCTGTCGCGATCTTGCCTCGCGCACGGAGCCTCCGGGCCAACCCGGAGGAATCGAGGCGGTCACCGACCTCGCACGGCCCGGAACGGACCTGACGTCCTGACAGCGGCTGTGAAGCGGGCCATGGTCGTCAATGAGCCTCCCGCTCACGCGACTCGGCATGCTGTCGCGCCCGCTTCTCCACCGCGCGGAACGTGTCCGCCACCGCGTCCTTCTGGCCCATGCGCGCCAGGAAGCCAGGGATGGAGCCGGCTGGGTCCACGGTGAAGCGATACACGGCATGCGACTTCTCCTCGCCACGAGGCTCCACGTGCCAGCTTCCTTCATTGAGGCGGAGGCGCACCGTGCCGCGCCGCTGGGGAATCGCGTCCGGCTCCGCCTGCCACCGCTGCGCGAACACGCCCGAGCCGTCCTCCGCCAGCTTGGACTCCAGCACCACGTTGCTGATGTAGTCCCGCGCGGACACCACCGGCAGGTCCAGTCTCGTGTAGGTGAGCTGCCCCTCGTCTGGCAGCTCCTTCAAGAGGCGGGACTCCTTCACGTACGGCATCCAGTGCCGATAGGCGTCCACATCTCGCAGCACGGCCTGCACGTCCGCGGCGTTTGCGGCCAGCTCGCCCTCCGCCCAGACGTCCTTGGCCTGCGTCCCTGGCCGAGGCCGGACCTTCACCACGTAGGGCTTCTCCGCCACCGTGCTCCAAACCTCCGTCGCCTGGGAAATCCCCGCGGCGAGCCCCAGCGCACAGACGGCAAGTGCCGCCCCACTCCACAGCATCTTCATGCGTTCTTCCTGGGCGACCCGGGCCCGGTGCGTCTTCACGTCCGCATCCGACACACGAGCGCCCCGGCGAATTCGCGAAGGCACACCGAGCTGCCAGCCATGGCGGCACGAGGCCGCTATGCGAGCAGCCGCTATGCGCTGCTACCCATGACAGCACTCCAATCCGCCGAGCGCTTTGCACCGGTAGCCTATTGGATGGCTCGACTCGGGTGTCCACGGAACTGGGCAGACTCAGCGAGCCCACTCTCAAGTCGGTTCGGCCAGGAGTTGCCTCAGCTTCCACGCGCCCCAACCACACGCGAGCAGGCCACAACTCGCGAGCATCAGCGTGATGAAGAGAAACGTCACCGTGAGGAACTCAAAACCCGAAACTTCGTACCAGAAGAATGCCACCTCCCGCTCCCCTCTCTCGGAGAACAGTACCTCCCGGTGGGCATAGCGATCATTGGTCACTTCGCCGGCCGTGCAACTGATCAGGCGCGCCGGCCCCGCGCTATCCTGCACCGCGATAGCCACACCCCAGCGGGCCGTGGACCATTCGCCACAGGTACGCTCAATCTGAGGACGAAGAGATTCCAACGATTCAGTTCGGGCGGTATCTCCAGGCAGCGTCAATACGGCGGCCATCAGCCTGTCGTTCATGCACCGCGAATTGAAATCGAACAGGGTGCACCCCGTGAATTCGCTTGGAACGATGGGGTGACCAGCAACGCGCTCCACCTTTCCCCCAGGCTCAACCCTGAAATGGGTCAAAGCCTCAAGCTGACGTGAAGCGGCAATCACGCTCGCGCCGCTCGGCGGCGTGATGTAGTAACCCCAGAGGTTGTGACTGAGGACCGAGGCCGTGACGCCACAGCCGAGCACCAGCCCGAGCAAAGCGAGTCCCTTGTTGCGCATGGCGTTGAGGCCCTCCTTGATTCTCCTCACCTACCACCAATGAATGCCATGTGACTGTAGCGCCCCTGGCACTGTTGGGGAGCAGGGAGGAATGCGCTGGCCCAGCCCAACTCGTGGGCGCCGACGCCGAGCAACCCGCGCGATGCGAGAACCTGTGCTGATAGCTCCGGGCATGGCTGTCACAGGTGATGCGCCGGCAGCGCCACCCGGAAAACCACCGATACCTGTGAGGGTTGTATCCCGCTTCTCGCCGCGGCCATCCCAAGGATGAAACGTGCTGTCGCACGTCACGCCCTGAGCCTTGAGGAAGGCTGCTGGCTGCCCTGGCAGATACATCCCCCGTAACTGCTTTCCTTCCCGCGATCCGGGCGTGCGCCCTCAGCCCACCAGGTGAAGCCGAGACGTCGGTGGCACAAGCTCCCGCGCGCGCTGACTCACGGGCAGGGACACGCGGAAGGTGCTGCCCCGGCCGACCTCGCTCTCCACGGAGATGTCCCCGCCGAAGCCGGTGACGATGCCGTGGCAGATGGACAGCCCCAGGCCCGTGCCCACCCCCACGGGCTTGGTGGTGAAGAATGGGTCGAAGATGCGCGCGCGCACGTCCGGCGCCATGCCCACGCCGGTGTCCTGCACCTCGATGATGACCCGCTCTCCCTGCGGACGCAGGGTGACGCGCACCTCGTTCTGCTCCGGCCGCCCCTCGGGAATGGCGTGCGCCGCGTTGATGAGCAGGTTGAGGAACACCTGTCCGAAGCGGCCTTCGTTGCCCTCCACCGGAGGCACGTCGCGGTAGTCGCGGATGATCTGCGCGCGCATCTTCAGCTCGCCGCGCGCCATGGTGATGGCGGACTCCAGCACCGCCTGGAGGTTGACGGCGGTGGCGGCCTCGTCGTCCCCACGGGAGAAGGTCCGCAAGTCCCGGACGATTTGACGCACCCGGTGCGCGCCATCCACCGCCTCGCGCAGCACCTCCTCCATCTCCGACGTGCGCCCCGGCGGCAGCTCGCGCGCCACGGACTGCAGCTCCACGGACAGGAAGGACAGGTTGGAGAGCACGAAGGCGAGCGGGTTGTTGATTTCATGCGCCACGCCCGCCGCCAGCGTGCCCACCGCCGCCAGCCGGTCCGACACCACGAGCTGCGCCTGCATCGCCTTGCGGTCCGTCACGTCCAGCGACACCCCGCCCAACAGCCGCCGCCCCGAGTGCTCCTTCACGATGAAGCGATACGTGAGCCAGTGCCGCTCGGCCCCGTCCGGCGCCGGAATCATGCCCTCCGACGCTCGGGCCAGCCCCGACTCGAGCACCGCCCGGTCCTCCCGCCGCACGCGGTCCGCCGACTCCGGAGGCATCAGGTTCATGTCGTCCAGCCGGTCCAGGCTCACGCTCTCCGACAGGCCGAAGAAGCGGCGGTACGGCTCGTTCACCCAAATGCGGCGGCCCTGCTCGTCCTTCATGTACGCCACCACGGGGCTGTGGTTCATGAAGGCGGCGAACAGCGCCTGCGACTCCTGGAGCGCGGCGAGCGCCGCGGCGCGCTCCTCCATCAAGGCCTGCCGCGCCTCGGCCTCGGCGGCGTTGCCCATGGCCGCGCCCAGCAGGCCCGCCATCAACTCCAGCGTGCGCACGTCCCGGTCATCGAAGGCATTCGGCTGACGCGAGCAGAGGTTGAGCGCGCCCACCGGGCGGGCCTCGCGCCACAGCGGCACGCACACCATGGAGCGCACCCCCACCTGCCGCGTGGCGCGCACGTTGACGCGCACGTCGTCCTCGGTGTCGTCGGTGCGCATCACCTCGCCGCGCTGCAGGCTGGTGCCGGTGAGGCTCCCCTCCACCGGGAGACGAAAGCCCATGTGTGGCAACAGACATCCGGTGGCCGCCTGGTACTGCACGTACCCATCCTCCAACAGCGCCACCGCCGCGCCGTCCGCGCCACAGAGGACACGGGCGCGCTCGCACAGCAGGCTCATCACCCCGGCCAGGTCCAACCCCGCCAGCGTGACGTCCCCCTGCGTCTGGATGATGGAGGCCAGCCGCTCCATCTCCCCGCGCGCGGCGGCCTCCGACGTCTGGTGCTTCCTTCGCTTCGCGGAGCGCCGCTCCAACAGGTGCCTGCGCGCGCGAAGCTCCACCGGGGAGAAGGGAGCGACGAGGAACTCGTCCACGCCCGCCGCCAGCAAGGGCGCCAGGCCCTCGTCCGTCGCGGAGCGGGACAACCCCAGCACCAGCGGCTCCTCGGGCCTCGCGCGCGCTCGCAGCGCGTCCAGCCAGCGCGCATCCTCCGCGAGCCCCTCCGCCTCGACGATGAGCACGTCCACCCGGCCATGCACCAGCTCCACGCCGGCCTCGGAGGCCTCGGCCCGGACGAGCACCTCCTGCCCCTGGCGCCGAAGCTCCTCCGCCACCGGGTGTTGAAGGTCAGCGCTGATGCACAGGTACTTCATCCGTTCCTTCCCGCCTCGGCGAAGGTCCCTGGCCGTCTTTGGAATGTTACAGTCTAGCAGCAGCCTGAAGCCTTTGCGCCGGTCCCGAGTGAGGGGCCGGGCCACCCCAGGACATCTCAAAAGAAGAGAGGCCGTGAGTGCCGGGCAGTCCAGGAGTCATTGTCGCCGAGCAGCCCCACTACCTGCCCTGGGTGGACTTCTACGAGCAGGTGGCGCGTGCGGGCACGCTGCTCGTGTTGGACAACGTCCAATGGCTGCGGCGGGGCTGGCAGCGCAGGACGCGTGTGGCCTTGCCGGAGAATGTGCCCACACCTCCGCCCACCGAGCCTGGCTTCCAATGGCTGTCCATTCCGCTGGAGGACCCACACCGCGACACGCTCATCGGCGAGCTGGCGGTGGACACCCGGCAGCCCTGGGCGCGCAAGCACCTGAGCAAATTGGTGACGCTGTATGGGCGGCGGCCCCATTTCGCCACCCAGGTGCTCCCGTTGCTGGAACCCTTCTACGACAGTGTGGCACGTGAGGCCGGGCCGGGCTCGCTCTTGAGAGTGCTCCTGGGGAGCACCGCGCTGTTCCACGGGCCGCTGGGGCTGAAGCCAGACATCCTCCTGGCGTCCACGCTGGAGCGCCAGGGCGACGAGAAGTCCGCGCGCCTGGTCGAGTACTGCCGTCAGCTCCAGGGCCACACGTACTACTCCGGGCTGGGCTCCTCGCTGTACCTCCAGGTGAGCCTGTTCCGGGACGCGGACGTGCGCGTGTTGTGGCAGCGATTCCGGCACCCGGACTACGCGCAGGGGCGCGAGGGGAGATTCGTGCAGGGCCTGTCGATTGTGGACGTGTTGTCCAACGTGCCGGTGGAGGAGGTGCGCCGGTGGTTGGAGCCCTCGCCGTGGGGCCCCTTCGCACCGGCGCGGGCCGGGGACTGACGGCTCAGGACGCGGAGGCCGCGGTGGCCTCCGAGGACTTGTCGAAGCGCACGAAGTAGCTGCGCACGGCGGCGTCCAGCAAGGCGGGGTCCAGCTTCGGCTCCTGTCCCAGGTAGTGGGACATGTCGATGACCTGGTCCAGGAGATCTCTCGGCTGGCAGGCGGCGAAGGGGCGGTTCGTCGGCCGGTAGTGCGAGTCGATGAGGTAGTCGATGGCGTTGGCGTTGTAGGCCACGCCCCGCTTGCGGCACATGATTTCGAATATCTGGTGGAACTGCTCCTCGTCCGGCCGCTGCACCTCCAGCTTGTAGCGGACGCGGCGCAGGAAGGCGTCGTCCACGAGGGCGCTGGGGTCCAGGTTGGTGGAGAAGGCGGCGAACACGTCGAAGGGCACCTGCAGCTTCTTGCCGGTGTGCAGGGTGAGCATGTCGATGTCGCTCTCCAGCGGGACGATCCACCGGTTGAGCAGATCCTTCGGCGAGACCTTCTGGCGGCCGAAGTCGTCGATGAGGAGCATCCCGTTGCTGGCCTTCATCTGGAACGGGGCCTCGTAGTACTTCACCTCCGGCGAGTAGACGAGGTCGAGCATGTCCAGCGTCAGCTCACCACCCACGACGACGAGCGGCCGGCGGCAGCGCACCCAGCGCCGGTCATACGAGGCGCTCCCGTCGTCCTCCACGGGCTTGTGGAGGTTGGCGTCGAAGACCTTCACGACGAAGTCGTCGATGAGGATGGCGTGGGGGATGAAGATGTCCCCCTCGAAGCAGTTCACCATGCCCTGGCAGATGGCTGTCTTGCCATTGCCGGGCGGGCCGTAGAAGAAGATGGCGCGGCCGGAGTTCATCGCCGGGCCGATGCCGTCGTAGATGTAGTCGCGGATGACCAGGTCGCCGAACTTGTCCTGCATCCGCGCGCGGGTGATGCGATTGCCGCGCACCGTCTGCTGCTTCACCGCCGCGGTGTACTCCTGGAAGGAGACGGGCGCGGGGCCGTTGTAGCGGTTGCGGTCGGTGATCTGCCGCAGCACGTCCGTCACGAAGGTCGTGAGCTGGTAGATCATCGTGGACTTGCCGACGCCGGACGAACCACCGCCTCGGATGTCCACGTACTTCTGGCGGCGCAGGCCCTCGATGATGTCGTCGATGACGGACGAGGGGAGCTGGATGCGGCTGGCCAGGTCCATGCCGCGCATCTCTCCGGCGAAGAAGAGCGCCTTGAGGATGAGCTCCTCCACGAAGGTCGCCGTGAGGCCGGTCTCCTCCAGGGTGCGAGGCTGGGTGGGCCAGAAGCGGTCCTGGGAGCCCGCGCTCGAATCCAGCGCGCGCCGGGAGCTGGTGCCAGGGGTGCGCCGCTCGGGGCCCGCGTAGGACGCCGGGGGCGGAATGGTCCGCCGCTCCTGTCCACTGGGAGGCGCGGCGGGGGCGGCGGCCTGGGGGCGACGCTCGGCACCGGGGGCGGCCGAGGACGGCGGACGGCGCTCCTGGTTGGAGACGATGACGGAAGGCAGCGGGCCCGACTGCTGGGGCGAGCGCATCCCGGCGGGGGGAACGGGGCGGCGTTCGGTGGGGAACTCCGGCTCGTCCGACGGAGGGGCGGGGCGCTGAGGCATGGGCCGGCGCTCGGGGGGAAGCGCGGGGGCGGAGCCCGTCATGCCGGTGCGGGGCCGAGGGGGCGCGCTGAAGACGGGGCTGGGAGAGTCGGAGACGGCAGGCGTCTCGGTGGGAGTGGCGTTGCGGCTCGAATCGTCACTCGGCTCGCCGGCCGGGGACGGCCTCCTGAACAGGGTCATTCGGTGCTCGCTCCAAGGTGTTCGCGGCAGAGCCTACTCGAAATACCCGGTATCAACGAGGCAGCCGGGCGTCGGAGGTCCGCGCCATGATGCGCCCGCCTCCTCGCCGGAGGTGGCCCGGCGCCGCGCCGTCGGCCCATGGGCCTGACTCTCACCCTGGAGCCACACCCTTGAATCGACTCATGTCCTTCCTCGCTCTCCCCCTGCTGCTGCTCGGTGGCATCGCGGGGGCGCAGACTCCGCCCGTCATCACCTTCGGCGCCGACGGGTCGCTGGCCCAGTCGCAGACGCTGCTCGCGGGTGGGCAGGTCCAGGTGGCCTATGACGCCAGCCGGCTGCCGCAGTGCCGTGTCACCCTGCCCGATGGCGGCCCGGGCTGGAGCCTCACCGGCCACTACCGTCTCAACGGCGGGGCCGAGGGCAGCTTCGACGTCGCGGGCCAGCCCACCACGGGCGCCGCGCCGGTGCTTGCGCTCCCCGCCGAGGGCACGCTGGAATTGTGGTTCCGCGTCTCCAGCGCGGGCTGCGAGCAGTACGACTCCAACTACGGAACGAACTTCCGCTTCAACGTGCGCCCGGCCGGTACGGCCCACGTCCCGACGCTGGTCTTCCAGGAGGGCTGGGTGGAGTACGCGGTGGGTGGCGTGAAGGCGGGACAGCCGTTCCTCGTGGACTACGACATCGACCGGCTGCCCGAGTGCCGCCTGCTCTACAACGGCGCGCCCACGTGGGACGTTGGAGTCCGCTACCGCTTCGACAACGGCGTCACGGGTGAGTTGAGTGTCACGCAAGTCACGGGCTACTCGCGTTACGGCGTGCCCGTCACGCTGACGGCGCCCGTGGGGGCGCGCTCCGTGGCGCTGTGGTTCGAAAACTGGGACCGGGGTTATTGCCGCCGCTGGGACTCCAGCTACGGCCAGAACTACCGTTTCACCGTGTCGCCGTAGTCAGGGAGCGGAGGGCCCGCCACGCGAATGACAATCACTGGCACGGTCAGACATCGCGGGACTCGAGCATGTCTTGAATTGCTCCAGCGCGGTTGAGCACTCGCGCTGGGAGAAGTCCGGCGCCCGCCTGACACGGCGGGCGCCGAAGCGCGCGACTCAGGTCAGCTGCAGGGCCTTGTCGATCTCCGCCAGGCGGAAGCGCGCCATGGCCAGATTCGAGGTGGCGCGGCTCAAGGCCACGTAGAAGAACAGGCCCTCGCGCGACGCCAGGGGGCGGATGATGTGGTACTGCTCGCCCAGGGTGATGAGGATGTCCTCGATGCGGTCCTTGATGCCCAGCACGGTCATCGCCTTGAGCTTGGCCCGGACGACCTCGGTGTTGGCCGCGGCGGCCGTCTCGATGTTGAAGGTCGCGGTGCCTCCCTGGCTGCCCAGACACATTCCGCTCTTCGCATCCACCAGACAGGCCGCGAAGGCACCTTCAATCTTCAGTGTCTCATCCAGGGATTGCTTCACGTTCGGCATGACTTCTCTTTCGGCTGGGGGGTGGGTGGAGTGTTGCTGGGCGGGTGCGAGCAGCTCTTCCAGGCTGAACGTCAGCTGGCTGGAGTAGGTGCGCGGCTGGGGAACGAAGAGGGCCTGGGCGTCCGGGAGTGCCAGCAGGACTTCCAGGTGGCTCGCCATGTGGCCACGGAGCAGGTCTCGGAGCGTGTCGCGCGGAACCAGGCCCCACGCCACCAGCACTTCGCAGAAGTTGCCTCCGTTCTTGCGGCACTCCGTCATGACCTGCTCGACGTCGTCCCGGCTGACCAGCTGCTGCTGGATCAGCACCGACGAGAAGTTCTGGACCCCGGGGCCATTCAGGACCGCCCAGGCCACCTTCCGCTCCACGACGAAGATGCGGCCAGAGACGGTGGTCGACTTCACCACCACCTCACCCCCGGTCTCACTCTCCAGCGCCTCGTGAAGCACGGAGCGAAGGACCGGCCGCGCAACCTGGGTCACCGTTCGGGATGCTCGTTCCATGGAGTGGGTCGCCGACGCACCAGGTGTGCTGATTTTCATATCCAAATCCCCGGCAACTATATCCAGCACCCCAAAAATATCGCAACCCAGCTGAAATATTCGCGAATTTCGGGGGATCTGGGTTCAAGCCGCCCCAGGTCACCCGGGCCCGACCCATCGCAGAGATCCGCGCGGATGTGAAGCAGAAATCCCACGATGTCTCATACTTCCAGTGAGAGTGTGAGAGCTGTCGAAGGCTCGTCGAAGGCTCGTCGAAGCCTGCCTGGCTGGTGGATCATCGACGTGGCTCACGGGAGAGGTCGGCCGACCTGTTCCTCGGAGCCCACTCGCTGGGAGGGGATCATGAAGAAGTTACTGCTTGGAGCACTGTCGCTGGGAATCCCGGGGCTGCTTTTCTTCGGCAACGTGACTTACGCGCCCCGGGCGGAAGCCCTGGAGCGCGAAGCCTGCACCTTTCACTACTACGACGACGACACCTACACGAACCACGTGCTGACGCTGCGGTGCGCGTGCGGTGAGTCCTCGTGTTCGGAGACCGAGGACGTCACGCCGTTCTTCATCATGGAGTGCACGCCCTGCTGAGCCCGTGAGGTCCGTGGCGAAGGCGGCCCAACCCCTGTCATCGCCACGGACCCGGTGTGAAAGACAGTCACGGCCTTGCACCCTCTTCCGTGTTCCCTCTAGCCTGACATGTCCCGCGTGGAATGCGGGCCCAAGGGGGTTACACATGAAGAACCTGAGCTGGGTCGTGGGTGTGTTGGCATTGCCGCTCATGGGCTGCGGTGGAGAGCAGTTCGCAGGCACCGTCGAGGACACCGAGGGACAGGTCTCCCAGGCCGCCGTGACGTGCACGGAGACCTATGGCCAGTGTCGAGTCGGTCGGTGCGAGCTGGGCGCGAATGATCGCGTCCAGACCCTCACCCGGGTCTGTTGCGACGAGTCGGGCGCGTGCACCACCACGAACATGCGCATCTGCGGCTGCTGAACCAGCCGCGAATCTCGAACTCGTCCGACGGAGCACCACCGCAGGTTGGCCTTGAGCGTCGCTATCGTGCCGTTTCCGACACCCAGACTTGCGATAGCTCGTGCCATCAGCCTGGCCTCGTCCTCGTACCTCAACCGGAACAACTCTCTGCCGCCATCTCCACCTCCCAGTGGTGGAGTGGCGCGCTGCCGTCCAGCGCCATCAATACTCCTGACCTCCGAGCACCTCTCTTTGCGTGGGAGTTCAGCTTGCCTGGAATAGGTGCTCACCATCGCCGGAATACGCACCTGGGCCGCTGCCAGCACGCGCACCTTCTCCTCGGGCGTCCACTTCTTGGGCCCAGCGGGCGGGGCGGGCTTCTTCTCGTCGGACGGGGGCGTCATGGCCGCTACCCTATT